>Ga0065720_1002880_pt1 | contig 39738 bp, 41 predicted proteins | sample Thericmetagenome_FD_59107 | JGI IMG/M metagenome (GOLD analysis project Ga0065720, IMG submission 59107) | Thermophilic microbial communities from the Joint Bioenergy Institute, California, USA of rice/straw/compost enrichment - eDNA_2 v2... | ecosystem: Engineered > Solid waste > Grass >... | reverse complement strand
GCCAGACCCGCCAGCAGGAACCGGCCGTCGAACGGGCGCTCGGCGACCGCCAGCAGATCGTGCGCCAGTGCCGCCTTCGCCAGCTCACCGCGGCTCATCCGGCGGGCGGCCTCGGCGACCGCGGAGCGGTACCCGGCCACCGTCATCTCGCCGTCGGAGTAGCGGATCGGGCCGGACGGCTGCACCGGGCTGACCGACCACACGGCCGACGGCCCGTCGCCGGAGAACTCGGTGATCCAGCACACCCCGCCGCGGCGGCCGACGACCACTCGCGGCACCACGAGCACCGAACCCGGCGAGTCGTCGGCGAAGGTGAAGCTGGCGAACGCGAGCGGGCCGGTGCCCGGCACCCCCACCTCGTCGGTCACGTCCAGCTTCGCGACGAAGCGGCGCCACCACACGTCGGCGTCGGCGAACCGCGAGGCCCCGACACCGGTGAACCGCGCGACCTCGCCCCACCCGACGACACCCTCCCCCTCGCGCAGCCAGCACAGGGGGTTCTGCGCGTCGGGGAGCAGGTCGAGGAGCCGTCCGGGCTCCTCGACGAGCCGCGTCCGGACGCCCAGACCGGCGGGTAACGGGGCGGTCGTCACGTCACCGAGGGTATGAGGACGAGGGCGCGCCTGCGCGTCCACCCCACGAGGCGCTGACCACAGCGGCGGCCCGGTCCCGGCTAGAGTCACGGGCCGTGACCGGGACACCGCAGGCGGGCCCGCCCAGCGCGGGCGCCACCGTCACGAAGCTGGCGGACGAGTTCGCCGACCTCGTGCGCCCGGTCGTGCGCCTGTTCCGGGCCAGGGCCGCGGAGTTCGTCGCCGGGCTCGCGCTGCTGATCACCGCACTGGCCGTGTTCGCCGTCGCCGGCGCCGCGGTCGACGACCGCAAGATCGAGGCCAACCTCGCCGTCGCCCAGGCCGAGGTGCTCGAGGGCTCGTCGTTCACCCGCACCCTCGTGCGCTTCACCACCGCCACCGGCGAGACCGTCGTCCCGGCCGACGGGGTGGCCTACCCGCGCGGCACGCAGATCGGGGAGACGATCTTCGTCGAGTACGACTCGGCCGATCCTGACCTCGTGCGGGTCGCGGGGCGCACGGCGCTGAGCCAGTCGGGCCCGCTGGCGCTGGCGGTGCTGGTCACGTGGGTGCTCCTCGGACCCCTCGCGTGGTGGTTGAAGCGCAAGCGCGGCACCGCTGCGTAGCACTGCGGATGCCCGTGCCTCTTCCGGCGGGCAGGGTCGATCCCGTGTTCCCGCCCACTCCCGAGCACGCCGCGGTCGACGTCACCGGTGCAGCCGAGCTGATCGCCGCCCTGCACGGACCCGCCCCGGCCGCCGCCGTCACGACCGTGCTCGCCGCCCCGCACCGGCACCTCCCGCCCGTGCTGCACGCGCTGGCCGCGGCGCTCTTCGCCGGCGGGCACCGGGAGGAGGGCGCGACCTGGTACCACGTCGCTCAGCTGCGGACCCGATTCGACGTCGCCCGCTGCGCCGATCCCACCGTCGGCGGCGCCGTCGCGATCCTGCGCCAGCGGTACGGCGAGCCGATCAACCGCTGGACGTTCGCCGACGCGGCGCGGCTGCGGCGGATCGTGGAGCGCGCGGTCGCGTGGGACCGCGCCCACCCGCACGCCTACGACCACCGCTGGATCAACCTGCACGGCATGGGCGCGTTCGGCACGCAGCCCGACCGGCCGCTCAGCCGGCCAGAGGCGGAGTGGCCCGCCATCGCCGAGCAGGTCCGTGCGGACTACCTGACCGGCCTGGAGCAGGCCGTCGCCCGCGTGCAGGAACGGCCCGGCCCGTAGGGTCGAGGCCGTGATCCGGGCCGATCTGGACAAGGACCCCCACGCCGTCGCCGCGATGTTCGACGGGGTGGCCCGCCGCTACGACCTGACGAACACCGTGCTGACCGCGGGCATGGACCGCCGGTGGCGGGCGCTGACCCGCAGGGCGCTGCGCATCGGGCCGGGGGACAAGGTGCTGGACCTCGCCGCCGGCACCGCCGTGTCGACGGTGGAGCTGCAGCGGTCGGGCGCGTGGTGCGTCGCGGTGGACTTCTCGCTGGGCATGCTGGAGGCGGGAGCGCACCGCAGCGTGCCGCGGGTGGCCGGGGACGCGCTGAACCTCCCGTTCGCCGACGCCGTGTTCGACGCGGTCACGGTCCAGTTCGGGATCCGCAACTTCGCCGACGCGGAGCGTGCACTGCGGGAGATGGCGCGCGTCACCAAGCCGGGCGGCCGGCTCGTGGTGTGCGAGTTCTCACGTCCCAAGTGGACGCCGTTCCGCAGCGCCTACTACTTCGGCCTCGAGCGGATCCTCCCGGCGGTGGCGGACGTGGTGTCCAGCAACCCCGAGGCCTACCGCTACCTGGGCGAGTCGATCCGGGACTGGCCCGACCAGGCCGCACTCGCCCGCACGATCGCCGCCGCGGGTTGGGGCGAGGTCGCCTGGCGAGACCTCGTGGGCGGTGCGGTCGCTCTGCACCGCGCGGTGCGCACCGGGTAGACGGGTCCCCAACCTGGGTGTTTAGACTCGCCTCGGACTTCGTGAATTCCTTCACAAGGAGCCGCCAGTGGCTGCACCCGTTCCCACCACGTCCGACGGGGAGGCCGACGTCATCGTCGTCGGTGCCGGTCCCGCCGGCTCGACCGCTGCCGCGTACCTCGCGCGCGCCGGGCTGGATGTCCTGCTCCTGGAGAAGTCGACGTTCCCGCGCCCCAAGGTGTGCGGTGACGGGTTCACCCCGCGGGGGATGAAGCAGATCATCGACCTGGGCATCGACTGCTCGGAGAAGAACGGCTGGCTGCACAACAAGGGCCTGCGGGTCGTCGGTGGCGGCGTCACCCTCGAGCTGGAGTGGCCCACGCTGGCGAGCTTCCCGAACTTCGGCGCGGTGCGCCCGCGCCAGGACTTCGACGAGCTGCTGGTGCGCAACGCCGAGAAGGCGGGTGCGCGGCTGCACGAGGACACCACGATCACCGAGGCGGTGCTGGACGACGCCGGGCGGGTCGTCGGCGTGGCCGGGCACGTCGGGCGCGGCAAGGACAAGCGGCCGGTCCGCTTCCGGGCTCCGCTCACGCTCGCCTGCGACGGGGTGAGCGCACGGCTGGCGCTGTCGGTGGGCATCAGCAAGCGCGACGACCGGCCGATGGGCGTGGCGGTGCGCCGCTACTACACGAGCCCGCGCACGAACGACGACTACCTGGAGAGCCACCTGGAGCTCTGGGACCGCTCGGATCCGGCGCACCCGAAGCTCCTGCCGGGCTACGGCTGGATCTTCGGGATGGGCGACGGTACGTCGAACGTCGGCCTGGGGATCCTGTCGACGTCGAAGGCGTACGGCACCACCGACTACCGGGCGCTGTTGCGGTCCTGGCTGGACGGCACCCCGGAGGAATGGGGATACCGCGAGGAGAACGCGGTCGGCCCGGTCGGTGGGGCGGCGTTGCCGATGGGGTTCAACCGGACCCCGCACTACCGGCCGGGCCTGTTGCTGGTCGGGGACGCGGGCGGGATGGTCAACCCGTTCAACGGGGAGGGCATCGCGTACGCGATGGAGTCGGCGGCGATCGCGGCGCGGGTGGCGGTGCAGGCGCTGGCCCGCTCCGGGGCGTCCGCCGAGGCGGCGCTCGCCGGCTACCCGGCCGCGCTGAGCGACGCGCTGGGCAGCTACTACCGCATGGGCAACCTGTTCTCGAAGCTCATCGGCAACCCGACGATCATGGGTCTGGCCACGAAGTACGGGCTGCCGCGGACCACGCTGATGCGGTTCATCCTCAAGCTGCTGGCCAACCTGTACGACCCGCGCGACGGTTCGGTGAGCGACCGGGTGATCGTCGCGATGACCAAGATCACGCCCAGTCTCTAGTAAGGGTTGCCTGACTAAGGCCGGTGAGCAGCGGCTACTAGGGTCGGATCGCCGGTCGGCATATCGAAGACGAGGTGCCTGGATTGCTCGACTCCTACCTCCCTCTGGTGCTCCTGTTCGCGTTGGCCGGCGCGTTCGCGCTGTTCTCCGTGACGGCCGCACCGTACGTCGGTCCGCGGCGGTTCAACCGCGCGAAGCTGGACGCCTACGAGTGCGGCATCGAGCCGTCGCCGGACCCGGTGGTGGGGGCCGGGCGCATGCCGGTCGCCTACTACCTGACCGCGATGTTGTTCATCCTGTTCGACATCGAGATGGTCTTCCTCTACCCGTTCGCGGTGAGCGCGGACCGGCTCGGCGTGTTCGGCCTGGTCGAGATCGTGCTGTTCATCGTGACCGTCGGGTTCGCCTACGTCTACGTGTGGCGCCGCGGCGGACTCGACTGGAACTAGGAAGCTGACATGGGACTCGAGGAACACCTGCCGAGCGGCGTCCTGCTCACCAGCGTCGAGAAGCTGGTGAACTGGACCCGCAAGTCCTCGCTGTGGCCGGCGACGTTCGGCCTGGCCTGCTGCGCGATCGAGATGATGACGACCGGCGCCCCGCGCTACGACCTCGCGCGCTTCGGCATGGAGGTCTTCCGGGCCTCGCCGCGGCAGGCCGACCTCATGATCGTGGCCGGGCGGGTCACCAACAAGATGGCCCCGGTGCTGCGCCAGATCTACGACCAGATGCCCGAGCCGCGCTGGGTGCTGGCGATGGGCGTGTGCGCCTCGTCCGGCGGCATGTTCAACAACTACGCGGTCGTGCAGGGCGTCGACCACATCGTTCCGGTCGACATGTACCTACCGGGTTGCCCACCCCGGCCGGAGATGCTGATCGACGCGATCCTGAAGCTCCACGCCAAGATCATGGATGAGCCGCTGGGGACCAAGCGCGCCGCGCAGCTGGCCGAGTCGGGCCACAAGACCGAGCTGGTGCCCTCGTCGGTGAAGTTCGCGCCCGAGGAGCGGGTCGACGAGAGGCGCCGCGCCGCCCTGCTGCCGCCGCTGGAGGGGAAGAAGTGAGCAGCGACACCGAGGGCACCTCGAAGGAGTCGGCCGAGCCGACCGGCGGTGCGCACTCCTCGGCCGAGGCCGGCGGAGCCGACACCGCCGCCCACCGCGCGGCCGGTGGCGAGCCGCCCGCGGCCGGCGAGCTCGAGCAGACCGCGCCCACCGAGGGCGGTACCCGTCCGGCCGCGCCGCCGACGCGCAGCCGCAAAGGCATGTTCGGCGTGCCGGACTCCGGTGACACGAGCGGGTTCGGCGGGCTGCAGCTGCCCGGTTGGACACCCCCGCCCGCCGAGCGCCCGTTCGGCGGATGGTTCGACGAGTTCGCCGACGACTTCGCCGCCGCGCTGGACGAGCGCGGCGTGGGCCGCTCGGCGATCCAGCAGATCACGATCGACCGCGGCGAGATCACCTTCTACGTGCGGCGGGAGAAGATCGTCGACATCTGCCGCACCCTGCGCGACGACGAGTACCTGCGCTTCGAGATGTGCTCGTCGGTGTCGGGCGTCGACTACGGCGTGGACGTGCCGCAGCGGCTGCACGTCGTCTACCACCTGCTGTCGATGACCTACCGCAGGCGCATCCGCCTGGAGGTGGCGCTCGACGTCGACGACCCGCACGTCCCGTCGATCGTCGAGGTCTACCCGACCGCCGACTGGCACGAGCGGGAGACCTGGGACATGTTCGGCATCGTCTTCGACGGTCATCCCGCGCTCACCCGGATCCTCATGCCGGACGACTGGGAAGGGCACCCGCAGCGCAAGGACTACCCGCTCGGCGGCATCCCCGTCGAGTACAAGGGGGCGGAGATCCCGCCGCCCGATGAGCGGAGGGCGTACTCGTGAACGCGGAGATCCCGACTCTGTCTCGACGAGCGGAGGGCGCACTCGTGAACGGACCGGCGCGGAGATCCCGACCCCGTCCCGACGAGCGGAGGGCGCACTCGTGAGCACCCAAGACAACACGGACGTCTACGCCGCCACCGAGACCCAGACCACCGAGGGCACGGTCTACACCCTCACCGGTGGCGACTGGGACACGTTGATCGACGAGGAGCACGACGACCGCATCGTCATCAACATGGGCCCGCAGCACCCGTCCACGCACGGGGTGCTGCGCCTGGTGCTCGAGCTGGAGGGCGAGACCGTCCAGCAGGCCCGTTCGGTGATCGGCTACCTGCACACCGGCATCGAGAAGAACTGCGAGTACCGGACCTGGACCCAGGCCGTCACGTTCGTGACGCGCATGGACTACCTGTCCCCGATCTTCAACGAGACCGGGTACTGCCTCGCGGTGGAGAAGCTGCTGGGTGTCGAGGCGCCGCGCCGGGCCCAGATCGGCCGGGTGATGCTCATGGAGATCAACCGGATCGGCTCGCACCTGGTCTGCCTGGCCACCGGCGGCATGGAGCTGGGCGCGCTCACCGGTATGACGGCCGGGTTCCGTGAGCGCGAGGAGGTCCTGCACCTGCTGGAGTTCCTGACCGGGCTGCGCATGAACCACGCGTTCGTGCGGCCGGGCGGGCTCGCGCAGGACTTCCCCGAGGGCTGGTACGAGCGCGTCACCGACTTCATCGAGGTCATGCGGGAGCGGCTGCCGCAGTACGACAAGCTGCTCACCGGCCAGACGATCTGGCGCCAGCGCCTGGAGAACGTCGGCTACCTGCCGCTCGACGGATGCATCGCGCTGGGCGCCACGGGCCCGATCCTGCGCTCGGCCGGCCTGCCGTGGGACCTGCGCAAGGTCGAGCCGTACTGCGGCTACGAGGAGTACGACTTCGAGGTCCCGGTCGCCACCGAGGCCGACTGCTACGCGCGCTACCGGCTGCGCCTGGCGGAGATCCACGAGTCGCTGAAGATCATCGAGCAAGCCGCGGCGAAGCTGAAGGAGACGCCCGGCCCGGTGATGGTCGAGGACCGCAAGATCGCCTGGCCGGCCCAGCTCTCCATCGGCAGCGACGGCATGGGCAACTCGCTCGAGCACGTCCGCAAGATCATGGGCCAGTCGATGGAGTCGCTCATCCACCACTTCAAGCTGGTGACCGAGGGTTTCCAGGTACCGCCGGGCCAGGCCTACGCCGCCGTCGAGTCGCCGCGCGGCGAGCTCGGCTTCCACGTCGTCTCCGACGGCGGCACCCGGCCGGTGCGGGTGCACGTGCGCGAACCCAGCTTCGTGAACCTGCAGACGATGCCCGCGATGTGCGAGGGCGGGATGGTCGCCGACGTCATCGCCGCGGTGGCGTCGATCGACCCCGTCATGGGAGGTGTGGACCGATGACCGCCCCGGAGGGGAGCTCGCCGTTCGACGAGGTCACCCGGCAGCGCACCAAGGAGATCATCGCGCGCTACCCGCAGCCGCGGTCGGCGCTGCTGCCGCTGCTGCACCTGGTGCAGTCGGTCGAGGGCCACGTCAGCCAGGAGGGCATCCGCTACTGCGCGGAGGCGTTGGACCTGACCACCGCCGAGGTGTCCGCGGTCGCGACCTTCTACACGATGTACAAGCGCACCCCGTGCGGCGAGCACCTGGTCAGCGTGTGCACGAACACGCTGTGCGCGGCGCTCGGCGGCGACGCGATCTTCGAGCGGATCGCCGAGAAGCTCGGCGAGGACGGCAAGCCGCTCGGCCACGAGGAGACCGCAGGCGAGCCGGGCACCCCCGGATCGATCACGATCGAGCGGGCCGAGTGCCTCGCCGCCTGCGACTTCGCCCCGGTGATCCAGGTCAACTACGAGTACTTCGACAACCAGACCGTCGAGTCGGCCGAACAGCTGGTCGACGCGCTGCGGCGCGGTGAGAAGCCGGCGCCCACCCGCGGCGCCCCGCTCACCGACTTCCGCACGGCGGAGCTGGAGCTGGCCGGGTTCCACCCCGACCTCGCCGCCAGCGTGGAGGGCCCGTCCGCGGCGCCCGAGACGCTGCGCGGTGTCGAGCTGGCCGCCGAGCGCGGCTGGGCCGCACCGGCCCTGCCCGACGAGATGCCCGCATTCCCGGCGCTCCCGGAGAAGAGCTGATGACCGATCCACTGACCCCGGTGCTCACCCGCAACTGGCGGGCGGAGCGCTCCTGGAGCCTGGCGGCGTACGAGCAGGCGGGCGGCTACCGGGCGCTGCGCCACGCGCTCACCGCGCACCCCGACCAGATCATCGCGCTGGTGAAGGACTCCGGGCTGCGCGGCCGCGGCGGCGCGGGCTTCCCGACGGGGATGAAGTGGAGCTTCATCCCGCAGGGACCGGACGGTCCCGGTGCCAAGCCCAAGTACCTCGTGGTCAACGCCGACGAGGGCGAGCCGGGCACCTGCAAGGACATCCCGACGATGATGGCCGACCCGCACTCGCTGATCGAGGGCTGCATCATCACCTGCTACGCGATCCGCGCGAACTTCTGCGCGATCTACGTGCGCGGTGAGGCCCTGCACCCGATCCGCCGGGTGCGTCACGCCGTCGAGGAGGCCTACGCCAAGGGATACCTGGGCAAGGACATCCTCGGTTCGGGCTTCGACCTGGACATCGTGGTGCATGCGGGTGCCGGTGCCTACATCTGCGGTGAGGAGACCGCGTTGCTCGACTCGTTGGAGGGCAAGCGCGGCCAGCCGCGGCTCAAGCCGCCGTTCCCGGCGACGTCCGGGCTGTACGCCTCGCCCACTGTGGTGAACAACGTCGAGACCATCGCCTCGGTTCCCCACATCGTGGCGGGCGGCAGCGAGTGGTTCCGGTCGATGGGCACCGAGCAGAGCCCGGGCCCGAAGATCTACTCGATCTCCGGGCACGTGGAGCGGCCCGGCCAGTACGAGGCCCCGCTGGGCATCACGCTGCGCGAGCTGCTGGACATGGCCGGCGGGATGAAGGACGGCATCCCGCTGAAGTTCTGGACGCCGGGTGGCTCCTCCACTCCGCTGTTCACCGCGGAGCACCTCGACGTGCCGCTGGACTTCGAGGGCGCGGCCGCCGCCGGCTCGATGCTCGGCACCACGGCGGTGCAGGTCTTCAACGAGACCGTCAGCGTGCCGTGGGCGGTCATGAAGTGGACCGAGTTCTACAAGCACGAGAGCTGCGGCAAGTGCACGCCCTGCCGGGAGGGCACCTACTGGCTGGTGCAGATCCTCGAGCGGATGGTGCACGGCCAGGGCACCGAGGAAGACATCGACACGATGCTCGACATCTGCGACAACATCCTCGGCCGCTCGTTCTGCGCCCTCGGTGACGGTGCGACCAGCCCGATCACCAGCGCGATCAAGTACTTCCGCCACGAGTTCCTGGACCTGATCGCGGCGCAGCCCGCGGTCGCGCGCCCGGAGCAGCTGGCCGAGCTTTCCGGAGCCTCCGCATGACACTGGCACCCGACGAGCAGAAGGCGCCCGTCCCCGAGGGGCACGTCCGGCTCACGATCGACGGCCGGGAGGTGATCGCCCCGAAGGGCGAGATCCTCATCCGCACGTGCGAGCGGCTGGGGATCATCGTGCCGCGGTTCTGCGACCACCCGCTGCTCGATCCCGCCGGGGCGTGCCGGCAGTGCCTGGTCGAGGTGGAGCTGGGCGGCCGACCGATGCCGAAGCCGCAGGCCAGCTGCACCATGACGGTGGCCGACGGCATGGTCGTGCGCACCCAGCACACCTCGCCGGTGGCCGCGAAGGCGCAGGCGGGCGTGATGGAGCTGCTGCTCATCAACCACCCGCTGGACTGCCCGATCTGCGACAAGGGCGGTGAGTGCCCGCTGCAGAACCAGGCGATGACCACCGGGCGGGCCGACTCCCGGTTCCTGGAGAAGAAGCGGACCTTCCCGAAGCCGCTGGCGATCTCCACCCAGGTGCTGCTGGACCGCGAGCGCTGCGTGCTCTGCCAGCGCTGCACCCGGTTCTCCGAGGAGATCGCCGGTGATCCGTTCATCGACCTGCTCGAGCGCGGCGCGCAGCAGCAGATCGGCACCGCGGCGGACAAGCCGTTCCAGAGCTACTTCTCCGGGAACACCATCCAGATCTGCCCGGTCGGCGCGCTCACCAGCGCGGCCTACCGGTTCCGGTCGCGGCCGTTCGACCTGAAGTCGACCCCGGGCGTCGCGGAGTTCGACTCCAGCGGCTCGGCGATCCGCGTCGACACCCGTCGCGGCGTGGTGATGCGCCGGCTCGCCGGCAACGACCCCGAGGTCAACGAGGAGTGGCTGGACGACCGGTCCCGGTTCGCCTTCCGCTACCTGACCTCCGCGGGGCGCATCACCCGGCCGATGGTGCGCCGTGAGGACGGCGAGCTCCACGAGACGTCGTGGACCGATGCGCTCGCCGTGGCGGCCAAGGGTCTGCTCGCGGCGAAGGAGGCTGCGGGGATCGGGGTGCTGGCCGGTGGCCGGCTCACCGTCGAGGACGCCTACGCCTACGCCAAGTTCGCCCGCGTCGCCGCCGGCACCAACGACGTCGACTTCCGGGCCCGCCCGCACTCGGCGGAGGAGCTGGACTTCCTCGCCGCGCACGTCGTCGGCACCACCCCGGACCACCTCAGCTTCACCAAGCTCGAGGCCGCGCCCACGGTGCTGTGCGTCGCGCTGGAGCCGGAGGAGGAGGCGCCGATCGTCTACCTGCGGCTGCGCAAGGCGGCCCGCAAGCGCGGGCAGCGCGTCTACCACCTCGGCCAGTGGACCACCCCGGCCGTGGAGCGCACGTCGCAGTCGCTCGGCTCGGCCGCCCCGGCCGCCAAGGACAACCTCATCCCGGCGGTGCCCGGTGCGGAGGCGGCGGTTCTGCGGGATCTGCCGGCCGACGTCGTCGCGGCGCTCTCCGAGCCGGGCGCGGTGATCCTCGTGGGCGAGCGGGCCGCGGAGGTCTCCGGCCTGTACTCGGCCGTGTCGGTGGTCGCCGCCAGCACCGGCGCCACCATCGGCTGGATCCCGCGCCGGGCGGGCGAGCGCGGCGCGCTGGACGCCGGTGCGGCGCCGAACCTGCTGCCCGGTGGCCGCCTGGTCACCGACGCCGCGGCCCGGGCCGAGATCGAGAAGGCCTGGGGTCTGCCGGCCGGGTCGATCCCCGCGACCGTCGGCCGCGACACCGACGAGATCCTCGCCGCGGCCGCGATCGGCGACCTGTCGGCGCTGGTCGTCGGCGGGCTCGACCCGAACGACCTGGCCGACCCGGCCGCTGCCCTCGACGGGCTGCGCGAGGTCGGGTTCCTGGTCAGCCTGGAGATGCACACCTCGGCGGTCACCGAGCTGGCCGACGTCGTGCTGCCGGTGGCGCCGGACGCGCAGCGCGCCGGCAGCTACCTGAACTGGGAGGGCCGGCTGCGGTCCTGGGAGCCGGCGCTGGACCCGAGCGGCGTGCTGCCCGACTGCCGCGTGCTCGACACGCTGGCCGTCGAGATGGACGCCGACCTGTTCACCCAGACCCCGGCCGCCGCGGCCGGCGAGCTGGTCCGCCTCGGCACGGTCGAGCGGAAGGCGGCACCGCCCACGGTCGAGGCCGGGGTGCCGTCGGTACCGGGCTTCGGCCAGGCCGTGCTCGCGACCTGGCGCCAGCTGCTCGACGCCTCGTCGATGTCGGTCGACGAGCCGGCGCTGGCCGGCACCGCGCGGCCCGCCCTGCTGCGGGTCAACGCGGCCACGGCGGAGCGGCTCGGGCTCACCGAGGGCGCGCCGGCCACGGTCCGCACCGAGCGCGGCTCGATCACGCTGCCGGTGGAGCTGGCCGACCTGCCCGACGGTGTGGTGTGGCTGCCGGGCAACGCCGAGAACTCCCGTGTGCGCGCCACGCTCGGCGCCGGACACGGTGATCTGGTGGGGGTGTCTGCATGAGTGCGTCAGCGTTGCCCGCAGGGCTTGCGCCGGAGGCGCTGGGAGAGCACAGCATGAACGCGTGGTCTGCGGGTGCCGGCGCGTGGTTGGCGCAGGCGCAGGTCGACGGGATGACCGAGACTCAGCGCCTGCTGGCCGACGACCCGCTCTGGCTGATCCTGCTGAAGGTCGTCGCGCTGTTCGCCCTCGGCGTGGTGCTGACGCTCTTCATGATCAACTGGGAGCGCAAGGTCGTGGCCCGGATGCAGCAGCGTCCGGGGCCCAACCGGGTCGGCCCGAACGGGTGGCTGCAGAGCCTCGCCGACGGCCTCAAACTGGCCTTCAAGGAAGACATCATGCCGGTGATGGCCGACAAGCGCGTGTACTTCATCGCGCCGGTCATCTCCACGATCCCGGCCTTCGTCGCCTTCTCGGTGATCCCGTTCGGCGGCAAGGTCTCGATCTTCGGCGAGGAGACCGTCCTGCAGCTGGTCGATCTCCCCGTCGGGGTGCTGGTCGTGCTGGCCTGCAGCTCGGTCGGCGTCTACGGGATCGTGCTCGCCGGCTGGTCGTCGGGCTCCCCGTACCCGCTGCTCGGCGCGCTGCGCTCGGCGGCGCAGGTGATCTCCTACGAGATCGCGCTCGGCCTGTCGATCGTCGGCGTGATCCTCTACGCCGGCTCGCTCTCCACGGCCGACATCGTGGCCGGCCAGGAGTTCGGCTGGAACGCGATCCTGCTGGCGCCCAGCTTCGTGGTCTTCGTGATCTCGATGGTCGGTGAGACCAACCGCGCCCCCTTCGACCTCCCGGAGGCCGAGTCGGAGCTCGTCGGTGGGTTCCACACCGAGTACAGCTCGCTGAAGTTCGCGCTGTTCTTCCTCGCCGAGTACGTCAACATGGTCACGGTCTCGGCGATGGCGACCACGCTGTTCCTCGGCGGCGGGCAGATCCCGTGGCTGCCGGCGCTGTGGGACGGGTTCAACAACGGCTGGATCCAGTTCCTGGCGTTCATCGTCAAGACGCTGGTCTTCCTGTTCGTCTTCATCTGGCTGCGCGGCACCCTGCCCCGGCTGCGCTACGACCAGTTCATGCGGCTGGGCTGGAAGGTCCTGGTGCCGGGCAGCCTGCTGTGGATCCTCGCGGTCTTCGCCATCCGCACGATGCGCCAGAGCGGCTTCGGCGTGACCGGCGTGCTGATCACGGTCGCGATCGCGCTGGTGATCGTGCTGGCGATCGCGTTCGCCGTGCCCGACCGCCAGGTCCAGACCGAGCCCACCGTCGAGCTGGCCTCCGACTACCCGGTGCCGCCCCTCGATCTGTCCGTGCCCGAACGCAAGCGCCGCAAGCCGCGTCACGCGGCCGTCGACGCCCCGTCGGCGCGACCCGCCGCCGTGGGCGCATCCGCGAAGGAGAACGACGATGTTTGAGTTCTTCAAGGGCTTCGGCGTCACCTTCTCGACGATGTTCAAGAAGGTCGTCACCGAGGAGTACCCGGAGGACTTCCCGCCTGCCGCACCCCGTTACCACGGCCGCCACCAGCTCAACCGCCACCCGGACGGGCTGGAGAAGTGCGTCGGGTGCGAGCTGTGCGCCTGGGCCTGCCCGGCGGACGCGATCTACGTCGAGGGCGGCGACAACACCGAGGAGGAGCGCTACTCCCCGGGTGAGCGGTACGGCAAGGTCTACCAGATCAACTACCTGCGCTGCATCGGCTGCGGCCTGTGCATCGAGGCCTGCCCGACCCGGGCGCTCACGATGACGAACTTCTACGAGCTGGCCGACGACAACCGGCAGGACCTGATCTACACGAAGGAGCAGCTGCTCGCGCCGCTCCTGCCGGGCATGGAGGCGCCGCCGCACCCGATGCGGCTCGGCGACGACGAGCAGGACTACTACGTCAAGGGCCCGGAGCTGGCCAAGGCCGGGCACAGGTCCGATCCGGTGGGGGAGCAGGTCAAGTGACGATCGAGCTGCTCGCACAGGCACCGGCCGGCGAGGTCATCGGCCTCGGCGAGTCGATCACGTTCTGGATCATGGGCGCGCTCGCCCTGCTCGGTGCCCTCGGCATGGTCCTCGCGCGCAACGCCGTGCACTCGGCGCTCTGCCTGGCCGGGACGATGCTCTCGCTCGCGGTGCTCTACATCATCCAGGGCGCACCGTTCCTCGGCTTCGTGCAGATCATCGTCTACACGGGCGCCGTGATGATGCTGTTCCTGTTCGTGCTGATGCTCGTCGGCCGGGAGAGCTCCGACTCCGTGGTCGAGGTGCTGCGCGGACAGCGAGTGGCCGCCACCCTGTTCGGCATCGGCTTCGCCGCGCTGCTGCTCGGCGCGGTCGGCGGGGCGCTGTTCTCCGCGCCGTCGATCGGGCTCTCGCCGGAGGACGCGGCGGGCCGCAACGTGCACAACATCGGTGCGCTGATCTTCACCGAGTACCTGTTCGCGTTCGAGCTCACCTCGGCGCTGCTGATCACCGCGGCGCTCGGCGCGATGGTGCTGGCCTACGCGCAGACCAAGGGCCGCAACAAGCGCGGCCAGCGCGCGACCGTCGTCGCCCGGCTGCGCGGCGAGCACGACCGGATCTCCCCGCTGCCCGGCCCGGGTGTGTTCGCCACCGGCAACTCGGTAGCGGTGCCTGCGCTGCTGCCCGACGGCTCGATCGCGCCGGAGTCGATCTCGTCGATCATCGACGCCACCCCGATCGAGCCCGCCGGCCAGCCGGAGCCGGACGCGCACGCGCTCACCGGCAAGCGGGACGAGGAGGAGGACCAGTGAGCCCCGCGAACTACCTGCTCCTGTCGGCGCTGCTGTTCTCGATCGGCGCCATCGGGGTGCTGGTCCGGCGCAACGCGATCGTCGTGTTCATGTGCGTCGAGATGATGCTCAACGCCGTGAACCTGTCGCTGGTGACGTTCGCCCGCATGAACGGCGCGCTGGACGGCCAGGTGATGGCCTTCTTCGTGATGGTCGTGGCCGCCGCGGAGGTCGTCGTCGGCCTGGCGATCATCATGTCGATCTTCCGTACGCGTCGGTCCTCGTCGATCGACGACGCGAACCTGCTCAAGTACTGAGAGACGAGCACACATGACTGAGCTCCCCGAGATCGGCGCCGCGACCGGCGTCGCGTCCCTGGCCTGGCTGCTGTTCGTGCTGCCGGCGCTGGGTGCGCTGGTGCTGTTCGTACTCGGGCGCCGGGCCGACCGCTGGGGCCACTGGCTCGGCGTGCTGACGGTGGTCGCGTCGTTCGTCGTCGGCCTGCTGATCTTCATCGAGACCACCGGCCTGCCCGAGGACCAGCGCACCCGCGAGCTGTCGCTGTTCGAGTGGATCGGCGTCGGCGGGCTGCACGTCGACTTCGGCCTGCGGCTCGACCCGCTGTCGCTGACGTTCGTGCTGCTGATCACCGGCGTCGGGTCGCTGATCCACATCTACTCGACCGGCTACATGAGCCACGATCCCGGCCGGCGGCGCTTCTTCGCCCAGCTGAACCTGTTCGTCGCGGCGATGCTGGTGCTCGTCCTCGGCAACAACTTCGTGATGCTCTACCTCGGCTGGGAGGGCGTCGGTCTCGCGTCGTACCTGCTGATCGGCTTCTACCAGGCCCGCCCGGCCGCGGCGACGGCCGCCAAGAAGGCGTTCGTCATGAACCGCGTCGGCGACGTCGGCCTGGCGATCGCGATCTTCCTGCTGTGGACGAACCTCGGCACGATCCAGTACTCCGAGGTGTTCGCCAGGGCCGGGGAGCTGTCGACCCCCGTGCTCGTCACGGTCACGATCATGCTGCTGCTGGGCGCCTGCGGTAAGTCCGGCCAGTTCCCGCTGCAGGCCTGGCTCCCGGACGCCATGGAGGGCCCGACCCCGGTGTCGGCGCTCATCCACGCGGCCACGATGGTCACCGCGGGCGTCTACCTGATCGCGCGGGCCAACCCGCTCTACAACCTGACCGAGACCGGCCGGCTGATCGTCGCGCTGATCGGGGTGATCACCCTGACGCTCGGGGCGATCATCGGCTGTGCCAAGGACGACATCAAGAAGGTCCTGGCGTACTCGACGGTCAGCCAGATCGGTTACATGATCTTGGCGGTCGGGCTCGGCCCGGCCGGGTACGCGCTGGGCATCACGCACCTGCTCACCCACGGCTTCTTCAAGGCCGGGCTGTTCCTCGGCGCCGGTTCGATCATGCACGCCATGAACGACACCGTCGACATGCGCCACTACGGCGGGCTCTTCAAGTACATGAAGATCACGTCGGTGACGTTCCTGCTCGGCTACCTGGCGCTGATCGGCATCCCGCCGTTCGCCGGCTACTTCTCGAAGGACGCGATCATCGAGGCCGCGTTCGACGCGGGCGGCTGGCAGGGCTGGGTGTTCGGCGGATTCGCCACGCTGGCGGCCGGCCTGACCGCGTTCTACATGACGCGGCTGGTGTGCATGACGTTCTTCGGCGAGGAGCGCTGGCGCAACGTGACGAGCGAGGACGGGCGCGAGTACCACCCGCACGAGTCGCCGTCGTCGATGACCGTGCCGATGATCCTGCTGGCCGTCGGGTCGGTCGCCGCCGGTTTCGTGCTCACCAACGGCCACCTGCTCGCCGACTGGCTGGTGCCGTCGCTGGGTGAGCTGCAGGAGGCCGAGCCCGGCACCGGCGCGCTGCCGCACTCGGTCATCCCGTGGCTGGTGCTCGGCTGCACGGTGCTCGGTGCGCTGCTCGCCTACGTGTTCGTCGGGCGCCGCCCGACCCCGGTGGAGCAGCCGCAGGAGGTGTCCTGGCCGGTGCGGGCGGTCCGCAACGACCTCTACACCAACGCGATCAACGAGGCCCTCTTCGAGAAGCCCGGTCTCGCCCTCACCTCCGCGTTCGTCGCCACCGACGACCGCGGCGTGGACGGCGTGGTCAACGGCACCGGCTCGCTGCTCACCGGCAGCTCGGGCCTGCTGCGCCGGCTGCAGACCGGGTTCGTCCGCTCCTACGCGCTGTCGATGCTCGGGGGCTCGGTCCTCGTGGTCGCGGCGCTGCTGGTGGTGCGGTTCTCATGAGCGCGTCAGCGTTCCCTGAAGGGGCCGCGCCGAGGGCGCCTGGAGATACGGCATGAGCGGAGGAATCGTGCTCCTGATCCTGCTGCTGCTCCCGCTGGTGGGGGCGGCCGTGGTGGCGTCGATGGCGGGCAACCAGCGCGCCGCGAAGCTCACCGCGTTCGCGTTCGCGATCGTCGAGCTGGTGCTCACGGCCGTCGCCTGGTTCGCCTACTCGGTGGCCGACGCCGAGGCCGGCACCCGGTTCCAGCTGGAGCTGGCGGTCGACTGGATCCCGGCGTTCGGCACCCGGTTCGCGCTCGGCGTCGACGGCATCGCGCTGGTGATGATCGCGCTGACCGCGGTGCTGGTGCCGATCGTGCTGGGCTTCTCGTGGGAGGAGAAGCTCCCCGCGGGCCGCACGGTCTCGGGCCTGATGGCGCTGATCCTGGCCACGCAGGGNCTGCTCGTCGGCGTCTTCGCCGCCACCGACGTCTTCCTGTTCTACGTGTTCTTCGAGGCCATGCTGATCCCGATGTACTTCCTCATCGGGCGCTTCGGCGGGCCGCGCCGGCAGTACGCCGCGGTGAAGTTCTTCCTGTACTCGCTGCTCGGCGGGCTGATCATGCTGGCGTCGGTGATCGGGCTGTTCGTCGTCAGCGGGCAGCGCCTCGGCCAGGGCACGTTCAGCTGGGGCGAGCTGCAGCAGCTGGCGGCGACCCTGCCGGAGTCCACGCAGATCTGGCTGTTCCTCGGCTTCTTCGTCGCCTTCGCGATCAAGGCGCCGCTGGTGCCGTTCCACACCTGGCTGCCCGACGCGGGCCAGCAGGCCCCGGTCGGGGCGGGCGTGCTGCTCGTCGGCGTGCTCGACAAGGTCGGCACGTTCGGCTTCCTGCGCTACTGCCTGCCGCTGTTCCCGCTGGCCTCGCAGCGGCTCGCGCCGCTGGTGCTGGTCCTGGCGGTGATCGGCATCCTGTACGCGGGCATGGTGGCGATCGGCCAGAAGGACCTGAAGCGGTTCGTGCCCTACACGTCGATCGCCCACTTCGGGTTCATCGCGCTGGGCATCTTCGCCTTCTCCACGCAGGCGTTCGCCGGTTCGACGCTGTACATGGTCAACCACGGCATCTCGACCGGCCTGCTGTTCATCGTGATCGGCCTGCTGATCGTCCGCGGCGGCTCGACGCTCGTCGCCGACTACGGCGGCGTGCACAAGGTGGCGCCGCTGCTGGCCGGCACGTTCCTCGTGGCCGTGCTCGCGTCGCTGGCGCTGCCGGGCACCAACTCGTTCGTCAGCGAGTTCCTGGTGCTGATCGGATCGTTCCCGCGTGAGCCGGTGTTCACGATCCTCGCGACCGTCGGCATCATCGTCGCCGCCCTGTACGTGCTCTGGCTCTACCAGCGCACCATGCAGGGCCCGCTGCGCGGCACGGCCGTGCTGGGCGCGGCCGGCGGGCCGGGCACCGTGATCGACCCGGTCGCTGCGGCGGAGAAGGGCCGCACGTCCTTCACCGACCTGGGCAAGCGCGAGATCGCCGTGCTGACCCCGCTGATCGTGCTGATCATCCTGCTCGGGTTCTTCCCCGGGCCGGTCCTCGACGTGATCAACCCGTCCGTGCAGTCCACGCTGACCGAAGTGGGTCTGGTCGACCCGGTGGGAGCCACCCGATGACCCCGCTCACCGTCCCCGAGATCAACTACGGGGCGCTGCTGCCGCTTCTGATCATCCTGGGCGCGGCGTGCATCGCCGTGCTGCTGGAGGCGTTCCTCCCGCGCCACCAGCGGTGGCCCTCGCAGGTCGTCCTGTCGGTCGTGGCGATCGCCGCGGCCGGGGTGGCGCTCGGCGTGCACGCCAGCGGCACCACCGCTGAGGACCTCACCGCGGTGGGCGAGACCAACGCCGTCACCATCGCGGGCGCGCTCTCGGTGGACCGCCCCGCGATGTTCCTGTGGGGCACCCTGCTCGCGCTCGGGCTGGCCAGCGTCCTGCTGATCGCCGACCGGTCCGTCGAGCCCGGCGGTGCGATCGTGGCCTCAGCCATGGAGCGGGCCGCGGTCGGCGGCGGCAAGCCGGTCAGCGCGGCGCCCGGCACGAGCGAGGACCGCGGCTACGGCGCGCCGGACCAGGCGCCGACGATGCAGACCGAGGTCTTCCCGCTCATGCTGTTCGCGCTGGGCGGCATGATGACCTTCGTCGCGGCCAACGACCTGCTGACGATGTTCATCGCGCTCGAGGTCCTGTCGCTGCCGCTGTACCTGATGTGCGGGCTGGCGCGGCGGCGCCGGCTGCTGTCGCAGGAGGCGGCGGTCAAGTACTTCCTGCTCGGCGCGTTCGCCTCGGCGTTCTTCCTCTACGGTCTCGCGCTGATCTACGGCTACTCCGGCACGATCCGGTTCGCCGAGATCAGCGATTCGCTCGCCACGTCGACCCGGTCCGACTCCCTGCTGTTCGCCGGTCTGGCCCTACTGGTCGTCGGCCTGCTGTTCAAGGGTTCGGTGGCGCCGTTCCACACCTGGACCCCGGACGTCTACCAGGGCGCGCCCACCCCGGTGACCGCGTTCATGGCGGCGTGCACGAAGGTGGCGGCCTTCGGCGGGATCGCCCGCGTGCTGTACGTGGCGTTCGGCGACGCGCGGTGGGACTGGACCCCGGTGCTGTGGGTCGTCGCGGTCATCTCGATGGTCGTCGGTGCGGTGCTCGGGCTCGCGCAGACCGACGTGAAGCGCATGATCGCGTACTCGTCGATCGCGCACGCCGGCTTCATCCTGCTGGGCGCGATGGCGGTCACCGAGGAGGGCGTGTCGGGCACGCTGTTCTACCTGCTCGCCTACGGCTTCACCACGATCGCGGTGTTCGGCGTGATCAGCCTGGTGCGCGACGCCGACGGTGAGGCCACCGCGATGTCGCGGTGGGCGGGGCTGGCGAAGCGCTCGCCCGTGCTCGCCGGGGTGATGACCTTCCTGCTGCTCGCCCTCGCCGGTATCCCGCTGACCAGCGGGTTCACGTCCAAGTTCGCGGTGTTCTCCGCGGCGCTCGGTGCCGGTGGGGCGGTGCTGGTGGTGATCGCGCTGGTGGCGAGCGCCGTCGCGGCGTTCTTCTACCTGCGCCTGGTCGTGCTGATGTACTTCAGCGAACCGCCTGCCGACGGACCGTCGGTGGTGGTGCCCGGGGCCTTCACGACGGTGGCCATCACCCTGGGCGTGCTCGTCACGCTCCTGCTGGGTGTGCTGCCGACCCTGGCCTTGGGATGGGCGGGTTCCGGCGGGTTCGTAGGCTAGTGGGGTGACTAGCAGCGCAGTGGCCGGGGTCGAGCTCGGCGATCCACAGCTCGCAGCCGCCGTCGGGGCCGGGCTGGCCGAGGTCGAGGAGCTGCTGCACCAAGAGGTGCGCAGCGACTTCGAGTTCGTCACCGAGACGTCGCTGCACCTCATCGACGCCGGTGGCAAACGGTTCCGGCCGCTGTTCACCCTCCTCGCCGCGCACGTCGGCCCGCGGCCGACCGCGCCCGAGGTCATCACGGCGGCCGCCGCGGTGGAGATGGTGCACCTCGCCACGCTCTACCACGACGACGTGATGGACTCCGCGACGATGCGCCGCGGCGCGCAGAGCGCCAACGTGCGCTGGGACAACAGCGTCGCCATCCTGACCGGCGACTTCCTGTTCGCCCACGCGTCGCGGCTGCTCGCCGGCCTCGGCCCGGATGCGGTGCGGATCATCGCGGAGACGTTCGCTGAGCTGGTGACCGGCCAGATGCGCGAAACCCGTGGTCCGCAGCCGGGGCAGGACCCGATCGAGCACTACCTGGCCGTGGTCGCGGAGAAGACCGGTTCGCTGATCGCCACCTCGGGCCGCTTCGGCGCGATGTTCTCCGGCTCACCCGCCGACCAGGTCGACTCGCTGCAGCGCTTCGGGGCGATCATCGGCACGGCGTTCCAGATCTCCGACGACATCATCGACATCGCCTCGCCCGCCGTCAGCTCCGGCAAGACCCCGGGCACGGACCTGCGCGAGGGCATCCACACCCTCCCGATCCTCTACGGCCTGCGCGGTACCGATCCGGGGGCGAAGCGGCTGCGCGAGCTGCTCGTCAAGCCGCTGACCGACGACGCCGAGGTCGACGAGGCCCTGACGATCCTGCGCACCGGTCCCGGCATCGAGCGCGCCCGCGACATCCTCGCCGGGGAGGCCGCTGCGGCCCGTGCCGAGCTGGGCAAGCTGCCCTCCTGCCCGGCCGTGGACGCGATGGCGGCGCTCACGACGTACGTGGTCGACCGGACGGCCTGACGACGGCGCTGCGGGGCCCCTGGAGCGCGAAGCGCCGAGCCAGCCACAGCTGGGTCGTGCTCACGTTCAGGGCCAGGCAGGCCCAGACCGCGGTGACCTCGACGATTAATGCGGCGTTGCCCACTGTCGTGAGCGCGGCAAGCGCCCCGAGCGCCGCGGGGACGGTGGGCACGGCGTGGCTGAGTGCCCGCCGCAGCTCCGTTCCCGCCCGGGCCGCGCGCAGGGTCTTCGTGATGGCCCAGGCGACCGCGAACAGGGCGATCAGGACGCCCGCGAGGGCCACCCACCCCGTCGGGCCGGGTACGAGCCACTGTGGCTGCACCTGCGGCAGCCAGCCGACCAGCAGCGCGGAGACGCCGAACCCGGACCAGCAGGAGACGAGGGCGATCGTGGTCCCGCGCCGGACCCGCCGCACGGTCGCGGCGGGACGGTTCGCCGGGTCCGCCTCCGCCGAGGGAACCGCCCCGAACTCCCACGCGGTGAACGTGAACCGCAGCGCGGCGGCCACCAGTGCGAGGGCGAGCAACGCCGTGACCCACGGCGCGGCCCTGCCCACCGGGGCGGTCCCGAAGGCGAGGAAGCCGAACTGGAGGTACAGGTACGCGCAGACGTCGCCGCCCGTCGCCCGCCGTGCTGCCGCGATCGCCCGCTGCCGCGCCGTTTCCTCGTCGGCCGGCCGGGACGCCACTTCGAGCGCGTCCCGGACGGCCGGAGCCTGCACCGCCGCCAGGACGACGCCGGGGAAGAGGAGCTCGTGGTGGTACAGCGCGTGAACCGTGCTGCCGGCCGCGACGGCGGCGACGGTCAGGTGCGCGGCTGCGAACCCGAGCGCCCGGCGGCGCCGGGCCGATGCCGCGGCGTCACTCAACGAGCTGCCAATCGGAGGGCCGGGAGTCGTCGGCGAAGCTGGCGTGGCCGGTGACCGCCGTGGACTGCGGCCAGTGTCCCTCGGGGAATCCGGTGTTGTTGCCGAGCCGGTTCTGGATCACGGCCTTGGTGGACGTGACGGCCCCGTCGATGGTGGCCGACGCCACGGCGGTCGCGCCGTAGTAGGTGGCGATCGCCGCCACGAACGTGAGGGCCGCGGCGCCGATCGCGGCGCCGGCGGCCGAGGCGAAGACGGCGACGGCGAAGGCGCCGGCGGCGGCGGCGAGGCCGAGGAGTGCGACGATCGTCGCCACCCAGAACTGATGGATCGCGCCGGCCAGGTCGTTGAGCGCCTTGTTGATGTCGGCGCAGGCGTCGGCGATGGTCGTGAGCGCGTTGGCCTGGGGGAGCAGCGTCGCGTTGTAGGCGCTCCCGGCAAGGCCCTTCCAGAGCCGCGCACCGGCCAGTTCCGACGGGTTCATGGCGGCCTTGACGGTGGTGACCGCCTCCTGGATCGGCCCGGCCCACACTGCACCGGCCCGGACGAGATCGTCGGGCACCCCGGGCTCGTCGATGAGCACCTGGATCTGGGTCAGGGCGTCGTTGGTCTGCCGCGTGACGTCGTCGACCGCCTGCACCACCGTTTCGGCCCCGACGGGCAGCTCCGCGGCCACCGACCGCACCGCCGCCGAGGCGGATGCGACGTCCTGCCGGATCCGGTTGAGCAGATCCTGCGCCTGCTGGACGAGATCAGCGGTCCCGTACGTGGTGGGGCTCGTCATCCCGGCCGACGCTCCCCTCACCAGTTCTTCTTGATGTCGTGGAGGAGCTGGGCTTCCTCGGCCTCGTACGTGTCCGCCGCGAGGCGCAGCGCGGTGGCGACCCGATCGAAGTTCTCGGCCGCTTCGTGCAGCAGGGTCGAGTACTTGATCACGAGCTGCCGGTTCATGCCCTCCAGCTCGGCGCCGTACCGGCTGAGCTGGCGGATGTCGAGAAGGGTGGCGTCGGCCGCGTCCCGCGCGGCGCGCGCCCGCTGCGCGAAACCGGCCCAGCTCTCGGCATCGGCACGCAGTTCGGCGATCCGCACGGCGATCGCGTGCTCGCCCGGGGAGGTCTCCGCGGTGGTCATCGCGCCTCGGTCCATCGGGTGTCCGGCATGGGTCTTCGCCTCCGGGTCGGGGTAGGTGCCGGGACGCTAACCCGAGCGAGGTGATCACCGTGGGCGTTCGGCGGAACTGGCCCGCAGCCGCGAGCGCCGGGGGAGAGAGGCCGTCGGCGAAGAGCGTGCTCGCCTCGACCGAACACAGCCGCGGGGAGCGGAGAGCACCGCATCAGCACCTGGGTGACGAGGGGACCGGCGGAGCCGGGAACGACGATCGGCTGCGCGGGCTGCGTGCGGGTCCCGGACGCGAGGCGCGGCTCTCGACCACACCACGACGGATCAGGCGAGGCGACCGAGCAGGAGAACGACGCGGCGGTCGCACACGCCATCGGCACGGACTACCGCTCCTCCGCGGTGACCAACGGACTCCCGACGGTCCGCAGCACCGCCCGCAGACCAGGACACCCCGCGAGCGCATCGGCCGGCGCCGCGGCGATCCGCTGCAACGCCTCCGTGAGGGTCGCACCGATCTCCCGCTCCAGCTCGGCGTCGCCGGCGTGCCCGACCCACTCCGGGGCCACGTCGAGTTCGGTGATCGCGTTCCGCTGGATCGTCACGCGCACGTGCCCGCCGACGCGCTCGACGGTCCGCGTCGAGGACGTGCTCGCGGCCAGCGCCGACCGGAACTCGTCGATCTCGCCGATCGCGCGCAGCAGGACGTCCACGGACGGCGGGGTGACGTCCGGCGGGGCCGGCGGATCGGCCGCCAGCGCAGCGACGAGGTGCTCCTGCTGCGCCGCCGCGAGCGCGCGCAGCACGGCAGCGGACAGACCCTCGGGGCCGACGTCGCGGCGCCAGGTGGCGCGGAGCCGCACCGCGGCCGTCGTGCCGCCCTCGTCGAGCCGGATCAGGACGGGGTGGGAGTGCTCGGAAGGGGGTGCCATCGGGTTTCCTCCAGCGCCGCGGTGAACGCCGCGACGCTAACCCGACGACACCCCCTTCCGCGGGCGTTCGGACGAACTCGGCTCAGCCGACGACCGTCCAGGTGTCCTGGCCGTTCAGCAGAGCCTGCAGGTCGGCGGGCTTGTCCTTCTTGGCCTGCTCCACCTGGGCACGGACCGCGTCGTCGTAGGTGGGGCGCTCGACGCTGCGGAAGATGCCGACGACCGTGTGGTTGAGGTCCTGGTCGGACAGGCGGGACAGGGCGAAGGCGAGGTTGTGGTCGGTCTGGTCGTGGACGACGATGTCGGCCTCGTCGACCTCGTCGGCCTTCGCGATGCCCAGCCCGAAGCCCTCGCGCACGACCGCGTAGGCGCCCTTGCCGTCGTCGAGCGGCGGGCCGAAGCGGATCGGCTCACCGTGGGTGACCGAGATCAGCCGCTGGTCCTTGGTGTCGGGCTTGCGGAGCAGGTCGAAGCTGCCGTCGTTGAAGATCGGGCAGTCCTGGAAGATCTCCACCAGCGCGGTGCCGCGGTGCTCGGCGGCGGCCTTGAGCACGGCGGTCAGCGAGGCGCGATCGGAGTCCAGTGCGCGCCCGACGAAGGTGGCCTCGGCGCCCAGCGCGAGCGAGACGGGGTTGAACGGGTAGTCGACCGAGCCGTACGGCGTCGACTTCGTGATCTTGCCCTGCTCGGAGGTGGGCGAGTACTGACCCTTGGTGAGCCCGTAGATCCGGTTGTTGAACAGCAGGATCTTCAGGTTCACGTTGCGGCGCAGCGCGTGGATCAGGTGGTTGCCGCCGATCGAGAGCGCGTCGCCGTCACCGGTGACCACCCACACCGACAGGTCCGGGCGGGACACGGCCAGCCCGGTCGCGATCGCCGGGGCGCGGCCGTGGATGGAGTGCATCCCGTAGGTGTTCATGTAGTACGGGAAGCGCGAGCTGCACCCGATGCCGGAGACGAAGACGGTGTTCTCCCGCTTGATCCCCAGGCTCGGCATGAACTGGCGCACGGCCGCGAGGATCGCGTAGTCACCGCAGCCGGGGCACCACCGCACCTCCTGGTCGGAGGTGAAGTCCTTCGCGGTCTGCTTCTCGTCGGTGGTGGGGACCCCGTCGAGGCCGCCCAGCCGGGGCAACCCCAGGTCGATCGCCGTCATGCGCGCACTCCAGACAGGTGGTCCAGGAACAGGTTCTGCAGCTCCTCCGCCTTGAACGGCAGCCCGGCGACCTTCGTGTAGCTGTGCGCGTCGACCAGGTAGCGGCCGCGCAGCAGCAGGGCGAGCTGACCGAGGTTCATCTCCGGCACGAGTACCCGCTTGTAGCGGGACAGCACCTCACCGAGGTTGGCCGGCAGCGGGTTGAGGTTGCGCAGGTGCACCTGCGCGATCGAGTGGCCGAGCGCCCGGACCCGGCGGCACCCGGCGCCGATCGGGCCGTAGGTCGAGCCCCAGCCGACCACGAGCAGCTCCGCGTCGCCGTCCGGGTCGTCCACGACGACGTCCGGGACCGGGATGTTGGCGATCTTGGCCGCGCGCAGCCGGACCATCTTGTCGTGGTTGTCCGGGTCGTAGGAGATCGAGCCGCGGCCGTCGGCCTTCTCCAGGCCGCCGATGCGGTGCTCCAGCCCCGGGGTGCCCGGCACCGCCCACGGCCGCGCCAGCGTCTGCTCGTCGCGCAGGTACGGCCAGAACTCGCCGGACCCGTCCGGCGCGTTCGGCTCCGTCGCGAAGCCCGGATCCACGCTGGGCAGCGATTCGACGTCCGGCACCTTCCACGGCTCGGAGCCGTTGGCCAGCGACCCGTCCGACAGGAGGATCACCGGTGTCCGGTACTTCACCGCGATCGTCGCCGCCTCGATGGCCGCGTCGAAGCAGTCACCCGGGCTGGCGGGAGCGATGATCGGCAGCGGTGCCTCGCCGTTGCGGCCGAACATCGCCTGCAGCAGGTCGGCCTGCTCGGTCTTGGTCGGCAGACCCGTCGACGGGCCACCGCGCTGCACGTCGATCACGAGCAGCGGCAGCTCCAGAGCCACCGCCAGGCCGATCGTCTCGGACTTCAGCGAGATGCCCGGACCCGACGTGGTGGTGACCCCGAGCGCGCCGCCGAACGCCGCGCCCAGCGCCGCACCGACTCCGGCGATCTCGTCCTCGGCCTGCACCGTGGTGACGCCGAAGTTCTTGTGCTTGGACAGCTCGTGGAGGATGTCCGACGCCGGCGTGATCGGGTACGAGCCCAAGAACACCGGCAGCCCGGTCACCCGCCCGGCCGCCACGATCCCGTACGCCAGCGCGGTGTTGCCGGTGATCTGCCGGTACGTGCCCGGCGCCAGCTTCGCCGGGGCGACCTCGTAGGTGACCGCGAAGGCTTCGGTCGTCTCGCCGTAGTTGTGCCCGGCACGGAAGGCCAGGATGTTCGCCTCGGCGATCTCGGGCTTCTTGGCGAACTTCTCCCGCAGGAACCGCTCGGTGCTCTCGCTGGGCCGGTGGAACATCCACGACAGCAGCCCGAGCGCGAACATGTTCTTCGCCCGCTCGGCGTCCTTCTTCGACAGCCCGGTCTCCTCGAGCGCGGTGCGCGTGAGGGTGGCCATCGGGATGGCGTGGACCTGGTACTTCTCGGTGAGCGAGCCGTCCTCGAGCGGGTTGGTCTCGTAGCCGACCTTCGCGAGGTTCCGCTTGGTGAACTCGTCGGTGTTGACGATCAGCACCCCGCCCTGGGGCAGGTCGGCGATGTTCGCCTTCAGCGCGGCCGGGTTCATCGCCACCAGCACGTCCGGCCGGTCACCCGGGGTGAGGATGTCGTAGTTCGCGAAGTGCAGCTGGAACGACGACACGCCGGGCAGGGTCCCGGCGGGGGCCCGGATCTCGGCGGGGAAGTTCGGAAGCGTGGACAGGTCGTTGCCGAACGCCGCGGTCTCGGAGGTGAACCTGTCGCCGGTCAGCTGCATGCCGTCGCCGGAGTCGCCGGCGAACCTGATGACCACACGGTCGCGCTGCAGCACCTTGCTTCCGTCGCTCCCGGGGGAGGCGGGTTCGACGGCGGTGTCAGTTGTCATTCGGGGTCGTCCTGAGGTTGTGGGCGGACGGGCGGACTACGGCCTTCCAACCGAGGTTAACTCGGCCACACCTGCACTGTCCGCCAGGCTTCGCGGAGGTCACAATCATCTGTTCGGGCCTGGCGAACCGGGGCGTTACCTCGCGCTGCTCTTGCTGCTGATGCGAGCGCGGAGCTGGGCGATGAGTTCCTGGGCCTTCGGCGAACGGATCGAGTCGGCCTGCCGGGCCACCTCGATCTCCAGCACCTCGGCCTGCGTGTCGAGCACGGCGGCCGAGCGCAGCGTCGCCTTCGTCGCGATCGCGAGCTCGCGCGGGGCCGCCGCGGCCTTGGCGGCCATGGCAACCGCGGCCTCCTTGACGTCGTCGACGACGCGGTGGACGAGCCCGATCCGCTCCGCCTCCGCGGCGTCGGCGGCCTCCCCGAACAGCGAGAGCGCAGCGGCCCGCTGCACGCCGACGGCGCGGGTGAGCATCCACGTGTAGCCGCCGCCCGGGTGCAGACCGATCTGCAGGAAGCGCGAGTCGAACTTCGCGGTCGGCCCGGCGAGCCGCACGTCGCAGGCGAGCGCCAGGTTCATGCCCGCACCGACGGCGGCGCCGTTCACGGCCGCGACCGTGGGCAGGGGGCAGTCCGCGATCGCGAGGAAGCCGCTGTAGACCGAGCGGAGCGTCTCCGGCTCGGCGGCGGCCAGCTGGGCGAGGTCGGCGCCGGCGCAGAAGGCGGGGTCTTCCCCGGTCACGACGAGCGCGCCGACGTTCTCGTCGGCCACGACGGCGTCGACGGCCTTGACGAGCTTGGCGGCGATCTCGAGGTTCATCGCGTTGCGCCGAGCGGGATCGGACACCGTGATGACGGCGACGCGGTCACGGATCTCGGTGCGGACATCAGCGGCCATGCCGAGATCCTCCCCTGCCGGGGCGTTACTCGCGGCGTTGCGCTCGTCACGCATGCGCCAGCGCGAAGCCGATCGCGGCCCGTGCCGCGGTGACCTGGGCGCGCGTGCATTCCTGCGGGGACGTGCGCGGGCTGTCCGGGTAGACCTCGGTGGTCGTCGTGAACGGTGCGCCGGTGACCCCCGCGCACAGCCCGAGCTGCGAGAACGCGTACGCGATCACGCCGGGGGCGACGACGGGCGAGCCGATGATCTTCCCGGCCGCGTCCGCCGGCGCGATGTGTGTGACATCCGCCACTGCGTCGAGCACCGCCTGCTGGAACTCGAGCTGCGGGTTCGCGGCGTCGGCGACGAGGTAGAAGCCGTCGGGGATGTGCCCGGGAACGAACTCGACGCCGTCGCGGGCGGCGAGCGCGGGCCGGAACTCCTGCTCGTCGCTGTCGGTGGTCTCGTGCAGGTCGACGTGCACCAGCACGCGGGCGTCGAGGCCGTCGACAAGTGCGGTCAGCGCGGCGGCCTCGGGTGCCGGGCGGGTGGTGCGGAAGGAGCGGTTGGGATCGACCGCGTCGGCGTTCCAGCGCTGCACGCGCTCGTAGGCCCACGGACTCACGCACGGCGCCACGAGCAGGTTGACGCCCGGGGTGCCGGCGCACTCCCCGGCGAACCGCAGCGCGCCGAGGACGCCGCTGGTCTCGTAGCCGTGCACGCCGCCGGTCACCAGCGCGCAGGGCAGGTCGATGCGCCAGTCGCGGCTGCGCAGCGCCACCAGTGGGTGGTCGCCGACGCGGCCGTAGCGGATCACTTCGTACGGGCCGCGCAGCTCCTCCACCACCGACAGCACGTCGTCGGTGTAGCTGCGCACGGGCTTCTGCACGGACCGCCACTGCACCACGTCGTCGGCGGTCCAGGGGCGGCCGGGAGTGCCGATGGGATACGGGGCCGCCATGCGTGGAGTCTAGAACTTGGTCGCTTGACAAAGTGTGGCGGGCGTCGCACCCTCGTCCGCGACCGTGGACGAGGGGGACGCGCATGCCCGCGCGCAGCTGGCGGAACTGGGCCGGGACCCAGCGCACCGATCCCGTGCGCGCGGTCGTCGCCCGCGGCGCGGGAGAGGTCGCCGACGCCGTCCAGGCCGCGGCCCGCGACGGGCTGCGGGTGAAGGCCATCGGCTCCGGGCACTCGTTCTCGGCCATCGGCGTGGCCGACGGGGTGGCGGTCGTCGTGTCGGGGGATCCGCGGGACGCACGGATCGACAGCGCCACCGGGCTCGTCACGGTGCCGGCCGGGATCACGCTGCGCCGGCTCAACCGGCTGCTGTGGGAGCACGGGCTGGCCCTGCCCAACCTCGGCGACATCCAGGAGCAGACGATCGCCGGCGCGCTCGCCACCGGCACGCACGGCACCGGCGCGGCCGAGCAGTGCATCGCCGCGCAGGTGCGGGCGCTGGACATCGTGCTGGCCGACGGCTCACTGGTGCACTGTTCGCCCACCGAGGAGCCCGAGCTGTTCTCCGCCGCGCGGGTCGGGCTGGGCGCGCTGGGGATTCTCGTCAACGTGACGCTGCAGGCGGTGCCGGCCTTCCGGTTGCACGCGGTCGAGCAGGTCCTGCCGCTCGACGAGGTGCTCGCCGAGCTCGACGCGTACGTCGACGGCAACGACCACTTCGAGTTCTACTGGTTCCCGCACACCGACGTCGCGGCCACGAAGCGCAACAACCGCACCGAGGCGACCGCACCGCGGCGGGGCCGGCTGGCCGCGCTCGTCGGCGACGAGCTGCTCGGCAACGTCGGGTTCGGGCTGACCTGCCGGATCGGGGAGGCGCTGCCCTCGCTCGTGCCGCGGATCAACCGGTTCGTCGCGCCCAGGATGTCCGCGGGGGAGTACGTCGACCGCTCCTACGAGGTGTTCTGCAGCCCGCGACGGGTGCGGTTCGTGGAGATGGAGTACGCGGTGCCGCGGGCGGCGGTGCACGAGGCGATCGCCGGGCTGCGCGGGGCGGCCGAGCGGCACGCACGGGCCGTCACCTTCCCCGTCGAGGTGCGGTTCCTCGGTGCCGACGACATCCCGCTGTCCACCGCGTCCGGGCGCGACACCGTCTACATCGCCGTGCACGTCCACCGCGGCCAGCCGCACGAGGCGTACTTCGGTGCCGTCGAGTCGGTGATGACCGCGCTCCACGGGCGGCCGCACTGGGGCAAGCTGCACACCCGCACCGCAGCGCAGCTGCGCACCGTCTACCCGGGCTTCGACGACTTCGTGGCCCTGCGCGACCGGCTCGATCCCGAGCGCCGGTTCACCAACCCCTACTTGGAGCGAGTGCTCGGATGAACGTCCACGACCTGACCACGCCCGCGCTGCTCGTCGACGCGCACGCGCTGACGGCGAACCTCGCGGACATGGCCGCCGCGCTGCCCGGCCCGCGGTGCCGCCCCCACGTCAAGGCGCACAAGACCACCGCGCTCGCTAAGTTGCAGGCGCGGCACCACCCCGGGTTCACGGTCGCCACGGTCCGTGAGGCGGAGGGCATGGCCGCCGCCGGGCTCGGCGACGATCTGCTGCTGGCCAACGAGGTGCTCGACGCGCGGCGGCTCGGGGCGCTGGACGCGCGGATCACCGTGGCGATCGACTCCCCGGAGACGCTGCAGGCGGCCGTCGCGGGCGGGGTGCGCGAAGTCGTGATCGACGTCAACGTGGGGTTGCCGCGCTGCGGCATCGCGCCGGAGAGGGCCGGGGCGCTCGCCGACGCCGCCCGCGCCGCCGGGCTGGAGGTCCGCGGGGTGATGGGCTACGAAGGCCACCTCATGCTCGTTCCCGACGAGGCGGAGAAGGCGAAGTACACCGAGGAGTGCATGGCGAAGCTCCTGGCCGCGCACGCCGACGTCGGAGGCGAGCTGATCTCCGGCGGTGGTACCGGGACCTACCGGACCAACAAGTGGGTCACCGAGGTCCAGGCCGGCTCGTACGCGCTGATGGACACTGCCTACACCAAGGCTGGGTTGCCGTTCCGGCAGGCGCTCACCGTGCTCGCCACCGTGATCTCGGTCAGCGAGGGCTGGGCGGTTGCCGACGTGGGCCTCAAGGCGCTCGGCATGGACCACGGCAACCCGACGATCCCCGGCGCGCAGGTGTGGTTCTGCTCCGACGAGCACACGACGTTCGCGCCGGAGCAGCCCGTCGCTGTCGGGGACCGGATCCGGGTGCTGCCCGCGCACGTCGACCCGACCGTCGCGCTGCACGAGCGCATGCACCTGGTGGACGGCGACGAGGTGATCGACACCTGGGCGGTGGACCTGCGGGGCTGGTGAGCACGTCAGCCGAGCACCCGCGACCCGGGCCGGGTGTAGGTGATCTGCAGGGCGTCGCGGCGGTAGGGGCCGTCGTTGCGGGTGCCGGAGTGCCACAGGTGGCCGTCGAACACCAGCGCCGACCCGGCCGTGAGCGGGATGCGCCGCTCGCCGGGGACCCGCACGTGGTGGGTGTCGCGGGGCGCGAGCTTGCGCCACGTGTGCGTGCCCGGCACCACCCGGGTCGCCCCGCCCTCCTCGGTGACGTCCACCAGCGCGACGATCGCGATCACGCCCTGCGCGCCCGTGCCGTCCGGGATCCCGGTGAAGTCGGCGTGCAGCGCCTGGGCGCCGAAGCCCGGGTTGGGTGCGCGCACGTTCACGCCGGCGAGCTCGGCGTCCGGGCCCAGTAGGTGCTCGACGACCGCCCGCAGCCGCGGGGCGGAGGTGAGCGCATCGATCGCGGGGCCGGTGGGCGTGCCGTGCCCGGTCCCGGTCGGCCCGTCGTCGCGCGCCTCCCGCAGTGCGGCGAGGGTCGCCTCGTGCACGGCGGCCAGCGACGCCGGGTCGAGCAGCCCGTCGAGCACGACGTAGCCGTCCCGGTCCAGGGCAGTGGTGTCGACGTTCGCGCTGGTCATGGGCCTATCGTCGGCGTTGACGCGACGTCAGCCACAAGTAGTTCCCGGAACACCGAACCCTCGGTGAGCGTTTTACCTGGCAGAACGCGGAACGAAAGGTCGGGATCGGCGTGCACTCGCAGATGAACGGGCTGAAGACGGCTCTCCTGCTGGGCGCCATGAGCGCCCTGGTGCTGCTGGTCGGTTCGTTGTTCGGGCGCACCGGCCTGGTGATCGCGGCGATCGTCGCGATCGCCATGAACGGCTACGCGTACTTCTACTCGGACAAGATCGCGCTGCGTGCGATGCACGCCCGGCCCGTGACGGAGGCCGAGGCACCCGCCATGTACCGCGCGGTGCGTGAACTGGCGCAGGCCGCGCACCAGCCGATGCCGCGGCTGTACATCAGCCCGACGGACGCGCCGAACGCGTTCGCCACGGGCCGCAACCCGCGCAACGCCGCCGTGTGCGCCACGACGGGCCTGCTCGCGATCCTCAACGAGCGCGAGCTGCGCGCGGTGCTGGGCCACGAGCTCTCGCACGTCTACAACCGCGACATCCTGATCTCGTCGGTGGCCGGCGCGATGGCGTCGATGATCGGGTTCCTGGCGAACATGGCGATGTTCGCGGGCCTGTTCGGCGGCAGCGAGGAGGACCGGCCCAACCCGATCGCCGCGCTGCTGATCGCGCTGCTCGGCCCGATCGCTGCCGGCATCGTGCAGATGGCCGTCAGCCGGGCGCGCGAGTACCAGGCCGACGCGAGCGGCGCCGAGCTCACCGGCGACCCGCTGGCGCTGGCGTCGGCGCTGCGGAAGCTGGAGCGCGGCACGCAGCTCGCGCCCCTGCCCCCGGACCCGCAGCTGGCCAGCCAGTCGCACCTGATGATCGCCAACCCGTTCCGGGCGGGCGACCAGCTGGCGCGGATGTTCTCCACCCACCCGCCGATCCAGGACCGGATCCGGCGGCTGGAAGCGATGGCCCAGCGCGGTTACCGGGGCTGAGCCTCACGTACGGACCGGCTGCGGGAACAGCTCCGCCGAGCCGGCCCTGCCACGCCGCGGTGACGGCGTCCCGGTCGATCGGGTCGCCGTAGGAGTAGTGGGTAGGCGCTGATCCCGCAGCCGTTGTCGTCCTCGGCGTCGATGCGCCCGCCAGCAGCTCTCCGATCTCGCGGATGATCCGCGCGGCCACGGCGACGGGTGCTGCAGGCCGGCGCCACCAGCTACGTGATCTCCCCCCGGCGTGCTCGCAGGCGTGGCCCCGGACCCGGACCGGGCCCCCGGTCGGCTGCCCGCCCGTCGGCTCGCTCGGTGAGGCCACTGCGGCGGCGTTCCTCGATCAGCTGGACGATGCCGTGCTCCTCCAGCTGGCGCAGGTGGTAGTTGATCTTCTGGCGCGGGATGCCGAGCGTGCGGGCGAGGCTCGACGCCGAGCCGGGTGCGGTGGCCAGCTCGGTGAGGATGCGCGCCCGTACGGGTCCAGTGCCGCCTCGGCGGCCGCCGGATCGGTGATGACGTCCAGGTCGAGTACGCACCGACGGTCCCATCGGAAGAAAACTTGTCGATGAACGGTCGTCGGTGGGCCGCGGCATGATGGCGGCGTGACCGACCAGCAGCTCAGCACCATGAGCGAGTACGGCGTGCTGGGCGTGCGCGACGTCGACTTCGCCCTCGACCGCGTGCCCCCGTCGCCGCCGCTCGCGGCGCTCGTGGAGCGGTACTGGCGGGTCACGTGGGAGATGCCGGCGGGCCGCACGGCGTCGGTGGTCCTGCTGCCGACCCCGAGCGTCAACGTCGTGCTCGACGCCGGGCGGCTCGCGATCTACGGCGTCACCCACGACCGGTTCACGTACACGTTCCGCGGTGCCGGTCGGGTGTTCGGCATCAAGTTCAGACCGGCCGGGTTCCTGCCGTTCCTGCGCCGGCCGATCGCGGGCCTGTTCGGCCGGGCCCTGCCCGCCGAGCAGCTGTGGGGCCCCGACGCGACCGAGCTGGCCGTCGCGCTGCAGGCCGAGCCGAGCCTCGAGGGCCTCGTGGCGCTCACCGAGCGGTTCCTCACGGCACGCTGGCCGGAGCCCGATCCGCAGGTCGAGTTGGTGCAGCGGATCGTCGCGGCGCTCCTGCACGACCGCGAGATCACCCGCGTCGAGGAGGTCGCCGTACGCTTCGGCATCCCGATGCGCACGCTGCAGCGGATGTTCGCCCGCTACGTCGGCGTCAGCCCCAAGTGGGTGCTGCGCCGCTACCGGCTGCACGAGGCGGCTACGAGGCTCGCGGAGGACCACGACCGGCCGTGGGCCGAGGTCGCCGCCGAGCTCGGCTACTTCGACCAATCCCACTTCATCCGCGACTTCACCCGCGCCATCGGGCTCACCCCGGTCGCCTACGCGCAGGCGTGCCGCCGCCGGACGGCGCCGCTGAGCGCTTGAGTCAGCCGCCGAGCGGCAGCGCCGCGATCGGCTCCCAGCAGAAGATCCCGCGCTGCGGATCCTGCTGCACCGCCAGCAGGTGCACCTCGTTCACCGGCAGCGGGAACGGTCCGGTGCCGGTCACCGCGGCGAGCGGCTCCCGCAGCACCTCGTCGTCCCCGTCGGCGATGCCGTAGCCGACGCTGATGTGCGGCGCGTACGGCGGGATCGGCAGTTCCCGACCGGGATCGAGCTCCGCAGCAGCCGCCCGGATCGCGGTCACCAGCGCCGTCCACTCGGGGCTCGCCGGAGCGTCCACCGTCACCGCGTACTCGGTGACCCGCGGACCGTCCAGCTGCAGCGTGAACGGCGGCAGCGTCGCCACCGCCCGCGCCACGGCCGCCGTGATGTCCGCGACCGGCGGGATCGTCGGGTCGGCCAGGAACCACGGCAGCCGCGTGACGGTCGCGTGGAACCACTCCGCGGGCTGCACCGCGCAGAACGGCACCTGCCGGATCGGTTCGTGGAACGGGACCAGCGCCTCGCGGAGCGCCTGGCCGGGCAGCGCGTACACGTGCAGGGCGCCGCGCAGCCACGGCCAACGCATCCAGGTGAAGATGTCCTTCACCGTGATCTTCACCTCAAGATCGTCACCTCAGGCGGGCACCTGGACGCCGGGCAGTCGGCCCGTTCCGCCGCACGTGCGGCACTCCTGCATCTGCGCGGTCGGGATCGGCTCGCCGTCGGCCACGCCCATGCGCGGCATCAGCGTCGCACCCTTGCCGTCGCAGTGGTGGCACCACGTGGACCGGGTGAGCGGCACGTTCACCGACCACTGCCAGAGCCACTCGGACATGGCCCCGTTCTACCCGATCTCGCGGCTCAGTTGGGTGAACGTCAGCGGAAGTTCGTGAACTGCAGGGCGATGCCGAAGTCGCGGCTCTTCAGCATCCGGATCACCGCCTGCAGGTCGTCCTTCTTCTTGCCGCTCACCCGCAGCTGGTCGCCCTGGATCTGCGGCTGCACGCCCTTGAGCTTCTCGTCGCGGATGGCCTTCGCGATCTCCTTGGCCTTCTCCGACGAGATGCCCTGCACGATCGTGCCGGTGACCTTGTAGGTCTTGCCGGACAGCGCGGGCTCGCCCACGTCGAACGCCTTCAGCGAGATGCCCCGCTTCACCAGCTTCTCCTTGAAGACGTCGATCGCGGCCTTCGCCCGCTCCTCGGTCTCCGACGTGATCGTCACCGCCTGGTCGCCGCTCCAGGCGATCGACGTGCCGGTGCCGCGGAAGTCGAACCGTGTCGACAGCTCCTTCGCGGCCTGGTTGAGGGCGTTGTCCACCTCCTGGCGGTCGACCTTGCTCACCACGTCGAACGACGGATCCGCCATGCCTTCCTCCCCGCCGGTGGGGGTCTGCTGCGAGCCCCCGAACCGGCTGTCGTATGCTCCTCTACGCGCCACGGCGTACCCCGGGGGGTTGCCCGAGCGGCCAATGGGAGCGGACTGTAAATCCGTCGCGAAAGCTACAGAGGTTCGAATCCTCTACCCCCCACCACCCGGGTCAACGGCCCCTGACCAGCGAGGCGCTGGGAAGGGGCCGTTGGTCGTTCCGGGAGCTGTGACCGGCTGCAGGCGGCGTACTGCCACGCGGCCCCGGCCGGTGTGATGCACCTCTCGACATTCTCTGCGGCGGTGGCCGTTCGGGGTGGCGGCGTCGGTGCGCAGCGATGTCCCGCAACCGCAGGGGGCGATACCCCGAAGGGATCATCTTTGAGCGACCCTCCACGTCCGTTCGGGTCCGCCTAATGCGGTGATCGGGTCAACTCGGACGCGAATCGGGAACAGACGTAACAGTGATCCCCGGCTGGGCGAGCTCTCGAGTGCTTCCCGAGCTAGGAGAGTCCGTGAGCTACCAGCAGTACCCGCATCATCAGCCTGCTCCCCCTCAGGTTCCGCCGGCGAAGAAGAGGAAGTGGCCGATCGTCCTGGGGGTGATCGCTGCCATATTGGTTCTCGGTTCCGCGTTCAACAACTCGAAGGAGTCCGGTTCCAGCGCCGGTGACGACCGTGCTGATAACCGCGCGCAGGCGGTCGCTGCCCTGCCTACCAGGACTTACTCGGCGCCACCCCCCACATTGGACCCGGTCGGGGCCGACGAGCCGGAGCTGCTGGTCGTCCCCTCGAACCTCAAGGGGCAGAACATGGCGGTGGTTCTGGATGTCCTGCGGAAAACAGGATTCACGAACGTCCGGACCGCGAGTGCCGACAAGCACGACACGGTTGTCATCCTTCCGCAGAACTGGACGGTGACCAAGGTCAGTGCAAAGGAAGGATCCACCATTCCTTCGGACACGCTGATCGTTGTGACCGGTACGAAGCAGTGAAGTCCGGAAACGGTTGACCATCCCTTTGTTGGATGGTCAACCGTGTCGGCCGCGAGTGGACCCCGAACCTTGACGACCGGGTGTGTCTCGACCGAGGGCAGCACCGGCGGCAAGCCCGCCTGTCCCGCACGAGCGGGCTCCGTGGATCCTGTGCGCACGCTCCGCGCTTTCCCGACGCCGTGTCGGTAAGATGGTGACGTCCTGTCAGGATCCTTGAAGGGGTTGCCATGTACATCGTCCACAACCGCCTCGACGTGCCCGCCGAGGAAGCCGAGGCGTTCGAGAAGGTCTTCGTCGACAGCATGCGCGCGACGCTCGGCGGGGTGCCCGGCCTGCGCCGCAGCCAGCTGCTTCGGCCCACCAAGCCCGGTGCTCCCTACATCTCGACGATGGAGTTCGACTCCGAGGAGGACTTCCGGGCCTGGATGCGGTCTGACTCGTTCAAGGCTGCGCACTCCGACGCGCAGTCGCCCGGGATGCAGGCGCCCTCGTCGATCGAGTTCTTCAACGTGATCGAGGACTTCTCGGACTGATCTCCGGTCAGCGCCTGCCCTGCTCGCGCTCCCGCAGGTACGGCCGCAGGAGGGCGTCGAGCAGGCGCAGGGCCCTGCTCCCGTCGTCGGCGTCGATGTCGTGGCACGCCCGCAGCACCGCGGCGTTGATCAGCTCGGCCATGTGCTCCGGATCGGGCTCGCCGAGCTCGCGCAGGGAGTCGATGAGCGGTTCGCGCAGGCGAGCGTGCAGCGCGGCGCTGTGCTCCTGGAGCACAGCCGGTGCGACGAGGGTGCGCAGGGCCTTCGCGACCGCTTGCTCGGGGCCGGTGAAGAGCGCGACGTTGGCCTCGACGTAGGCCCACACCCGGTCGGCGGGGGTGGCTGCGGCGGCGACGTGGTCGAGGACGTGGGCGGTCCACGCGGGGAAGACGTCGGCGACGACCGCGTCCAGTAGGGCGTCGCGGGACGGGAAGTACTGGTAGATGCTGGGCCGGGCGAGGCCGATGCGGGCGCCGACGGCGCCCGGCGACGGGGCCTCGCCGGTCTCGGCGATGATCGCGCGGGCGGCGTCCAGGATCGCCCGTCGCTGCCGCTTGCGGTGCTCGGCCACGCTCGGCGCCTGGATGCGCGGCACGTCGTCCTCCGATCTGCTGGACGCGTTCAGGGTCTGCAGGGCTTGCGGTACCGACACTAGCTCCCCGGGGCGGGTTGCCGACAGGGTGTTGGTATCATGGCCTGGACCCGGTCGGTTTGCCGGATTCCTCCCGTGATGTCATGTCGAGGAGGAGCCGAGACAGAGGGAGTTGGCGTCATCGTGGAGTTCCTGAGGCTTCTGCTGCTCTTCCTGCACTTCATCGGCATGGCGGTGCTCATCGGCGCCTTCATCGCCCAGATGCGGCAGAAGCCGGAGGACGGGGGTCGCCGCCCGTCGGCCGGCATCCTGCACGGCGCGCTCACCCAGCTCATCACGGGTCTCGCGCTGGTCGGCATCCGCGAGGGCGCGCTCGACATGCCCGTCGACCACGTCAAGATCGCCGTCAAGCTGCTCGTGGTCCTGGTCATCGTGGTGCTGGCGCTCGTGGGCAGGCGCAAGTCGCTCAACAACGCCCTGTTCGGCGCGGTCGGCGTCCTGGCCGTGCTCAACGTGGCGATCGCCGTCTTCTGGCGGTAGGCCGCAGCCCGCCTGGCCGGGGGTGCGACACTGGATCTCCCCTGACCCGTGCAGCGGAGACCGATGATGAGCCTGTTCCAGAGCCGGCTGAGCCCGATCGACTCCCAGGCGCGGGCGGACGTGTGGCTGCGCGTGGGCACGCTCGGGTTGACCGGGGTCGTGGCCGTCGTCGCGATGCTGCTGCGCAGCCAGGACCCGACGCTCTCGACCATCCTGTTCTGCGTGGTGATCGGGCAGTTCGTCCTCTGCGTCGCCGACGTGGTGGCGCGGCACCTGCCCGCCCGCCGCCGTTAGGAGTCAGTGCGCGGCCACCGGCTGCGCCGTGGGCACGTCCCCGATGCGCTCCAGCGCATCGATGATCAGGTTCCAGAAGCGCTTCGCGTCCAGGCCGATGCCGATCTGGGTCCGGCAGTCCGGCGGGGCGGGGCGGCGCACGTCGACCACGGTCGCGCCGGTGGTGAGCCGGCCGCCCAGCTCGACGTCGATCGGCGCGTTGCGGGTGGTGACGATCGTGGGGTCGATGACCCGCGCCACCGCCACCGGGTCGTGCACCGGCGGCGCCCCGAAGCCGTGGAACTCGCGGTAGCGCTCGGCGTAGAAGTCGAGCACCTCCGTGACGAACCGCGCCGGCCCGGTGCCGATCGCGGCGATGCGTTCGCGGACGTCGTCGGTGGCCAGCGCGTCGTGGGTGACGTCGAGGGAGATCATCGTCACCGGCCAGTCCTCGTGGAACACGATGTGGGCGGCCTCGGGATCGGTGGCGACGTTGAACTCGGCTGCGGGTGTCCAGTTGCCGCCGGAGAGCGAGCCGCCCATGAACACGACCTCGCGGACCCGCTCGACGATGCGCGGCTCCCGCCGCACGGCCATGGCGATGTTGGTCAGCGCGGCGGTCGGCACGAGCGTGACCGTGCCGGGTTCCTCGCGCATGATCGTCTCGATGATCAGGTCGACCCCGTGCCGCGGATCGAGCGGCACGGCCGGCTCGGGCACCGTCGGTCCGTCCATGCCCGTGACGCCGTGGATGGCCTCGGCCACCTCCAGGGTGCGCACCAGCGGACGGGCGTGACCGGCCGCGATCGGCACCCCGGTCATGCCGGCGATCGTGGCGACGATCCGGGCGTTGCGGGTGACCTTCTCCAGCGTCTGGTTGCCCATCACGGTGGTCACCGCGAGCAGTTCGATCTCGGGGCTGCCGTGCGCCAGCAGCAGGGCGACGGCGTCGTCGAGGCCCGGATCGCAGTCGATGACGATCTTCTTCGGCATGGGCCCAGCCTGACCGACCGCCTCGGCGTGGCGCCAGTCCTCTCCACCGCCCGACGAGTGATGGTCAGGCGCCCAGCTCATCGGCGAGGCGCTGCAGGTACCCGGCGAAGCGGTCCCGATCGGCCGGATCCCACCCTGCGGTGATCCGGATGAACGCCGCGCGCTGCCACTGCAGTACCGCGGCGAGCAGCGCGCGGCCCTCCGCCGTCGGCGCGACGGCGGCCCGGCGACCGTCGTCCTCGTCCGAGCGGCGGGTGAGCAAGCCGGCCTCCACCGCGTCCCGGACGAG
>Ga0065720_1019072_pt1 | contig 39793 bp, 46 predicted proteins | sample Thericmetagenome_FD_59107 | JGI IMG/M metagenome (GOLD analysis project Ga0065720, IMG submission 59107) | Thermophilic microbial communities from the Joint Bioenergy Institute, California, USA of rice/straw/compost enrichment - eDNA_2 v2... | ecosystem: Engineered > Solid waste > Grass >... | reverse complement strand
AAAATATGAGAGCTGGGAGGAAGGTGCTGTAAGAGAACTTAAAGAAGAAGTGGATTTAACGGTTGATGTGAATAAAATATACACAGTGCAAGTGTATAATGCCTGTGATAAAAGCAAAAATTACCATAATGTTGCTATTGTGCTAGTATGTGAGTATCCAGAGGGGCAAGAAGTGAAGAGAATGGAACCAGAAAAGTGCGAAGGTTGGGAATGGTGGAAACTTGAAGATCTAGAAAAAAGAGTTGATGAATTGTTTTGGCCTAACCGACAACTAGTAGAACAATTTAAAGAGAAATTGAAACCTGAGTACCTAAGAAGTGTACTTGCAAATCCACCAAAGTATAAAAGTTGCTTTTTCAATTAAATGTGGTTTTTATTGTAAATATTCCTTTTGAAGTCATGCTCACCAGCTAAGTAATAGAGTCTATTATGCAGATTTATCCATTCTGATTTATTACGTAAATTAAACTAAAAAATGTCAAATCCAGAAGAGAGCAAAGAAACAAAAAAGAAAACAAAGCTTCCTCAATCTGTTATAAATCATTATGCCAAATACAGAAATAATTCTACGAACATAAAGACATTCCTTGTTTTGGGAACTCGCTTTGAAATTGAAGACAAATATGAAATTATTGACTCAGGTATGTTAAATTTAGAAAAACAATAACTCCAAAGTCGGTCAAGGAGCCTATGGTATTGTGGTTGCTGCGAGAGACAAAACTATACTTGACAAAGAGGCTTCTCTGATTGCAATCAAGAAAATTGAGAAAGCCTTTGAACATAAAATCTTTACAAAGAGAACTCTAAGAGAGTTGAAAATATTGAGATTACTTCAACACGAAAATGTATCCTATAATCGGAACACCTATTGAATTGATTAGATCATTAGTATAAAAACCATCATGTTACCAAAATCTAGAGAAGCTTTTGAAGATATGTGAGGAATTTATTACCTTTTTAACCCTCTAAGCTATGTGTATAATGAACTGATGGAGACCGATCTAGCCTCTATTATTAAATCACCTCAGCCATTATCAGACGAGCATATCCAGTTCTTTTTGTATCAGATATTAAGAGGACTCAAGTATATTCACAGTGCAGGAATCATCCACAGAGATCTAGTAAGCCCAAATCTGATCTAATTTACCCTCTAGAAACCAAGGAATCTTCTTGTAAACAGTAACTGTGATCTCAAGATCTGTGATTTCGGACTGGCTAGAGCTACAACCTTCAAAGAAAAATCCAACTCTATGACCGATTATGTGGCCACAAGATGGTACAGAGCCCCTGAACTTCTTCTCTCCGCCAAAGAATATGGCCCCTCAGGTAAGAATAGCGAATCTTATTTGAATTTTGTAGTTGATATGTGGTCCGTCGGTTGTATATTAGCTGAATTACTTCGCAGAAAACCATTCCTTACAGGATCAGACAGTACTAGTTAGCATACAATGATAACATAATTAGCTAAAAATCAGATCGAACTGATTGTTGATATCTTCGGCAATCCGACTGAAGAGCAAATAAACGCTATTCCTAGAGAAAAGTTCAGAAAGATTTTGAGATCTATCCCTGTCAAGAAGACCAAACCTTTGGAAGCCTACTTCCCAAATGCCAACCCTCTTGGTAAACTACTTCAAGTTTAATTTAATGCTTTTAGCTCTTGATCTTTTACAAAAGTTAATGACTTTCGATGCAAAGAAGAGATTAACGGTTGAAGAAGCCTTGGCTCATCCTTACCTTCAAGCTCTTCATTTCCCTGATGATGAAGTACTCTAGTGTTTATTCATTAGTGATTTTTATTAGCCTACAAGAGACCCTGTTCCTGAAGCTGAATTTGAGTTTGAAAAGTACTCTCTTTCTCTTGAGCAGCTGAAGGGTAACTCTGGTTTAACCCTATTACTGAATTGCTAGATCTTATTTATGAAGAAATCTTGTTATATCATTTCGAAGATTTCCGTGATGAATATTTCAGGAGAATTGAAGAAGGCAAGAGTGTAATTAAAGATGTTCTTGAGAATGAAAATGCTTTGAAGGTAGGATCAATGAAAGCTAGTGTTAATGTTTTAGCCGGGAGAAAAAGAATCTGATGATGAGGAGGACGAAGATTAGATAATGTTTCTTGAGGATTTTTTATACTGACTTCCGACATTCTGTATTAAAGAGTGATATGTTAAAAAATGTTTTGTATGTGTCGATTAGATAAAGAACTACTTGTAGCCATTATCCTTCCAACAAAAAAATGTTTAAAGATTTTGCCCTGCATAGGAAATATCAATTTTTCGAATTATTAACTATCATGGGTTCTTGTCCATCTTCCTAGACTTGTTTAAGTGGAATACAACCCTTCTTCTAAACTCAACTACTTATTTAAATTTTTATTGAAACAACTTCAAGAATTAGTAGCAGTGGTAACTCCAAATTATGAATCAAAATTCCTTTCATAAGCAAGCTAAGGCTAGTACTATGCAAGTTAATATCGTTTCTACAGATTTGGATCTCAGCATTCAAGCTGGTTTAACAACTAGTGACAAAAATGCCATTGGACATAGATCACAGCCTTCAATTGATAAATATCTATCTCAACAACACATTCGATCTCTTGCTTCTAATACAAATCCACAAGAAGCCAAGAAGAGTATATTTTTTCATCATTTAGATAATCATAAGGAAACAGACATTCAAAATCACGAAATTCATTAGATGGACGCCTGAATTTGATGAATCTATTCAATAAGACTGGAGATCCAGTACTTAGAAAACAGAATTTCTATCCTAATTCTCTGGTCACAGAAGAAAGACTTGAAAAAGACATCGATCTAAATGATCAAGAAGATAGAGATGTAAAATTGTTCTTTATTATCGTGAGTAGTAGCTTGCATTGAAAATATTGCAAAAACATCCTCTCAAGAGAAACTCTCTTGAAATCATCTTTCTGAGAACAGCTTTTCACAACATCAAGTTCTTTTATGAGATGGAACAAGAACTAAAGGAGCAGTTTATCATAGCGTTGTACAGGAAGCTTCACATTGAAAAGATGGATTGTGGGCAAAGAGTATTCAAATATGGTACTTAGAATAATTCTAAGGTTTCAATAAATAGGCGATACTGGAAGACACTTTTATATTATCCTGAGAGGTTCCGTCTATGTGCTGTTGAAAAAAGGAGGGATAGTTGATAGGTTTAAGAACCAGAGAAGGAATTCAAGAGGTCCTAATACGAGTGAACAAGAATGAGAAAAGATTATGGAGGAAAGAAATAATCTGAAAGGATTTTTAGAGAGCGATGCCTCTGAAGAAGAAAAGAAAAAGAAAGTTGAAGCCTGCAACCCTGGTTTTTGGGTTGTTAGAACTATGAGTGCTGGAGAATCTTTTGGTGAGATTGCACTCCAGGCTGAAGGAGATCGGTACGCAATGATAAGGAAAAATGATAATATTGTTTAGAATAAGAACAGCAACTGTCATTTGTAAGGAGGACACACTATTTGCCGTCCTAACAAGAGAAGATTTCAATGCTATCTTAGGTAGAAATTAACTAGCGGAATTAATTGTATATAGCTAAGGTTTATGAGAGAAAGAAGTTTGAAAAGATAGCATTCCTTAGAGAACTAGATGTATTTTCCCACTGGACCTATTCTGACCATTCTTCTCTCCTCCATCATCTTGAAACTGAAACTCATCAAAGAAATATTACTCTTTTGAGAGAAGGGGAAATAGCTTCAAAGTTTTATATAATCCTAGAAGGCGAAGTAGAAGTAATCCCCTATTCTGGCCTCTGTAAAATAATAGCTTCGATGTAATATAGTAATAAAAGAAAAACAAGATAACACTAATTCTGTTACAAGCCTGATCAAACCGTTCTTCTATGAACCAAAAAAGTCGACCAGATTAAGATCCCCAGAAGTTACAAGATGTCTAAAGGTATTATTATCTATTATCTAACCTTACTTATTCTTTCAGTTAGCTATTTTGGGTTCAAAAGAATATTTTGGCGAAGCATCTTGTCTTAATAAAAGCCCAAGCGAATACACAGCGGTTGTGAGTTCTACCCGAGCAACTTTTCTGACCATCACTAGAGAAGTATTTAATTTTACTATTTTTCCTTAATAATAGAAATTTGCTCGATTTATTAAGGATCCAAAGTCAATCCAAATTTTGGAGCAGCACATTCTTAGTAGGAAAGAATGGCATAAGAAGTTAGAATCGAATTTCAAATCAGTCAATAAAGGAGAGATGACGAATAACATGCCAAAGGCCGAAAAATCGAATCCTAGAATCTTCACAGCTGTTGTTAGCTCTGAAACTTCAAGACCTATAAGACTTAAATTTCAAACAGATGATGAAAGGAAAAGCATCCTTAAATCTAGGAGAAGCCCTGTAGAGACAAGGCCCCAAACAATGCTGGGAAAATCAGGAGAATTGTCTCAATTAGAATTTAAATCTCCCTTAACAACAACCAGATCCACGAAAAAAACGATTGACCATAAGAAAATCAGTCTCCCACATACTGCAACATCTCCCTCCTTTATAAAAGAACTTCCACTGGAAAAATTGATCGAAAAGACTGATGAGAATTTCTTCACTTATTACAAGTCGAACATGACAACAGATAGGTTTTATACCTCAGAAACCTACGATGAAAATGACCCAGAAGTGATATCTAGCCTAAATTTTATGGCATATGGAATTCCAGCTGGCAAGAAGGAAAAGATTAAGTTATTAAAATTGCAGAACATTACAAATGACAGTGAGGAGAACTTGAAGATTATACAGAAGTCCACAACATTATCTAACTTGGATTCGGCAAGAGATAAAAAAAGCTACAATATTCTCTCAACAAAGTATTCTACTTTCAAAATGGATCATCATTCTTATGCAACTCCCATTGATGAACTCATATTGAAGAGCATCAGAATGGATGATCCACCAGCAACTGATCGCACTAGAGTCAAAACTGAGATTTCTGATAGCATGCCAACTATTTTTAAAAAGACAGGCTTTGATGACATTATAATGGCAAGAAAGGTGAGATATGGTGGTCACCAACAGGTTCTCAAAAAAGGAGCTTTGAGAGCTCTGTATGGTCAGCTTAGAACTATATCTAGGGTTTCAAAAAAGTAATCTTCAGTCTCCTTTTTTTCCCTGAAATGCTTTTCTTTTTATAGAATTTTGTTACAAGCATATTGTATTTATTGTAAAATTATCATTAACCAGATAGCAAAAATTTTGGTGTTTATTGGAAAACAGATGACTTAGTTACATTTTGAGAGAAAATTCCCGTATTATTAGCGTCCTTTCTCTCTTCTTCCTCTTCTAGGGTAATCTTCAGCTCAATGCCTTCAATAGCTATTCACTTAAGAAACAATCATTGTAATCAGTTACCCTTGAGCCTTTGCTTAACCTGAAGGTTGATTTGATCGAGTTCATTAGAGAGTTCTTTATCCTTAATAGCAAATTGATTCAATGAAACAACTTCCATAGAAAGATTTGAAATGGTCTTGAGAAGGTTTCTGCTGAGATTGAAAGAGAACTCCTTTCGAGCTTGTCTCTTCTTGAGAATCTGATCCTCAACATTCTTAATGTTTTCTTGTAAAAGAGCTATAACTCCCAAAAATTCTAACAAATAAGAAAGGAAAATGAGAATAATTGCCTTCTTTGTAGTTATTGAGATCCTCTTCATACTTCTTTTTCAACTTCAATTCTATTCCCCATTGAGTGATCATGCTAATAGATGATTATTCGATAAATTGATAGGTACTGTTTCCAATCATTGAAGCATCTATCCTTGATCTTTCTAGTTCTGTATTTGTGGCAAAATTCAATGATCTGCTCAATTTATTTAAATTCAAAAAAGTTATACAGTCTTTCTGAACTTCTGGGCATCTCTATAGATTTTCCAGGCTCTAAAGCATATATTCTTGAGTTCTTTCTTGGCAATAAAATCGATGAAGTGTTCTAATTGTGCTCCTCTTTTAAATTCCTTATTCATCAAAGTCGTTCAGGTAGGGTCTTACTTCTTGTTGAAGGTCCTTTAAGCTTCTTTTGAGGGTATCTTTAGCATGCTTCATCTTTATCTTATTATCTTGATACAATGATTTCATCCTTTCCATCTAATTCAATTTAGCTAACCCTCAGGAATTAGTTACTTCCATTCTAATGTTCCTTGTCTTGACATCAATGGCTTCTTTCATGAAACTAGATATCTCTCCGAACATTGATGCATTAAGTCTAGTGAGAAAGTTGTTAAATGTATCTTTATCCTCTCTGTGGAGTTTTGTCAGATTCCTTGAATATTCAATGACCTCCAATTTCCTGGCAGGAGCCACAAGGTTTTTCGATGGAATACTCACGTAGGTGTCAACAATTTCTTGGTACTCTTCGACGTCGCTCGACATTATTTTCAAGTATAGATTCGTTAAATTGTTTTTATTATTTAATTTGTATTGTCAAAAAGCCCATTCAAAAATCCAATGGAATCCTTCCATGGAACTTTTCGTGTAACATTGCATTTTTCTTGAAGATTTCAAATCCCCAGACTTGGATCAGTATTGGAGTATAATTTCTCATTTTCTGATTGGATGAATACGACTTAAATTTCCTAAAAGCTTGCAATCTAAATAATTTTTATCACAAGAAACATGTCAAAGAAGGAAAATAAATCCAAGAATGAGGATGATCCTCAAGCCATGTTCAAGACCCTGACCGAAATCGCCAACGAGATCATCAGATGCTACGAAAAGGGAGAAAAAATCAACGTTGTTAAGATTAAGAGTGAGGCTGCAGCAAGAAATAAGCTTCATAAAGTCCCAAAGCTAATTGACATCATCTCAGCCATACCTGAAAATTATAAGAATAAACTTCTTCCTATTATCAAGGCAAAGCCCGTCAGAACAGCAAGTGGTATAGCTGTGGTTGCAGTCATGTCAAAACCTCATAGATGTCCTCACATTGCTACAACCGGAAATATTTGTGTATATTGTCCAGGAGGACCTGATTCCGATTTCGAGTACTCCACTCAGAGTTACACAGGATATGAGCCAACCAGTATGAGAGCTATAAGAGCCAGATATAACCCATATATTCAAACTAAGGATAGATTGGAGCAATTAAAGAAGCTTGGTCATGATGTGGATAAAGTTGAGTTTATTATCATGGGAGGTACTTTTATGTCTCTTGATGAAGACTATCGTGATTATTTCATCAGAAATCTTCATGATGCTCTCTCAGGACATACCTCCACTAATGTCAAGGAAGCCGTCAGATTCTCTGAGCAAAGTAGAACTAAGTGTATTGGTATCACCATTGAAACAAGACCTGATTACTGCTTGAAGCCACATTTGAATGATATGTTGAACTATGGTTGCACAAGACTTGAAATCGGTGTTCAGAGTATCTATGAGGATGTTGCAAGAGACACAAACAGAGGACACACCGTTGAAGCCGTCAAGAGATGCTTCAGATTGGCCAAGGACACTGCTTTCAAGGTTGTGGCGCATCTTATGCCTGATCTTCCTAACATGGGTGTTGAAAGAGATATGGAAAGCACCAAAGAATTCTTTGAGAACCCTGATTTCAGAACTGATGGTCTAAAGTTGTACCCAACTTTGGTTATCAGAGGAACAGGCTTGTACGAGCTCTGGAAGAATGGAAAATACAGAAATTATCATCCCGATGCTCTTGTTGAAATCATCGCTAAGATTCTTGCTTTGGTTCCTCCTTGGGTTCGTGTTTACAGAATCCAAAGAGATATTCCTATGCCTTTGGTCAGTTCAGGTGTCGATAACGGAAATCTCAGAGAATTGGCCTTACAAAAAATGAGAGACATGAATCTTCCTTGTAGAGATGTCAGAACCAGAGAAGTCGGTATCAAGGAAGTCCATCACAAAGTTAAACCTGACCAAATCGAATTGATTAGAAGAGATTATACTGCTAATGGCGGATGGGAAACATTCTTGTCATACGAAGATCCTAATCAGGTAAATATTAGATGGCAACACCCTAATCCAAATAGGATATTTTGGTTGGATTGCTTCGTCTCAGAAAGTGTACTGATCCTTCAATCAGACCTGAGTTCGGAAAGAGGTAAAAAAAATAATTCGATCTTTTTAACAAATTAGTTGCTCATTAGTCAGAGAACTTCACGTTTACGGATCTATTGTCCCTATTCATAGCAGAGATCCTACTAAATTCCAGCATCAGGTACATAGATAGGATTTTTAAAGTAATTATTTAAGGGTTTCGGTACTATGTTGATGGAAGAGGCTGAGAGAATCGCTAGAGAGGAACACGGTTCAACAAAAATGGCCGTTATCGCCGGTGTTGGTACAAGACATTATTACAGAAAGTTAGGATATGAACTGGAAGGACCATACATGGTGAAGTACCTATAAAATTTTTCGCTTTATGAACACATATTCTTTTAATTTGATGTTTGTAGCGTCAGCGTGAGTAAAATTTGTTAATGCAATTCAAAATCTCTGTTATGCCACGATTATAGCAAGCCTCGTTACTAAAACCAGAAGCCCTCTGAATTATTTCATTATTTATTTTGTGATCATCACTAAAACCCATAAGACTATAATTATGCTAAGTATACTTGACCATCATGAATTGAGGGACTGAGCCCTTGACTACCAAGTCAGGCATTTTAAGAGAGTCCCAATCAAATTCTTCCTCAGCTTTCATGCTAATTTCATTTTCCTTCATTCTAACTTTGCTCTGCTCTTCATTTAGGCGTTTTCTTTCTTTACGTTTTTCATTGGCCCACTCTAAATTCACGTTTTCTCTAAAGCAATATACTATCTCATTAAGAAAATTGTGCTTATTTGTACTTATATCTTCTAATTCCTCCAAGTAATCATTGTACTCGTCATCGCTTCTAAAAGCGTCTCTTCTGAGGAAGTAACTATACTCTAAATAAATGTTATTAAGCTCTACTCCTCTAATATTTCTTTGCGCTTTCTTTCATCTCTTTGAAGTTCTTTTTCTATCTCTGATTCTCTGAAGAAATCACTTTTCCTCAGAGATTTCTTGCAAATCGGGCATTTCATTACAGTAGCTGCTACTGCATTCTTGAACTGTTCTTCAAAACATGTTTTGCACCTAAATTTCTAAGAGACTTTCAAAAACAAAAGCGAACATTCTATGTCCACAGACTCTAGACTTCATCCAAACGAAGTCTTTTTCCAAAAATTCATTCTTTAAACAAATAGGGCATGTGCTTTCATCCGCAATCATCTTTCAAGAGAAATAAATCTTCAGAAATTAGATATTTTATTTAGACTCTTGTCTGTATTCTGATCGACCCTACGTTGAAAATACTGGGCTTACAATAGTAATTTCTACTTGTCATTCTGGACTGGGTTCGATCAATCCCCCTCGCAAAGTATTACTTTGAGGTAGAATAAGATGAAGAAATTTTTTAATAGAAAGTAAAAACTGTGTTAGGTAAAAGAGTGGAGAGGCTTTCGAAGTACAGTTCTAGTTAAGAATAATCTGAATTTGCCTTAATTCTTTAGGGACAATTGACAATAAAAAACTTTTAAAAAATATTTATACAAGCAGACAGATTGGATCTAGACTGAATATACTGATCAGTCAATCATTCTGATGAATTTATTACATATGATTCCAAGAGTGCTCTGTTCAAGAACCATTGATGTTAAAACGGAAGGCTAGAACACAAAAAATATGACTATTCTTCAATATTTGGGATTTTACCCAGAAAGAGAGGGCTACCGCCTGACCTTGACAAATAGGGAAAGCAGGTATGTAAAGATAAAGATTTTTCTGCAATATTATAAGGGAGTAAAGAAGAGAATGATATTCAAGGCTTGTCATTCTTGATACGAACTCCCTAGAAAGAAAAGGAATAGATACTCTCACTTAATAAAGCAAAATAAGTGAGTCATTTGAATTCCTGATAACTTATTTCCTGTAAAAAAGCTTTAATAACCTTCTAGGAATTCTGACTGATTGAAGAAATCATTTTTTCTTGTTATCCACATTCCTTACTTGATCGTAAGGACATGGGAATAAGTGTCATCAGACCTATTCAAGTGAATAACATTCTTTTGTGCGCCAAAATTCAGGAAACAGATAGCCTCAAATAAAATACAGAAAACGGGAAAATATCTGTACCAAAATCTATGAACTGAAAATAAATTATGAGATAAAAAGCTGGTTCTTTCATTCTCGGGAAAGTCTTCTATCTAATTTTGCCAAAGTTCTTTCTGTTTGCCAAGAAATATTCTAACTATTTTTTACATTACCACATTACATATTCATTGTTTTTCAAAAGTTTCTCGTGCTATTTTGTTTGCCCTTTAATGCTGAGATAAATAAGTAAGGTATATTCTTATTCTGAAGCGTATCTACCTCAAAATGTTCTGATTGACTCAGGGCAGCTTCTGCCTAGATCAGAAATTAACAAGTTTTAATCTCACATACAATCTAATTAATTCAAAACTCTTCGAAACCTCCCTGTCTCACTTTATATAAATAATCCTGCTCTAGACCGATGTTCAAGGCTCTCCCGAATTCGCTAATTACGTATATGTTTCAGTTCCTGACAGTCAAGGATATAAACTCGCTGGTTAAAACTTGCAAAAGATTTTCCCAAATTATCAATGAGGACAACAAATTCTGGATGCGAGAGACACTCAGACAATACCTTTCTTTTGATCTTGAGCCATATAGGTAACTCCTCCTTTTGAACTTGATTTTCTTAACAATTCAGTGAATTATATGATCATGACGATTATAAAGCTTATATCAAGGGAAAAGTCAATTGTAGTCCAAAGAAAACATGGAAGAAACTACTTGAAGAGGGAATGCGAAATAAGATAAATTTTATTACACTTTTGAAGCAGATTGTACCCAAGGAAAATGCAGAAGCATTAGCAAATTACCTTTATGAAACCCTGAGACGTAAATTCCTCAAAATCAAGCAAATAATAGTTCAGAGCCTATGATACCTATTGCTAATCTTAAGAGAGAAACAATAATTTGCTCTACTCAAACCCTTTTCCAAAATAAACTTTCAGAAGTTCTCTATGAGGACTCAGGGATGGTTTCAAAGGGCTTGAAATTCTATGATGAAACGAAGAGTGTTATAGATACCTTACAAGAACAAGAGAAAAGAATCTTTCAAGAAGTAAATATTTAACGATCAAACAAACTTACATTCAGCTCCTACTCACAGATAAAACAGAAATCCTGAAAGCTCGATGGTATATGTTTGATTCTCGAGATAAGTATAAAATCATGAATACTTTTTCAAGATCAAATAGTGAATCTGAGGATACTCTGTCCAACGGCGATAAGAGTGATATTTTATTCGAGGTCCCATCTCTTAAAAAGGCTTCGGATAACACTGAGGAGACTCTAATCTTCAGAGCCAGCACTAGTTTATTACTCAGTCTTTATGAATCATTATATAATATATTCAGCCATCATTGTAGTACCATCGCAGAGTACTTACATTCTCTGGACAATATCTACGATCTATTGGCAGAATATACTGCGAGAGTAAGTTCTCTCGAACTAGTGATAACCAGTTTAGTGGAAAACATATGTTTGCTCAATCCTAGAATTGGAAAATCTTCTAGAAACCTTTGCTGAGCAAATGAATAAAAATTATGAAAGAATTTTTGAAGGTTATCCTAGTTATCCTAAGTTTTCCATCTGGAGATTCATGACCAAGATTTGGATGAAAGAGGTTTTTGAAAAGGCAAGTCTAAACCTTAGCTTAAATGAATCTTTTCTGAGAATCTTGAATAATCATCGTGAAAAAAATATAAAAGATTCTCTTAATAATAACTTTAATGGTCTCAACCGGGACGAGAATAAAGTTGAAATGCCCAAATGTCTCTATATAAGCCTCAATACACGACGAAAGTAAAAGTCTCAGACCAACTAAAATAAAATTTAGAAAAAATTCAACTGCCACTTTCCAGAATAGCACGAAGCAGCTCAAAAATCTTCCCCATACATGCTACACTGCAGAAATTCAAAATGAGCGGAAGTTATTGTCGAGGTATACCTCATCCCTACCTTAATAACCAAAAAGTTATCTGCAATCCATCCTTGATATCAGTCTGAATGAAGTCAATATTCATTATCTCGACTGCACGAATGTAAGAGAATCTTGCCATTAGGCTAAAGTAATAGATGCCGACGAACTATCCCTACCAAGAACTTGAAGATTCTTTCTTAATAAAGAGCAAGTAAGTATAATTATAATAAAGATTAATTTTCTTAGTGAATTCTATAATGATTATCAACAGCTTTTTAATGAATCCCCTAATTACTTTTGTCAATTTCTGAAATCAGATTGTTCTTTATTATCAGAGATTTTGACTGAAAGAACTTATTTAAAATTAGAAACGATCCAAGTGAGAAATGGTCTTCAATTTATCAAGGAGTTTCTCTATGGTCAAATCTCCACCATTGATGAAAAAAGACTTGAAGAGGTACCCCAAAAAACCCAGATAATAAATAATATTTTTAGATTGCTAGTCAGAAAGAGACATTCAATGATCAAAGTAATATTTCTTGATATTTCAATGTATATTAGTAGGAGATGAAGTTGATGAGTTTATTGAGAGTGTGGTTATAGAGATTGTAGAAGAAGCCACCAGAGAGGAATCAAAGACGCGAGATGACTTCTACAATTTACCTCCAATTATTGAGGATGAAGGTCAGATCATAGAAGAAAAGCCATGTGAGAGAAACGTGCTCAAAGCCAGCTGCCAAAACAAAGAATTTATCCGAAAATTATTGACATATCTTGACAACAAATATCCTAATTTAAAATCCAACTTTGAGTACTTGGTAACACTATGAAATGGCATTAGTAAAATGAATAGAAACAAAGGCTTGAACACTTCGAACGGATAAGAGAAAAGGATGAGTCGATAAAGCAGCATAATCTAGATAAAAATATCCCCTGTGATATGGGAGATATTGACTCCCTCTTCTATGATCTTGATAAGCAGATCGATATAGCCTTGCTGAATAAGATGTATCAGGACTATAAAATGATGCTCAAGCAGCAAGAGAAAGAAGAATGTAACCATAAAATTCTGGGAGGCCTGCCTTCGCCGGAAGAAGAGGAAGAAGATCTTAATCCTCCAAATTTAATGAGAGGTAATTTGGAGATCGAAAATATACATCACCCCGTCAATGACAATATTGACGAGGATCTTGATTTTCTTGGGCTAGATAATCTTACTCTTAGGAGAACTCATAATTGATGTTCATATACTTCTCTTTCTATGATCTATCTATTGATATGGTATTGATATGGTTTTCATTATCAAGTAATAAGGCTATTTTCCTTGGATCTTTCGAAATCAAGTCGCCTTATTCGCCTTATATGGCTTTATGACTTCATTCTTCGTTGTATGTTTCAAGTCCATTAAAATCATATCAATACAACTTGTCCCATATTACACGCCATCCTTCTCAAGCAGAAAGACAATAGAAAAGAAATAATTCAAAGTCCGCTTTAATAAATACATAAGATATAAATGCAAGAAATTTCAGACAAATCACTTCATCCTTTCGAAGACAGAGAAAGTCAGCAAAAGAGTCTTACCATACTGTTAGTCAGTGATATCCATGATGATCATAAAAAGCTCGAAAAACTAAAGGCTTGGTTCGGTGAGAAATTCAAGGAAAGATGCCATTATATATTTGCATTAGGAGATTTTGACAACATTAAGAACAACAACCCTTCTCCCAATGCTGAGATAAATCAATATGAAAAGGTCTCCAATATTTTGTCCTTCCTAGAGTTTGCCTCAGTCCCAATTTACTACATTCCAGGCAATCATGATGCTGCAGGATTTTTTAAAGAAACTCCAACCTTAACACAGCATTCAAAATGCATTCATAAAGCTTCAGTTAAGATTGCTGATGGTCTCCAAATTGTTGGTTTGGGTGGCAGCGGCCCTGCATATTTAGAAAAATCAGGCAAGAATGAACTCTATTGGGAAGGATATCCCTATACAACTGATAATGACTTTTCAGAGGATCTTAAAGCTGTCCTTGAAAAGTTTTGCAATGAGAATACTCAGACCATCTTATTTACTCATTGGGGACCTTATCTATCTTCTACAACAGTAGATACAGTTGACCATCCTGAGCTTCCAGTTTTTTCTGGATCAAAGGTTTTATCTCAAGCTTTGAGAGAAAAACACTGGAATATATTGTGTAATCTTCATGGACATACTCATGCTGGAGTTGGAAGGACTAACAGTGGACAAGTTCAAATAATCAACCCTGGCTCACTTCACTGGGGAGATTTTGGAATATTATATTTAGAAAGGAGTAATGTAACTAATAAGTGGGTTATAAAGAAGACTGAATTCATTAATCTTAATGCATATTGATAAATAGGTTCATTGTGTTGTTTCGTATCTTCTTTAGGAATTCTGATTTAGTTAAACATAATTTAAATAAATGGGAAAATCAAGTCAGGACGAAGGCGGAATTTCGGATTTAGTAAAAGCACTCGAGGAAAAGAAGCGGTTACTTCAAGGAGGGGTTATTGAAAATGAAGATGGTATGAATAGGAAAATATTGACCAGAGAGGAAAAGGAGAAAATCAAAAGAGCGATCAAAAAAAAGCAAAAGAAGTTGAAAAAGAAAATGAATGAAGACCAGGATGCCGAAGAGGCTAACGGTGATGTAATCAAACAGAACCTTATTCCAAAGGTCGATATTGATCCAGACATCGAAGTCGAATACGTTGAAAAAGATGAATATTTGCTTACAGGAAAATATTATGACGAATTCAAGCATGTATTCCAACATTTTGCCACCCCAAAGCAGCCTCTAATTTTGGCTCAACCACAGAAAGAAGAGGATCAGGAGGAGGAACAACCTCAAGAAGAAAAGAAAGAAGAAGAAAAGCCTCTATCAAGAAAAAAATTGAAGCAATTGAAAAGACTTAGAGTTGCTCAGCTTAAAGCCTTAGTCAAGAGGCCTGATGTAGTTGAAGTACTTTACTACTGAATTGAGAATAGATAACCATTAGGTGTGGGATACAACTGCAAAAGATCCCTTGTTACTAGTATACTTGAAGTCTTATAAAAATACTGTTCCTGTCCCGAGACATTGGAGTCAGAAGAGAAAGTTCCTTCAAAATAAAAGAGGTATCTTGAAGCCTCCCTTCAAGCTTCCAGGTAATTTTTTATTGAAAATTGTGTAAAGTATTAGAAAATATCGAAAGAACAGGAATTGCTAGATTGAGAGATCCTTTCAACGACAGAGAGGCAGGAAGACTTGTCAGGCAGAAGCTCAGAGAGAGAATGAATCCAAAGATGGGAAAAATTGATATTGACTACGAGGTCTTGCATGATGCATTCTTCAAATACCAGACCAAGCCTAAGATGACCATACATGGTGATATCTACTACGAAGGCAAAGAGGATGAAGTCAAGATGAAACAATTTAGACCAGGCAAAATTTCAGATGAGCTTAGAGTAAAAATCATTGTCCTTTGAATAATAGTTATAGCATGCACTCGGTATCTCTGAAAATGCTCCTCCTCCATGGTTGATCAACATGCAAAGATATGGACCTCCTCCTTCCTATCCTCACTTGAAGATTCCAGGTCTTAATGCCCCTATGCCAGATGGAAGTGGCTATGGTTATTTAAGCAAGGCCCTTGATGACGTAAATTTCTCTTAAAATTTTCTTATCTTTTAGCAAGGAAGACCACTTCTGAGCACATTGTATGCTCTGAGAAACAAGCAATTTGAGGAAGAGACCCAACCTGTCGATAAATCTCTATGGGGAGAACTTATTGAAGTACCTGAAGAAGAGATCTTTGAACCTGAATACACTGAAACTATGGAACCTAGAACAGAAAGCGAAATTAGATCTGGAATTTCGAGTGTCATTTCGGGAATGGAAACTCCAGATATTGATCTACAAAAGAAAAATGCTTCAAAAGTTGCCAGCCAGCCAGTTCAAAATATCAATTATAATCCAAATGATTCTACAAGGCCACTATATCAGGTTTTGGAGCCTGTCTCGGTAATACTTTGTATATGAGATATAAAATTGGTAGAAACCTATTGGTGGAGGAATTTATGGAACCACTCATGGATACATTATTCCTGGAGTAAATGATCAAAAGGAAGGAGAGAAGAAGTAATTCAATCTTCAAAATTCTTTGGTGGCTGTCCTACATATTTTGACTTGTTGTGCTTTAAATTGATGAAATATTTCACTGAGATGAAATTCGATGTAGTGTATTAATTCATTTATCTCAAAGAACTGTTCTCTTAAGATGTCAAAGAAGTTTCTTCGAGTTTGAAATTTGATATCATTGCTTGATAGTGTTCAACATTTAGAAACATTTGTATGGTTTACATTTGAAGTTTCTGCTCAGCAGCAGGAGCAGAGTGTAAGAGATAAATGACGAGATACAGAAGGCATAAGCTATATATTAACCTATGCCTTTCATTAAAAAGAAGCACATTTTACAAATATTCATATTATTATCAATAAGTAATAGAATTAAGCATTATGAAGTGTCTTGTTTGAGATAGAGAGGGCTTTTATCGCTTCCATTTCGTGTCGATCTTGAACTAGGTTTAATGACCATTAAGTTATCAAGAGGTTTAGGACTGATTAATCTACTTGAGGGAGGGTCCTGAGCTTCAAAAGTAGGTGGTAAGATTAATGGAAGATTTCTTTCTTTTCTCTCTCTCGTATCCATAGTTTGCAATGATGGAGCTAGAAATCTAACTAAGTAATCGAAATTTGCTACTTCCAGGCTTTGTGCGAGGAGAATCGATAGTTCCATGTTTTTGTATTGTATCTTTTTCAGTAGGACTTTTTAGTGTTATGTCCTCTGAGGGTGTGTTTTTACCCATTGGGACCTGTTCTTGTTCCTATAATCATTACAAAGTTCTTTGGCAAATATACCTGCTCAACAAATGAGTCTTTAAAGAATATTTTGTTTCGCAACTTAATGAAGGTAGCTCTAGCAGGAAGGCATAACATGCGCCAAGTACTCATAGTTCTATATTTTAGAAAATTATTCTCTCTCTATTACTTCAAATAAGGATTTCCTCCTTTTGTTTTCCATGTTCTCTTGAGGAATTCATATGTTGTCTGGTTAGTATACATCAGAAAATTATGGAAAAAGAATAATCCGCCAAGGAACCAGAAGAACTAGCTATTAGAGCTATTGCACAATACTTACCAGGAATCCATATATCAAAGAAATAAGTGTGTAAGGCTTCTCAGATATATATTTTCCTCCATCTTCACCCTTTAAAATCAAAATGAGCCTATATTAGGCCTTACTATCTTGTTGTAAGCAGAAGAACCTGTTAGTATTCTCTCTAGCGAAGTTGTCATCAATGTTACATCTAGCAATGTTCCAAACAGAACAAAGAAATAAAAGAATCTAATTTGTTAGGAATTCATCGGATTAATTTACTTGTAGTTCCTTTTCCCGATACAGGTCCCTAGCCAAGGACAATGATGGTCAAATCTTTCAACACAATTATCACAAATATGACAGTGACTTGCTCTTGGAGGGCGGTATACGTTGCACGTCTTGCAATATTTTATCCTTTGGAAGGCATTGTTATCCAGGACGTCAAAGTTTGGCTTTCTCTTTGAATTGTGCCTGTTGTACTTGATTGGAATAAGATCTATATCCCTATTCTCAACAAAGAAAGGATTCTAAATATTAAAAAAAGTATTTCTTGCCGTTACATTTCTCTTCAATATCCCTGGTTCAGTGATTACGGTCAAAATCAAAAAGAAGTTGACTAAGATATGGAGAGCAAGAAAGATCCAGAAGGCTTCAGAATGACCAGATTTGAAGTAATCCTTTAATTCATCTATATTATTCTGGTAATATTACTGGTAACACTAAAGCCTCTTGCAATATAGCAGGAGCATTAATAAGCACCAAGGTAAACACAACTGACTTAACATCAGACCTAGAAATTAATTGTTATATCTAATTTTATACCCAACCATGAGTTTTCCTTTACAAAACAACAAATTTCTTGCTTCCCAGATTTCATAATATCTTCTTCCTCCGCGGTCCGCCTTTTGTTCCTATTTGAGTAACCGAATCGTAAGCTAAAAGTACCATTCTTTTAGAAAATGATCATATTGTGTAGATATTTATTTGATTTAAAACTATAAATTCAAGCCAAACTTGATTAACGCTAATGTTCTATAAAACTACATTAAATCGAAAGCTAATGAATATATCAAACCACATAGCTACTGCATATCTGAAGAAACTCCAACGGTATAATATCCAAATTTTTTTACAATTAAGCACTTAGTCGAAGTTTTGTACTTTCAAATTACTAAGGCGACTTTATTTTTATGAATTGTAACAATAGATACATCATTGGTACTGTAGTAAGCCAAGATCTTGAAAAATAAAAATACATACTACCCTCATTCAACAGGAAATCTTCAAGATAACAATTCCTTCTCTTTGTGGTATGACCATAAAAATTGCTTGATATAATAGGAGTTCAAGTCCTGAATGCCATTAGAAATTTTGTTGTAGGATTCTTGATCATAAACTTTCATAGACTTATCTTTCGCTCTTAAACTGTAATTTACAAAACCCCAAGCACAACTAATAAAATTTTCCAATTTCATTGTTTTTCTAAGATCTTGAAATCTTTCATAGAACTTAGAATACAATAGCTGGCCACCTAAATTGGATTTTGTATAGTAATTAAGAACTCGTGTAAGCTCATCTTCTGTAAGGGAAAGAGCTGGCTTCAAAGAGAAAAATTCCTCCATTTTGTCAAAGATATACTGATATTTGTCTGCTTCAAGATTATTCTCGATTTCGTAATATGCATTCAGTAATTGCACAGCATGACTCTCGGTAAAAGTATTCAGGAAATTTGTTCTAGTGAGAAGAAATTCAATAAAATGCCAATAAGACTTGAAATATTTTGTATGATGCTTAGATATTAATTTTGAGGTTGAGATGACCATCTCAGGATCTATATACTCTATCTTTATTTGGTATAGCCCGACTATGGAGTCTGAAATTTTTGGAAATTGTCGAATATCTTCTTCTTTATTGCTCATTTGTGGAAAGTGATCGATAAGTTTATGGAAAAATGCACGCTTAGTTTTCAGCTGAACCTTATCTGTTGTTGCAATTGAAGCTAGTATGTTTGTAACTCTTAAAAATGAATTCACATCCTTTATTGTTTGTAATTCTTGTTCAAAAAACTCTATCACTTCTGGATCATCTGACTTTTGTTCAGTAGAAAATGAATATTTGGTATTGACTCCTCTGAACTTCCAATTTATTTTATAGATGGATGCTGTCTTAGAATAGCTTCTAAGATATTTGAAGGAATTTAATAACATATCTGAATTTTTAGACTAAACAGAATTTGGTTATGTGACTGAAGTATGAAATTTAGATAAAATATTATAGTAATGGGCGTAGAGCTAGTCGAAGAAGAATTTAGTGAAAAAATAAAGAAGTAGATTTTCATCAGCTTTACTTAGCTGTGGGCTGTTCTGACTAAAATATTTCATCTGAGACCTCTATGATCAAATCTGAAGGCATTAGTGGCTCAACCTACTCAAAGGCAAAAAGGCCATATATAAGCCTGAATTTAGTAGTATCAAGCGCCAAATTTCAGGATTTATAAAATAAAAATTTAAATACTCTATCTTGTTTGAAATGGCTTCATTTCAGGACGGTAACTATCAAAGCACCTTCATTTTAAATCTTAAGAATTCAATGAAGAAATTGAAAATCAACAGATAAATGAAGAGTATAAGATTTGGAAGAAGAATGCTCCTTTTCTTTACGATATGGTGATTACTCATGTTCTTGATTGGCCTTCTCTCACTTGTCAATGGCTTCCAGTTAAGGATAGGTAAAATACACTTAGACTCTGAGTAATTTGAAGTCCCCCTGATAGTGATTACTCTATCCACAAGCTTATCCTGGGAACTCATACATCTGATCAAGAACCCAACTTTCTTATGATCGCTAAGGAAAGAATCAAGGATTATAAATAATTTTGTTAGGTCAGACTACCAAATGAAGATGCTCTCGCTGATATCACTGAATATAGCATTGGAAACAAAGGCAAGAAACAGATTTTTCAAATGTAATGTTCTAGATGTTGGCGGTATTGGACTTGCCAGCGCCGATAACAGAATTGATATTGAAACTAAGATTCTTCATGATGGTGAAGTCAACAGAGCCAGATATATGCCTCAAAAGTATAATGTCATTGCTTCTCACACAAACTCTGGAGAAATCCATATTTTCGATTATTCTCAGCACCCAACCACCCCTGTCAGTCTTGAACAAGTCAGACCTGAAGTTAAACTTATTGGTCATACAGCTGAAGGTTATGGACTTTCTTGGTCTAAGCATAAACTTGGATACCTAGTCAGTGGAGCCAATGATCAAAGAGTATTTTTGTTGTCAACACTCCCTTATAGTTAGGTCTTCTTGTGGAATATCGAAGGCTCTAACTCTGCAAGCAAGACTTTGAAGCCTTTGACTGAATTCAAATTCCATACTGCCAGTGTTGAAGTACTCTTATTATGAGGTCGATTAATTTTAAGGATGTTGCTTGGCATCCCTTCAACCAAGAAATTTTCGCTTCTGTTGGTGATGATAGAAAGATTGCCTTGTAAATTTGTTAGAAATTTTTAGCTAATTGTTAGGTGGGATTTGAGAAAGCCTGGTGGACCTACTCACGACATTCTTGGTCACGCTGCTGAGATCAATACTATTGATTTCAATACCTTTGATGAATACCTATTCTTGACTGGTTCTGCTGATAAGACTATTGGCTTCTGGGATCTTAGAAATACCTCAAAGAGTCTTCACATCTTTGAAGGCCATACAGATGATATCATTAAGGTTGAATGGGAACCTAATAACTCTACTGTCTTCGCTTCTTCATCAAGTGATAGAAGAATAAGAGTTTGGGATATTAGTAAGATTGGACAAGAACAAAAAGCTGAGGATGCTGTTGATGGTCCTCCTGAGCTTTTGGTAATCCTTTCTTAAGTTTATATGAACTTTTCTAGTTTATTCATGGTGGCCACAGAGCTAAGATTCCTGACTTCAGTTGGAATAGCAATGAGACTGTTTTGATGGCATCTGTTGAAGAAGAGAATAACATTTTACAAATTTGGCAAATGGTAAGAAGGAGAATGAATTATCTAATGTTTGAAGGCTTCTAACATATACCAAGAAGATGAGTTTGAAGAAGAAAATAAAGGAGAAATCGTCACAGAGAAATAAATCTTCCTTGTAGTCTGTGTTACTGTAATCTAGATTTCTATAAAAAGTATGTTCTCAATATGAAGAGGTGCGTCCTATTTGATTAATAGTGATAAATTTTATTTATTAGAAATGTCTTTTACGTGCCTGGTTTGCCAAAGTGAAGTCATCCTGGGTATGTTTTTCAACACTCCCAATACTGATTCAATAGACCCTATTAATGCTTCAAAATTTGAGCCAAAGTTCAATACAGATGAACCTGTAATAAAGGAATTTTTCAAAGTAAAAAATACATTAGTACAGAATCTAAAAGAGTCTGGCGTTAAATACGATAAACTCGATCTAGACAAATACGTAATGTGACTTAGACTTGATTTTTATTTCCAGGATCCTGAACAACACGTGATTTGCGAACACTGCCTCAACGAAATAGTGACTAGCATAGAAAAAGACACTTTGGTTGATGAGGCAAAAAACACTGATTTGCAACATGCCACAGATGCGCTGAACCAGGACATAACTAAGACAGAAAAAAGATTAAAAGAAATGAAAATTGACCCAGAAAAAGAGAAGAAATTACTCGAAGAGCTCAAAGCTCTAGAAGCTATAGAAGAAGAACAAAAGAAAGAGTTGGAGACTCTTGGCAAAGTCCAAATAGAAACAGAGAAAGAAGAGAATAATTATTGGGAAGAAACTCTTGCCTTCTCAAAGAAATTGTTCCTGCTAAATGAGAAGAAAAACACAGCAATAAGACAATCAAAAGAACTTCAGTCTGAACTGGAGAGACTGAGCAAAATAAATGTTCTAAATGATATAATATCTATATCAACTGACCATGAAGTTGCTAAAATAAATGATCTTCAACTTGGAAAATCTCTAAGTGTGAATCAGGTAGGGTTTTGGAAAATAATTTCTGACTTAAAAGGTTCCTTGGCTAGAAACCAATGCGGCTTTTGGACAGATTGTTCTTCTGTTTTGCATTCTGGAGAATAAATGTTTAGGTTTTCGCTTTGATCGGTATCATTTTTCAATTTTTAGCTTATTTTTAGTATCAAGATGAAGCCTCAAGGAAGCTTCTCTGAAGTCATCAGAGTGATAAACCAGCAAGATGAGAGATACGAACTGTAATTATTATGAAAATTTAGGGTTATCTTTTAGATATGGACCTCCAAAAGAGGAGTTAAGATTCAATCATGGCTTGTTTACCCTCCTTGAGGCTATGGGACAGATTCATTTATTTTTAGCGGGAAAGCTTTCCAACCTTATACAGGGAGGAATTTACGACCTGCCTCATCAGTAAGTTAGAAAAACGATGGATAATGGTTTAGAATTTCTGGAGACAGTTTGGGTGGAATTCCTTTCAAGTACTATAGTACGAAACTTGATAAATGGACGGAAGTGCTTAAATACTTTTCCTTAAACTGCAAACATCTTATCTACTTGTATTCTTTATATGAAAAGAACAACCAGATCGCGATTAAATCGCATTATGAGTTGTAATTCTTAGAATTGTATCTTGTATGATTTTAATCGCCTCAATTTGAATCGAAATTTAAAATCAATTATTAGATCAGTGTTTTAACAATGGCCTCAACTCAAGAACCCAAGATTGAAGAAATCGTTGACGATAAGAACAAGCACGACGACGAAAGCTCCAGCGACGAAGAACACGACCACGACCACGGACACGATCACGACCACGATCATGATCACAAGGGAGTAATTCATCTCATGAATGTCCATTAAGAGTAATAGGAAAAGAAGACCAACAAGGGTGAAAAGAAATTCAAGAAGGCCATGTCCAAGTTGGGTATGAAGCCTGTCCCTGGCATTAACAGAGTCACCATCAAGAAATCCAAGGCTGTAAGCATAGAAATATGGTTTTGTGAAATTCTTAGTTCTTCTTATACATTGATGACCCAGAAGTCTTGAAGAGCCCTGGTGCCGATAACACCTTCATCGTCTTCGGTGAGGCCAAGATCCAAGACTTCACCTCTGGTCTTGCTCAACAAGAAGCCAGCCAATTCAACAGAGAAAAGCCCGTTGCCACTGAAACCAGCACCCAAGAAGCTCCCAAGACCGAAACTAAGGCTGAAGCTGGAAAGGAAGAAGAAGTCAGCGAAGAAGGACTTGACCCCGCTACCATTGAAATGGTTGTCAATCACACCAAGTGCACTAGAGCTGAAGCTGTTAAGGCTCTTAGAGAAACCGGTGGAGACTCCGTCACTGCCATTATCGTAAGACTAATTCAAACTCAATTCTAATTTCTTAGAATTTGACAAAATAAACCCGATAAAAGATATGATATATCTATTTTGTAATTTCCAATAGTATCTTGTATAGAGAGTTTTGAGGAGGCGCATCTTTTCAGATAATGCGAGCGAACAAAAACTATCTTACCCCGCTAATAGTTTTTCCCTGAATTTTAAGATATTATAGGAAGGCTGAGTTTAACAGACTTTCTTATTCATTAAAACATATTTAACAACATCTCCTCCAAGACTCTTGAGGAATAATTCTTCTTGTTTGCCTCTCTAAAGGAGACTTTCAAAGGATTTTCCTCTAATTTAAATTTCGCTCTTCTAGTTTTATTTCATAGAAATAAACGACAATCTATTTCAATTTTCGAATGAGAAGATACATTCTTTTAGGCTTTCTGGGTTTAATTCTCTCTTTTTATCTGTATATGGGATTCCATACTAAAATTGTTGTCGAAGAGGTCGTCCTCCCTGAACGAGGAATGATCTACAAGGAATATGTCGGGGAATATAAAGATATTTCCTCAGCTTTCAAGGATTTCGAGCAGGACCTCATTGATTTGCAAATCGAAGACTACTTTTACTTTGGAATATTTTATGATAATCCACCCCTTCTAGAAGATCCGAAGAAGAGTCGAGCAGTCATTGGGATAATGGTTGATACAAAATATCGAAACCAGGCTATCACATACACAATAAGAAATCCAGTTTTTACATATAAAGAACACAATGAGTTGACTGCAATTAGTGTCACGTTTCCCTATAGGAATATCTTGAGCCTAGCATGGATTGTTTATCGGGTATATCCTGCTTTAGTACAATATGGAGAGAAATATAAAATGTTTTCAGACGGTAATATAGCATGCTCATTGGAGCTATATTACAAAGATGCGATTCAAGTGGCTTTCCCTTATGGGAGATATGTTAAAGATCTTTTATTTATTTCAGTGCCTTCTCCAAGACCTGGTATCCCAGAGCCAATCTAGAACTAAATGAGGCTTATTTGGGATAATTTTCTTGTAAAAATATGTATAATATTGTTTGCTGTTTCAATAATATATGAGAATATTTCTGAAACACTCCAAATAATTTACATGTTACAGTATGATAGCATAACAAAGTTATTTCTCATTATCAAGGCAAAGTTTATAACAACGAAAGTGCATAAGATCATAGCTGTCCTTCTCCTTTTTCTTTTTATCAGGTTCTCCTAAATCCCTTTAATAACTCCCTTATCATAATTACCATCCTCTTCTTCTATAACATCATATTTCACCTTAACAGCTTCATCCAACAACCAAGTCTCCTTTTCTTTATCCCAGACATCCTTGAAGGCCTCTCCACAAGCCTTGCAGTACTTCTTATTTTCCGAGCTCGGAATATAATTCTCAAAAACAAATTCCTCTTCACCTCCTTCCATCTTATTAGCAGAAGCTAAGCTAGATCCTTCATCCTTTATCCAGCTCTAAAAATTTATATTTTCAATAACGCTTCTTACATCTGCAGAAGGAAGGGGAGGTCTAGAGCTCATTTTCTTAGCTCTATCCTTGAATTCCATATTGGTTCTGAAATGCCAATCGAGATGCTTACTTAGTAGACTTGTATGAGCAAATCGCAGGCCACAATTAGAACATTGGTATGGAAGTTCTCCATATAGCGAGTCTATGACACTTCTAGGATCTCGGCTATAAATTAGCAATGATTTTGCTATTGACTTACTCGAAAAGGAGATTAGACAATCTTTCGATTTTTCTGAGTCGCTGTTGATACTTTGTTTTCAGACAGTTTGGCAATTCTCTCTTGAGATTTTGCAAAAGTAATTTAAATATGAGAACGGGGCCACTTTCGAACTCTGAAGTTTTTCTTAACAGGATAGTAGGTTGTTGTTCGACAGGGGGCTCCTGTTTCATAACTGGAGCATTCATAACAGGAGGTTGATTCGTAACTTGAGGCTTTTTGTCCTTTGAGCTCTGAATGAGTTGGACTATTTCCCTAAGTTTATCTTTTTCTGGGGCTCTTGTCTGAGGCATTACCTGCATAGAGTATGATTGCATATGGGCCATTCCTGGACCTTGATCGTATATAGGCTGTGGCTGGTCATAAGGATATTTCTGCATTGGCATTCCCCCCTTTGGACCCTTCATGCCATCTTCGTCGTCACTGAATTGTGCCTCTTCGTTAAATTTCCCTCTTGAGCCATAGGGATAATAATTTCCCATGGGCTGGTTATGAGGACTTTGCAGGTTGAGACGAGGATCATTTTGTCTATAGTTCCCATAGTGCATAGGGTTCATATCACCGGACATATTCCTTTGATCGTACATGGCTGACTGTTGCATTTGGTTCATGGGATAATTTTGAGTGGGGTAATTTTGCTGCATTGACATTGGATTTTGAGTCCTTGTACCATCAGCTTTGGGTTTCTTTTTGATGACTTCCATGTCATCAAAATCTTGTCCTCTATCACTCTTTTTCGGGATTCTGTAGCCTCCTTGGGAAGGTTGAGGATTCTCATTCATAGTCGTCATTTGTTTGTGTTTGGCCTGATTTCTTTGATAGTCACTTTGTGGCATTGAAGAAACTGGCTCATGATAACTCGTATGACTCTCTAATATTTAATGCTTAGATATTCACTATACCTCTAGTGCTTTTATGTTCTTTTGTTTTCTTTTCTTTTTCCTTCTCTTTTTCAGCGCCCGCTTTTTTAGACTTTAGGAGATACTCCTTCTGAAGTTCTAAATGAGTGGGATCGATTAAATTTTTCTTATAATAGTCAATGAGGCTGTTCAAGTCTTGAATACTTAGACTTTCGGTCATATCCTACTAGTAAATACAAAAAAACAGATCATCCTACCTCACCGAGACCAAATTTAATTTTTGAATGAATACCACTCATAACGGAACCAGAAAAATATGGAGCCCATGTATGATACAATCTAATTAATTTGCTCTTTGCTTCCTTTGAAGGACATCCTACATATGCTTCATAAAAAGCATTTGTTATTCCCGATTCGAGATGTTCCTTGTAGGCGTCTCTGGAGTTTTTTAGGACGGAATCCATCAAATACAATAGGCATAATTTCCTGTTGTAGTTAGCCTGTGGACTTAACATTTGAAAATAAAATCACAAACTTCTTTAAATTCTTGGAATATGGCTTCAGTTATCTCCTTAGCATGTGCAGCGTGAAGAGTGCATCTGTTAGTAAAACTCTCTATGACATCTTTGCTGGCTACGTCAAGTGATTTGAGTTGTTTTGCAAACTCTTTTTTTATTGATGACATTTATTTATATTTATATTTTTCCTCAAAGATTCAAATATAATCCAACGCCAAAAAAACCTGCTGTTTTACTAAACTACTGTAGATAAACTTGAGTTTAATTATTCATGGTCGACAAACTGAATATATTGAATACAATCCACAAAGACATGGAACTAACATGAAGAAATATACTTAATTATCTTATCAATTTTGGTTGAGTTTCTTAAACGAGATCTAATTAGATAAGCCCAAGTACTAAATAATGCTTACCAATTGTTCTAACACGTAGCTGATTATAGCCTTAGGATCGTTTCTATTCTTGACTTTATCTGTCAAACCAAGGATATCACCGCATTCTCTAACAAAGAAGTCCAAGTCATTATTAGTGCATTTATTAGTAAGTTGAGCAAGTCTCACCCTATAAAATTAATGCACATTTCAATATAAGAAATACTTTTCAGAGGCAAATTCTTCATCAAGATCGAAGAGTTCAAGGTTAGGGGGAGGGAGCTCTCTTAAGATGGGAGGGAATACAGCAGGGACAAGTCCGAGCATAGGAGTTTCAAATTGGGGTGGGATCAAAGTAAGGGGTTCATGCTTTATATTGAGTTGGTCGTAGAGCTTTATAGCCTCAGGGATCAAGTTAGTATCAAATTTGAAGAGAGTTGTGTCAAATAGAGTAGTGAAGTCGATAGGAAGTTCCTCACTTTCCTTTAAGGATTAGAGAAAAAAATCGAAGTGTTAATACCTGAAGACAACTTTTTAATTTTTCTGCCATTTCAGCAACGTCAGGGACGTAATGGTATTCAGGAAACTCAGTAATTTCCTTGCTTAGTTCAATTTCGGGTTCGTTAGTGAAAAATAGCTTGAGTAAGAATTCCTAGAATTATTAATTCAGCTATCAGAATGGAATACTAAAATCTTCTGGTTCTCTTCTTTCTCAAAGTATTCATCATTGAACATATCGACTGAACCAATAACGACAAGCTTTCCTTTGCTTTGAGGATGAACAAAAGCACCAGCAACAGGTCTATTAGAAGGATAGCTGAGTGGGCCACTTCCAAGGAATCCATAAGCAGGACTTTGGATATTAAGGGTAGCTCCAAATGGATATAAAAATGTTAATCCTCCATTTTCATCGTCTTTATTCCCGTCATCATCTCTAACATTGACGAAATTGGATAAGAAGGCATTCTCAGGCTTCTTTTTCTTAGCTTCTTTGGGTTCATTATTTCCGACTCTGACGACTTCTTGATGAAGGATACCATTGCTGATCAAAGCTTCCTTAGGATGGAAGTATTTATAGAAAGAAGTTCTGACAACGCAGTCATTATTCACACTGATTCCAAATTGTTCAAGCAAGTAATTAAGATTGGTTCCCAATCTAAATGACTTATTTATCTTCTCTGTTAGGTTTACTTGTTCTCTCCACCTTCGCTCATGAGGACTAGAATATTTCCTCCAGCTTCAATATATGACTTTAATGCATCTAATTCGCTCTTTGGGAAAAGGTTTCTGGGAGCGCCGAATACCATCAAATTTATAGCTCTTAATCTTTCGAGTGTAATTTCTTCTTTATTAAGGTTGAGCTTGAAGGTAAGACATTTCTAAGACTTTTTACTTTATAATTAGCTCCCTTCAACTTTTTTGAGAGTTTCTTCAAATTTGAGTTGGGATTACCTAACTCATTCTTGGTAATGTTGAAGCAGATCTTTCAAATTATAAAATAAGTTTATCATATTGATTACTGCAGGACCTTCCTTTGACATGCCTATTTTTTACAACGTAAATTATCAATTTTTAAAAATTCAAAATCTATATTGCGACATGTAAGCTTGAAGAGCGTAGTAAATTCTCTTGATCCTTTCCAATATTAATTGGATTCTTACATACATTTGCCACTTAGAAATGGGATTGGGACTGAATATTTCCCACCGCTTGAATTTTTTTTTTTTTATATTATTGAAGGGTTCTAAAATATTTCTTATGAAGATATGCCACTTTTATCTGAAGAAAATGAAGTTTAGGATGTTTTTCTAGGAGATTAGTCTCTAAAAATCCTAAGATATCTTGACATGTTTTTTAATTAAAGTGCTAAAAGACTTTATCAGAAATACCTAATTTATTACGAAATGGATAATCTTTTGAAGGGTGAAAAGATTCCTGAGACCGTCGAGGAACTCGTTCAGAAGAAGGACTATAAAACTCTTGAGCAAGCTGTTGAAAGCAGTATTCATTCAGTTATTCAATAAGAATTTTTTAGTTGCCCAAAATGAACAAAACATTATACAGACGAAAAAACTATTGGATACTATTATTGATAAGTTTCCAAAAATAAGCAATAATGAACTCTTGGAATTCGGCAAAAACCTCCTTTCTAAGCTTCAGGGTAGATTATACTTGGAACTCCAGGTAACTCAATAAAAATCCCCTAATTGTCCAGATTGCCAAAATTAAGGAAGCCATTGGTGATGTCTTCGCTGCTAAGGAAGACTACTACGCTGCCGCAGAAATCCTCTCTCAAATAAATTTCGAATCTCCAAATCTGTAAGCTTTCTATGAAATCATTTCAACGATTAGAAATTATACTCCTCATCAGAAGCTCCAAAATTATGTTAAGATCGCTGAGTTCTATTTCGAGTGCGATGATGCTACTTCCGCTGAACACTACGTTAAAAAGAGTTCTGCTCTCGTCGAAAAAGTCGATGACAGAGAACTTAGCTTGAGATTCGAAGTCTGCTTTGCCAGATCTCTTGACGCTGCAAGAAAGTTCATCCAAGCTGCTTCAAAGTACCACTGGCTCTCCTTACAAAGTGGAATTGTATAATAGTAATATCGATTTTTCATCTTTTAGGATGAGGAAAATCTCGCATATCTTTTGGATTGCTCCATCGTCTGCTCCATCTTGTCACCTGCTGGTCCTCAAAGATCAAGAATCTTGGCAAGCTTATACAAAGACGAAAGAACCAGCAGATCCAAGCATTTCGATATCTTCCACAAAATGTTATTTTTCAGCCTGCATATCTAATTAGTTTAGGTACTTGGATAGAATCATCACCAAGAAGGAGAAGGATAACTTTGCTCAAACCCTGAAGAAACACCAAAAATCTAGCATTGACCCTGAGTTCACTGTTGTTGACAAGGCTATCATGGAACACAATATAATTGCTATCTCAAAACTCTATGAAACTATTTCATTCGATTCTATCTCTAAGATGCTGGGCTACTCCAATTACCAAGTAATTTAATTCTGTTGAAAATTGAAATTAAAAGTGTGAAAAAACTATCCATACTATGATCAGTGAAAAGAGATTGAAAGGAACTATTGATCAAATTCAAGGATACATTGACTTCACTCAAGGTATATTAGAAGAAGAAAAATAGCTAATTATGTTAGAATTCGATGAATATAACGCTTGGACTGAGGGAATCAATCATTTCTGTACTAGTCTAGACAAACTTATTACAAAAATTGCACCTCATTAATAATGCATTTATGGGACTTTTATAAACTTTCTTTTTAAAGAGTCGTATTGAGTCTTATATATCTAAAATGAACTCACAGCATAATGAAATGATTACACAATTCAAAAAATTTAAAGTAAACATTAGAAGAGTCTAGCAGATATGCTGGACAGCTCATTCTTGAGATTAGTTTTATTCAAGGAGATGGAGGGCGTAGGTCTGGTAATTGTGGCAGTTTTAGGTGGCCTAATCGATTATTTAATATCTAACTGAATGTACCTATAAGGCTCCCTCTTTTGAGTTGAATCCTCGCGCTTTCTAACAGCGACATGGATAGGATCAGGCTTGTATTCTGGGAATTTGCTAATAGTGCAGTTATATCCCTGTTAATTATTGAAAAATTCTCATTATTATTACCTTCTTGCCTGGGTTGGATGGCTTGAAAGGTTGATCACTTATCTTGGGAGGAGGAGTCTTAGCTCTAATCTTCTTAGGTGGTATAGGAACCGGTCCAAATATCTCTTTGTAACTAGAGAAGAGTTTTCCTCCGTGGTCAGTACTTCTGAATGGTTGCTCTTGAAGCTTCTTTTTCTTCTCTTGTCTTTCTTTCTAATACATTACTCATCTGATTATTCATCTTTACATATTCTAACTCTCTTTTTCTGTCATATTCATCTTTCATATGCGGAACAGGCTTGGAGAAAAGATGTCCAACAGTTGTACTCAAGTGACCCTTTTTAGGGGGGTTCACAACGAAATTTCTCGGTTGACAAATGACCTTGCCTTTCATTTTAGTTTAAAAGTCGCTGGGATCTACCATTAGCATCTCTGAAGTTTTTGGTCTTATGGACATATTCTGGCATGTGCTCATAAAGGGGTTTAATAGGGCTATTTTTAGTTAGTCTAATTTCTATTCATGTTACTCAGATTTTGGTCCATCAGCGGGTTTAAAAGGAGCCTCATGAGGGAACTTCTTCTTTCTAGATAATTGGTATTGTCTCTCAATACTGGCAGGATCAACATAAGGATCACCTTTCCAGTTATTGGTCGATTTATCATACATACCAATGGAAATGTATGAGGGTTTAGTAATAAAAGAACTTGCCAATTTTCCAGTACGACATCTACCACCATAAATTTGTCTTGGAGCAGTGGCAACTCTTCCATCAGGACCGAGATGCTTTTCTAAAGAATTGATTGACTATCTCTATTCTCTTACCCTTTGAGAAATTGTAATCACCATCTCCCCAGACACCAGCAGGAGGACTGCTGAAAAGACCGAATCTCAATCTATACAAATTACAATGAGCTAGATCAGCATTACCTTCCATCTTTCTGTAGACTTTCAGTGGCCCACTTTTCTCTGAGCTTAGTTAGTGTTTGTGCTTTTTCTGCAGCAGTCATTCTGATGTTGTACGCTAATCTTGTTTATTGAAGTTTTATTTAATAATTTTTTAGAAAACAGTTATACCAAATGAAACATACAAAACTTGAAGGGGAGCTTAGAGAAAAATCTTGCAGTATACATAATCATTTTTAACTATTCACTCAATGATGAATCATCATTATCAGGAGTTGTTCTTGATTCCCGAATTAAAGAGATTTGCATACTTAATTTAGAATGATTTGTAGGAGCTGGCACTTCATAATTCTCGTACATTAGCTCAAACAATTACAATTTTTACCTCTGTGAATCTTGTACTCTCAATGTCTTCCTCAGACAGCCAAAACAGCAATACTATACTTAGGATTGGTGCATGAAGGGCAAGAATTCTATAGCAAACCATTATTGTAGTGTCGAGAAGCCCTTGTGAATCAAAATTTGTTAAATCACATGAGGTAGGGGTTTCCACATAGTGATAAACTGACATCACTAATTGTGAGAGTTGCGAGAGTGCCACAAAGATCACAAGCAACCTAATAAAATTGTAAAGAAAGTAAATAGTGATACCATAATTTGGTGATTGTCCATCTTCTCTTTGCTTTTCCACCATCATCGAAATAGTCATCATCTTCTCTAGTCAGCAAATAATTCAACATGCAACCTAAAAATCAATAAATCTAGGAATTCATTTACCTATCAATGAATATAATATCATGACTCCTCCAAGTAGGCACATCTTAAAGAAGAGAAAATCTTTATCCATAATTCCTATAGATATGACAAAAATCCTTGTTTCATTACCAGCACATAAGACATGCTCTGAAGCGGGCTGATGGAATATGCCGAAAAAGCCAAATACCAGCAAGAAAAGTGGATAAGTCCATGTTACGCAGATGGTTCTAGTTCAACTCAGGATAATAAAAGATCCTTCTTACAGATTTAAAAACCAGTGTCCTGATAAATTTTTCGCTTTGATAGTTACATAGTTGAGCACATCCCAGAATAAGTATTGAAGCACAATAAAGTAAATATTAAACAGCTGAACAATATTAAAAAGCCCGAATGTTGCAATCGTCACTATCTTGTCACTATAATCTTTTCTATTCTTACACAGAGTTGTTAAGAAGCATTCATAGACAATTCTAAGTCTATGTTTAAGCCATTTTGAATAATATTTTTTATATCTCAATATTTGATATATGATCGGGGCCAGCACCCCAAGGGTCAAGACCAAATTGAGACGGATTCTATATTATTATTTGAAAAACTTATCTTATACCCCCAGCATTGGGCAGTAGTTATTTCTATTTGTTGGCCTGTGGGACTGATCTTTGTACAACTCCAGAATATCATGCCATCTTCCATATTAGACCATACAGTGTACTTTTCTGACATCCTAATACTGCATTTATTAAAATAAATTTATATAGATATAATTCTTGAAATCTCTATTACTGTGGTAACCATGTACATAAAAATTTTATGGGATTTGGACAGTCATCATGCATAATCATATAGATGCAAAGGATTCAATAGTGATACTTAAAAAGGAATATTATAAAACCTCAAAATAAAAATCGAGAAAATGCCTATTGAGGAATAAGATCTCTTTCATAGCTACGATATCTAGTATTTAAGAAAAATACGCTCTTTCTTACGCTATGTTATAGGGATTTATATCTTCAGCTTCTCTTTGATTTACTCTTCTTGAAAGCTCTTTTTCAAAATTAGGGTCTTTTTGCATACTATATTGCAAACTTCTATTTTCTCCCTCATTCTGATAGCTTCCTTCAATTTTATCAAGAGAATTTCCAAGATCAGCTTGGGACTTGTTAACATTGATTTCATTCTGGAAATATTTCAAGATAGTCTCTAAATATTCCTTTGTGGGCTTGCTGAAATAATAGTTAAGCCCCAAGATCTCTCTAATAGAACAAATAATAGCTGGTTTTTGGTGATGCTTATCCCTACAGGTATAAATTTCCCATTGTAATCTTATACTTGAATGTATTTATGACGTCTTCAGGAGTGAAGTTTCTCTTCAAGGCATTGGCGGTAGCACTAAATTTTACTAACATTTCCCTCAATCTTACGTTCTGACACTTTCTTCTTGATCTCTCAATCCGAAAATTAATGCTCTGAAGGTATGAGGTCCAAAGAGTCCTACACAATTAACCATCATAAAACCCTATTACCTAATCCCTTAGCACATTCGCTTCTGATAAGAGGATTCTTATCTTTAGCAAGACCTTCAATCAACATGAGCTCACCTTGAGGTCCGAAAGAATAAATAGATTGCAAAGCCATCTAGACAATTACAGAAAATTTATCCGACGTTACATCTCTGATCTCACTGGAAGGATCTTGAAGGAAGAAATAGAACAGAGGAAGAATGTTTCTAGACTTCAAATAGGTGATATTGTTGCCTTGAGACTTGCTTCTCAATTTCTCAAGAGTTATGAGACAAGATTTTCTGACCTGAACCATTTGATCTCTAAAAAGTTATTCAAATACATTCGATTCCTACGTTGAGTTTCTGAAGAGTTCTTCAATGACGAAATCAATAGTAGGCCTGTCAACATCGGCTAATTCCAAACTTTGGATAATGGCAGACTTAAGGGAATAATTGGAGTTAGGGACTTGCTTCAAAATATCGAGTAAGATCTGTTCGCCTTGAACGCCCAATCTAACAAGCGTCTCGCAAACAACTACTCTATTAATAGAGCCATCCTTCAAAATCTTGACCAAAACTTGGTAGGGGGAGGGTTCAACATTTTCTCCCATGTATCCAAGAGCAATACAGGCAGAAGTTCTGACTTTCCAGAAATTATCTTTCAAAAGTTCTATTAATCTCTTGGAAGCTCTACTAGCAGCAATATCTCCCAACTTACCAAGAGCCCAAGCTGCTGTAGCTCTAATTTGAGAATCTGAGTCATAGAGGGCCTTGACTAGAACATCTACAGCATCGGCGGCCTCAGGAGGTCCAATAACACCGAGAGCATTGACTGCAGCTTCTCTAACCCCAGCATTTGAATCTCCAGTAAGGTTGATAAGAGCCTTAATAATGTTTGGAGAAATTATAGCTTGGTCATATTGAGTCTGTTGAGGAATGAAGTAGTTTGTTAGGAACAGTTGATTGTAATTGTTATAGCTATTTAATTCTTCATTCTCTCTAATGAGGTCTTGGTCTTTAAGGGCAAATTCCTGATATTTGATTGTCAATAGTCTTTGCAAGGATGCCATAAAATCTCTTGAGTTAATTTCTATAACATCTTCTATCTCTTCAACTGGGCCCTCAGCAATTTCAATTTGAGCCAAAGGCCTAAGGTTTCCTAAGTAAACACACATTGTTCCTGGATTGTATTGATAGTGCTGAGAAACCTGGTAAGGAATGATATTGATCTTGACTTTGGATCTGTTGAACTTGTCATTTCTCCAAGGAAGCACACTACAAATTGCTTGCTTTATCTTTGCATCTTTGGTGGTTTTTAGGATCTACCAGATTATTTAGAATAAAGGAAAAATTACCTTAAGGATGGCATTTTCTCCGGAGGGTCCACATGCAAGAATGGTGCTAATGATCAATTGTCTATCCATATTTCCCTCTTGAAGGAGGTTAATCAAAATAGGAAGGCCACCTCCGACCTTGGTCATAACAAAGAGTCTATTCAAAGCTGCAAGGGATGCATATTTCTTCTTAGCGTCGTTTGTGTTGAAATCATTCAACAAAGAAGGAACAATAACTCTGGCTAGGATTTCAGGATTTTGAGCCAATTGATTCAAAATAAATAAGGGCAAGTCGTTAAAATCTTTGTTAGCTAGATCAACCAAAGCGTTTAAGCCAGGGTAGTCAAGGCTAACGAGGACTTTAATAGCCATTTCTTGGACTTTAGAGAATCTGTCATCAGATACTACTGCTAACAGAGACTTAATGTTATTGTAGGTGATGCTATTGGGCCCAATAAGAACTAAATAATTATGCTAATCAATCAAATATCTTACACAGGGTTTCCATAGTGAAGTATAGAAGATAGAAATCGTTTGAAACATGGTATTGGGGGAGCATATTGAAGAGAGCAGTAGTAATTTGGCCTAAAGTTCCAGGTCCAAGGTTATGTTTATGATTCAGAAGGATCTCAAAAATGTTTAAGATAGCTCCAACCCTGAGGTGTTGGTTCAAATGCTTTAGATATTCAATAGATTCAGAAATAATGTCTTCAATGGGGGCATTTTCAGTTTTAGGATTAGCTTTCAATTTATTGAGGAAGAGTTGTTGAGATCTTTGTAGGAATTCAAAGTTAATCTCCTGGGATCTAGTATTTGTTGCAGGTATTTGAGAGGAAACATCCTGAGGAGACTCGGTGAATTTGAATGTTTGATACATTTCTTCTTGCTTTTCAGCCAACTTCTTTTTGCTGGGGGAATCAACAGAATATTCAGTATCAAATACTCTTTTCAGAACCTGTTTGGATGAGTTTGTTAGGTTTATCTTTTTCTGGCCTGGAGATTCATAAAACATGTATCCAGGCTCAAAAGCCCCATCCTTTTTTGAAGGACTCTTACTTGTTGAGGTTACATTATGCACAGGACTATATGTTTGGGATCTGACAGGTCCTACTGATTTTAATTCTGCTTGGAAGCTTTGATGCTTTACTGATGACATTGATTGGTCTTGAACCTTGATAGGACTTGAGGTTTCAACAAAATTATGAGATGTAAAGGTTGATTCTGATTCCAGTCCTCCTCTACTGTAGAGATTATTGTTACTTAGGAACTGTTGAGGAGAATTTTGATTTGTATTTCTCACTGAAACAGGTTCCTGTCTGGGTTCGAAAGAGTCAACATTGGGATCACTTCTGAATTGATTGTTATTGCCTAGGGAGTAATGTGTGTACTCTTCGGGCTGTGTATAAGCTTTCTGTGTTGGAAGAGTTCTTATCATTTGATTCTTCTTTACAAAACTTATTGTGTTCGTTGTTTTTCAAAATTTAAAATAAAACATCTTAACATGGATAAAAGACAAAATCATGTTCACCAAAATTAACAAGCGAATAAAGAAACATCCTCTTCCACTCCGTCCAAACAAAAATCTTCTGAGGAGAAGGAAAAAACTCAGGAAACTAACATTACTTAGCAAATTCTTGAAAAAACGAACAAAACACTCTACTTTTGATTTTACAAAACTGAATTTTGATGATCTTGACGTAAAGCATGAACCTTTTAAGATAATAAATGTACCCACAATTTTCCAAGATGGCAAAAACCAAAATATTGAGAAGTCAATCAGCAAACTATTAAAAGATTATGGAATAGAACATTTAGATTTATCTATTTCAGCTACCAAGAGTTTTTCTGGCCATTATGCTGAGCATAATGTTATCTCAATGACATTTGAGGAGTTTGTCTCATATGAAGGACCTCATACAATTTATTTAGCTCAAATGCCCCTCTTCGAAAAGCCTGCAACAAATAAAAATAAAAATCCTTTTAAGACAAAGTATACTCAAAAACTGAAGAACCTATTGGCAAGCTTAAAGGAAGTCGGGCAATTCTGTCAACGATTTTCAGATCGAATAGAAAGAATAAATTTATGGTACAGCAAAAAAGAAACCTTCAGTCAACTTCATTATGATTCTTATGATAACTTTTTATTCATGATCAAAGGAACTAAAGTATTCACGTTGTACCCTCCCAACACTAAAGAAGTAGTCTGTGAGTCAATCATAACAACATCCTATCAACAAGCAAAAGTCATTCCAAATAACAATTCTAATACTAAGGGTATAAAAATCAAAGTAAGTCCTGGAGAAGCTATCTACCTGCCTCAAGGTTGGTACCATGAAGTAGAGTCCTATGGAGACAGCGACATTATTGCTTTGAATGTCTGGTTCAACTCAATCAAAGATATCTGCCAAGGAAGAGAAAAATATTTGCTGAGGTATTTACTCTTTGACCTAATCGAGAAGGAAGTCGAATCTGGTCTTAAACTCTATCAGGAGCATAGAAGTATTGCTCTGGAAGAAACTAATAGCAATGGCAATTATATAGATTACTATCTCAATAAAATACTAAACGGCTTCTCTACAAGTCCATTAACAGCTCAAAATCTATTTACTTCCTTACTTTTTTCAGTGAGAAGAGATCAAGTTAGATATCTTATACACAGGCTAGCAGTCGAAGGTCCAAATATCTTGTATGAGTTGTTGATGAGTCCTGATGAATGGTCAATAGAATTCTTGACAACAACCTTAGAGGCTATTGACAATACTCCAGAGGAAATTATGGAACAAAACCAAAATTATGTTTCCAAAGATGAATTCTATAATATTCTCTTTGAGAAACTCGATTTTCCAAGTGTGCAAAGGCACTTCATTTCAATGAAAAAGTCACTAAGAAAGAGAGTCCTAGAGTTTATAGTAAAAGAAAAGATATTACAATCGTATGCTTTTTAAAAAAGACTAAAGTAGAAAGTTCTAATATTATCAACTATGCTCAAATTGACTTGTAGAAGTTGCATAATCAAATTCATCTCCAAATTCAAGGACGTCCTGTTCCAAAACTTTTAAGAAAAGCTTCATTTTTTGCTTATTAGGGTTAAGAGAGTCACTATATTACTTTCTTTCTCTTAATCCAGAAATTGATCCTCCACAATAACAGAGGATGTAACATTATCCAAACTCGACAGGCATTTCTTCATGAAGTCCTCTTTTCTCTGAGTTCTCTTATCATATTTCCTTACAATATTGATATAATCATCTTTTGAAATAGTAATCAGCTAGCAATTTGTAACAGCTAAGATTGTTGCTGTTCTTCTTCCTCCTTTTTCTGTGAGGGCTTTTTCTCCAAATCCTTGACTTTCAGTCGTCTCACTGATCCTCTGTCCCATTGCTTTTGTCATTGCTTTAATGATAGGCTTCAGGGATTTTGGGACTTTCTTCTTACGAGGACTTTCCCTTCTTGCTTGCCACCGTCATTCTCATCTGAGGACTCCTCTTTCGTATCCTTTCTATGCGAGAGCACATTTCGATCTTTCTTTAATATAACTCGGACTGCTCATCTCACTATGACATAATATTTGTCGTTAGAAGGATCTCCTTTAAATATATAAGTAGCATCAGGGTAGTACTCATATCCCACCCGCTTGCATAACTAGCTAATTAGAAGATATTATATCTTTTACTCTGAGTAAAGCTTATTCACCTACATCTCCCATATTCTGTATAAATCCCTCGAAAAACTCCATTTTTTTTATATTCCAATATATAATATCTAGTTAATAGAATTTGATAACATAATACTCTTGTACTCTGGCTTGACCGATAAGTATTCAAAAGAATCTTCACAAGTTTTTTGTAAGTAGGACTAGACTACACGCTTTTAAACTCAGTGATCCAAAAGGAATTACATTTTGATTAACTATATCTCTCGCTTTTGTAAAATATAATATATTCTCATTTTCAAGTGAACTCTTCTGATAATCCTTTGATTCTCTCTTTGATATCCAAAATTTCACTCAACGAAGAAGATTTTTGACTCTGCTTCAAAATCAAACTTAAATTTCTGGAACGATCTTCTACAATTGCCAGGCATAAAGATTTTTCTGCTGTGGCCGTGAGGGTATTTGAAGAAGTATTCATGTTTATTATAAGTTAAACAAACAATAAATTTATTTATCATCCTATGCAAAGCTTAAAAAACTTTCCTCAACAGGAGATGGATATCATCCTGGATAGACTAAACAAAGAGAAAATTAGGCTAAATGAACTCATAATTTTCCCAGATAGAATGGATGGCCTGCACATCTGGGAAGCTGGAATTGTCCTTTCAAGATATCTTTATTTTAATAATGATGAATTTAAGGATAAGGATCTGTTAGATCTGGGCACTGGAGTGGGGATTGTTGGTATAACTGCAATGAAATATGGAAAATGTAAAAGTGTTACACTTAGCGACTACAAAGAGGATATTTTGAATAATGCTATCTCTAATGCAAAGAAGAATAAAGTATGGAAAGAGGGCTCATCATCTGGGTTACTATTGGATTGGAAAGACTATGAGAAACTAAATAAAAAATATGATGTCATGGTGGGTAGTGATGTGATATATGCTGGATCTCCTGTTAAAGAATTGGCCAAGTTACTTGATA
>Ga0065720_1003018_pt1 | contig 39831 bp, 43 predicted proteins | sample Thericmetagenome_FD_59107 | JGI IMG/M metagenome (GOLD analysis project Ga0065720, IMG submission 59107) | Thermophilic microbial communities from the Joint Bioenergy Institute, California, USA of rice/straw/compost enrichment - eDNA_2 v2... | ecosystem: Engineered > Solid waste > Grass >... | reverse complement strand
ACCGCGGAGTCGCTCCGCCGCCCGCGCGAGCACCGTGGCGGGCACGACGTACGACTCCAGCAACCTGCCGCACCTCGCAACGGCGTCGATCGTCGAGTGAGCTCGGCGTTTCGCTCCTCCTGCCCCGGGAACCCGCCGGGTGCACCCGACGGCAGGAGGAGCGATGTCCGAGACGGTTGCCGACCACGTGCTGGCCCGGCTGCGGGAGTGGGGTGTCGAGCAGGTGTTCGGCTACCCCGGGGACGGGATCAACGGGCTCGTCGTGGCGTTCGGCGCGGCGGACGACCGTCCGCGGTTCGTGCAGTCCCGGCACGAGGAGATGTCGGCGCTGCAGGCCGTCGGCTACGCGAAGTTCGCCGGCCGGCCCGGGGTCTGCCTGGCCACGTCCGGGCCGGGCGCGATCCACCTGCTCAACGGGCTCTACGACGCCAAGCTCGACCACGTCCCGGTGGTGGCGATCGTCGGGCAGACCGAGCGCAGTGCGATGGGCGGCGCCTACCAGCAGGAGGTGGACCTGCAGGCGCTGTTCAAGGACGTCGCGAGCGAGTACCTCGTCGAGGTCAACGTGCCCGAGCAGCTGCCCAACGCGCTCGACCGGGCGTTCCGCACGGCGATCACCCGCCGTTGCCCCACCGTGGTGATCATCCCGAGCGACGTGCAGGACGAGGCGTACACGGCGCCGGCGCACGCGTTCAAGCAGGTGCCGTCGAGCCCGCCGGGGACGGCCACGCCGGTGCTGGAGCCCGATCCGGACGCCGTGGCCGCGGCCGCGGAGATCCTCAACGCCGGGCGGCGCGTCGCGATCCTCGTCGGGCAGGGCGCGCGGGGTGCGGCTGCCGAGGTCGAGCAGATCGCCGACGTCCTCGGCGCCGGGGTGGCGAAGGCGCTGCTCGGCAAGGACGTGCTCCCCGACGACCTGCCGTTCGTCACCGGCTCGATCGGGCTGCTGGGCACCCGGCCGAGCTACGAGATGATGCGCGACTGCGACACGCTGCTCATCGTCGGTTCGAACTTCCCGTACAGCCAGTTCCTTCCCGAGTTCGGCCAGGCCCGTGCGGTGCAGGTCGACGTCGACGGATCGCTCGTCGGCATGCGGTACCCCACCGAGCTGACGGTCGTCGCCGACGCCCGGGCCGCACTGCAGGCGCTGCTCCCGCTGCTGCGCGGGCGCACCGACCGAGCATGGCGGGAGGAGATCGAGGAGAACGTGGCGGCCTGGTGGGTCACCGTGGAGCGGCAGTGCCGCGTCGACGCCGACCCGGTCAACCCGATGCGGATCGTCTGGGAGCTGTCGCAGCGCCTCCCCGCGAACGCGATCGTCACCGCCGACTCCGGCTCCGTCGCCAACTGGTACGCGAAGTGCCTGCGGATGCCCGCCGGGGTACGCGGGTCGCTCTCCGGCACGCTCGCCACGATGGGGGCCGGGGTGCCGTACGCGATCGGGGCCAAGTTCGCCCATCCCGACCGGCCCGCGATCGCGCTCATGGGCGACGGCGCCATGCAGATGAACGGCATGGCCGAGCTGCTCACGATCGCCCGCTACCGGCACCGGTGGAGCGATCCCCGGCTCGTGGTGTGCGTCCTGCACAACAACGACCTCAACCAGGTCACGTGGGAGCTGCGGGCGATGGGCGGGGCACCGAAGTTCGAGGAGTCCCAGACCCTCCCCGACATCTCCTACGCCGCTGTGGCCGTCGACGCCGGGCTGGTCGGGATCACCGTGCGGACGCCGGACGAACTCGGGCCGGCGTGGGACCGCGCCCTCGCCGCGGACGGCCCGGTGGTGCTGGACGTGCACTGCGATCCCGAGGTGCCGCCGATCCCGCCGCACGCCACCCTCGACCAGGGGCTGGCGATGGTGAAGGCGGTGCTGGGCGGGGATCCGTCGGCCGCGCACCTGGTCGTGCAGGGCGCCAAGGAGAAGCTGCAGGAGCTGCTGCCGGGGCGGAAGCGCTGACCGGTGTCAGGCTCCGGGCTCCTCCCGCACCACGTCCTGCGGTGCCTTGTCCGCACGCAGCCCCAGGTAGCGGGGATGGCGCAGCCTGCCGTCGCGGGTCCACTCGGTGAAACCGATCTCGGCCACCAGCTCCGGCCGCACCCAGTGCACGCCCCGCCCGGGCACCCGGTCCACGAACGGCGACGCGTCGGCGGCGAGCGCCTGCAGCCGGGCGCCGAGATCGGCGAGGACGCGCCGGTCGAACCCGGTGCCGACCCTGCCCGCGTAGCGCAGACCGCGTTCGTCGAAGTAGCCGACGAGGAGCGCGCCGAAGCCGGTCCGGCTGCCCTCCGGATCGGTCCAGCCGCCGATCACCAGCTCCTGCTCGTGGACGCACTTGAGCTTCAGCCAGTCCGGCGAGCGACGCCCCACCCGGTACGGCGCGTCGGCCCGCTTCGCGATCAGGCCCTCCCAGCCGCGGGCGCACGCCTGCCGCAGGTACTCCTCACCGTCGCCGACGCGGTGCGGGGTCACCCGCACCAGGCCTCGGCCGGTCACCGCCCTGCGCAGCAGCCGCTTGCGGACCCGCAGCGGCAGCGCGGTGGTGTCCCGGCCGCCGACGACGGGCGCGTCGAACACGTAGTAGAAGACGCGGATCCCGCTGGCCCGCGCGGCGTCGGGATCGTGCAGACCGCTGCGCCGCTGCAGCCGCGCGAAGCTGGTCTGCCGCCCCGCGAACGCGACCACCTCGCCGTCGACGACGCTGCCGGGTGACACCTGCGCCTCGACCGCGTCCACCAGCTCGGGGTAAGTGCGGTCCAGCGGCTGTCGCGAGCGCGACCACAGGTGCGCGCCCTCGGCGGTGCGCGCGGCCACGACGCGGACGCCGTCGAGCTTGCGCTCGAAGATCCAGGCGGGATCGCTGAACCGCTTGTCGGTGAGCGTGGCCAGCATCGGCGCGACGAAGCCGACCTCCGCCTGCGGCAACCCCTCCAGCAGATCGCTCACAGGTCCTCGTTCCGCCGGTCGGACAGCACCGATCCCGGCTCGGTGACGGCCGGGTCGCGCCGCCGATCGGCTCCCTCGTCGTCGAGCTTCACCATCAGCCACGCCGGCTCGTCACGGCCGAGCCGGGTGCGTTGCAGAAGGTAGCCGCCCTCCAGCTTCTCCCCGTGCAGCCACACCTTGACGTGGCCGTCGGCGAGCGCCTCGGCGACGGGTTCCTCGGTCAGGTTCTCGTACGTTCCGGTGTCCCAGACGATCACGGTGCCGGCCCCGTGGTCCCCGTCGGCGACCCGGCCCTCGTAGTCGGCGTACTCGAGGGGATGGTCGGCGGTGCGTTCGGCGAGGCGGCGCTGCTGCGGGTCCGTCGACGGCCCCTTCGGCACCGCCCACGAGACGAGCACGCCGCCGATCTCCAGCCGGACGTCGAAGGTGACGGTGGAGGCGGCGTGGCGCTGGATCACGAACCGCGGCCCGCCGTTCATGCGGTCCGGTCCAGCGTGGTTCCTCGTGGTGCCACGGGGTCCCTCCTTCCGGGTCCCCCGGCGAGTACCCGGACCGCGACGGGGTACGCGCCCGGCATGCCCACCATCGGTTACTTCCTGTCCTGCGAGCAGTACGGCCCGAAGGAGCTCGTCGCGCAGGCCCGCGCTGCGCAGGACGCGGGCTTCGAGCGCCTGTGGATCTCCGACCACTTCCACCCGTGGAACGACGAGCAGGGCGAGAGCCCGTTCGTCTGGTCGGTGATCGGCGCGCTGTCGGAGGCGGTGGACCTGCCGATCACGACGGCGGTGACCTGCCCGACCATCCGCATCCACCCGGCGGTGGTCGCGCAGGCGGCGGCGACCGCGGCGGTGCAGCTGGACGGCCGGTTCGTCCTCGGCGTCGGCAGCGGCGAAGCGCTCAACGAGCACGTGCTCGGCGATCCGTGGCCGCCGGTCGGGCAGCGGCTGGAGATGCTGGAGGAGGCGATCGAGGTGATCCGGCTGCTGCACCGCGGCGGCGAAGTCAGCCACCGCGGCGCCTACTACGAGGTCGCCGAGGCCCGCATCTACACGATGCCCACCGAACCGGTGCCGATCTACGTCTCCGCGTTCGGGCCGCAGGCCGCGCAGCTGGCCGCGCGGATCGGCGACGGGCTCTGCACGGTGGGCCCGCAGGCCGACGTCATCGCGGCGTTCCGCGGCGCCGGCGGCGGGGACAAGCCGGTCCAGACCGGGTTCAAGGTCTGCTGGGACGCCGACGAGGCCGCCGCGGTGACCCGCGCGCACCGGCTGTGGGCCAACGACGCGCTGCCCGGCCAGCTCGCCCAGACCATGCCGCGGCCGAAGGACTTCGAGGCCGCGATGAACCTCGTCCCCGAGGCCGACGTCGCCGCCTCCATCGTGTGCGGCGCCGACCCGAAGCGGCACGCCGACCAGGTCCGGGCGTGCGTCGACGCGGGCGCGGACGAGATCTACGTGCAGCAGGTCGGTGCCGACATGCACGGGTTCTTCCGCGGCTGGGCCGAGGAGGTCCTGCCCTTGTTCCGGTGACGCCGGTCCCGCTGATCCGACGATCAGCGGACGGGCGCGGATCCCGCTCTGGCCTTCCGCAGCGCCTTCCGCAGCGCACGCCGCCGGGACCGGACGAGGCTCGCGTAGCCCTCGGGGTACCCGGCCTTGATCGCGCGGTGCTCGGTGGAGGCGTGCACGAACACGGTCGTGTAGAGCAGCCCCATCACCGCGCCCATCGTGATCGCCGAGATCCGCAGCGCGGCGTCGCCGGGCAGCAGGACCATCAGCAGGACGGCCACCGGCCCGATCTGCACCATGGCGCGCGCGAAGTGCCGCAGCAGCCAGGTGCGGGCGGTGACGTCGTGCAGCACCCATCGGTGCATCTCGGGCGGCAGGCCGGCACCGAAGGCGTACCCCAGCCACCGCCAGGGTCCGGGTCGCTGCATACCGCCAGTGTTCCCCCGCCCGGTCCGGCCAAACCAGGGGTGAGAGCGCCGGTGGTGCGGGTACCCCCTTCCCCGACGAAGGAGGCCTCACCATGTTCGACCGCCTGCGCGCCCTGTTCGGCCGGCCGCGTCCCCCCGAGGACGTCCGGCCCGACGCGCACACCGCACGCTCCCGCGAGACCGGGGGCACCGATACCGACAGCACGGATACCGACGGCACCGATACCGACAGCACCGAGTTCGGCAGCACGGACAGTGCAGCCACCACCGGAACCGGCCGTTCCGAAGGGTTCGTCGGCCGCGTCGCCGGCCAGGACGAGGGGTTCGCCGGCGAGACCGGGGCGGAAGCCCGGGGAGACCGATGACGGACCGTGCCGATACCGCCCACCCCGACACCGCCCACCCCGACACCGCGATCGTCGACGTCGACGGCACCCTGGTCGACACCAACTACCACCACGCTCTGGCCTGGTTCCGCGCGTTCCGCCGGTTCGGTGTCACGCTGCCGGTGTGGCGGCTGCACCGAGCCATCGGCATGGGCGGGGACCAGCTCGTGCCCGCGGTGGCCGGGAACCGGTTCGAGGACGACCACGGCGATGCCGTCCGCGAAGCGTGGAAGGACGAGTTCGATCCGCTGATGGGTGAGGTCCGGCCGTTCGGCGGGGTCTGCGAGCTGCTCACCGCGTTCGGCGAGAGCGGGCTGAAGGTCGTGCTCGCCAGCTCCGGCGCGCCCGAGCACGTCGACGCCTACCTCGACCTGTTCGACGGCCGCAGGCTCGCTGACGCGTGGACGACCAGCGAGGACGTGGACCGCACCAAGCCGGAGCCGGACCTGATCACGGCAGCGCTGGACCGCGTCCGCGGCGAGGTCGGCATCGTCATCGGCGACTCCGTGTGGGACTTCCGCGCCGCCGAGCGCGCCGGTCAGCGCGGGTACGCGATCCGCACGGGCGGGTTCTCCGAGTCCGAGCTGCGCGAAGCAGGCGCCCGGAACGTGTTCGAGTCGCTGCCCGAGCTGCATCAAGCACTGCCGAGGATCCTCGGCTGATCGAGGGGCTCGGCGAGCCGCTGCCACAGCGGTCGCAGGAGCAGCACGCCCGCCGCGGCGACGGGGGCGGCGACCAGCGGCTGCATGCCGGCGAACACCCACCAGTCCCCCGGTGGCGCGTCGATCAGCGCGATCACGGCGGTCACCGCGGCGAACCGCGGCACCCGGTGCGGCACGCCGCCGGACACGACCAGCGGCAGCAGCGCGAGCAGCAGGTACCACGGCTGCACCGCGGGCCCGCACGCCACGGCCACGACCATCCCGAGCGCGGTGCCGCGGACGGCGTCGACGCGGCCGGCTACGGTCGCCCGCAGCAGGGCGACGACCACGCAGGCCCCGGCGAGCACCGCGATGCCGCGCACGACGGCCAGCGTCGGATCGAGCGGGGCGCCGAGCAGGTGCGCGAGCCCGAACCCGAGCACCGACGGGGCGGAGAGCCAGGTGACGACGGAGGCGGGCACGTCGAGGGCCGCGACCCACGTCCAACCGCTTCCGCCGACCGAGCCGGCGAGCAGTGCCGCGGATCCGGCCGCGACCGCGCCGACCACGGCGAGCGCAGCCGCACCGACCGCCACCAGGTCCCGCGGGCGACCGCCGCGCCGCGCGGCGTGCTGCGCCGCGACGAACCCCAGCGCGAGGAGCGCGGGCAGCTTCACCATCGCGGCCGTCGTGATCAACGCGTAACCGGCCCACCGAGCCCCGTCGCGACCGGTGCCGTCCCGGGCCGCCAGCTCCAGGCCGACCAGCATCGCGCCGAGCACGAGCGCGTCCAGGTGCACCCCGCTGACGAGGTGGAACAGCACGAGCGGATGGGCCGCGCCCAGCACGATCACCCGGCCGCCGTCGATGCCGCGGCGAGCGCCCAGGCGCAGCAGCGCCCAGACGATCGCGGCGAGCCCGGCCAGCGCCGCGACCCGCATCAGCGCCACCCCGGCCACGAGATCGGTGCCGGTCAGCTCGGCGACGGCCTGCTGCAGCAGCTGTGCGAGCGGCCCGTACGGGGACGGATCGTCGCGCCACAGCTCCGGGGTCGCCCGCACCTGCGGGGCGAGTGGGCCGAGCGCGGCGAGCGGGCTCCACACCCCGGGATCGAGGCCGCGGGCGGCGACAGCGCCCTGGGCGAGCATCGCGTAGACGTCGCGGGAGAACAGCGGCGGCGCCAGCGCGAACGGCGCCGCCCACGTGATCAGCATCCGCAGGGCCGAGGACGGTGTGGTCCCGTCGGTGCACGCCACCCTGGCCGCCCCGAACCAAGCGATGACGAGCAGCAGCGCCCCGGCGTAGGTGAGGGCCAGCGCGACCGTGCCGAGCGGGGCAGGCGGCGGCGGCCCGGGCAGCGCGCCCGCACCGAACGCGCCGACGGCGGCCGCGATCGATCCGGTGAGGCCGATGCGGCGCGGTGTGCGCGTCCGGTCGACCGGTGGTGCCGGCGCGATCCTGAGCGTCACGAGAAGTGAATACCCCACGCGGTGGTCGGGCACCCGGGCCGGAGGGCCTGGTTGCCCCGGTCGGGAGTCGCCGATCGGACCATCGTCCGGTGTGCCGGGGTTCGTCCGGGGTACCCCTCCTGCATGACCGCCGGCCTCCTCGACGACCGCAACGGCTGACGGGATGTCGGGCCGATTCCACATCGACGTGGCCGCCGAGCCGACCGAGATCGGGCTCGTGCGCCGTGCCGTTGCGCTGTTCCTGCGCGTGAGCGGCTGGCCGGACGCGGCCGCCGAGCAGGTCGTGTTCGCGGTCGGCGAGGCGGTGAGCAACAGCGTGGAGCACGCCTTCCGCGGCTTCGCCGTCGGCCGGGTCGGCGTCGACCTCGAACTCGACGCGGCCGGGCTGCTGGTCACCGTGAACGACGACGGCCGCTGGCGCGAACCCGGCCACAGCGGGCTGCGGCACAACGGGCTACCGCTGATCCGGGCGATGGTCGACGACCTCGTCGTGGAATCGGACGCGGCCGGCACCCGCGCGGTCATGCGCATCGCGCGCGGTTAGCGCGTGAGCAGTCCGGGTAGCCCGCCCGCATGGCGTTCCCCGAGCGTCGCTCGCCCGACGGCCTGCCCGACGATGCGGGGTGGAGTGACCACTCCGCCCTGGCCGCGGCGCTGGGCGAACCGATCCCCCGGATCCCGCCCGTCTACGGCTACGACGAGCGCGGCTCGGAGCTGTTCGAGGACATCACGCGGCTGCCCACCTACTACCTGACCCGCGTCGAGTGGGACCTGCTGCGCACGCACGCGCGGGAGATCGCCGCTGAGCTGCACGGGGTGCGGTTCGCGGAGCTGGGCAGCGGCAGCGGCAAGAAGACCCGCACGCTGCTCGCCGAGGGCGCGCCCGCGCGGCCCGCGGAGTACCTGCCGGTCGACGTGAGCGCGGAGATGCTGCAGCGGGCCGCCGCGGTGGCGGAGAACGTGCCGGGGCTCGTGGTCCGGCCGCTGCGCACCCGGTACGAGGCGGGGCTGGCGCACCTGCGCGAGCATCCCGGGGAGCGGCTGGTGATCGGGTTCCTGGGCGCCAACGTCGGCAACACGACCCGGGCCGAACGCGCTGCGCTGCTGGCCGAGGTCGCGGCCGCGCTCCGCCCCGGCGACGGGTTCCTGGTGTCGGCGGACCTGCGCAAACCCGGTACGGTGTTCACCCGCGCCTACAACGATCCGCCCGGGGCGAGCGCGTTCGCCGACTTCCGGCGCAATCATCTGGTGCACCTCAACCGGCTCTGCGGCGCCGACTTCGTGCCTGGCCGGTTCGTGCCCGTCGCCCACTACGACGAGGGGGTCGGCGAGGTGCACGCCCTGCTGCACGTCCGCACCGCGCACGAGGCGCGCGTCCCGGCGGTGGGCCGGGTCCTGCGGCTCGACGCGGGTGCGGCGATCAACGTGGGCATCTCGGCGAAGTTCGACCACGACGCGTGGCAGGCCGAGCTCGCCGCGCACGGTCTGCACGTGCGGCGCTGCTGGTCGGACCAGCGCTGGCAGTACGCGATCTACCTCGCCGAACGCGGGTGAAGCGGGGTGCGCAACGCACTTCGGCCCTGTCGCCAGGACTCCAGCAGGTGCCCGGCGAACCGCTCGGCCAGGAGCTCCGAGGCCCGGATCCCGAACACGACGTCGGCGGCGAGCGCGGGCTCGGCCGCGAGCAGCGGGGCGAGCACCCGGCGGCGCACGAGCTGCTCGTGCACGGCGTCGGCCTCGACGTGCTCGGCGTAGAACTCGCTCGCGTCGGCGGAGAGGCCGAGCCGCTGCATGCCTTCCACGAGCCGCCGAGATCCCGGTGACGAGGTCAGCTCGACGGCGGCGAACTGCCCGACCAGCGCGCCGCGCAGGGCCCGGTGCAGCCCGCACAGCGACATGAAGGTGACCTCGGCCAGGGCCGGTGCGGGTGTGGCGTCGAGGTAGCGGCCGTAGGCGGGATCCAGGTCGAGCGCGACCATCATGCGGGCGAACAGGTGCTCGTGCATGCGCTCGGCGCGCCCGGCGCCGTACTCGTCGTGCTCGACGGTGACCAGCCCGGCCTTCGCGGGCCCGGACAGCCGCGGGATGACGAAGGCCTGCGGATCGGCCTCCTTGAGGTGGTAGAGCGAGCGCTGGGCGACGTACTCGCGGAACTGCTCGACGTCGCCGTGCCGCTGCAGGTGCACGGACGGCCCGGCCGGCTCGACCGGTTCGACGAGCAGCGCGTCCAGTTCGGCGGCCACGTCATGGCCCGCGGGGACGTCGCGGCGCAGCGCCGCGAGGAAGGCTCGTTCCAGCTCGCGGCGGCCGGTGAGCACGACGGGATCCCACTCGCGCTCGTCGGCCACACCGGCGAAGCCGCGGTAGTGCAGCTCGTAACAGCAGTAGAGGGCCAGCTGCAGGTCGTCGCCGTAGGGATCGGCGTCGGTGAGCGGCGGCAGCGCGAACCCCTCCCCGCGCAGCCCGGCGAGCACGGCGGCCGAGAGCGGCCCGCGGGCCTGCGGCAACGGCGGCGCCGCCACGGGTACATCGGTGAGGGTCACTGTGGCTTGCTCCGGCGTCGGTGGCTGGTGTCGCAGAACGGGGGCCGGCGGGTGCGCCGGCAGGTGCACAGGGCGGTCACGGCCCGCTCGGAGACGACGGTGCCGCCGTCGGGCAGCTCGATCTCCACGGGCCCGGAGACCAGCAACGGACCCTCGCCGGTGACGAGGACGCGGGTCGGTTCAGCCGGCACGACGGCCTCCGATCACGACGATCTCCTCCGTCTCGCTCCCGTCGGGGACCAGGCCCCGCGCCGCGAGCAGGTCCCGCCGCGCGCGCAGCACCGGCCCGAACGGGATGTGCGCCCGCGCGAGCACCACGGCCGCGAGCCCGGTCTCCTCCAGGGCCTCGACGGTCCGGTCGGCGTCGGCGAGTGCGGACTGCACGATCAGCACGTCGCCGCCGGGCGCCAGCACGTCCGCCACGCCGGCGCAGATCCGGTCGAGCAGCGCGCGGCCGTCGCGCCCGGCGTCCCAGCTGCGGGCGAGCCGGTGCCGGGGCAGCTCGTCGGTCTCCGCGGGCACGTAGGGCGGGTTGGTCACGACGAGGCCGAAGCGCCGGTCGCGGACCGGGGCGAACAGGTCGCCGCGGTGCACGGTGACAGGGGCCCGGTGCAGGCGCGCGTTGAGCGCGGTCGCGGCGACGCAGCGGCGGGCGAGATCGACGGCGGTCACCGAGCGCGCCCCGGCCCGGTGGGCGTGCACGGCCAGCGCGCCGGTGCCGGAGCACAGGTCGAGCACGGCCCGACCGGCCGCGTAGCCGCGGCGGTGCATCACGTCCGCGACCAGCCGGGTGTCCGACTCGACGGCGTACACACCCGGCGGGCGGATGAGCAGGAGGTCACGGCGCCGCTGGGCGGGCGGGCCGACGAGCGTGGTCATGAAGCGGTCCGCTGATCACGGGTCATGCAGGTCGCGTACCCCGGGAACGGGAGTCTCACTCCGCTACGGCTCTTCGCTCCTCCGCCTCGCTCGCCGTGGCTGCTCCGTCGTGCTCGCCGGGCGCCTCCGGCGCGGAGCGCGGGCTCGCGCGCCGTGGAGCCGAGCCGCCGTGGTCTCGCCGGGGCGCGGTCGGTGCTCAGCGGCGCGGGCGCAGCCGAAGGTCATCGACACCGGCTTCTACTGGTACGACGCGTCCAACATCGACGACCCGGAGATCCAGGCGGTGCTCTACGAGTGACGGCGCCTCAGGCCGCCGCGGCGAGGGACTGCGCCGCGGCGGCCCGGCTGCGCCGCAGCACCACCAGGCCGGCGCACGCCGCGAGCGGCACGATCCCGCACACCGCCATGCCCGCGCGGGCACCCCACGCGGTGGTGAGCGCCCCGATGATCGGCGCTCCCACCGGCGTGCCACCGGCGAAGACGAGCATGTAGAGCCCCATCACGCGGCCGCGCTGCGCCGGGTCCACCCACGCCTGCACCGAGGCGTTGGCGATGGCCTGGAACGCCAGGTTGGTCGCACCCGTCACGACCAGCAGCCCGAGGAACACCACGAGCCCGGGCGCGTACGCGGCGGCGGCCTGCGCGGCGCCGAACCCGCCCGCGGTGGCGAGCAGCAGCGACGTGCCCGACCGGCGGACCGCGGTGGCGATCAGCGCCCCGATCACGGACCCGACGGCGAGCACGATGTTGAACAGCCCGTAGAGCCCGGCCCCGCCGCCGAACGCCTCCTCGGCCATCGCGGTGAGCACGATCGGGAAGTTCAGTCCGAACGTGCCCACGACGCCGACCAGCACGATCGCAGCGGCCACCCGGGGTCGGTGTGCGACGTGCCGCAGGGCGTCGCGCAGCCGGCCGGTCTCCTCGTCGAACTCCGGCGCCGGATGGAGGTCGGCGGGGCGCAGCAGCAGCAGTCCAGCGGTGGGCAGCAGGTAGGCGAGGGCGGTCGCGGCGAACGCCCAGCCGGTGCCGACGGTCGCGATCAGCCCGACCGCGATCGCCGGGCCGACCAGCCGGGACCCCTGGAACGCGGCCGCGTTGAGCGCGATCGCCGCGCGCGCCCGCTCCGGCGGCACGACCTCGTTGACGAACACCTGCCGCGCTGGGTTGTCGAACAGGTGGACGACGCCCGCGACGAGCGCGAGCAGGTAGAGGATCTCCACCCGGGCGGCGCCGCCGAGCGTCAGCACCGCGATCGTCGCGCCCACAGCGGCGTTCGCGCTCTGGGTGATCAGCAGCACCGCCCGCTTCGGGAACCGATCGGCGATCAGCCCGCCGTGCATGCCGAACAGCAGTATCGGCAGGAATTGGCACGCCATCGCGATCCCCACCGCCGACGGCGAACCGGCCAGCTCCAGCACGAGCCAGTCGAGCGCGATGCTCTGGATCCAGTTCCCGGTGCTGGCGACGGTGTGTCCGGCCAGGTAGATGCGGTACGGGCGCAGCCGTAGTGCGGCGAAGGCGCTCCCTTCTCCCGGATCGGTGGTGTCGGTGGACTCGTCGGCCGTGGCCGTCGTCACGAAGCTACCCTTCGTCAGGAATCTCACGAGGATGGGAGGCGGTGATCCCCATCCTGGGCAGCGACAGCCCTATTCTGAACCCCGATACATCAGCTAACTGTTATTGCGAATCGTGATGAGCGAGCCGTACGACCCCGCCCAGCTGCGGACCTTCCTCGCCGTGGCCCAGACACGCAGCTTCACGCAGGCCGCCGCGCGGCTGGGGGTGCGGCAGCCGACGGTGAGCCAGCACATCCGCAAGCTGGAGGCCGCGACCGGGCGGGTGCTGGTGCTGCGCGACACGCACACCGTCTCGCTCACGGCCGACGGCGAGGCCATGATCGGCTTCGCCCGAGCGATCCTCGCCGCGCACGAGCAGGCGGCCCGGTACTTCACGGGCGACCGCCCGCACGGGCGGCTGCGCATCGGCATGGCCGACGACCTGGCGCTCACCGGCCTGCCCGCGATCCTGCGCGAGTTCCGGACCCAGTACCCGCTGGTCGACCTGGACATCATCGTCGACCAGAGCGGCACGCTGCACCGCAGGCTGGAGAACGACCGGCTGGACGTCTTCGTCGGCAAGCGCCCGCCCGGCGAGCACACCGGCAAGCTCGTCAAGCGCGACCGGCTGGTGTGGGTGGGCACCGAGAACACCCGGATCGACCGCAGCCGGCCGCTGCCGCTGGTCGTCTACCCCAACCCGAGCCTGTCCCGCGACGCGATGCGGGCCGCGCTCGACCGGGCCGGCATCGCTTACCGCAGCGCCTGCATCTGCCGGGGCGTGAACGGCCTGATCGCCGCGGTCGCGGCCGGGGTGGGGATCTCGGCGATGGCGGCCAGCCTCGTCCCGCTGCAGCTCGCAGCACTGGGCCCGCGGCACAAGCTGCCCGAGCTCGGCCACATCGACCTCGTGCTGCTGACCAACCCGCGCACCGAGGAGCGGCCCGCCGTCCGGGCACTGGCCGACGCGGTGCTCGCCGCAGGCCCCGCCCGCCTGGCGACGGCCTGAACCGGCGCACCATGAATTGAGGCGCATCTGCTTTCTCGACAGCAACGGCTGTCGAGTGGCACGGTTCCGGCGTGCATCGGACGACCGCCGCGGTCGAGGACCCCGCCGTGGCCGCGGTGGCGCTGGACCCCATCCGCGCCCGCCTGCTCGAAGCCCTGCGCACCCCGGGATCGGCTTCGTCGCTCGCCGCCGAGCGGGGCATGACCCGGCAGAACGTCAACCACCACCTGCGCGCGCTGGAGGCGCGCGGCCTGATCGAACTGGTCGAGGAGCGCCGCAAGCGCGGCATGACCGAGCGGATCATGCAGGCGACGGCCGGCGCGTTCGTCATCTCCCCCGAGGCGTGGGCGATGGTCGCACCCGATCCCGATCACGAACCCGACGAGCTGTCCGCGCAGTGGCTGCTCGCGCTGGCCGCGCGGCTGCTGCGGGAGGTCGGGCGGCTGATCACGACGGCGGGCTCGCGCCGGGTGGCCACCTTCGCGATCGACGGTGAGATCACCTTCGCCAGCGCCGCCGACCGCGCCGTGTTCACCCGCGAGCTGGGCGAGTCCGTGCGCGCGCTCGTCGCCGAGTACCACGCCGAGGAGGGGCGGCCGCACCGCCTCGTCGTCGGCCTCCACCCCGCGATGCCACCGGAGAAGCCGTGAGCACCCCGTCCGAGATCCGCCGCGAGGTCGCGCTGCCCGCCCCGCCTGAGCAGGTGTGGCGCGCGATCGCCGCGCGCGAGGGCCAGGCCGGCTGGTTCACGACGTTCGACGACGAGCCCTGGGCCGAGGTCGTCGAGGACCCGCCGCACCGGCTGGAGCAGCGCTTCGGCACGCAGGAGATCGAGTACGTCATCGAGGCCGCGAGCGGCGGCACCACCGTGCTCCGGTTCGTCCACAGCGGTGTGCGCGAGGACGACTGGGGTGACGAGTGGGACACCAGGACCGGCCACGGCTGGGATCTCCACCTGTTCACCCTCGGCGAGTACCTGCGGCACTTCCCGGGCCGCCCGGCGCTCTACACCGAGGCCGAGGCCCCGCCCGGCGGGCACGTCCGGCCGCGGGTGCTGACCGCGCTCGGCGACCCGGCCGTCGGCGCGGTCATCGACACCCCGCTCGGCCGCGGCGCCGTCGACGTCCGCACGGACCGCTACGTCGGCGCCCGCACCGACCCGGGCGCTGGTCCGCTTCCACGAACGCACGCCCATCGGGATGCCGCTCGCGATCGGTCACCACAGATGGACCCGGCGACCGATCGGCAGAAGATCGTCGACACCTGGACGGCCTGGCTGGCCGAGAAAGCAGGATGACCATGCCTTCGATGGAGCCGTTCCTGATGTTCCAGAAGGGCGAGGCCGAACAGGCCGTGCGCTTCTACACCGGACTGTTCGACGACGGTGAGATCCTCACGCTCGTGCACACCCCGGAGGGCGAGGTGCAGCAGGGCGTGTTCCGCGTCGCCGGGCAGCGCGTGCGCGTGTTCGACTCCCCCGTCGCGCACGCGTGGGACTTCACCCCCGGCGTCTCGCTCTTCGTCCACTGCGACAGCCGCGAGCAGCAGGAGGAGCTCGTGTCCGCGCTGGCCGAGGGCGGCCAGACGATGATGCCGCTCGACGACTACGGGTTCGGCCCGTTCGCCTTCGTCACCGACCGGTTCGGCGTGTCCTGGCAGCTCGCGCTGGACCTGCCGGCCGACTGGCGCTAGCTCGTCACCCAGCGGCGCGCCGCAGCTACTGCGCCACCCCGTCGATGTGCACGGTGGCGGCGGCCGAGGCGAGGTACGCGGCGTCGTGCGGGCGGCGCCGAGCGCTGCGGAGATGGGCTACACACCGGACCGGGCCGCCCGCGCGCTGCGCACCCGACGCTCCGCGGTCATCGCGCTGATCGTCGCCGACATCGAGAACCCGTTCTTCACCTCGCTCGCCCGCGGCGTGGAGGACGTGGCCCAGCCCGCCGGCTACTCGGTGCTCCTCTGCAACACCGACGAGGACCCGCAGCGGGAGCAGGCCGCGCTGCAGGTGGCGCTGTCGGAGCGGATGTCCGGGGTGCTCCTCGTGCCCGCTGCCGACGGCAGCCCGATCGAGCCGCTGCTGGAGCGCCGCGTCCCGGTCGTCACCGTGGACCGCTCGCTGCACCACCACCCCGTCGACTCGGTGGTGGTCGACAACCTGGCGGGGGCCGTCAGGCGACCGCCCGCCTCTACGCCCGCGGTGCCCGCCGGGTCGCGTGCATCACCGGCCCGCCGGAGGTCGAGACGGCCGAGCTGCGCAGCACCGGCTGGCGCCAGGAGTTCCGCCGCCACTCCCCGGCACCGATCCCGACGTCTACCTGGAGCACGCGGACTACCGCGCCGACGGCGGCCGAGCAGCGATGGCCCGTCTGCTCACGCTGCCCGAGCCGCCGGACGCGGTGCTCGTCGCGAACAACCTCATGGCCCGGCCCGCACGATCGTGCTGCGCAACGAACCCGACCCGGGGAGCGTGCTCCTGGCGCAACGGGACTAGGACGCCCGGCCGTGGCGGCTGGCCGCGAAGGCCGCGCACGCCCGCAGCGCCTCTGTGGCCCCGTCCTCGGTGAGCCGGTAGTAGCGCCGGCGCGGACCGACCCGCTCGCTCTGCTGCTCCCACTCGGAGGCGACGATGCCCTGCTCCTCCAACCGCCCGAGGATCGGGTAGACCGAGCCCGCCGGACGCCCCGTGGCCCGCACGATCTCCAGTCCCCACACCGGCTCCGTGGCGGACAGCAGCACCTCCAGCACGTCCACCGTCGCGGCGGTGACCCTGCGCAGCGGCTCCATGCGGCGACGCTACCTATATCGAGATGGAATGGCGATTCCCACGAAGGCGCCCGTCAGGGCGCGGGGAGCGCTGCCGCGCCGGCCGCCCGCTTCACCGGAAGCGGCTCATCTCCTCATCGACATCGAACCCAATTGACAGTAGCTACCTAATCGAAGAAACTCCCAACGATGTCCCGCCTCGACAACCACGTCCTCCTCGTCGTCGGCGGTGGAGCCGACGGCCCCGCCGCCCCGGACGAGAACCTCCCGATCGGCAACGGCCGCGCGATCGCCATGCGCTGCGCGGCCGAAGGCGCGGCGGTCGTCGTCGCCGACAAGGACCTCGGCCTCGCCGCCGAGACCGTCGAAGCGATCGAGCGCGCGGGCGGTCGCGCCTGCGCCGTTGCCGCCGACGTGTCGGATGAGCAGGCCTGCGTCGCGCTCGTCGAGGAGGCGGAAGCGGCGTTCGGCTCGCTCTCCCTGCTGGTCAACAACGTCGGGATCGGGGCAGGCGGCGCGATCGGGGACACCTCGGTCGCGGACCTCGATCTGCTCTACCGCGTCAACCTGCGCAGCCAGTTCATCGTCCTGAGGGAGGCGTTGCCGGTGCTCGCCGCGTCGGGGCGCCCGGCGGCGGTGGTCAACGTCTCCTCGACGGCGGCTCTGCGACCGACCCGCGAGCCGCTCGTCGCCTACGAGACGACGAAGTCGGCGATCGGCGCGCTCACGCGCAGCGCCGCAATGTCCGCAGCACCGCTCGGGGTGCGCGTGAACGCCGTGGTGCCGGGGCTCATCGACACGACGTGCCGGCGCCGGGACGTCGGGACGGACCCGACGCCGCTCGACGCCCTCGTCCCGCTCGGCCGACTGGGCTCGCCGTGGGACGTCGCCGCGGCGACGTGCTTCCTGCTCTCGCAGGAGGCGGCCTACATCACCGGGACCGAGCTGGTCGTCGACGGCGGTTTGACGGTCCCGATCGGCTAGTCGCCCTCGACCAGCGCCCGGCGCATCCCGGTGAGCGTGCGGGAGAGCAGCCGCGACACGTGCATCTGCGAGATGCCCAGCTCTGCGGCGATCTGGCTCTGCGTCCACCCGCCGTAGAACCGCAGCAGCAGGATCCGCCGCTCACGTTCCGGCAGGGCGTCCAGCAGCGGCCGGACCGACTCGACGTCCTCCACCGCGCCGATGAGCGCATCGTCCTCGCCGATGCGGTCGGAGAGGGCGGCGTCGTCAGGACCCGCGGGAGTGTCGAGCGTCGTGGTGTGGTGGCCGGCCTCGGCGCGCAGCGCCTCCAGGACCTCGTCGACCTCGACACCGAGCCTGCGCGCGATGTCGCTGGGCCGCGGGGACCGGCCGAGCTCCTGGGTCAGGTCCCCGGTGACACCGCGGATGGAGACCGACAGCTCCTTGAGCCGCCGCGGTACCCGCATCGCCCACGTGCGGTCGCGGAACCAGCGCAGGATCTCCCCGCGCACGCTCGGTACGAGGAACGCCAGCACGTCGGAGCCGTCGGCGCGGTCGGCGTCCCAGCGGTCGACCGCCTTGATGACGCCGACGGACGCGACCTGCTGCAGGTCCTCGCGCGACCACGGGTTCCCCGACGCGTAGCGCCGGGCGAGCCGCTCGCCCACGGGCAGCAGCTCGACGATCACCTGCTCGCGCAGGCGGGCCCGCTCCGGGGAGTCGGCCGGCAGCTCGGCGATGCGCTGCAGCATCGGCACGAGGACGGCGTACTCGCTCGCGGGCCGGGTGGGCGGCGCGTTGGCCGCGATGGGATCTGCGGAGCGGGCGGGACGGGTGACTGTCGGCATGGCTACCTCCGTGCCAGCAGAGGACGGAGGGCGACTGGTTGCACCCCGAGTCTGGACGACTCCTGCCTGAACCGTACCCGAGTCGGTCACGCATCAGGGTTTCATTCGGTGAACGGTCGGGGACGGGTCGGGGATGACCGAACCACGCATCCCCACGACGACGGACTCCGGCCAACCCGTCGACAGCGACCAGCACTCGCTCACCGTCGGTCCCGCCGGACCGATCCTGCTGCAGGACAGCTACCTGATCGAGCAGATGGCGCAGTTCAACCGGGAGCGCATCCCGGAGCGCCAGCCGCACGCGAAGGGCAGCGGCGCGTTCGGCCGGTTCGAGGTGACCGCCGACGTCTCGGCCTACACGGCGGCGACGGTGTTCCAGCCCGGCCAGGTCACCGACGTGGCCGCCCGGTTCTCCACGGTCGCCGGTGAACGCGGCAGCCCCGACACCTGGCGCGATCCCCGCGGTTTCGCGCTGAAGCTCTACACGCCCGACGGGATCTACGACATGGTCGGCAACAACACGCCGATCTTCTTCGTGAAGGACCCGATGAAGTTCCAGCACTTCATCCGCTCCCAGAAGCGCCGCGCCGACTCGAACCTGCGCGACCACGACATGCAGTGGGACTTCTGGACGCTGTCGCCGGAATCGGCGCACCAGGTGACGTGGCTGATGGGCGACCGCGGCATCCCGCGCACGTGGCGGCACATGAACGGCTACAGCTCCCACACCTACCTGTGGCTGAACGCCGCGGGCGAGCGGTTCTGGGTGAAGTACACGTTCAAGACCGACCAGGGCGTGGAGTTCTTCACCCAGCACGAGGCCGACCAGATGGCCGCCGTCGACACCGACTACCACGTGCGCGACCTGTTCGAGCACATCCGCGACGGCGAGTTCCCGAGCTGGACGCTGTTCGTGCAGATCATGCCGTTCGACCAGGCGAAGGACTACCGGTTCAACCCGTTCGACCTCACGAAGGTGTGGCCGCACGGCGACTACCCGCTGATCGAGGTCGGGCGGCTCACCCTGGACCGCAACCCGACCGACAACCACACCGAGATCGAGCAGCTGGCGTTCCAGCCGAACAACCTGGTGCCGGGCATCGGTCCGAGCCCCGACCGGATGCTGCTGGCCCGACTGTTCTCCTACGCCGACGCCCACCGCGCCCGGCTGGGTGCGAACTACCAGCAGATCCCGGTGAACGCGCCCACCTGCCCGGTGCACTCGTACTCGAAGGACGGGGCGATGCGCGTGGTGAAGGTCTCCGACCCGGTGTACGCGCCCAACTCCTACGGCGGCCCGGCCGCGGACGTCGAGCGCGCCGGCCCGATGGCCACCTGGCACGCGGACGGTGACCTGATGCGCAGCGCCTACGTCGACCACGCCGAGGACGACGACTGGGGCCAGGCCGGCGTGCTGGTGCGCGAGGTCATGGACGACGCCGCGCGCGAGCGGCTGGTCGACAACGTGGTCGGGCACCTGCTCAACGGGGTCAGCGAGCCGGTGCTGCGGCGGGCGTTCGACTACTGGTCCAACGTCGACGCCGATCTCGGCAAGCGGATCGAGGACGGAGTGCGTGCGAAGGCCGGCGCGCGCGACCCGAAGGCGGCCGAGCAGGCCAACCCGGCGCGCACGAGCGCGCAGGAGAAGGCCTGACGTGAGCCGGGCCGGGCGGTGAGGCCCGGCCCGGTCGGTCCGCGTCAGCTGCAGCGTCCGTCAGCTGACGGCGCCCGCCGCACCGGCCTCCGTGCTCTGCCCCGCCGTGCGCAGGGTGCCGTCGGCGTTCTCCAGGTGGGCCCGGACGAACCAGTGGTACTGCTCGAGATCACCGGCCTGCGAGATCAGCAGGTCCTGGGTGACCGGGTCGGACTCCTCGGTCTCGTCGATCGCGACCCGGTGATCGGCGATGACGCCCTGGTAGACGACGTCGAGCGCAGCCAGGTGAGCGATCGCGTCGGCGCGGCCGACCGAGTAGTCGTCCCAGCTGCGGGCGGCGACGAGCGCGCCGGGCGTACCGTTCGGGGAGCCGCCGAGGGTCGCGATGCGCTCGGCGATGTCGTCCACCATCGCACGCACCCCGTCGACCTGCGGGTCCAGCATGGTGTGCACGGAGATGAACTGCGGCCCGACGACGTTCCAGTGCACGTGCTTCAGCGTCAGCGCGAGATCGTTCAACGCGTGCAGCCGCTGCTGGAGCAGGGCGATCACCGCCGCAGCGGTGTCGGTCTTCATGCCGGGTACGGTGTAGTTCGGGGTGGTCACGGCTGTCCTCTCTGGTCTGACGTGCGTACGGCCGGACACGTACCCAACCCCGCTCGCCGCTACACCATCAGCGCGTCGGTGCCCCGCGGCGCTCACTGAGCAGCTCGTGGAGCACGTCGGAGACCGTCGCCCCGATCCGTTCCCACGAGAAGCGCGCGAGCACCCGGTCCCGCCCGGCGATGCCGAACGCGACGGGCATCGACGGTTGCGCGAGCAACCGCGCGACCGCGCGGCCCAGCTCCCCCGGCCTACCCGGCGCGACGAGCACCCCGGTGACCTGGTCGACGACGAGATCGGGCAGCACGCCGACCGTGGAGGCGATCACCGGCCGGCCGCACGCCATCGCCGACAGCACGGGCAGGCCCGCCGCTGGCTCGCGCGGGACGTGCACGACCAGATCGGCAGATCGCAGCAGCGGCCCGGCGTCACCGGATCCGACACCGCCCACGAGGCGCACGCGATCGGCGACCCCGGCGGCGTCGACCCGGCGCCGGCAGCGGCGGGCATCGGCCGCGGTCCACGTTCCGGTCCCGGCGGCGACGACCAGCTGCACGGCGGGCACCAGCCGCAGCGCCGACAACACGTCCTCGATCCCCGAGCCGGGACCGATGCCGCCGACAGCGACCAACCGCGGATCGACGCCGCGGTCCAGCACTGCCCCCTCGGGGGTCAGCGCGTCGGCATCCACCCCGGGCGGCACCACGCGGATGATCGCGCGCGGCACACCCGCACGCACGAGCCCGCGCGCCTGGTGCGCGGACGCGACCAGCACCCGGTCGGCACGACGGGCGACCGCGGCCGTCGCGGCCCCGGGATCGCCGTGGACGTCGGGCAGCGACAGCACCAGCGGGAGATCGAGCTCGCGCGCGGCGGCCCCGGCCGCGAGCCCGGCAACCGACGCCTGCGCGTGCACGACGTCGGGCCGCTCCGCCCGCCACGTCCGCACCAGCGCGTCCGCGAGCCGCGGCAGCTCGTCGGCCAGCGCGCCCTCCTCCCCCAGCGCGGCCGGGTGGACCACGACGTCGTGCCCGGCCGTGAGCGCGGTGACGAGCCCGTCGACGTGCGCCGGCACCCGATCTGCTCCGGTGGGCGTGCCGATCGAGGGCGTGCTGATCGAGACAACCGCGATGCGCATCGAGCTCCGCGTCCTTCCCCGTCACGTGCTGATGGGGATGCGTCGCCCGTCCCGGCCGGCTCGAAACCTCCGCTCGACGCCGTTTGCCCGCCCACCCGCCGGGTACCCGGCGGCCCATGGGTGTGCTGGACGGGAAGCGGATCGCGATCATCGCCACCGACGGCGTCGAGGAGGTGGAGCTCACCGAGCCGCGGGACGCGGTCACGTGGGCCGGAGCGACTGTCGAGCTGCTCTCCGTCGGGACCGGACCGATCCGGGCGATGAACTCCGACATCGAGCCGGCCGGGACGTACGCCGTGGACCGACGGGTCACCGACGCCGATCCCGGCGACTACGACGCGCTGATCCTGCCGGGTGGCACGATCAACGCCGACCGGCTGCGCATGGACCCGGACGTCCGTGCGTTCGTCGCGCGTGCGCTGGAGTCCGGGAAGCCGGTCGGGGCGATCTGCCACGCTCCGTGGACGCTGGTGGAAGCCGGTCTCGTCGAGGGCCGCACGCTCACCTCGTACCCGAGCCTGCGCACCGACATCGCCAACGCGGGCGGCACCGTCGTCGACGAGCAGGTCGTGGTGGACGGCAACCTCGTGACCAGCCGGGACCCGGGTGATCTCCCCGCGTTCTGCACGACGCTCGTGGAGGAGATCGCCGGGAGCTGATCAGGCTGCGGGCACGGTGTCCGCCGCGGTGAACCCGCTCGCCCGGCCCGCGTCCTCGGGTCCCCACAGCGTGGTGTGCAGCTCCCGCTTCACGAGGGGGATGACCTCCTCCGCGAAGCGGATGAGCACCTCCTTCTGCTGCTCGTACGGCAGCACGGGATTGATCGACACCGACTGCACGTCGTGCCGGAAGGAGGCGTGGTAGTCGATGATCTTCTCGGCGACCCGCTCCGAGGTGCCGACCAGCGCCGGACCGCGCGCGACGGCCTCCTCGAGCGTCGCGAACGACGTGACCTTGCCCGGGCGGGTGTCCCCGGCGTGCTTCGCGGCCGTCTTCGCCGCGAAGCCCTCGTAGATGGGCCGGTACTGAGCGATCGCCTCCTCGTCGGTGTCGGCGAGGAACAACCCGCCCGAGCCGGCCCCGACGTAGGCGGTGGCCGGGTCATGGCCGTGCTCGACGAACTTCTCCCGGTAGCGGTCGATGAGGACCTGGTAGTTCTCCCGCGGCTGCAGCGCGTTGGCGGTGAAGAGCGGGTCGCCCCACTTCGCGGCCAGGTCCACCGCGATCGTCGACGTGGCCGAGCCGTGCCAGATGCGGAACGGGCCGGCGTACGGCCGCGGATGCGTGGTGACGTCCGTCAGCGGCGCCCGGTGCGTGCCCTGCCAGGTCACGTTCTCCTCGCGCAGCAGCCGGCGCAGCAGCTCGTAGTTCTCGACGAAGTACTCGTACTGCTTCTCCAGCTGCAACCCGAACATCGGGAAGTGCTTGTCCTCGTTGCCCTTCCCGATGACGATCTCCAGCCGCCCCCCGGACAGCTGGTCGATCGTCGCGTAGTCCTCGGCGACGCGCACCGGATCGAGCAGCGACAGCACCGTGACGCCGGTGGACAGCAGGATCCGCGAGGTCGCCTGCGCGAGCGCGCCGAGCAGCACGGTCGGCGACGACGAGACGAACTCCCCCGCGTGCCGCTCCCCCACGGCGTAGGAGTCGAAACCGACCCGCTCGGCGAGCACCGCGATCTCGACGACCCGCTCGAGCCGCTCGTGCACGCTGATCAATTCTCCGGTCACCGGGTGCGGCGAGTGCGGGACGATGTCGAGGACTTGAAACCTCACACGTTCGACCTTAACCACGCCTACCCAATGAATTGCACAGTGAACCACGTCACACCGCGCCGGGGAATAGATTTGCTCCGCAACCAGTCTGGGACGACCCCGGCAAATGTCCGGGCAATTGCCTGGCCAATCGTCGCCTGGGCCACACGGGCTTGCCCTGCGCGCTTCCTGCGCTTACCGTCGTAGCGCCGGTGCACGCCGGTACCATCCAGAGCGGCCGAGAGACCCGGCTCGACGACGCCGCAGCAACCCCCCGCGCCGGCGGGAGCGGGTGCTAACGCCGGGATCGATGGAGGTCGGACGTGTTCAGCTCGGCGAGCCGAGTGCCTGCCCCCGCCGCGGTGACGACCTGGCACGCGTGGCGGCACCACGTCGACCTGTGCCGCACCGCCACTGCGCTCTGTCGCGCCTGACGGTCCCCATCTGTCCAACCATTTCCCCGCCGTCCACCGACGGTAATTCCGGCGTGCCCGGAGCACATTTTCCCGAGGACAATAATCATGACCGTCAGGCCATTCCGCCGCGCGCTCGCCGCTGTGCTGGGCGCCGGGCTGCTGGCCGGTTGCGGCGCAGGTGGCGCCGCGGCCGCCGCCCCCGCCGGCCCTCCCCAGCCCGGCGGCACCCTGAGGTTCGCCGTCTCCAGCGACCAGGGCTGCGTCGATCCCCAGCAGGTCGGCAGCAACGACTCGATCTACTCCCTGCGTCAGCTCGTCGACTCGCTCACCGACCAGGACCCCGAGACCGGTGAGCTCAAGCCGTGGCTGGCCACCTCGTGGACGAGCAACCCCGACGCGACGTCCTACACGTTCACGCTCAAGAGCGGTGTGACCTTCAGCGACGGCACTCCGCTCGACGCCGCGGCGGTGAAGGCCAACTTCGACCGCATCCCGCAGCTCGGCGCCCGCGGCACGCTGCCGAAGGGCTACCTCGCCGGGTACGTCGGCAGCACGGTGCTGAGCCCGACCGAGATCAAGGTCGATTTCGACCGGCCCAACGTGCAGTTCCTGCAGGGCACCTCCACGCACAGCCTGGGCATCATCTCCCCCGCCTCCGCAGCGCTCTCCGACGACGAGCGCTGCGCGAAGGTGATCGGCTCCGGCCCGTTCGTGCTGGAGAGCTACACGAAGAACTCCTCGATCGTGCTGAGCAGGCGCACCGGCTACACCTCGCCGTCGTCGCTGGCCGAGCACACCGGCGACGCCTACCTCGACCGGCTGGAGTTCCGCATCGTGCCGGAGTCCGGTGTCCGCGTCGGCAGCCTGATCGCCGGCGAGGTCGACGCGATCGGCAACATCGGCCAGCAGGACGAGGCGCCGCTCGCCGGCGCCGGGATCCAGCTGCCCGCCCGGGCCAACCCGGGCCTGCCGTTCGGCATCACCTTCAACCTGTCCCGTCCGTTCGGCGCCGACCCCGCGATCCGCGAGGCGCTGTCCTGGGCGATCGACCGCGACGAGGTGGTGAGCGCGGTCTACACATCGGCCACGAAGCCGGCCACCGCCCCGCTGGCCTCCAGCACCCCCGGCTACGCCGACCAGTCCGCGCTGCTCGGCCACGACCAGGCCAAGGCCGCGGCGGTGCTCGACGCCGCCGGCTGGCTGCCCGGCCCGGACGGTGTCCGCGTCAAGGACGGCCGACCGCTGCGCATCGAGCTGACCTGGTTCAACAACGCCGGGTCGAACAAGCCGACGCTGGAGCTGCTGCAGCAGCAGGTCCGCAGAGTCGGCATCGACCTGCAGCTGCGAGAGCGGCCGATCTCCGACGCGTCGGTCATCCAGCAGAGCGGTGAGTTCGACGCGCTGTGGGGCAACCTGACCCGGGCCGATCCCGACATCCTGCGCAGCTCGTACTCCAGCAAGGGCGCCAACACCTACCGGTTCCCGGCCTCGCCGCTCGATGACCTGCTCGCCGAGCAGGCGGCGCAGTCGGACGAGGACCAGCGCTCGGCGACCGTGGCGAAGATCCTCACCAACCTCACCGAGAACTACCTGACGATCCCGGTGGTGGAGCTGACCACGACGCTGGGCGTGGCGGCGAACGTGCACGGCCTGAAGTACGACGCCTCCTCGCGCATCCAGCTCTACGACACCTGGAAGAGCCAGGCGTGAGCTCCCGGACGTCGACCGTGAACGCGGCAGCGCTGGTCCGCTACGTGCTCCGGCGGATCGGGCTGGCGATCGCGGTGCTGTGGGCAGCGTTCACCGTCTCGTTCATCGTGCTCTACCTCATGCCGGGTGACCCGGTGGCCACGATGGCGGGCGGCGGGCTGGACGGCGAGCCGCTCACCCCGGCCGAGCTGGACGCTCTGCGCGCCCGCTACGGGCTCGACCAGCCGCTCATCGTCCAGTACGGCCAGCATCTGTGGAACGCGCTGCACGGCGATTTCGGCACCTCCGTGCAGAGCGGCCAGGACGTGCGTGCGGCGATCGCCGAGGCGCTGCCACCGACGCTGCAGATCGCGACCGCCGGCCTGGTGGTCGCGATCGTCGGCGGCACCGCGCTCGCCGTGGTCGCCACGTTCACCCGGGTGCGGTGGCTCAAGCAGGCCCTGCTCGGGCTGCCGTCGCTCGCGGTGTCGCTGCCCGTCTTCTGGGTCGGGCTGATGCTCGTGCAGATCTTCTCGTTCGGGCTGCGGCTGTTCCCCTCCGTGGGGGCGGAGGGCCCGGCGTCGCTGGTGCTGCCGGCGATCACGCTCGGCCTGCCCACCGGCGCCCTGGTGGCGCAGGTGCTGGCGAAGAGCCTCGACCAGACCCTCACCGAGCCGTACGTGACCACGGCTCGGGCCAAGGGCGTCGNCCGCGCGGCGATCCACCTGCGGCACGCGCTGCGCAACGCGGCGATCCCCGCGCTCACCGTCCTCGGGTACGTCGTGGGCAACCTGCTCGCGGGCTCCGTCGTGGTCGAGACGGTGTTCACGCGGCCCGGCATCGGGCGGCTCACCGTCGCCGCGGTGGGCGTGCAGGACATCCCGTTGGTGCAGGGGATCGTCGTGTTCGCCGCTGTCGTGTTCGTGCTGGTCAACCTCGTCGTCGACCTGACCTACCCGCTGCTCGACCCGAGGATCGCGACGGGAGCCACCGCATGACCGAGCTGCTCGAACGACCGCAGAGCGCACTCCCCGAGCCGGTTCCGGTCCAGGTCACCCGGCCGGACCGCGGCAAGCTGCTGCGCTTCCTCGGCCACCGACCCGGACTGGTCCTGTCGCTGCTGATGGTCGCGTTCGTGCTGGTGGCCGCGTTCGCGCCGGGCCTGCTCGCGCCCGGTGACCCCGGCGTCGGCGACACCGCGGAACGGTTGCAACCGCCGAGCCCCGCGCACATCTTCGGCACCGACTACCTGGGCCGCGACGTGTGGACCCGGGTGGTGCACGGTGCGTCGTTGTCGCTGCAGGCCACGGTGATCGCGGTCGCGGTGGCGCTCGTGATCGGCGGTCTCATCGGCCTGCTCGCCGGGTTCGTCCGCGGCTGGCTCGACGACCTGCTCATGCGCGTCGTCGACGTGCTACTGGCCATCCCCGCGGTGCTGCTGTCGCTGGCGCTGATCACGGCGCTCGGCTACGGCACCGTGAAGGTCGCGATCGCCGTCGGTGTGGCGAGCGTGGCCAGCTTCGCCCGCGTGATGCGCGCCGAGACGCTGCGGGTGCGCCAGGCCACCTACGTGGAGGCCGCCTACGCCGTCGGCACCCGCTGGTACGTGACGCTGTGGCGGCACGTCCTGCCGAACGCGGCCGGTCCCGTCGCGGTGCTCGCGGTGCTGGAGTTCGGGCTGGCGATCCTCGCGGTGTCGGCCCTGTCGTTCCTGGGCTACGGCGCCCCGCCACCAGCCCCCGAATGGGGCTCGCTGGTGGCGGAGGGCCGCAACTACCTGGCGGTGGCGTGGTGGCTGTGCGCGCTGCCCGGTCTGACGATCGCAGCCACGGTGCTCGCGGTGAACCGCATCTCGCGGGCGCTCGACGGGGAATGGCGGAGGTTCCGGTGACATCGTTGCTGCAGGTGGAGGATCTGCGCGTCTCCTACGGAGGCGTGCTCGGCGAGCTGCAGGCCGTCGACGGCGTGTCGCTGACGGTGGAACCGGGTGAGGTCGTCGCCGTGGTCGGCGAGTCCGGTTCGGGCAAGTCGACGCTGGCGATGGCGGTGCTGGGGCTGCTGCCCGGCACCGGTCGGATCGACGGCGGCCGCGTCGTGCTCGACGGCCAGGAGCTGACCGGGCTGTCCGAGCGGGAGATGCGCGCCGTGCGCGGGCACAGGATCGGGCTGGTCCCGCAGGACCCCACCGTCTCCCTCAACCCCGTCACGCGGATCGGCGACCAGGTGGCCGAGGTGCTGCGCGTGCACGGCCTCGCCGATCGGCGCACCGCCGAGCTGGAGGCGATCGCGCTGCTGGAGAAGGCGGGCCTGCCCGACGCACAGGTCCGGGCGCGGCAGTACCCGCACCAGCTCTCCGGCGGCATGCGCCAGCGCGTGCTGATCGCGATCGCGATCGCCGCCAACCCGAAGCTGATCATCGCGGACGAGCCGACGAGCGCGCTCGACGCCACCGTGCAGCGGCGCATCCTCGATCACCTCGATTTGCTGACCCGCACCTCGGGCACCTCGGTCCTGCTGATCACCCACGACCTCGGCGTGGCGGCGGACCGGGCCGATCGGATCATCGTCATGTCCCAGGGCAAGGTCGTCGAGGAGGGCCCGGTCCAGCAGATCCTGGAGGATCCGCGCGACCCGTACACGCAGCGGCTGGTCGCCAGCGCGCCCGGCCTGCGCCCGGTGCCGCCGCCCGCGCCCCTGCCCCCCGGCCNCCCGCTGGTCGAGGTGACCGACCTGGTCAAGGAGTACCGGCTGCCCGGGCGGCGCACCCTGCGGGCGGTCGACGGGGTGTCGTTCACGATCGGCCGCGGCGAGACGCTCGGACTGGTCGGCGAGTCCGGCTCCGGGAAGTCCACGATCGCCCGCCTGCTGCTGCGGCTGGTGGAACCGACGTCCGGGCGGATCGTCCTCGACGGCGACGACATCACCCGGGTGCGCGGCAAGGCCGCCCGGGCGCTGCGCCGGCGCGCCCAGCTCGTCTACCAGAACCCGTACGCGTCGCTGGACCCGCGGTTCTCCATCGAGGAGGTCGTCACCGAACCGCTGCGCGCGTTCAACGTGGGCACCCGGGCCGAGCAGAAGGCCCGCGCCGCGCAGCTGATCGACCGGGTCGCGCTGCCGGCGTCGGTGCTGCGGCGCCGCCCCGCGGAGCTGTCCGGCGGGCAGCGCCAGCGGGTCGCGATCGCCCGCGCGCTCGCGCTGTCCCCGGACCTGGTGGTGTGCGACGAGCCGGTGTCCGCGCTGGATGTGTCGGTGCAGGCGCAGGTGCTCGACCTGCTGCGCGAGCTGCAGGCCGAGCAGGGCCTGGCCTACCTGTTCATCTCGCACGACCTCGCGGTGGTGCGTTCGATCGCGCACCGCGTCGGGGTGCTGCAGCACGGACAGCTGGTGGAGCTGCGCCCCACGGAGCAGCTCTACTCCGCGCCCGAGCACCCCTACACCGTTGAACTGCTCGCCGCCGTCGCCGGGCAGGGCAGCACCCGGCGGGAGCCGGTCGGGACCGGAAAGGCACTGCCGTGACCGCGCCCTTCTACACCGCACGCAACCACCTCGGCGTCGAACTCGGCGCCGACGCGACCACCGCCCAGCTGCGCACGGCCGGCCGCGGCTTCGACTACGCGGTGCTGCCGGCCGTCGCGGCGGCCCGGATCGGCCCGCTGGTCGGTGAGATCGGGCTGGTGGTGCGCGGCCCGATCCCGGCGACGCCCGATCCGCGCTGGGGCTGGGAACCGCTCGGGCCGCTGCCGGCCGGCCCCTCGCACCTGCCGCTGTTCCTGCACGTCTTCCCCGGTGACCCGGTCGACGCGGTCGTGCACGCCGACGCCGTGCGGGTCACGGCCCCCGATCTCGCGACGGCGGGGGCGATGCGCGCACGGGTGCGGGCCGCGGCCCGGGCCGGTGGCCTCGATCCCGGCGTGCTCCCCGTACTCGCCGATCTCGACGTGCACATCACCGACAAGGGCCGGCCCGCCGCGCCCGACCGGCTGTCGGTCACCGGCTCGGCGGCGGACGTCGCCCGGGTCATCGAGGCGGGGGTACGGCTGCGCGCCGCCGACGGCGTGACGCTGCGCCCCCGTGACCCCGAGAACGACCTGCGCCGCCTGGCCGCGGAGCTGATCCCGCTGCTCGCCGGCCGCGGCCTCTTCCGCCCCGGCCCGCCGGGCCCGCTCCGGGACCGCCTCGCCCTGGGAGCCCACCCCGCAACCGTCCCGACCGTGGAGAGCGCATGACCACCACCGCAGGCACCACCGCTGCAGACACGACCGCAGACACCACCGACGGCCAGGCCTTCGCGGCCGAATGGGCTGCCTGGCACGCCGCCCGCGAGGAGGAGCTGCGCGCCCCGCACGGCTGGCTCAGCCTCACCGCACTGCACTGGCTCGACGAGCACGCCACCGCGTTCCCCCAGCTGCCGGGCACGTGGCGCGCTACCGGCGACGGCGGCGTCGAGATCAGCGCGAACGGCGAACTGGCCGTCGGCGGCGCCCCGATCCGCGGCACCAGCCGCGTGGAGCCGGTCGACGGCCTGCCGGGCGTGCTGGTCGAGGCCGGCGAGCGCCGGGTCGAGGTGATCCGCCGCACCGACTCCTACGGGCTGCGCGTGCGCGACCCGCAGGCACCCACCCGCACCGCGTTCGCCGGAGTTCCGGCGTTCCCGGTCGATCCCCGCTGGGTCGTCCGCGCCCGGTTCACGCCGTACCCGCAGCCGAAGAAGATCACCGTCGGCGCGGTCGTCGACGGCCTGCAGCACTTCCCCACCGCCGTCGGCACCGTCGCGTTCGAGATCGACGGGCAGCGTCAGGAGCTGATCGCGCTCGCCGGCCGCGACGGTGGGCTGGCCCTGCACTTCCGCGACGCCACCAGCGGCGTCACCACGTACGGCGGCGGACGCATCGTGCAGGTCGGCGCGCCGGACGAGACCGGGTACGTCACGGTGGACTTCAACCGCGTCGTGAACCTGCCGTGCGCGCTCACCGCGTACGCGACGTGCCCGTTGCCGCCGGAGGAGAACCGGCTGACCGTCGCTATCGAAGCCGGTGAGCGCTCATGACCGTCCTGCACCTGGCCGTCGAGCTCGACGGCGACGGCGCACATCCGGCGGCGTGGCGGCGCGCTCAGCACGGGCCGTCCGAGCTGCTCACCGCTCGGCGCACCGAGCGGGTGGCGCGGCGGGCGGAGAACGCCGGGTTCACCCTGGCCACGTTCGACGACGCGATCACCCCGCCCGGGGCCGGCCCGCTGGGCCGGATCGGCGCGGTCGAGCGCGCCGCGTTCGTCGCGCCGCTGACCACCTCGATCGGGCTCGCCCCGGTGGTGGCCACCACCTACACCGAGCCGTTCCACGTCGCGTCGCAGCTGGCGTCGCTCGACCACGCGAGCCTCGGCCGCGCGGGTTGGGTGGTGGCCGCGGGGACCGAGCCCCACCGCGCGTGGGGCCGGCCGCCGGTCACCGGGGACGGGCTGGCCCGCGAGGCCCGCGACGCGGTGACGGTGGCGCGCGACCTGTTCGACTCGTGGGGCGACGACGCCGCGATCCGCGACGTCACCACCGGCCGCTACCTCGACCGCGCCCAGCTGCACTACATCGACTTCGTCGGCGAGACGTACTCGGTGAAGGGCCCGGCGATCGTGCCGCGCCCACCGCAGGGCCACGTGGTCGTCATCGCCCCGCACGGGCTGATCCCGGACCCGGACGTGGCGCTGGTGACCACGCCGCAGCGGGTCCCGGACGCCCCGCTGACCTTCCTGGAGCTGGAGGTCGCGCTGGACACCGACGTGCCCGCCGAGGAGCGGCTGGCCGCGCTCGACGCGCACACGCCGTGGCCGAGGACCGGGCGGCCGCGGCACGTCGGCTCCGCGGAGTCGCTCGTCGAGCGCCTGCGCGGTCTCGCCGGCACCGTCGACGGGGTGCGGCTGCACCCGCTCGTCCTCGACGAGGACCTGCCCGTGCTCTCCGCGCGGGTGCTGCCCGCGCTGTTCGAGTCCCGCACCGCGACCCGCCCGCGGGCCGGTGCGTCGTTGCGCACCACGCTCGGCCTGCCGCGGCCGGCGAACCGCTTCGAGGTGGCGTCATGAGCGAGTACCCCTTCCCCGGCGCCCAGCTGCACTTCGGCGTGTTCTTCCAGGGCGTGAACCACTGGACGATCTGGTCGCACCCCGACAGCGGGTCGCAGATCGACTTCGCTTCGTTCCGGCGGGTGGCGCAGACGGCCGAGCGCGGTCTGTTCGACGCGTTCTTCCTCGGTGAGGGGCTGCGGCTGCGCGAGTCCGGCGGGAAGATCCACGATCTCGACATCGCCGGTCGGCCCGACGCGATCACCCAGCTGTCCGCGCTCGCCGCCGTCACCGACCGGATCGGGCTGGTGGCCACGCAGAACACCACCTACAACGAGCCCGCCGACCTGGCTCGCCGGCTCTCCGGGCTGGACCTGCTGTCGGGTGGCCGGGCCGGGTGGAACGTCGTCACCACTGACAACGCCTGGACCGGGGAGAACTTCCGCCGCGGCGGCTACCTCGACCACGCCGACCGCTACGTGCGCGCCGGGCTGTTCGTCGAGGCCGCCCGGGCCATCTGGGACGGCTGGGCCCACGACTGGCCCGCCGCGGACGGCTCGACGTGGGCCCGCCCCGGCGCGGTCACCCCGGTGCGGGTGCAGAACGCCCAGTTCGACGTGGAGATCATCCCGACGCTGCCGCGGTCCCCGCAGGGTCACCCGGTGCTGTTCCAGGCCGGTGACTCACCGGCCGGGCGCGACTTCGGCGCCTCCTACGCCGAGGTGATCTTCTCCGCGCACGGTGCCGACTTCGACGACGCGCTCGCGTTCGCGAACGACCTGCGCGCCCGCCTCGTCGCCGCCGGCCGGCCCGCCGACGACCTGCGGATCCTGCCCGGCACGGAGATCGTCATCGCTGACACCGAGGAGGAGGCTGAGGAGAAGCAGCGCTGGATCCGGTTGCAGCAGGTCACCCCGGCCACCGCGCTGGCGATCGCGAGCCAGGTCTGGGGCTTCGATCTCTCCGACCGCGACGCCGACGGCCCGCTGCCGAGCGAGGACCCGGTGGAGGTGGAGGAGACCGGCGAGATGGGCAGCCGGCGGTGGACCGATCGCCGCGCGATCGCCGCCCGGTGGCGGGAGGTCGCCGAGGCGGAGAAGCTCTCGCTGCGCGAGACCGTCATCCGGCTCGGCCCGCAGCGCGGTCACGCCGGCACCCCGAGCGGGCTGGCGGACAAGTTCGCGCACTGGGTGCGGTCGGGGGCGATCGACGGGTTCAACGTCTCCCCCTACCTCATCCCGGACGGCCTGGACGACATCGTCGACCGACTCGTCCCCGAGCTGCAGGACCGCGGCGTCTACCGCACCGAGTACACGGGTACGACGCTGCGCGAGCACCTCGGGCTGCGGCCGCCGCTCACCCGCCGCTGAGGCAGGCTGCCCGGCCATGACCTTCTCCGCGCTGTCCCACCTGGAGTGCTCCCGCACCGGNGCCGCCCTGGACGCCGACGTCGTCCAGGGCGTGTCGGCGGCGGGNGCGCCGCTGCTCGCGCGCTACGACCTGGAGCGGGTAGCGGCGACGGTGAAGCCGGCGGAGNTCGCGCACCGACCACCGGACCTGTGGCGCTACCACGAGGTGCTGCCGGTCCGCGATCGTGCGCACGTGGTGACGCTCGGGGAGGGCATGACCCCGCTCCTGCCGCTGCCGCGGCACGGGGCGCGGATCGGGCTGCCACGGCTGCTGATGAAGGACGAAGGCCTGCTGCCCACGGGCGCGTTCAAGGCCCGCGGCGCCGCGGTCGGGGTGTCGCGGGCGGTCGAGCTGGGCGTGGCCGGGATCGCGATGCCGACCAACGGCAACGCGGGCGCGGCGTGGGCGGCCTACGCGGCGCGGGCCGGCATCGGCGCGCTCGTCGCGATGCCCGCCGACGCCCCGGAGATCACCCGCCGCGAGTGCGTGATCGCCGGGGCCGAGCTGCACGTCGTCGACGGCCTCATCGGCGATGCGGGCGCACTCGTCCGCGCCGAGGTGGCCCGCCGCCCGGGCTGGCAGGACACCGCCACGCTGCGCGAGCCGTACCGCATCGAGGGCAAGAAGACGATGGGGTACGAGATCGCCGAACAGCTGGGCTGGCGACTGCCCGACGTGATCGTCTACCCGACCGGCGGCGGGGTCGGGATCATCGCGATCCACAAGGCGCTGCTGGAGCTGCGCGAGCTGGGCTGGGTCTCGGGCGATCCGCCGCGGCTCGTCGCGGTGCAGGCGGAGGGCTGCCGCCCGATCGTCGACGCGTTCCTGGCCGGGGCGGACGAGAGCGCCGCTCCTGCCGATCCGCGGACGGTCGCCTTCGGCATCACGGTGCCGAAGCCGCTCGGCGACTTCCTCGTGCTCGACGCGGTCCGTTCGACCGGGGGCACCGCGATCGCCGTCACCGACGAGGACCTGCTCGCTGCCCAGGCCGCGCTCGCCCGCGACGAGGGCACCTGGATCTGCCCGGAGGGCGCTGCCTGCGTCGCCGCGGTGGCGCAGCTGCGGGGGGCCGGTGAGCTCGCGGAGTCCGATGAGGTCGTCGTCCTCAACACCGGCTCCGGCCTCGTCTACCCGCACACGGTGGGCCTGCCGTGAGCACTGCCGTGGCGTGGCGCCGGGATCTGCACGCGCATCCCGAGCTGGGCTTCACCGAGTTCCGCACCGCTAGCCGGGTGGCCGGGCACCTCGCCGACCTGGGTTGGGACGTCGTGGCGGGCGAGCCCGCCATCGCGCCCCAGGAGCGCCTGGGCGTGCCCGGCGTCGACGAGCTCGACACCGCGTACGCCCGCGCGGCGGCCACCGGCGCCGACCCGCGGTTCCTGCCGGCGCTGCGCGGCGGGCACACCGCGGTCGTCGCCACCCTCCCCGGCGCCGGCCCCGTCGTCGCGGTCCGCGCCGATCTGGACGCCCTGCCGATCGTCGAGGCCGACGATCCCGCGCACCGACCAGCCGCGGAGGGCTTCGCCTCCCGCTGGCCGGGGCAGATGCACGCGTGCGGCCACGACGGCCACGTCGGCATCGCCGTCGAGCTGGCCGAGCGGCTCGTCGCCGACCGGCCGGCCGCCACCGTGAAGCTGGTCTTCCAGCCGGCGGAGGAGGGTGGCCGCGGCGGGCGCGCCGTCGCCGCCAGCGGACTGCTCGACGACGTCGACCTGTTCGTCGCCGTCCACCTGGGCCTCGGCCTGCCCACCGGCACCGTCCTGCCGTCCGTCGACGGCCTGCTGGCCAACTCCAAGATCCGCGCGGTCTTCCACGGCCGCGCCGCCCACGCCGCGCTCGCCCCGCAGGACGGCCGCAACGCCCTGCTCGGTGCCGCGTCGGCCGCCCTCGCGCTCACCGGCCTCACCCGCGTCGCCGGTCACGACACCCGCGTCTCGGTGGGTCGGATCTGCGGCGGCACCGTCCCGAACGTCGTCCCGGACACCGCCGAGCTGCTGTTCGAGACCCGCGCCGACGACGGCGACGTCAACGCCGATCTCGAACAGCGCGCCCGCGCCGCCCTCGCCGGCGCCGCCACGATGCACGGCCTCACCGTCGACGTCGAGCTGATCGGCTCCGTCACCACCGCCATCGCCGACGACTCCGCCCGTGCCGCCGTCGCCGGTGCGGCCGAAGCGACCGGCCTGCGCTTGACCGGCCCCACCCACGCCGGCCTGGCCAGCGACGACGCGACCGCCCTCATGCGGCGCGTGCAGGCCCACGGCGGCCGCGCCACCTACGCCGGCATCGGCGCGGAGCTCGCCGGCCCGCACCACACCCCACGCTTCGACTTCGCCGAGGACGCCCTCCCCGGCGCCGTCGATCTCCTGGAGCGCCTCGTCCGGGAGGCCGCCCGATGACCCGCCGCAGGCACGTCGACTTCTGCCGCACGGCGGCCGCGCTGTGTCGGTGACCCGGTCCCCGTCTCGACCCGTCACCTCACTGGAGCCAGCCATGACCCGACCCGACACCCCCACCAGCACCTACCGCCGCTCGCCGCGCCAGCGCCGCCGCGCCGAGATCACCGAGGCCCTCCTCGACGGTCTGGAGGCCCTCATCCAGCGCCACCGCGGCCTGCACACCGACGACGGCGACGCCCTCCACGCCGAGCTGGTCGCCGCCGAGGTGGCCCACCAGCTCGCGATCACGCGCTCGGCGCTGCAGCGCACGCCGGCGGTCTGACTCTGGAGGATCGGGCGCTCACCCGCCGGTCACGGTGCGGCCGGCGGGTGACTCCGATCTCTTGACGCGGTCGTGGACCGCGCAGCGTCCGTCGCGCACTCCTGCCGAGGTCATCTCCGCCCGGGCCCGGGAACCACCCGTCGCCGTCACGAGAACCGCGACTCGCGCCCCAGGCGAACACCCGGGATCCTCCACCCATGCCGACCGACCCCGACCTGACCACCACCTACCGGGCCTACCTGTCAGCCCTCAACGACCGCCGCTTCGCCGACCTCACCCGCTTCGTCCACGACACCCTGACCTACAACGACGAACTCCTCACCCGCGCGCAGTACGCGTCGATGATCGAAGCCGACACCCGCGCCGTCCCCGATCTGCACTTCGTCCCTCAGCTCCTGCTCGCCGACGCCGACGCGGTGGCCTGCCGCCTCTGGTTCACCTGCACCCCGACGAGCACGTTCTTCGGTTGCGCACCGACGGGCCGGCAGATCGCGTTCGCGGAGCACGTCTTCTACCGCTTCACGGATGGCCGCATCGCACAGGTGCTTTCGCTGATCGACCGGACCGCGATCGCCGCGCAGCTCAGCGGTTAACGCGCCGCTGACGCCACCCCCGATGCAGCGGCCTCCTCCACCGGTACCACGACGACCGGCCGCCACCCCCGCAACGAGTTCACCAGCGCCACGGCGGAAGCCCGCTCGAGATCAGCCGGGCGGACGACCCGCTCGGCCAGCACCCCGGCCTCCAGCAGCACCCGCCGCGCCACCCCCGGCAGACACCCGGAGGACAGAGGCGGCGTCCACCACCGCCCCTCCAGCAGCACCGCCAGGTTGGCGGTGCACGACTCGGTCAACTCCCCGCGCTCGTTGACCAGCAGCACGTCGTCGACGGCCGGGTGCCGCGCCAGCCGCTCCTCGAACGGCCCCCGCCGGCTCGTCTTGTGGTACGGCCATCGGGAGCGCGAGGAGATCGGCTCCGGATCCACCACCACCCGGGCGGGCCCGGGATCCGGCGCTGGCCCCACGGCCACCCGCACCGCCCCGTCCCGATGCGCGGTGATCCGCACCCGCGCATCGTCGGTCGATCCCTGCACCGCGTCCGCGACGGCAGCGCGCACAGCATCCACGTCGAACGGGAACCCGAGGTAGGCAGCGGAATCGGCCATCCGCTCCAGGTGCAGCTGCAGCCGCAGCGGCCCCCGCCCGGGTTCGTACCGCAACGTCTCGATCAGGTGCACGTCTTCCGGCTGCACATCCAGCACCGCGGCCTTGGCCAGCACCTCCGCGTGCTCGGCCGCCGGATCGGAGCTCCAGGTGATCCCACCGCCGGAGCCGTAGACGGCGTGGTCGCGCAGCCGGTCGGCCACCACGGTCCGGATGGCCACCGAGAACCGGGCCTGCACCGGGGCGGTCGGCGGCGCGACGAACCCGACGGCCCCGCAGTACACCCCGCGCGGGAGGTCCTCCAGCTCGGCGATGATGTCCATCGTGGCGGCCTTCGGCGCGCCGGTGACGGATCCGCACGGGAACAGCGCCTCGAACACGTCGACGAGCCCGGCGCCGGGCAGCAGCCGCGCCTCCACGTCCGACGTGAGCTGGTGCACGGTCTCGTACTTCTCCGGCCGGACCAGCGCCGGCACCCGCACGGTGCCGGTGCGCGCGATCCGGGCGAGATCGTTGCGCACCAGATCGACGATCATGATGTTCTCGGCGCGTTCCTTGCTGCTCGCCCGCAGCGCGGCGACGATCTCGGCGTCCTCGGCGGTGGTGCGGCCGCGGCGGGCGGTGCCCTTCATGGGCCGCATGAGCACGTGGTCGCCGCGCAGTTCGAAGAACAGCTCGGGACTGGCCCCGGCGATCGCGAACCGGCCGGTGTCGAGGAACGCGTGGTGGGCTCCGCGCTGGGCGTGCGCCAGCCGCGCGTAGAGCCGCCGCGGATCCTCCGCGATCGGCGCCTCCAGCCGCATCGTGAGGTTGACCTGGTAGGTGTCGCCGGCCGCGATCCGCTCCCGGACGGCCTGGACGGCGCGGGCGTGCCGGTCGGCGTCCCAGCGCGGCGTCCAGCGCCAGCCCGGGCCGGCGGGCGGCAGCGCCACCGGGTCCACCTCGACGGGCGCCGGGCCGATGCCGAACCACACCAGCGGCAGCCCCTCCTGCGGTGGGTGGGTGCGCAGGGCCGCGTCCAGCCCGGGCGCGGCCTCGTAGGCGACGAACCCGGCGGCCCACTCCCCCGCGGCGGTGCGTCGCGCCACTTCGGCGAGCACCGGCCGGACCTCGTCCGGGTGCCGCGCGACCAGCTCCCGGAACGGCCCGGTGAAGGCCAGCGCCCGCCCTGAGCGCATGTCGTCGAAGCGGGCCCACGACCCGGCCGGGCCGGACATCAGCGCCGGGCGCTGCGGGGCTTCTTCTCGCGCACCCGCACCGAGATCCGGATGGGGCTGCCGGGGAAGCCGAAGTCCTCCCGCAGGCGCCGTTCGAGGAACCGCCGGTACCCGGCCTCCAGGAACCCGGTGGTGAACAGCACGAACGTCGGCGGCCGGGTCCGCGGCTGCGTCGCGAAGAGGATCTTCGGCTGCTTGCCGCCGCGCACCGGCGGCGGGTTGGCCGCCACGACCTCACCGATCCAGGAGTTCAGCACACCGGTGGAGATCCGCTTGTCCCACGACTCCAGCGCCCGCCGCATGTACGGGGCGATCTTGTGCACCGAGCGACCGGTGAGCGCGGAGATGTTGACGTGCTCGGCCCAGCGCACCCGCACGAAGTCGCGCTCCAGCTCGCGCTTCATCGCCAGCCGCCGGTCCTCGTCGACCAGGTCCCACTTGTTGAACACGATGACGAGGGCCCGCCCGGCCTCCTCGACCATCGAGATCACCCGCTGGTCCTGCTCGGTGACCGGATGGCTCGCGTCGAGCAGCACCAGCGCCACCTCGGCGGCCTCGATCGCGGCCTGGGTGCGCAGGCTGGCGTAGTACTCCATGCCGATCGCGTTCTTCACGCGCTTGCGCAGGCCCGCGGTGTCGACGAACCGCCAGATCTCCCCGTCCAGCTCGACGAGGGAGTCCACCGGGTCGACGGTGGTGCCGGCGACGTCGTGCACCACCGAGCGCTCCTCGCCGGCGACCCTGTTGAGCAGGCTGGACTTGCCGACGTTCGGCTTGCCGATCAGCGCCACCCGCCGCGGGCCGCCACCGCCGGTGCCGACGTCGTCGCGCGGGGTCTCGGGCAGCACCTGGAGGATCTTGTCCAGCAGGTCGCCGGAGCCGCGCCCGTGCAGACCGCTGACCGGGTGCGGTTCGCCCAGCCCCAGCCGCCACAGATCCGCGACGTCGGCGAGCAGCCGGTCGTCGTCGACCTTCGTGGCAGCCAGCAGCACCGGGCGCTGGGAGCGCAGCAGCACCTTCGCGGCGGCTTCCTCGGTGGCGGTGGCCCCCACGGTGGCGTCGACGACCAGCAGCACCGCGTCGGCGGTGCGCATCGCGTACTCGGCCTGGGCGGCGACGGCGGCCTGCAGGCCGGTCGCGTCCGGTTCCCAGCCGCCGGTGTCGACCACCACGAACCGGCGGCCGTTCCACAGCGCGTCGTAGGCGACCCGGTCCCGGGTGACGCCCGGGACGTCCTGCACCACCGCCTCCCGGCGTCCGATGAGCCGGTTCACCAACGTCGACTTGCCCACGTTCGGCCGGCCCACGACCGCGAGCACCGGCGCCGGGGGCAGCTCGGCAGCACCCGGATCGTCGGCGTCGATGCCGAACTCGTCGGGATCGAGGCCCAGCGCCGCCATGGCGTCCAGGTCCTCCTGCGGGGTCTGACTCATCAACTGCTCCGTCGGGTGTCGAGTTCGCGGACCGCGGCGGCCAGCTCGGCGCGCACGGCCTCGGTCGCGGCGGCCAGACCGGCTCGTCCGCCACCTGCAGGAATGGTGACGGGTTCCCCCACCATCACGTCCACCCGGGGGCGGAACCGGCGGCGTGCTCCGTCCGGGCGACGCGTGCCGCGGCACACCACGGGCACCACCACCGCCCCGCTCGTGCGCGCCAGCCAGGCCGCGCCCTGCTGGACGGCCGTCACGTCACCGGTGCCGCGGGTGCCCTCCGGGAAGATCGCCACCAGACCGCCACCGCGCAGCACGGCCAACCCCGCGGTCAGCGGGGTCCGGTCGGCCGTGCCGCGCCGGACCGGGACCTGCCCCAGGCGGCGCAGCACCCAGCCCAGCGGACCGACGAACATCTCCTGCTTGACCCAGAACACCGCACGCCGCCGGAAGAGTCCGAACAGCAACGGGCCGTCGACGAACGCGCTGTGGTTGGCGACGACGACCACCGGCCCGGTACGCGGGACGCGGCCGCGGCCGTGCAGGTGCAACCGGAAGACCAGGAACCACAGCCAGCTGCCGATCCAGCGGGCGAGGTCGTGCAGCCACGGCCAGGCCCCGGCCGGCAGGTCGGCGTTCACCCCGGCC
>Ga0065720_1019071_pt1 | contig 39928 bp, 38 predicted proteins | sample Thericmetagenome_FD_59107 | JGI IMG/M metagenome (GOLD analysis project Ga0065720, IMG submission 59107) | Thermophilic microbial communities from the Joint Bioenergy Institute, California, USA of rice/straw/compost enrichment - eDNA_2 v2... | ecosystem: Engineered > Solid waste > Grass >... | reverse complement strand
ATAATAGAAAGCTTATGATACTATCAGACTTAGGTCTAAAATGCTGAAGCATTCTGCATATAGCATCATTTTCTTCACTCTTTATAAAGTCGATATAGTATTCTGAGCTGTCTTTAGAAGGTGGATCTTTCGTCAAATATTTCAACTTGATTTTGGGATCGTGTTCTTTAAAGTATTGTTCCATTTCTTTGACTGCCTTCTGAACATAATTTTCCATGATTTTGAAAGAAGGAAGAATATTTCTGCTAGTTACAATTACATTGAAAAATATTACATTGTGACTGACATCGCTTGTGATTTTTTTTTAGGTGATTACAATCAACTTTGAGTTTAGCTTAGTGGAACTTTCTTTTAATTTAGAATTTCTCAAAAGTTTAATATGATATTTAAGCGAGTAAGAAGAGACTTTGTCTTTCACTTCCAAGCACAAAAGATAGCAGATTCTAGGAAAAAAGTCTAGTCTACCTAAAACGCAGAGGTCTTTTTAAGAGAGAGGAGCTTCCACAGATAGCATTTCAAGTAAATTTCTAAAAGAATATTAAAAGGTAGATAAATTTATTCGAAAATTCAATTTTCTTTGGTAGGGCTTCGGAGTAGCCTTTCCAATTCTAGAGATGGACAAAGGAAGTCTAAAAGAATGATCGATAGAATATCTCATGATATAAATGAGCTGCTGAAGCGATGCTAATTATCATTATCATTAGAAAATGAAATCAACTCAAAGGAGTGAGGAAGAATATTACAAGGAGCTTAACCTAGCTTTCATTGAAGAAGCCAGAACTTTTCTTCGAGTCACAAGTGTCGATGAGAGTGAATTGGAAGTGGATGGTCGTTGCAAAGGGAGAATATCAATTGTACAGTTTTTTTTTCCCTGACTAATTCGTGCTCTAGGCCATTGATGAGTCTTCAAGCATTCAACAAAACGAATTTGCCATTCTTAAATCGACTTCGAAAAAGATCTTCAAGTGGATTATCTCGCACAATCCTGACTACCTGATCAAATTCTATGCTTTCAGTTCAAACGCACGAGAAATCACAAAAAGTTTTGTAAATCAGCTCTATCATGTCGAAGAAGCCTTTTTACGTAAGAGATGAATAGTTTCTTTGATGAATTAGAATTCAACCAACTCGGTGGATCTACTGACGCTATGAATGCTTTGAATCTGATGAAGTCCAAATTAGATCATAACCCAGAGTTTCGGGACATATTTATACTCTTAACTGATGGTATGCTTTCCCTAGACAAAGAGTGGGTAATCAAAATGATGAAAGAAGAGGGCATCAAATTTCTCATAATATTTATTGGTAAAAGTACCCCTTCGGATATTCGTTCATGGTGTCAAAAGAATGGCTTGCTTTCTTGTTCAGGTATCAAAGTTTCAGACTATCAAAATCTAGATAGATTCATTGATTGCTTAGAGGGAATCGTTACAAAACCTCCTGATGCAAGAGTAACAAGAATAGGCTATGATGAGATCCAGATACTATTCCCGACATCATCTCCAGAAAATTTACCTGGAGCTGTGTACCAAGTCTCTTTTGTCAAAAAAAGAACTTTAAACAAGAAACCTGAGATTCTTAGTTCAGCCCATTCAACAATATCAATTAAAAATCTGGAGCCTGACACAGAATATATTTTAAGATATCGTCTGAAAACCTCTTTTGGTTCTTTCTCTGAGTGGACACCAGATGAAGTAAAGAAAACTGAAATAAGTATATTAATAGTATTTAACCTTCATAATTTTTAGGGAATCCTATTGTCAATATTTTAAAAAACAAAAAAGTACTGGAGGAAGAATATGAGAAATTGTTGGTAAAGTTAAAAGGATTGAAACCAAATACAAAAATGAATAAATTAGGCCTGGATCATATTAATATTTTATTAACAGGAAGAATTGGAGCAGGCAAATCAAACTTTTTCACAACCCTCTATTCAACACTTATTGGCAAATTTGATGATACTTTAGCCCCCTTTGCTAGTACAAATAAAAGTTTTACTCCAAACCTTCGGAGAATATTACTGACCAAATTTTTGGAGATGATTGACATATTTGGAATAAATGGAGCTTCACAAGTTATCGAAGAAGATAACCAATCTGAAGATGCAACAAATTATGATCATATATTTGAACCTTTAATAAAGGGACAACTTCGTGAGGGTTTAAAAGAATTTGAAGTCCCCAAGCCTGAAGATTTATTGCCACCAACTCTACAAAGAAGTGTGCATTCGATAATCTTTGTTTGTGAGTGCGCAACCTTAGATTCAGAGAGTGAAACTCAATTAGTCTCAAGTGTTCTCGAAAAAATCAAAAGGACAGGAATTCCCATTTATATGGTTCTCACAAAGGTTGATAAGCTCATCCAAGATGGAGAAACAAAATTGAATTCAGATGATGTTTTTTCACATCCTGAGGTTCTACAATATAGAAAACTAGCTGCAGAAAAGTTTAATAACATTCTTCAAGAACCAATGATCTTTCCATTTATCAATTATCTTGGTCCATCTGAAAGAGACCTAGCTAAAGAATATTTGGCTCTCAGAATTCTTGATCTGGCTGTTGATGCTGGCATTTCTTATGTTTGCAATAAATACAAGATGGTAGAAATTCAAAGCAAAAAATGGAACTTGCCTATTCCCCTTGAAAATTTGAATATTACGGCTTCTGAGTTAAGGCAAATGATTTATGAAAAGGTCGGTGGACTACATTTTAATTTTACTGTTGTTGACGCTTCGAAAGAGAAGACCACTTTGATTGATCAGATCAAAGTTAATGGAGAGGGTTCCTATCTTGTAAGTATTGAGTGCCAAGAGATTCCAAAGAATTCTAATAGCATCATAATGAATCTAGAAAAAGATAGTAGCCATGAATTTGATGATTTTGAACAAGTCCTTCCAGAGCCATTGAGTTCGGAAACTACAATGACTAAATTCGAACAAATTCTGATTTATATTGATGATACTAATGAACCCCAAGGATTTATCAAAGATGTTAATCCATTGGACCCATTAGAGAATATTGAGAAAAAGATATTCAAAGATTATCCCCATCTCTCTAAAACCATTAACTTCCAAGACAGTTTAGGAAAAATCATCCTTGACAAAAAAAAGCCTTTAACTGATGCTCTAATTTTCAATGAAGAAGTCAGTATTGTGCTCAAGAGCCCTGAAGAAACATTTATTCAACTAGCTGTAAAGGAATTAAATGGAAAGTTGATAAAAGAACTCTATGTGAAATTGAATAGCAAAGTAGAAGAAATTAGAACCTTGCTAAAAAAAGAAGGAATCGATCTTGGACAGAGAATGTTCACAAAATCTATAGGGAAGATGAAGGTTCCCATTCCATTCAAAGGTGAATCTATGGAAATTACCCAGGTCTTTGATCAAACTTCCTCTGGATCTTTTGAATTATTTATTAAATAATAAGTAATGAATACAATATCAACAGTAGATTTATCGCGAATTCATAGTCGCAAATCTTAAATGTGAAGATCTATACTTTGAAGAAATTTCTTTCTGCCCTGGTATTTTTGGTCCCAAACTAAAATATCAAACAAAAAGCCCAATAATTATTAGTTGGAATTAATGGGTTATACATATTTTCACTTGCACTTTTACAATAATAGATTAGATAGGATTATCATTATATTCAAGTATATCAATCATAGTAGGATTTTGAGGGAAGTGCAATTCACTGTCAAGTTCAATTTCGAGATCATCAAGATAAAGTTCATAGTATTCCTGAATGCTCATAAGATGGTGGCTGGACATGATATATAGCTCCTCATTACCAGGATTAATCTTATCTGCCATATCTTTCCAAAGATTCTTTGTTATTTTCTTTTCTTTTTCCAATTTCTGAGCTAAATACAAACTGGCCTGATAGAAGCTATCATATGTCTTCCAAACTGTTTCATGCATTTCATTGTCATTTTTATCTGTGTCCTCACGATGTTGACCTGTCCAGAGCACATCTCCAGCGCCCCAATGATGGAACCATCTTGAGGGATTCTCTTCATTAAAAGCTAAAACAACAATAGAGGTATATATAGTGTCCTTTTTCTTAGACTCATCGTACAAGTATTTCAAAAAGAGGTTCAAAACTTTGCTATCTCCTTCCAAAAGATGGAGACAATATATTCCCTTTATCCATAAGAACCCAGTCAAGGTTGTCTTCAGAGAAGCGCTTGTCTCTCTGATCCAAGTGTATATGATATTTTCTATATCAATCTTCACCTTGTCATTATCAAGCAACTTGGTCATTACAAAGAGTCTAGATACAATTTCATTTGGAGGTTGCCTTCCTTCTCTTATTTCCTTGACTATTCTATATAAGTCAATTCTCTCTTGAGCGTCAATCTTTGGTTTGCTTTTTCTTTCTTTCTCAATCTCCTCCAGAGCGTATCTTACAACCTCATCGTCAACTCTGGACATTTCTGCACTCTCAGTCTCTATTATTTCTCTTAATCTCCTGTGCAATTCCTGCTCATCAGCCTCCAATCTTTGTCTGTCCTTCTCGTCCATTTTTAAGTTATTCTTTTTCTGTTTTAAATTTATTAGAAATTGAACACATGAACTAAGCTTTCTCTTGAATTTCTATTCCCCCACAAACACCTACAAAAAACAACTGTCAAGCTAAGGATGCCATCAACAGCCCAATAAGCTCATTGAGCTTTTTAGTCAAAGGGTCCTATTCCTTCTTGAATTTGAGTTATTCAGCTAAGATTCCATTAATAAATCTATATTTAATATGCAGAGGGGAGACTCGTTTATTCCAGAAAACGAACTAAAGATAGTTATTCTCGGCCAAGGAGCTGTAGGAAAGTCAAGTATCACATCCCAGTTTGTCAACAAAGAATTCCATGAAGAATACAACCCTACTTTACAGGAAGTATTTAGAAAGATTTTGGTCATTGACGACAAACCTATTACCCTAGGTAAGATATCTTCCATTTCGTGAACTTTTTTCACTATTATGTTTATGATTTGCTAATCTGAATAGAAATTCTTGATACTGCAGGACAGGAAGAATATGAAGTTATGCAAGAAAATTGGATTTCACATGGAAAGGGATTCGCTCTGGTCTACTCTATTGACAGTGAAGGATCCTTCCAAGAAATAAAAAAGATAAAGAGAAGAATAGATAGAATAAAGAACTTCCAGCAGGTGCCAGTGATCTTGATCGGAAATAAATGTGACCTTCCCAACAGGAAAATCGAGATTGAAAAAGGAAAGGAATTGGCTAATGAGTTGGGAATGCTCTTTATTGAGACTTCAGCCAAGACTGGAATGAACTGTGAAGAAGCCTTTGTGAGCCTTGTCAAGGAAATTAGGAAAAGAGAAGCCCCTACCGAGAAGAAAAAGAAGGATAAAAGCTTTTTCAAGAAATTATTCTCTGCATGTAGTCTAATATAAGTTTCCAATTCGGTCCTTTTTTTTTCCTTTTCTAGGCTATATAAGTTTTTGTTGTACCTGAGCACATGCTGTGTTAAAGTTTCATATTATACATATGAGTTATATAGTCACATGGGCAGAAAAAGGACCCAACATACAAAAAGGATACACAAATTGCAATATAGAGTAATAATAATGATATAAATATTCAAATCATTGGAGCTACGACTCGGAACTTTGCATCCTGACTTCTTTCCTTCTTGAAAGACCACAGGGCGAAAGTCTGAGATATTAATGCACTTATACCCAGTAGTATTGAAAATGTCTCCGATGATTCCCAAGCATCTTTAGAGATCATATAGTCCAGTTTGACCACAAGTGTGGGCACAACCCCAAACAGGAGATATACACAATTTATTATTGAGCTAGTCAAGAAAATTCTGAACTTTGTTGAGAGATAAGTCTTGGCAGCGAAATTGTTCATGATGGTTTCATATTTAAAAAAGTTCATGATCCTCAAGAACAGAACCAGAACAATGAAAAGTCCAAGCAGGATCAAAAGTATCATTGTTAGCAAAGATTGTAGCAAAAAATGAAGAGTGATGAAAATTGTGTAAGCTACTATGGCAGCAAAGTCGAATATTATTTTGCTTGTAGTGGGAGGGGCTTGCTCTGCTATTGGTTTTTCAGGCTTAGTTAACTTAGTTAAGTTCTCAAGCTCACACTTGGGTGTATTCTGAATTATTAGAGATGAAGGAGAACTTGATACAAGTTGACCTTCTTGAAGCTCTTGTTCATCATTTTTTATACTTTTGTCGGTTGTTCGATTGAGCACACTGTGTATCCTGTCTTTATAGTTAGTCCAAACCTGATGAATTAAAAGCTTGTGTTTGGAATAGAAGAAGGAGATTCCACATATTTCGTAAAAGATTAATACAATTATCCCAGATGACAGGCAGATTATGTATTGTTTGTTTTCAAAAGCATCTAAATGAGCTGTGAAAAACATAGTGGAGAAAAGTAGTTCAAAGATCAAGAGGACTCCAGTGATTATCCTCCAAGTCCATTCGCTGAGCATCTCAGTCTTTCTTAAGAAATATAAATAAATTAAAGTTTTATTCAGCTATAGTTCTATAACCAAACAATCCTTATCATATAAGTAAAAATCTCCTAAAATTTCCTTCCTCTTGCTAGAGCGTCCAAAATTAATCTTAGTTTGAAAAGAAGTTGATGAGTATAAGAAGGAAATTAATCACTTGACATCCAATTTCTAATGTATTTTTATAAGAATCAAAAGAGGATATAGACTCTCAGAAATTCTAGAAGGGATTGCAATCTTCTTTGCTCTAAAGAGTAAGTTTTATCATTGTTTTGGGTGATAATTTCTTTAATAAATCAAATTCAATCATTTCAAACAATTGAGAAAAATTTGAAAAATTGTAATATGTTTGCATCAAAAAAAGATCATATTTACAAAACGAGTTATGGAGTGTGTGATAAAGACAACTAACCCATTAGAGTTATGTTGAAATCGATAAATACAACGATGTATAAGTAAACGAAAACTGAGCTAAAAGGAGTAAGCATTGCTCATATTAGAAGTAAACAATAATTTAAAACAACAATGTAATCACATTCCTAGACGGCCACTTATCTCTCACTGTGTTGCATATGTTTAGGAGAACTCTTATACAACCCCTCAACTCTTTTCCAAACTTTTAAAGCAGGCAATCCTAACTCATTAGCCAGATCAAGAATGACCTGGCTGTTAGGAGTCAGCATCTCAAATTCATCAAAGAATTTGGACGGCAATTTCTCACAGTTCGGGAGTACCAAAGTCAGGGTCTCTACAAGTTTATTCAACTGTCTTTCACTATAACCCTGATATTCTGAGGGCAGTACAGAGTTCTTGCTCCAGGTGTTACTTATCTTCAATAAATCAGACAAAGAGACTGCAGGTCCCTTTGTGTTTTTATTTGTAATGAATGGGGACTTCATCAAAGTCTTAAGGCTTGGGCGCTCTTGAGGATCAAATTTAAGGCATGAGCACAGAAAGTCAATAAACTCCTGTGAAAAGTTCTGTGTCTTCAGGAAATCTTGTATAGTTATTTGTGTGGGTTTGGGAACTCTTTCGAGTACGAGTCCTGAGGCTTTAATTACCCTAACGGGCTTATTATTTAGGAAAGCTTCCTCGTGATTAGGGAGCTTTACAGAAGCGATTAAGTCTTCGTTGTGTATTAAGCAACAATACTTAGATCTTTCCTGAGGCTTCTTAGCTAATTCATCAAGAAAGATCCTAGCCTTCTCCATGAATTCGCTAGATTCAAAGAAATCAAGCCCACCCACTGCACAAATCAGCATCAAAAATCCGAAATCAAAGATATCTTGGGCCAAAGCGAGTTTGTTAGAGTCATTCCCATCTTTACCTCCAAGGAATGGTCTCTGGAAAGATGAGGGATTGTTTATTGGGGTTAGCTCATAGAGCCTAAGGGATTAGATAATTTAAGCAGAGTATTACATTAGTTTATCGAATGGATTCTTGATAAGGGTGTTTGCAACGCTTCCACTGTTAGAAGAGTGTGTTCTGTGTAAAAGTCCAAGAGAAAGCTAGTAAGATTACTAGGCGATCTATTGATCCTTACTTTAACGTTTCCATTTTTGTCTAATAGGAGTTGAGAAGGAGAAATTCCTCCGTGAGGAGTGTTAAGTTTAGAATGTAGGTCTTCAATTGCTTCGAGGGTTTGTGAAGCAAGGGATTTTATAGCAGTCTCAGGAAGGTTCCCGACTGATTCTAGGAGGTTCTGCACAGAGCCTCCATTGACAAGTTCCATAACAATTGATAAGCATCCTTCTGGAGAATTAAAGTAAGTGTTATAGACTTTCAAGTGTCTTGGGCTATTCTCAAATGTAGCTTGCCAGGAATTCAGCCAGTCTTTGAGGTTATTTCTGACTTCTCTAGTAGTCAGGGGAACTTCCTAAAGATTTTAAGAAGGAAATATTTAGTTATACCTTGACTGCAAATAGACGCAAGGTGGGGGCATGGATCATTTTTCTGATAGAGCCGGTGGCATGTGCTGATTTCATCATACTAAGGGTAACCAATTCGTTAAGTTTGATATCTAGATTGATATGTCCTCGTCTTGTGGTCTGTACGTGATGATCTTTATGGATTCTGTATATTTTCTCTAGTTTGTCGATTGAGATATTGCTCTGTTCTCTAAACTCTTCGTCCATTTTAGAGAGAATCATAAAGTTCTTCAGAGGAATTAGAGGATTTCTGCTGCTTTTTCTCTCCTGCTTATCCAGCAAAATAGAATTATCATCCTCTTTATCCCTAGGGAGAGATCTCTATGAAAATTATCACTAATTTTGAATCCTCATACGTGTTTCAAGGGAGACAAGAGCCCTGTGGTCTGCTTATACTCAGATGCTTCAAGGATAGAACCTAGATTCGGTAATGGTTCAACTTTGGGTTGAATATTGCCTAATGGAATTTTCCTATTCTGATCAAATACTAAAAAGCTTAATATTACTTTGCGATGTGACCTGTTGACTTCTGAAAAATTCCTCCGAAGGCTGGAGGGAGCTTTTTGGATACTTTTGGTATCTTTTTAAGAGAATTTTGAAGTTCCTCTTCCTCTGTGCCTAGGCTGCGGGCATGAGTGAGCTTTCTTTCTGGAGGGTGGGGCTGAGGTGTAAAAGAAGTGGTTGAGAGGGGAGCTAAGTCACTGTGAAAGGGACTTTTTTCTCTTTTATTATGAAGTTTGTTAATGTTAGAGAGAGACATTCCGGTAGGGATGGATGGAGCCTTGTTTGAGTCTCGTTTAGGTAGGAATTTCATTAAAGGGCTTGAATCTGTTGGTGTAAGATTAACTATCAGACTCATAAACTGTTATTTCTAAAAAGAGTTTTGGTATTTTGTAACAGGTACTTTTAATTTAAAGAATTAACTAATTCGATAAGATATAAATAGAACGCGAACTTCAATTCTCCTTAGAATTAGTCCGTCGAATTACTGGCTGATCCCTCACTCTTGTTCCAAATCACTCCTTCTAAGTGAACATAAATTTTCTAGAAGAAATCCCTAGTTAGAATCAAAACTCACCAGTAAGGCTGTAAATTATAGAAGTCTAACATCTATAGATGTTGTAGAAGAGGGAATGGTCATGCGCTTTTTTGATAGGTGTTAAGGGAATAGAATGCTAATACTAAATACGGGGGTTAGGTACTGTAAAAGAAAATTCAGCTTATTATATGAACAACTATTAGGGCATTATATATTCTTCAAATTCAACTTATTCATAAGATTTTTGATTGCCTCGTCATGTTTGCTAGAATATTATATAGGGATTAAGAATATCTACTCTGCGAGGGCTTGAATTCTGGCATGAGCCTGAGCTCTGTCCATAGCGAAAACTTTTTCAACTCTCTTCTTTTCTTGAGGGTCAGTGATACCTTCCAAGACCTTTTCTCTCTCATTTTCTTTGTTCTGTTCTTCCTCAAGCACCTTGAGCATTTCATTATTTTGCTTGAATTTAAGGTTCTCAATCATTTTTCTAGCTTCAGCCTCATCAGGAGGATTCTGTCTATCCTTATTTAGGTTTTCTAACATTAGAACGAAATCACTCATATTTACTGCTAGAGCTCTTTAACGTGCGATGATACTGGGCACTTTGGTTGCCTCTAAAGGTTTGAGAGGATGCAGGCTTTTGTCCTCCAGTTTCCATCAGGGATTGGGTCTTTGCTGGAAATTCTCCTGAGAATGACTCCAGATCAAGCTAGGGATTAATATGTAGAACTTAACTACCTTACCTTTCCTTGCTTGACCTTCTCAAACTTCTCAAGGAGCTCGGCCTTGCTGGCTTCTATCTGTCTACGGAATTGCATCCTCATGTTCATGAGCTGAGCTTTTTCCATCCTAAGGGGTTACTTTGCTTATGAGGGGATTACTTGATCCTTTCTGCTCTTTCAGTTTCGCTCATGATTTTTTCTAGAAGCTTTTCTCTTTGATACTCTTGCATTCTTTGAATTCTTCTCACATTTTCTTCCTTATCCATTCTCTTGATAAGCTCTAGGGCGTGCTTATGTTGGATATCTTCCATTTTCTTCTTTTGAACCATTTCAACCTTCATTTCTTCCTCATGTTGCTTCTGCTGGAAGGCTTCGACTCTCTGAGAAAGTCTCATCTCCATGTTTTCTTTAATCTAGGGAAGTTATTTAAGGACTCTTAGACTGATTACTTGTCTTCTTCTCATCTCTTTCTCGTGCTCTTCTTGGATCTTCATGAGTCTTTGTTGTTCAGCAATTGCATCTAGTTCTCTCTTTCTCTCTTCAGCTAAGGCTTTTCTGTGGTAATATTCCTCCTTTCTCTTTTCCTCCAAGCGTCTGTTCTCTTCAATGACTCTCTTAATGTTTTGGGAGTGTTGCTCAGCTCTTCTTCTGCTCTCTTCGCGCTTATGCTCAATTTCCTTTTCGAACATCTTTCTTCTCTCCTCATTCAACCTCTGCTTCTCGTCATATTCCAACTTCTTATGATACAAAATCTCCTCATTTCTCTGCCTGGCATGTTCAAGCTTCTCTTCATGCATTCTTCTTCTTTCCTCAGCCTCAATCTTTCTCAATTCATTTTGCTGTCTCATCATCTATTCTCTCAGTCTACTCACTCTTTTGTGTACCTCAAGTCTCTGTCTATCTCTCTCGTCCATTTCCTCTTTTTTCTTAGCAACTCTCATCTGTTGCTCAAGAAGCTTTTCCTCGGTTTTTCTAACAAATTCCTCGTGCTTTCTCCTGGCTTCCTCTTCTCTTAGCTTAGCTTCTCTTTTTCTTCGCTTTTCATTCTCTCTTTCCTGAGCAAGTCTCTCCTGCTCTCTTCTATAGGCTTCGGCAGCCATTCTCTTGGCTCTCTCCTCATTTTCTTGCTCTTGTCTCAGCTTCTCAAGCTCCATTTGTCTCCTTCTTTCCTCTTCCTAAATTGTTAGAATCATACTGCGCATCACTACTTCTTGTCTTTTTCTCTGGACTTCTCTTTCACGTTCCAGCTCCTTTTGCTTCTGAAATTCCAGCTTGTCTTGCTGGCGCTTTCTGATCTCAGCCATTTTAGTCTCGTACTCGAGCATATTTCTCAATTCTTTTTCCTAAACCATTGAAATCCTGGTTCAGAACGGTACTTGGCGGAACTTTATCTTTTCGAGTTGTCTCTTTTCACGTTCAATCAAGGTGGATTCAGTTCCACTACCCATTATACTCTCTAGGTTGCTGCTCTTGAGAGGCATACTGCCATATACCGAGCGGGACTTCTCTTTCTGGGAATTAAAAATTCAAATTTTGGTGGATTACATTTGTAGGAGAATTGAAAGAAATAAAGCCGTTCTTCTCGTCTTCGATAAGTTGGGCTCTTTCCTGGGAATTGAAATGAGATTATAGGAATAGAACCTCAAGAAGGACTCTCACTTTTTCTCTTCTTCTTTCTTCATAATGGTTTGCCAAGAGCTGAAGGGCTTCCTTGTCGAGCTTCTGGCCTTTATACATTTGCTTTATGTCTTCAACTGTCTTGATTAAGAGCTCCTCGGGTAAAATTCCCTGTCTCTTGCAAGCCTCAACTGAGCGAGGACTAAAGAATGTTTAAATTTTTCCGTTTCATGGTTACCTGTTAAGGATAGGTTCACCTTTGGCGTGTGGATCAAAGTTTTCGAGTGATATCAGCTTTCCCCACTTTTTCTAAAGGTTCAATTGTATAAAGAAGGCATTTACGGACATAGTTATGAGAGGATTTAACTTTTATTTTGCTTAATAAACTGTTATTTTTTATGTTGTGCAATATAGGAATATTCAACTCAAGGCCGCTCCAAGCCCTTGTTGGTAATATACATACACTCAACACATTTATTCATTAAAAGAAAACACCAATTCTTCACGTTAATCTAGATCTAATAATACTCTTCATCTATATCGTTTGGTTCTTCTTCTTCCCTTCCTCCATAATTCCTCTCAATATCCTCATAATACTTATCTCTGGGTCCAATATATTCATCATACTACAACCTCTGAGAAATTATGGTTCAGAATTACCTGAAGAAGAATATCCACATGGTCTATGATATCTTTTATGGTCTCGTCCTTGGTAATGTCCATAGGCATCAAAGACACAGAATTAAACTCATCAATCTAAAGATTATTTAACCTCTTCCAGAATAATACTGTGCTCTTAATGTATTTGGTCAGCTTGATATACTTTTGGGAAAATTTGGAATTCGCCGATTCCTCTATGTCAACTTCGTCATAATGCTTGATATAACTTGAATATTCAATATCGAAAATTCAAAAAAGTACTGCTTTAGTGTCGCTTTGTCACCAACAAGATCACATTTACTGAGAACAGTCAAGTGAGGGAGTCCCAAGTTCAACATAGAGGCAAGAGTTCTACAAAATAAAAGAACATCTAGAACCTTTTTACACTAAAATGCCGGAAATAAATTTCGCATCGTCATTGATGAAGGTGGAATCGAGAATATACACTGAGCAGAGCGAGAATCCATTCAGTGTCAGGTGCTTAATAATCTTATTCATGATATCCAAATGTGCATAGAGTTCGATCTGTCCTGGGCAATCAAAGAGCACGTAATCTTCAGTATTTAGGTCAGCAAGCTGGTCTAGAAGCCAGTCTATATTCTCTAGTAAATATCTAAAATCTTAAGAGCCCCACAGACCATTTTATTACTCTAAGCAAAAAACTAATCCTCCATTTGGACCCAAATCCATTTCTTCCTTGGCATCATCGAGGGTGATCAGGTCTCTGATATCTATGCTCTTATTTCCAATTGTAAAATGGCTTTACCAATATCACATCTGTAGTGGAATTGCTCGGCAGCTGGATCTAAATTCACGACAAGAAAATTTCTGCCAAAGATTTCGGCGTGTTCTTGGAGAAATGAACAGTAGGTTGACTACTTGTTAAATATATGTTTTCCTAAGAATACCTTGCCACTTCCTGCAGGGCCAACGACAATCTGCCCGAAATAAAGAGCTTGACTCATTGTATCTTAATTCAATAAAATTATTTTCTATCTTAGATAATTTGCAATTGGCACTATTTCTACTATTCTACATGCCGATCACTTGGTCTTCACTTCAAAAAATTTTTCAAGCTGATTTTGAAAATTCTGGCTTTTCCAGCCACGCTGGCCTCTTATTTACCTAGTCACCTTGCCAATGTAATTTCTCACGAAGAAACATGCCAATTGCATATCTGAAATTTGAATTTTCAAAATCTTCAAAACTTTAATTTTGATGTGCTACAATATCACCTAACCTCAAACATAGATTCTATAGCAATTCTGACTTTCACTGATAAGGCAAGTACTCTTATCTATGAATTTGAAGAGAAACATCTCCTTTCCTTCTTATTTAAATGTTAACAGAATTAAAATTCAAAATTTTGATTACAATTTTAAATGGAATCAGTCCACCTTGAAGAACAAAATTTTCAGCGAAGTCTAACGTCTAGAGATGAGTACATCGCTGACGAAGTTTTATACGAGGAAGATGATAAGCTTTCCTTGTTCGAAAAAATCAAACATAATAAGTGGCAATTAAGAAGAAAAGCATATTTTGAAATCGCAGAACTCCTTGCAGCTAAGAAGCTTCCTCTTGAGGTCGATGGTGAGCATCTAACAGTCGAGACAATCGCTCCTCTGTTACAGAACATGATTTATGAGCCAAACTTAATAGCCCTAGGTGAGGGTCTCAAAGCTATTAAGGCGTTTTTTGCCAACTATTACCTCAGTAGGTCCTACTTAGCTGCCTTCACAACCTCTTTGATTGACAAGCTTGTTCTTACCAAGACTTCAATCCAAAACGCAATCATGGACATATTTGATAAGCTGATTGAGATGGACGAAAACTCCATCCCCAGCGAAATTCTTAAGCGCCTTGACAACAAGAACCACAAGTTCCTGAACGCAATTCTTAACATCCTCCTCAAATATCTCAAAAAGAAAGCCAACATTGAAGACTCCACCCTCAGAAACTGCTTCAAGGGTATATTGCCCATGATCTCCCATCAAAATAAGGAGACCAGACATCTCTCCTTCGAAATCCTGAAAATTATCTATTCTTATATCGAAGAAAGCTACGATGATCTCCTTAGCTTCGCCTTCTGTGAAATGAGAAGCTATCATCTCAAGGAACTCGAAGGCCTTCAAAAGTGCAAGAAGAACACCAGCAGAAAACTCTTCAAGCTCAATGATGGAACCTTCAAGGCTGGAGTTGAAAACTCCAAGAAGCCCTTGAATCCTGAGCAAAAGGTTGATCTTGCTACATTGATGCCAGACAAATATCTCGAAATTCCTTATATTTCTAATGGGCAGAATGAAGGAAAGAATCTGAAGGGACACCAACAGAACGAAAAGAAGAAGAAACTTGAGGAATTCAACCAGAAAATTGAACATACCTTGAAAAGCGGAATGGTCATTGATGGCTCCAAGGACTACAGCTTCATCATCAATCTTATGATCCTCATGCTCGAAGATAAGAATATCCTTATTAACCAAGAAGCCACCAGAACTGTGAGCCATCTCCTCAAGATCTGCAAGTCCAACTTCCCTCAGGCCAAACTCAAGCATATCGTAACTCTCATCATTGAAAAGCTCGACATGAAAAAGAAGACTGCCTACAACAACAGCCTGCACACCTTACTAGAGGAAAGTATAATGTACAGATGCCTCGCCCCAGAAAGCCTCTGCGACATCCTTCTCTTCAATGCCGAGTCCAACAAGAATCTAAACGTGAGAATATCTTGTCTCCAGTGGTTCTCAGGCTCCTTTGTCTCTCTCATAACCGAGAAAAAAGACGCCTTTGTTGCTCTTCTTAACGACCCTCAAGATGCCATCAAGAACGAAAAGGCCTCAGTCTCAGCCTCCACCAAGAACGCCAAGCTTCTTGCCTTGAGCAGCTTGAAGGCTGATGACAGAATTTCCAAGCTTGTTACCAATATCTACAGAAAGACTCAACAAATCCTCAAGAAAGAAAATAACGTTTTACTCAAGAAAGCCTGTCAGGACCTCCTTGATAGACTCCAATTCGCCACCAGCCCCTACGGCCCTAGAGAGTCTAATCCTGAGCTTATGAATAACTTGAACGATATTTCTGCCATCAAGGGATCCAAGGTCGTTAATGTCTCCAATATCAGCATCCCTCATATGGACTCCATGTACCACGAGAAGCTTGACACTGATGATTTCAAGGAAACTGAGCCTGACCAGTTCATGATGGAGAGATTCTCTCACAATGAATCCTCTAAGAGATCTGAATTCAGCTTCGAGAACCTCAAGCCCGAAGACAGAGAACAATATAAGACCTTGATCAACGCCTTCAATGAAATCAAGAGCCACGATGAACACCTCATTGATAAGCTAGAGGGTGTCCTCGGAATTATTGAAAAGACCAGCATGGAAGTCATCCAGACTTGCCAAGTCGCACTTATCAAGAAACTCAAGAAGATCATCTACATTAACTCTTCCGAAAGAAAGAACATCCTCCAATTCTTTGACTTGGCTCATGTCTTCATGATCAAGCTCAATAAGATTTGCGTTGAGATCCTCCCCGCCACCCTCAAAATTGAGCTCAAGATCCTTCTTCTCTTCCTTTCCAATGTCCTTACCTCCAAGTCCATTGAGAAAATCCTTGATTCAGCCTATATGACCTGCCCCATCGACAGATTCTTGGCAGTTACCCTCAAGATCTTCGAAAAGCTTGACAAGAAATATATCCATGTTATTCCCTTAGATAAAGTTACCAACTCCCTCAGAATCTATCTTAATTGGCTTGCCCTCAAGATCGAAAAGGCTCAGAGCGTCATGTTCGAGGAAAGTCAAGTCCGCATGTTCGAAAGAGCCTACAGCCAATTCAGATTTGTTAATATTCCTCAATTACATGTCGGAGTCACTGCTCTCCTTAGCAAGAAAATCAAGCAACAGAATGACGAGAACAAAGAAAATCACTCCGGTTCCATTGAGCAATCCAGAACCTACGAAACTCCCAGAATCCGCAAGCACAAGCCTCTCTCCATTGAACCTAATGCTGGAGGCTCAAGAATGGACGACATTACCGAGATTGAACAAAGCCAACTCTCACAAAAGCTCAAGTCCATCGAAGTTGAAATCAGAAGTAACTTACAAGGCGGCCTTGAGAAGTTCAGCTCCCTACTCAGCTCTATCAAGAAGAAGAACCTTGAGAGATCCTACCTTTCTAACTGCCTTTCTCCTTCCCATCTTTTGAGTCCTAATAGACATTGGAAGAGAGGAGTCGGCAGAGAAGGAACCCCTCCTAAGAAATCCTTGAGAAGCTCAATCATGGCTCAACAAGATGATAGCAGGAATAAGTATCTCTGCACTCTCAATATCGACGATGTTAGCACCATTGTCGACAATATCTGTGCCTATATCAGCGAAAGAGAATTGGGACAATTCGAAGATACCCTCTACAAGCTCAAGTGTATCTGCTCCCCTAAGGACTTAATGCAAGTTTTCAAGACCATGCTCAACAGAATTCTTAGCAAGGAGATCTACGGAGAAAGAATCTCTAAGGAAAACGTCCTCAAACTTGTTATCAACTTCATGGAGAACCTTGACAAGGGACTTATCCTCATCACCTTAAGAGATTTCTTCTCTGTTGCCCTTAAGAATAACTACAGAGCCATTGTTACTAACTGTGCCAGAATGGCAATCGAACTCGTCCTCTCAGCCTTCAACAGCGAGGACCTCCCCAAGAAGCACGTCTCATACTTGGTCGAAATCATTGTCTATGGTCTTTCTGAGATCGAACTCAAGCCTCGAGCAGAGACCCTCCTCTTCAATATCCTTAAGAAGATCAGCAAGGAAGACTTGAGAAGAATGTTCGAGCTTGAACTTATCAATTCTATTAAGCTCTACCAGGTCTTCTTGTACTGGATTGATGGCCAAGAAGCTGAAGCGGAAATCTCAGCTCCTGATTCACCCCTCCAAAAGAAGAATGATGAGATCCTTATCTTGGATGAGCAGCCTGCTTTGGATGACCATTCTTTGAGCAGAACTCCTGAGAAATCTGAACTCAAGCACTCTAAGACCTATGAGGAGGTCTTCGAAGGAACTCAACATAAGGACCTCAAACAATTGGCTTTGACCCTTATGGCCGATGAAAAACCTGAAGACCTTGAGATAAAATCCAAGGAAAACACTGATGAAAAGATGAAGCATGCAGGATTCACCTTCAAACAGAGCACCAACAGCGAATTTGGATTCAGTGAACTGGGAGGTGTCCTTGGTTCTGCCAATAGACTTAATAACAAACTCACAGAACACATGAAAGGTGGAAGAAAGATCCTTGGAGAAAGAGATAATCTTGACCTTGGAACCTTCTCTAAGCTTGATTCCTCCAAGGGATCCAACAAGGAGAACTTGGACGATAATAAGGAAAATTTGAACTTCAACAAGCCAAGTGTTTCCCTTAGATATAGTGGAGAAGATAGTGCTGAAAAGTGGAAGACCAAGTATATCCAAGAAAAGGAAAAATTGCAGGCTACTATTGACCTTCTTGAAAAGGCCAACAATGGATATCTCGCTCAGGTTACTGATAAGACTGAGCTCTTGAACAAGCTTGAAAACCAAAGAAAGATCAACGAGAGTCTTCTGGAGAAATTCAACGAGTATATCCTAATTATTTCTTAATAACCTGTTAGAGTTTCTAAGGAGAATGAAAAGCTAAAGAAGACCGCTCAACAACTCGAACTAGAGAAGGAAAAGATCCAACAAAGCATGGTTCTTTACACTGGAAAGGCCAACAAAAACCAACTCGCCAGCAGAAAGATTATCAGAGGTAAAGCTCTATATATCCTCAACTAATTTATCTAGAACATTTGGCCCTTATGTCCAGAGCCACTGACCCTCACGAGCAAATCAAGCAGCTCCAAGAAGTCATCTTGACCTCCAACAACCTGGAACTTGAAGTCGGAGACACTCTTTTGAAAATGTATGAAGATCTTGATGAATATGGGGAAAAGCTTTCATTTGTCATGAACCTTAAGCACAGTGTCGTTCAACAGCAAGTCTTGGAGAACCTTTCTCCAGTTAACCAGAAATTCCTTCTTGAAGTCACCCTTAAGCTCTGCATTTCTGTAAGAATTGGATTTTTTTAATGTGATTATGTAGGAAAATACCCAAAAGGAAATTGTCTTGGCCTCTGATGGAGTCACCTTCGTTGAGACTCAACTTACTACTGAAATGCAACTCCTCTTGGATGCTCTTTTGAGATTCCACAGTGTCAACAGTACCCTCACTAATCTCTTGAGAATCCTGTCTGAAAATATGTCTGACTTTAACGAAGAATTAACCAAAAGTAAACAAAATATCCATATTTGCTTAATTTTTTAGCTCAAAAGATGATGCTCAAGCTAGTTGTTAAGTGCCTTGTCAGACTGTCTTGCAACTTTAAGAACCTTGTCGGTGAAGATGTTAGAGTTTTTGATATCCTTTTGGAAATTTACAAGCTTTTCAAGCTTCATCCTCCTGAGGCCCTTAGAGTAATTCTTCAATATTCCATTCATAATTCATTAGGAGGACCAACCCAACATAAAAGATTATGAAATGATCTTCAAGAATATTAGAACCCTCGCAGACAATGTGATCGATCTTGGTCCCAGCAAGGCTAAAGAATTTGCTGTGTTCTTGACTAAGGAAAATACTAAGAACCTTTTCCTTGACTATGTAAAATCCTACACAGATAAATATTACCCCAATGTGGCCCATATCAATTCATTTTAAGTTAACCTCTACACTTTGTATTCTAGATTATTATCTTGTGTAAATACGTGTCTCTGATTTCCAACGTTGCCCCTCACCTATCAATCCTATAAAACCTCAGAATTCATCAGTAATACTTTTCTCATCGAAAATCCCCAAAGTTAAAACTGAAAAACCTTAAGTGCAATAAATTTAACATTCAAATGAATTCTCATTCCATCTAATGGGAGGGATCGTAGCAAAAAGAAAAAGAAAGCTCGAAATGCACGATGAGGCAGTTAGTACCCTGTACTTTTGCTGGCTCTAATTCTTTAGTTACTGACTCAGCCAATAACGAGTACGACGAAGAAGCAGAACAAGCTGCAAAATACATTCTTGCCATCCAAAAAGAAGATTATACAACCAACATAGAGCTCTCACTTTCCTGCCAAAATCTCCCTAAGTTGGATTTCTTCTCCCATTCTGATCCCATGGTAGTCGTTTACCTCTTAGAAGAGTAATATAGTCCTAAGACTCCTAATTCCTTTTAGTGGAAAGAAGATAGAAGTGGGAAAGACGGAAGTTCTTATTGACAATCCAAACCCAAAATTTGTTACGACCATTACAGTCCCATATAACTTTGAGAAAAAGCAACAAGTAATAGTCCACAGAAATTTCTTATTTTTTAGTTGAGGCTTGAAATATATGATATTGATGAACTAAAAGAGAGAGATGACTTAGACAAGCAGGAGTTAATAGGATATGTCGAGACAACGATTCACGAGATTGTCTGTTCTCCCAATCAGCAGATCAACAAAACTATTATTCATCCAAAGTAATTTTCTCTCACGAAAAGGGGTAAAATTGAATAGGAATCGAAGGCATAAAACGGGAACAATTACAATAAAGGGCTCAGAAAAAGACGAAGGGAGTAATAAAATTTCATTTCATATTGGTGCAAGGTCTTTCTTGGTGAAAAATGAATTGATACTTCAACTAAGCACTCCAACTTCCCACCTTCAAACCTACACTATGCTCAGGACCACTGAGCCTAGACAAAATATCAAGAAAGGATTCGAGTGGTCACCTTTTACAATTATTGCCAATAAATTACCTGATGAAAAAGCCCTTGTAAAGTTTGAAGTTCTGGAAAAGACAAAAGCTGGCCAAAGAGTTCCAATCGGAGAAGTTGAAGTGCCAATGAGTACTATTCTAGGCCATCCTGGAAGAGTCATAAAGATTGTAAAAGCTGGTCTGGTTGTTGGAGAATTGAGAATATTAGATTGCAAGAAAGTGACTAGGTATACATTCCTGAACTATGTCTATGCTGGAGCTGATATCTCTCTTATTATCGCCATGGACTTTACAAACTCAAACAAAGATCCTAGCCACCCTAAATCCCTTCATAATGTTTCAAGTGGTACACTTCATAATTGAAAATGTAATTTCCTAGCTGAAAATGAATATCTGCAAGCTCTTCAAAGCATAGGAGGGATCCTGCAGTACTATGATAGTGATAACAGAATTCCCATATATGGATTTGGAGCAAAGCTTCCTCCTTACCATAATGTCGTCAGTCACTGCTTTTCATTAAATGGGAATTATTTTGACCCAGAAAATGATGGGCTCGAGGAGGTCATCCAAGTCTATAAAGATAGGCTCAAGGATATTAAATTCCATGGACCAACTGTCTTTTCTGAAATTATTCACTTAGCCGCTGAGTATGCCAAGTCAGAATCTGTTGATAATGAAAATCAGAAATATTATATTCTTCTTATCATTACAGATGGAAATATCAATGATTTTGAAGCGACAAAAGATGAGGTTGTCCTTGCTTCAGAACTTCCTCTCTCAATAGTTATTGTAGGTGTGGGTGAGGAGAGGAGTTTCGGTAAAATGGATGAGTAAACTAGCAATTACTATAATAATAATAATAATCTTTTAGACTGGATAGTGATCTCGAACCCTTATTTTCTAAGACATATAATAAAACTGCAGAAAGAGATATCGTCCAATTCGTGGAGTTTGCAAAGTATAAACATGATATTGAGCTTTTGGCAAGAAAGACCTTGGAAGAAATACCAAAGCAGGTACATTTCTTGCTGATCTATTATAGCTTTTAGTTTCTTGAATATATGCAGAAACATAATATTGAACCCCTACAAGTCCCGAACAAGACAGCTCAAGATATTCTTCTCTCTGCTAAGGATGGGAGAAAGAAGACCAGGATTGTTGAGAAAAAGATACCGGCGTTCCTAGAAAAACAAAAGGAGGAATTTCTTCAAAGAGTTCTGAGTTTAGATTTTGATCCAGATATCGTCAGAAAGATTGTTAATAATGGAGTCATGGCACCAGATGTGAATTTAGTCATTGAGACTATGGGTGTTCTCAAACAACAATCGGAAAAAATGGGTAATGAGAGCCCCATTATGCCAAGTATAGAGGTCGATATATTTAATAAGAATGTGCTGCCGATCAAACCCAAGCCTACTGTAAAGATCAAGCAATATAGAATAGGCCAGAAGAAAGAAATTGAGTCGGTAAGGACCAAGCTTAAGGAGGAAAATTACAAATTAACTCAAAAGATCCTCGAACAAAAGGACAAAGTTGAAGTTGAATGGGCCAGTAGAGAATTCTGAAATATTATTCTAACTTATTAGAGCAAACTATTGGATCTGACTATGTGATAAAAACGGGCATTAGTGAGGCAAAGGGAGAGAGAGTACAGGTTAAAACCTGGACCTTTGAACAGAACGATCTTAATGAGCATTTTAGAACAATTACAAAGAACAATACTCCTGTCAGTACAGATCATGAAGTTTGCTTATTTTGCAAAACTGAATTGATTGACACAGTAAGAACCTGATTTCTTAAGTGATAAGTTAGATTTTAATGCCTTGTGGACATGCAGCATTATGTAAAAAGTGTCTAGGTACACTGGAAAATGGTCTTTGTCCGATCTGCAAGAAAAGGATTAAGTTTTATACTCTTCCTCAGAACAGTTAGACCCATTAGAGTTTTAACGTCTTGTAACAAAATGGATTAGAATTCATGCCAAGTCTTTTGTATATTATTCTCTAAATTACTTTGTTTCTTATGTTAAATAAACCTGTATCTTTGTACGAAATGATTGATAATATAGGGCAGAGAATTTGCCCTACCTAGCTAATTCTCACATAATAAGTCATGTAACAGTTTATAAATACTTTACATTAAGTAGTTTCAAGACGAAACTTCAATATATACTATTCTTTAGGAGAAATTACTCCAAACTGATCTTGAGATCATTTGTCAATATTTTATGCTTAATTAATGTTCCTTTCTTAGTGGAGATAGAGTCCTCCTTGAGGCTTTCGTCAATAGATTTCATAGTCCTAGTCCATAGTGAGAAAACCTCCGGAGGTATAGTATTCTTCTTTTCGTCCATCAGCTTAGTATACTTCTCTTTTTCCTCAGTCCACTTTTCTTTCACCTGATTGAAGACCTGATCTAATTCAGTTTCTCTGTAGATTCCAATAAATGCATGCTGCTTATTTTCTTGGAAGAGGTTCAATTCGAAACACATGTTCAAGAAATTTTCTTGAGATATTGCCATCTCATCCCCTTCAATAATATCACAGTGATTAATAAATATTTCCTCACATTTCTTATCTTCGAACCTATCGGGCTCAATTGACTTAAAGAAGGCTGCAAACTCCACAAAAGCAATCTTATTATCTCCATCCAGATCGCAACCCCTAAAGGCAGCAATATACCCTTCTTTGCCCTTATTCATCAAAACCTTAAATCTAATAACAATCTTTTCCAAAAATGCATCCACATCAATAATACCAGCCTGGTTTCTATTGGTTGGATCAGGAATCTTCAGTTTTTCACAATCTGCCTTGAAATCCATAATCTCTTTAGGTGTCATTCTCTTCTCGCCGAAAATCTTGATATATTCTGCAGCTCTCAGCCAAGGAACAAAGTGCTTCTTCTCACTCTCAGAATTATTTATTGAGGCTCCAATGGTTGTATTAGAGAGTAGATACTCCAGCCCAGCCATATATTGCTTGGTTTCTTCAAGTTTGTAATTATGGCCTTCGTCCAGCAGACCCATAAGCTTTGCAAACTTTCCAATTCTTCCCACATTGCTATGCTTTCTGACACTTGCTGCGAACTTGGTGAACTTCTGAATGGCGAATTTCTGAAAACCGAATGTGTTGATGAACTGTCTATAGACAAAAGTACACATATCTTGATCTCTAACAGCAGGATTTTCTCTAGACATATAGATACGCTCGATGTAGAAGTTTGTAATTTGCTTTAGGAGAGAGGGGACAGGAATAAGCGATTTAATCTTTACTAATTTAGCGTTGAAGTTGGTCTTCAGTTTGGAAATAATGCTCTGAGCAGGATTGCTCCTTCTCTCAAGGATAAGATGCTTTCTAGCAAGGACAGGATTAACCAACACAAAATTGCCTCTATAAACAATTCTGGCGTGAGCTGGCTCGCTCTTTGAGATTTCAATGGTCTTTGACCTGTCAAGAGATCTCTCTCTACCTTCATCTTTTGCTATTTCTAACAAGGATGGTATCAGGGTGACCTTAGACTTGGAGAGATTGAGTCTATCCATTTCCTTGCTTCTTTGTTCCAAAACTCTGCTGAGGAATTGAAGTTGCTCTTGGTGATTTTGCAGGCTGTGTCCTTCCTTGATGCTTTCCAGAATGGATGTTAATGAATTCAACAGGGCCTGATCTTTGCTGATTCTCTTTTCGAGTTCTTTGTTGATATTGTTCAATTCCTCCTGCTTTTTCTTTTCGATTTTGTACATGTTCATGAACTGGACGATCTTCTGTTCTTGCTTCTCAAAGGCAGATAAGATCTTCTTCTCAGCTTGTTCAGTTGAGCTACTTTTTTTGAGGCCTTTCGAGGCTGAGAGTGCATGGGCAAGGCTTTGTAATTGAGCTTTGGTTGATAGGTTTGCCATAACGTTGAGAGCAAAGGCACTAGGATTGTCCTTCAATTTCTCCCTCTCTTTAGAACTGGTAATCTCACCCTTTTCGATATTCTTCTTCAGGTTCAACCATTTGGGATTTGTCTTTGACACAATAGTAGTTGCGAAGCCTGATAGACCCTTGCTACTCTTTCTCATCATAAAAGATTTTCTTCTTCCCATTTGCAAGTTATTTTGAGTCTGGTTCAAGCCGAGTGTCGTTTCCTCTTGAGAGTCACCCTTGAGTACTATAGATGGAACTATTTTCTGAGATTTTTTTGGAGACTGGCTAATGATGGATGAGGTTTCTTCACGAGAGTCACTTTTCTCTCTATTGACTACGATAGATGGGGTTATTTGCTGAGATCCCCTTCTCCTTTCGGGGATCACGATTATAGAGGCATTCAAAGAAGAGGCTGGGGTGGAGTCCTTAGAACGATCATCTCTTTCTATCTCAAATGGATTTGCTACATTCTGCGATTTTTCAGCATTAGTCTGTGGAGGAGACAATGAATCAGTTTTATTGAGTGTAAAGTCAAAGCCCCTCCTATTCCTTTTAGGAGATGGTGATGGTGAATTGAATTCTGAAACATCTTCATTCTCTTCAGCAATTGTCTTGTTCTTACCTTTGATGAATTGAAGAGCCTTAGGAGGTACAAGCTTATTTCCTTTACTCTTCGTTTTATCATTCTCATTAATAGCATCTTCCCTCTCGTCAGTCTTGTCTTCATCTTCTGGTAGCATTTGGAGAGACTTAGCAGGTGCATGCATCTTACTGTTACCCTTCTTTCTTTCATTCTCAATATTACCATCTTCGTTGATTTTGGTAATCGCCATGCTATCATCTGCCAATAGGTGAAGAGCCTTTGGGGGTGCAAGCATATTGCTTTTACTCTTCGTTTTATCATTCTCAATAATAGCATCTTCCCTCTCGCCAGTCTTATTCTCTTCTTCTGGTAGTATTTGGAGAGACTTAGGTGGTGCAAACACCTTACTTTTACCCTTAATTTTTTCATTTTCAATGATAGTATCTGGGGAATTATGGTCAGAATTTCCTCTTGGTGCATGTGTTTGAGTTCTCCCTCCATGTTTATTGTTGATCAGGCTTGTAGGAGAGCCATCACCTCCATCAATAAGCTTCAAGTTGATAAATGGCTTTGGTTTTGATGGACTCTGATTACTATTCGCTGACTCTGGAGATAGGAATCTGTCTTTGAGGCTTTCGCTCTTCTTCAATTCTAACAAATTAAAGGTTGAGTTTATTGTATTTTGATTAGGAGATTCTTCAATAGAGGAGTTTTGACGTTTAGAATCTGGGCTTTGAATGGACGTGATACTCTCCATTCCGATATCTTGTATTGTTTTAAATTTACCTAGAATTTAAGAAAAAGTCAGAATAAATTACTGCTTTCAGCATCCCTTGTCGATGAATACTTCTTGAGTACATCTCTGAATCGAAGTCCAGATGTCGATGTGGCTCTAGCACTGATGGGTGTGCCATCATAAGACAAATCTGCAATACTTCTGTAGGGAGTATTCTCTTGGTCTTCACTTCCAATCAAAGAGATATCATCAGGCTCTCCTTGATGTCTTCTTCTAATTTTATCGGCTTTGAGCAAGACCTGGATTCTCTTGAGCTCCGCTTCTCCAATTTCCTCATTTTCAGCCATGTTTTCGAGGAGTTCTCCTTCGAGAATAAGCCTATCTTTGATAATTTCCTGCATAAGGACATCATTCAAGGTATCCATATCTCTAATAATTCTATTGAATCTAGGATCTAACAGAGACAAGTGAGTCTGAGTGGAATTGTCCACTGGAGCAGGCTTAATTGGAGGAGGATAGGGATCAACATACTCAGTAGATTTATCTTCTTTCTTTATAATCCTTTGCTTAATCACGCCAAATGCTGCAGGCTGTCTTCTACCACCATCATCATCATCACTAGAGAGGTCAAGCTCTCCCATTCCATGTTTCTTGAACAATTCTTCAAGGTCCTTGTTATCGTCGGGTTGATTGCTGAATTCTTTCTTAAGTTTTTCGTACTTGTAGGACATATCTCTATTCTCCTGCATCACATTTTGCAAGGTTTTCTTGTACTTTTCTATGGCATTTTTCAGTCTTTGATTCTCAGCAAAAGTGGTTTCTTTATTGGCAAAAGCAGTACTCGCCTTTTCCTTTAACTGCTCCATAATCTTCTCCATCTCTGCCATTTTTTCATCCTTCTCCTGTAGCTTCTTATCCTTAGCATCTATTATAGCCTTGTACATCTCATGGAGTTTATTCCTTTCTTCCTCAGCCTTCGTTTCAATCGCCAGCTCAACCTTCTTCCTTTCAGCTAGTATGTCTTGTGTCAGGTCTGTATACGCCTTCCAGACTCTCATGAGCAATTCTGCTCTTTCTATACATTCGCAAGAGACTTGCCTAAATAGCTCACTGATACAGATACTATAAACCTCATCGGCTTTCTTAAATTTATCATTCAGGCTTGCTTCGGCATCCTTCTCAATTCCATCTATGGTTTTCATGAGCCAGTTGCCTAAAATTAGGACTTCCTGTCTCCCTGCAGGAGCTGTAGTAAATACAGATGGTAATTCCTTTCTCAGAGAGTGGATATAACTACTTTCAGAGAAATCCAAATTAGTCAAAAGTGTCTGAAATCCTTGAGTAACAGGCCTGTTCCTTGTGGGAGAACTCCTGGTTGTAGGACTAGTGGGTCTTGCCCTATCTGTTGAGTTGTTTGTGCTCAAGATTTCGGTGTTTCGTTTCTCCTGAAATGGAGTGTGAATTGTTCTAATCTCGTTATTCAGCTTTGCATGTAATTGGGCTCTGTTTTCGGTTGGAGTGGAGGGTTTGAAGAACTTAGTGTCTGGGATATTATGCTCAAAAAGAATTTCTTTATCGGTTCCTAAGTAAGAGGCCTTAGAATGAAATAAATCTTTTTCGTGAACCTCTTCAATAAACTTGGCGAATTTTTGATTTTGTTTGTGTTTTATTTCTGGGAGAGTAGATGTGTTCAAACTAGTTTCAGTTCTAGGAGATTTTTTATCAAGTACGTGGGAGATATCCTTTCTTATGGTAGAAAATTGTGTCATTGTGACAATTTTTTGATCCTCCGAAAATTTTCTCCTTGAGCCTTCCTCCTCAACTGCAGTCTTAGTTCTGAGTTTTCTAAATTCATTTGCTGCTTTGTAGAACTTATTTATTTCTGCTTTTGAGTTTCTTCCCAAAGTTCTATCGATAAGTTCCTGAGTAGATAGATTTTTGGTCTGCATTTCTAAAGAGTCATTATCATTAGCTCTAATTGTTGATAGGGAGTCGCCTGCAATTTGATATGCTTCCAGTTGATGTAGGCTTTTCTGGCCCTTTTCCCTTCCTTGGCCTTTATATTTATGATCCACTAAAAAATCTTGAAATTCCCTTATCATTTCATCCTGAGGGGAGAACATTCGAAATGATGGGATATTAGTGGGTGTTTTCCTTTCTGATAGTGGAGCGCCTGGGATTAAGTATTCTTCTGTATTTATTCGGAGAAATTTTCTGGTCTTTTCTTGGTCGTTTTGTGGAGAAGTGAAGAGCCTCTCGCTACGAGGGCTATAAAACGTAAGACACCCTGACGTCTTCAAAAATGGCTTTTGGGGCTTGCTCATCAGTATCGGTAGTTATCACTATTTCTAAACAGGTTATCTACAAATAAACTTTATTGCAAAGTTTTAGTTTTTAGACAGTTTTGTACTCTAGCCTATTTTCTAAGGAACTTGTTTGATTTCTACTCCAAGAGACTTAGTTAAGAATTTTGCCTTGCCAACTTCGATATAATTTATCAAGAGAGAATGGTTTCTTTTCTTTGAGGAATCTATGTTATCGAGAAAAAATTATTGGAAATAGATATTGCAGAATTGAGGTCAAAAAAATATGCTGCAAAAGGGTAACTAAGATCCAAAAGAAACTGGAGAGCCTCGTTGCAATCTGTATAAATTATAAAACTGTCAAAGGCAATTAATCGATAAAAAAAAATATCAATCAACGTTAAACATGACATCTGTCCAGACTCTTAACATGAGCACTAAGGGTACTCGTAAACTCCCTTGCATAACATCACTAGGCTTTGCAACTACTGCTGCCAGAAACTTACTCAATATCGAGAAGGATATTGAAAAAAGAATAAAGAGCGAAGTCTTCCAGCGCGGAATCAGAATCAAGGACTTTTTCTATGACTTTGATAAGCTCAGAAAGGGCTTTGTCACCGAAGATAAAGTAATCTATCACCAGCTTTGTTTGATTCTGGATAGTTCAAATCTGCACTTGCAATGTTCAATATTTACATGAATAAAGATGACGTCGAGGAGTTAGTTAGAAGATATTCCATTGGCAACGGGTATAATAGCTGCCTGACGTTTCTCACTATCTAGACTTGTTAAATACGACGACTTCATCAAGAATATCGACGCTCAATTCTTTGATTATGACTACGCTCGCGAAAATATGAACCAAACAAAAAGCACAGCTGTATAATCCCCATTCTATTATATTTATCTGCATAGCTGTTCACCGAAGAGGAAGCTAAACTTCTCAACAAAGCTTTGGCATACATTAAGTATCAGGTCAAGACCAAGAGAATGATCATTAAAATTCCCTTCCAAGACTTCGATAAGACCAACACTGGACACGTAACCAAGGAACAATTCACCAGAGTCCTCACTACTTTGGGCCTCAACCTTGATTCCAGAACATATGACATTCTTGCTAGAAAGTACATGGACAAAGGGTAATAGCTTAAGTGAAAGAATATAACCGTAATAGCAATTTAAAGGACGTCAACTACATTAAATTTTGGCAAGATGTAGATGATCTTTCTGACCTCAACTACACCGTTGACCCTAAAAAGAACGAATTCACCACCTACGTCCCCGAAGATGTCGTCACCGACACCTCCAAATTAGATTTTGTAGGAAGCTTGTATTTGAGCAAGAGACTCGCCCCACCCAAGGAACTCACTGAAGTTGAGAAGAAAATTCAAGCCGAAGTCGTTATGAAGAAGTTGAGAATTAAGGAATTCTTCAAGGACTTCGATGGACTCAGAAAGGGAACTGTCACTGAAACCCAATTCAGAAGAATCTTGGATATGACCGGCATTTCTCTTAGTGATGATGAATTCAATGCCCTCTTGACTAAATACAAGCAAAATGATGGGTAAATAGATATATTTTTCTCCTAATGTTGCTAGGCTTGTTAACTATAAGGACTTCATTGAGAATATCGACAGAGTTTTCACCACTAAGGGTATTGAAAAGGACCCCTTGTTCAAGGTTCCTAGTGTCACTGAAAACACTACCCTTGCCGCAAGAAGAAAGTTCTTTGATATGACTGAAGAAGAATATGCAAGACTTGAGGAACTTCTCTCCATGTATAGAAGCCTGATCTACAACAGAAGAGTTCTATTGAAGCCTCTCTTCGAAGACTTTGATAGAACTAAGGTCGGCCACATCTCCAAAAACCAATTCCTCAGGATTCTTACCCAATTTGGTCTCCTCCCCGACAAGAACGACTTGAATATCATCTTAAAGAGATACACCGATAAGGGTAACCTCGATGAAGTCAACTACTATGACTTCTGCAAGGACGTCGACCGCTACGACGAAGATGCCAAGCAAATCTCTAAGGAACATGCTGATGCCTTCAAGGACCCCAACAACACCAGAGTTGGCAAATTCCGCAGCACCATCAAGAATGATATGCCCAATGACCTTAACGACTTCTTTGCTAAGATCAGAAGAATCTGCAAGGAGAAGAGAATTAGAGTTTCAGAATTCCTCAAGGACTTCGACAAGCTCAGATCTGGCGGTATCACCAACACCCAACTCCGTTTGGGCTTCGATATGGCTGGCATCCAACTCTCTGATGCTGAGTTCAACCTCTTAGTCCTCAACTACCCCCATGAATCTAAGGAAGGCTATGTTAGATGGAGAGACATTTGTGACGCTATTGATGAGGTCTTCACTACTAAGTACCTCGAAAAGAACCCTTGGGGAGATGTCACTGAGCCTAATCTCGGACTCAACTACGGAAAGAAGCCTCTTACTCAAGAGGAAGTAGCTATTGCCCAGAAGGTTATCCGTAGATTCACTTCCTTCGCCAGAGGAACCAGACTTGATATTAAGCAATTCTTCAAGGACTGGGATAGACTTAACAGAAATAAGGTTTCTCCTAAGCAGTTCAGACAAGTTCTTGCAACTGTTGGTTTCCTTCTTTCTGAAAGTGAATATAGCGCTATTGTCAGATACTACCAATCTGACGATGACCACGAAGTCAAATACGTCGATTTCATAAACGATACAAACATTTATAAAGACCTCCAGACTGGCAACCTCACCCATGTTCCACACCATACAAGCAATGTCCCCGTTGAAAATCACTACCAATCTATCTACCTTGGTCTTGGTACCTCCAACTACGGCTCACCCGTCGACATCAACATTCTCATGGGAAAGATCAAGAACTTCATCAAGGTCAACCAACTCCGTCCTGAAGACTACTTCAAAGACTTCGATGTTCTCAGAAAGGGTATCATTACCTCTAACAAGTTCAGAGGAGTCTTGAGCAAGATGAAGTAAAATTTTATTAGCTTTTTCTTAATTTATTAGGATCGATTTGACTGAAGATGAGCTCGTTGCCCTTGAAGAGAGATACAAGGTTGAAACCGGAGAATATCCTTACAAGATCAACTACTTTGCTTTCATTGATGAAATTGACCTCGTTTTCACTCAAAAGGGTCTTGAGAAGGATCCTCTCATCAAACCCCAACCATATCAACCCCCTGTTGAACTAAAGCAAACTCTTACCCCACAGGAGGAAGAAGAACTTCATGAATATATGCTTCAACTCGGAAAAGCTGTATATGTCCAAAGAATTTTGATCAAGCCATACTTCCAAGATAAAGTAAATCTATTAGTTATTTGCATGATATGCGTAGGATAAGACTAAATCTGGTAAAGTCTCTTTCCCAAGATTCAGAGCTGTTCTCGATGTCTTTAAGCTTCCAATCTCTGATAGATTCTATGAGTTACTCTGCAGAAGGTAAGTTGAAATTGTGGCTTGTGTAATTGCCTTAGATTCAATCACGAAGGAAAAGAATTTAACTACGTTGAATTCATTGATGTTCTTAGAAAATACAGTGAAAGAGACTAAATCTAATGAATTCTGCACATTGATTGTATGTTAACTAAATCTCTAAATGGTTGGTACTAATATATAGTTTTTCAAGTTATCCGTACAAAATAAACCATTTTATAAAACAAATCGCGTCTCATTACAATATCCAATTACAATCGAATTAGAAATCAGCCAAGATGGCATCTATATCAGCAATACTAGGCATTCTTCCTGAAGCCAACTTAGAAAAGACGAGTTGTCCATCCAAAGTTATTTCAAAGGCTCCAGTTGATGTTAACATACTATGTAGATTATTTCCCAAGAAAAAAATCATCATGCCAGCCATCATTTTCTTTTCCCTGAGCTTGTAATAAATGGCAGGAGGGGTAATCTTAAGAGCTGCGAAGATCTGATCACCGAACAAAAGAATGGCAAAGAGACCATATTGAACGAAAGTGAGTGCTTTCCCTAAGAAAACTTTTTCAGGAGAAGCTGGATACTCAGATCCGCTGATGTTAATCATAGGATAATTCTTCTGGACGTGATCAGCGACTTTCTGGTACAATCCTTTGTATGAGCAGCTCACACAATAGGCAATATGCAGGTCATGGATCTCAAAATTGCCTCCTTCAGGTCTTGTTTTTCTCTCATAACCTGGTTCTTGTTGTCCTTGGTAATTACTGTCACTTTCAGGAGATGTAGAATCTGCTGGAGTTTTATTTACTCTTGGAGAGCGGGTTGTTTCGTCTCCGCTGGTTAGAATTTCAATATTTTCAGGGCTTTTCCATCTTGGATAGAAGTCCATGGCAAGTGAGATCAAAAAGAGGATTAAAAGTCCTTTCTTGAGCTGGCTTTGAGCTTGTGGTAGCATCAGAGAAAAAAATCTAAAAATTGATTACTTGTCAATAAAACAAATAAATTTTTATAGATGAACTGATGCTAAGAAGACGGCCAGATTCCCTTAATACAAGTCCAGTGCCGAAAGCACAACGATCCAAGTCTGTTACACACATTAACAACTATAAAGACAGTATCAAATTCATCCAGCAAGAACCAGCCGACTTCTTTGGCAAAAAGAAATACAGTAACTTCACTTTTAATCCAAACTTTCTGGAGAAAAACGCCATTATACGGGCTGCAATAGAAAAAGCTTCCCCCAGCCCCAGAGTCAGAGATTTAACTCCCGTAAGAGGTACTTTTCGCACTTCATATGCAAACTGCTATTCTAAAGATAGTTCTCCTGTAGTCTCACTTCGCAATTCTTTCCAAATGAGCGTATCAGGTATATAAAATGAACATTAAGATAATTTACTAGAGGTTAATAGCGACTTAAGCGTTTACAAGGCCATGAAACGTGACAGAGAAAACTTCCTTTTAGACAAAGAGCATAGCGAGTATATGGGGCACAATAGAAGAAAGGGCAGAAGCGAACCTCGCAAACCAGTCCAACAGCTCTTATTGGGGGACCTCTTAAAAAAAGAGCCACGTTCTCCGAGAAAAAGTCCTTCCAAAGAGCTGGATTTCAATTACGAGCCAACCCCACTCCCTTCACTTAGAGTAACAGTTGCAAATGAAGTAAAGAACACCTTTCAAGCTGTTCTCAAATCTCAAGAACATGGTGACATTGGTAATCTCCAGATGATGAAGGAGGTGACCCCTCAATTCAATAAAAAAGTCTTCAAACCTCTCAATATCTTCAAGAATGAACCAATAAAAGAAGACTCTGAAGCGAAGGCCACGGCTGAGATATATAATAAGGCCGTTGATAGAGTTTTAGATAGAATTGCCCTGTATAATAGATGCTACTCAACTTATCTTCTTATGCCACCCTTGGACTCCTTCTCAAGGAAGCAGCTAGGTCTAAACTCAGGCCCCTTGGGTGCAAAGATCTTTAAACAAAAGAAAATAAAGGCTGATGTCATGATCAAAATCGATGCGATTAACACAATAGCTGCAGCAAGAAATAAACGCTTAAAGGAAAATGATACTAAGCCAAAGATCAAAGAGATTCCAAGGCCTGACCCGAGAACCCTTCCAATGTCAAAAGTCTCTCCTCAAATAATAGAGGAAAATGAACACAAATTCGAACAAACCATGATAAAGTTAGAACAAGTCGATAAGCTACTAGAGCAAAAGGGCAAGCCCATGAATGAACTTGAGCAGGAATTTATGAAAGCTGTCAAAGAAGGAAACATACTTCTTTCTTTAGAAATACTCAATAAGAATCCTTCCCTTGTGAATCTCAGAGATCAGGTAATCAATCATTTATCAAATTGTCTTAGTGTTAGTCTAATCAGACACCTTTGCATTGGGCCGTCAAGAGAAAGTATGAGAGAATTGTCAAGTCCTTGTTAAGGCATGGTGCTGATATCCATGCTCTCGACTTTGTAAGGAATATTTCAAAGTATTCTAACAGGAAAGGTCGGTCGAACACCTAAAGATATTGCCTTGAAATCTGAAAATAGAGAAATAATTGCTGTAAGTAGATATGAATTTTGCTAAACTTATAGTTATTAAAAGCCTATGATGGCGGATATTTTTATGAAAAGACTCAGGAGAGTGATGAGGCACATCTAGATGCCTAGTTTGCTTGTGCCTCTCAATATTATTCTGAATATCAGAATAGTAAATTTTTTTGATTGTCTACAACAGTTTTTATTCTTTCTTGGGTTTCCTTGTTTGAGTCATCGTTTTATTTATTTTCTTAACGAAGACGTTGTTCATCTATCTTTACAAACAAAAAAATTTTTGTTTTGAAAATATTCAAGAAAAATATCCCAAATTATTTTCAATAATTTTATTTTGCATATCATAAAATGAGTACCCAAGACAAAACTACTCTACTGCGGCCCGAAATCTATGATATATACAAAGCTTGCCAATCTAGATACAGGGTCAGCTTGGCCCTCTTTTTCGTTTTCTCTTTATGTATTACAGCTCACAGTGCTTATTATTCCATCCTATGGAAAGAGACTCTTGAGGATTTTACCTCAGAGACCAGTGACTGTGAAATCTTTTATGATCAAGGTCTTGCCATCTTAGTTGGGATGGGGCTTAGTAGTATCTTTGCCTTTGGACTCTTTATAGTAGCATGGTGTAAACATACTCCAACTTTGATAGCGATCTCTGTGGGTAACGTGCTCATAGCACTGTGGAGGGGATATGTTCTTGGTAACTTTCAAAATATGATGAATGATGAGACTCTTCGAGATTCTTGTCTTCCAGAGTTCCCTGAGGTTGCAAATGAGATAGGAATACAGTCGATAGCAGCTCTGGTTATAGGAATTGCTACTGGCATTTTTGGATATCTACTGGACATTTTTGCCCAGAAATATAAGAGGGCAATCAAGGTGCTCAGACAACTCAGGCAATATTCTCTATAAAAGATATTATTCTCTTATTTCAATGAATCATTTTTCCAGGACAAAATAGCAAGGACTATCTTGTCTTATTTACTGTATTTGCATGGAATGCTAATTTCATTATCTGACTTGTACACTTAGGGTAACCAAGCAATGTAAAAGAGACTTTTTGGCAAAGATATTTTATTGATAACATCATTATCTAAATATCAAGTATATGTGAAAAACGTCAACCTACTCAAATCTTGTTCTTTCTATTGATCTGATTTATTTGTAATCCTTGAATGCACTTTTCCTATCGTTTTAATCTAGTTAGAAAGGAATTAAGTTAGTAGAAATATGGAATCAGAGAAAAGGAATTCTCCCAGAACGTCAGGACTAATTTATACAATATGGGGCAAAAGGCCATCCCTGACATCGCCCTAATTGCTTTAGGCTTCTGTTCAGTCATTGGAGTGTGATTCCTAAGAATTCAAATCTTTGAGAGTCTAATAGAGTAGGCATTTAATTAGATTATGGATCGCTTTATGGTTGTAGAATTCCGTTTCAGTGAGAATTTTGATCGAAAAAAGCTTTGCCTTATTAGAAAACGTATTTATTCTCGATTATTTCAGTTAAGATAATCTATTTTGCGATCGGATTCTGAATAAAACCTTTTGTTGAAATGTCGGCTTCCAGCACTATTGCGAGATATTCAAACATCTTTACCAAGTATTGTACCGAAGATCTCTCTGTTCACGAGCTCTGTGTTGATGATTACGACAAAGGTAGCCTGTCTAGATGACTTTTTTTGATGCAATAGGATATTATGAGCTTTTAAATAGTCACTTCGTGGCTCCAAAGCTCAGCAAAGAAGAATTTGAAAGTAAGACAACCTCTGCTCTATAATATCTTAGAATTGGTCAATGAAATTCGTTCCGAGACTGTACCACACGTGATAGTAGGTATTACTGTATATCTCTACGCATAATTTTAAGTTTTCGAGGATTTGAAAGAAAAAAAGATAAGGGCTTCAGGGACAGTATTCTTAGAAAGAAAGATCATTCGAGGGCACAGCTTGGTAGGTCATGATTAAGCTCTGGTAAATAAACATAGGCGGCACATATTGAAGAAATTGTTGTCGACGCAAGCGAAAGAAAGAAAGGATATGGAAAGATGTAAAGAGAGTTGTTTTGTGAGTAAAGTAATAGGCTTCTTGAAATATTGAAAGAGATTGCTGTACATGAAAAAGCATATAAAATTATTCTGGACTGTTCTGATGATGTGGTTCCGTTTTATGAAAAAGTAATAGAAGTCATTGTCGGTCTTAATAGTTATAGATCGGGTTCACTTCTGGAGGGCATTGCATGAAGATATATACTAATATCGAGAGTTCACATAACTAAAGATACTTCCTACTTTTCAATATAATTTATTACTTACCTACTTGGTCGCACGTATCTACTCACTAAACGTACTTCATAGTCATTATTGCACTTTACTCGGCTGCTAGTATGCTTTTTAATATAGTTTACTAACTATCACAAAAGTTGAATAAATTTATTTCATTTTGAATGTCACTAGGACTCATTCTAGGAATTACTATCCCTGTTTCAATCATAGGTAACCAAAATTATAACCTAATATGACTCTAAAGTGTCTCTTATCTTGCTTATCTTCTTGTTTCAAAACCGCTTTATCTACTTGGCAAGTAATTTCATCATGACCATTCATAATTTTAAGACACCCCAAACAGAGAGATCAGTAAAAACGATTTTGGCAGCAGGAGTCCTACAGAAAGGTTTGGAAGACCTCGAATTATCTAATTGTTAGAAATATGACTTATGATAATGTCACGATCACTACTCCAGACAATGTTAAACTTCATGGGTAAATTAACCGTTGTATTCTAGTAATTTGAAGATGGTTTATGAAACAGAGTGACTCAACTACATGTCCAACATTCATATTTTTTCATGGAATTGATGGAAGTAAACATTTTGAGACGAGTTTTTAATTCTAGACATGGGACTAAGATTGGAATTTGTTTCTTTTCTTTATGAAAAATTGAAAGTTAATATATTAATGGTGAGTTATCGTGGCTATTCGTCCAGCGAGGGAAGACCTTCTGAAAAAGGCATCAAGATAGACGCTCTAGTATAAATAATCCTAAAAAATTTGACAAAATATAGGCCATTCTGGACTATGCGTTTAATAACGAAAACATACACAAGGAGAAAATCTTTGTGATGGGAACATCATTTGGAGGAGCAGTAGCCGCTTATGCCTGCTCACAAACTAAATATCCTGTAAGAATTCGTATAATATAAATTAATTGAAGGTTGCGGGATTGATTCTAGAGAATACATTCCTCAACTTGGAGTCAATTATAGCGAAAAAACTGAAAGTGAAATGTTTAACAAAACTTCTTTTAAGAAATCATTGGAGAACTGTTGATATTATTTCTTCTATTACTTGTCCTATTCAATTTTTAACAGGTATGATCTTTGTGGAGTTATATAACTTCAAGGTTTACAGGATCAATTGATACCAACAGGTCATACTCAAGTACTTTATGATAAAGCTGAAAAGGCAAAATTTAAAATAAAAGTAACTCTTTTAAAAGAAATTATTGACCTATAGACTGAGTTCAAATTAGGAAAGCATAAAGGATTACATACTGTGAATTCATATTTATATCAAACAACTCTAAAAAATTTTATTGCGAAATGCACTGCAACTCCCTAAATCTTGTTTTGATTTCCTCAAGTACTGTATGATGATGTACTATATATTATATATAAGACCTTTTTCCCCTCACTTATCAATTCTCAAGATAGAATGAGAGAATCTTGACAATATTCTTGCTAATAATTAGAAAATATACTCCTTGCTGCAATTAAATATTAAATCTTTATTGAATCATCAGAAGATACAAATGTCATCTGACGACGAGCCCGTATTCAGATCCATGAAAGATGCCAAGGATGATGTCGGAGGCATGGGCATCATGAAGAAAGCAATCTCCAAAAAGAAGAAAAAGACTGTAGAAGCTAAGCCTATCCCACAGCCAGAACCAAAAAAGGATAAAGTCGAGCCTGAGAAGCCTAAACCAAGCGCATCAGTTATAGATAAGAATATCCTTTCTATTTTGGAGGAAGAAATCCCCACATCCAAAATCAAGGCAGTCGAACGTGAGAAGGAAAAAGCTGAAACTCAATTGGCAAAATTGAGGAAAAAGGGAGAGACTAAGCAAGTAATTTTGGAAAAAGAGGCCAAGAAGAAGATCAGATTTGTTGATGACTTTGAAGTTGTCCTTGTTAAAAAAGACTACGTGCATAAAGGAAATCCTGAGCATATAAAAAATCTCAAGGACTTCCAGAATAAACTCTTCAATAGAAGAGAACTGAACAGAGTTCCCCTTTCTAAGATCTTGGCTAAGTGAGTTCATATTTGTACAGTCATACTGTAATAATTATCCATTTCCATTTGAATAACTGTATAATATTGAACTTATTCTGTTAGCATTGAAACAATATATTCACACAAAGTCCTAGATCAACCTGGACTCTCTCATCTAAGCAGTTCTAAATAAGTAGTCGCCCTCCTATGGTGAAAAGGTGAAAATTAGAGGAAAATAAAAACTATATTCACAGTAGTTATTAAAATTAAAACGTAAATACCTGAATATGGCTGAACATGTATTACAGCTTCCACAATTCTCAAGCACTCAAACAAACATGAAAAAGGGCCACATACCCATCCGGTCTATTTCATATAAGAAGACCTTGAAACTACAAGATCTTAACGAGAAAAAAGAATTCATCAAATCTTTTACTCGTTTAATGACACCAGCAACAACAGGTATCACCTTCCTAAACTCTTGAATAACCCAATATTAGCAGGAACAAGACTAGATAGCACCAAACTTGATACCTCTGGGTTTGACCAAACCAAGTCAGAATTTAACAAAGAAGAAGAACAAAGAGCTACACCTTTTACCAGAAGTGCCTATGGACACTTCATAACCAAATCAGATTTCAGTCAAGAAACGAAAAGCGCATATTTCAAGCCAGCCATGATAATTACACATCACAGACTGAGCATAAGTAGGAAAAATGATGATAAAAAGCAAGGCAGTTACATGCCTGAAATCAAACAGAGGCCAAAACCCCCTGCAGTCTTGCGAAAGAAATACGAGAAATACCCTGATCAGATGCCACCACCAGATGACTATTTTAGACTGTTATTTGACCACAATAGAAAACCCTTTGTATATGAAAATTTTGAGGGAACTGATGACTACTATACAGACGAGATGATCCAGACAAGAATATTAAATATGGGATTTAGAGACCCTGAATACTATGCAACCAAGGTCGATGTTCACAAACCTACTGAAATTCCAACCGAAGATGAAATTAAGAAGGAATATACTTTTAAAATGCCTGTTCAAATTTCTGCTATGGAAAATGAAAATACTCTGCTTGCGCATGTCCTTGGTTCGACCAATAACAATATAAAGCACATTGAAGTAATATTCTTATTATCTATAATAATATTCTTAGAGTGAGATTGTGATTGCAAGAGAGAAGATAAAGGAGTACAAGGAACAAAGAGAGAAGCTCAAACGAGAAATAGATGCTATGGGAAAAAAGTTTGATCAAGAGCTCGCTGAGATGAAAGAGGAGTTCAAGAAGCAATACATTGTTATGGAAGAACAAATCAAAGATGATTTCATCGCTCAGCAAAATGAACACTTTAAGAAACAGAAAGAAATCGCCTTGCTGCAGAGAGATAAAATCAATCTGGAGAAGCAGATAGAACTTACTATCGATAGACTACATGACATTGAAAATCAGCTTTTTGGCAGACCTATCTTTGAGCTGGAGCCTAATCAGAAGGAGCTTGATAATATTTCGGATATTAATCTCAGACCTGAAGTGGCTTCTTCTATGAAGAATAGACAAATTATTCATTAAGCTAGCTTAGGTTAATTTGTCTGTTGTTTGTTCTAATTGTATTATAATCACCATACAAGTATTCACTGTGCTTGACTTGTTTTTTGGGTTTACTATCATACCTTCTCTAAAGTTTTTTTCATTCTTCTCGTAGTTAGGAAGCTAGAATTCATTATCATGATCGATCTTCGGTATTTTATGGACTAATTTTTCCTCAACCAGGGTTTAAAACCTTGGGCAAAAAATTCAAACTTAACCACGGGGTCTTCATTATCGGCTTCTCTATCCATTTGGCGCATTTTATGTTTTAAAAAGGGAAACCCGAATAAAATACTTGAAAGAAAAATTTCTTTATTGTT
>Ga0065720_1019070_pt1 | contig 40008 bp, 30 predicted proteins | sample Thericmetagenome_FD_59107 | JGI IMG/M metagenome (GOLD analysis project Ga0065720, IMG submission 59107) | Thermophilic microbial communities from the Joint Bioenergy Institute, California, USA of rice/straw/compost enrichment - eDNA_2 v2... | ecosystem: Engineered > Solid waste > Grass >... | reverse complement strand
GATTTTTTTTTATGTACTTCTAATTTTCGCAATATACATAAAAATTTTTTATCATCAGAAAGAGCACTTTTTACTGTAAATTATCCGTTGATTATAACTTTATTCTGATTGAAGAAGGTATTTTCATTTCAATATAAAAATTTGCTTCCAGATTAATCAATTACATTGAGATTTCTCTGTTATACGCAAAAGCATACAAAACGTTAAAATGTTTTAATTTCATGAAAAATTGATATACTGAGCAACTGTGGTGTATCAACCAGGAAACTGAGATATTTTTACAGAGTAATAGTATGGACATTTCAGCTTGAATTACCCTGAGTAGCTTTGTAGAAACTAGTAAAATCTCATTCCTGGTCCTCCTTCAATCAAATCGATGTCATAAGTGTTAACTTATAAAAGAAAAGGAATTGAAAGAATTCAGTAAGAAGAGTCAAAAGAGGAATTCTCTCTATCAGTTCATGGATAACCAAAATGATATCAAAGGGACAGTTCAAGCAACATTGGATATCAATAAACTAAATATACTGGAATTTACAATACCAAAACGTGATATTTGTTACTACGAAAATTAAGCTCAAATTTTGTCTGTTGTTTGTATCTTTTGTACTGTTTGATAATGTTACTACTATTTAGAATTCGAAAATCTGTCACAGAAATGATAAAAATACAATAAATATGTTCAAAATTGTCCTCCTTCAGGCTCAAACAGCCAGAGGCTCAAAAAAAGTTTTCTAGTCCAATAGGCGATTTTAATAAAAGAAATATGCTGAATTAACATTTATCTCTTCTCAGTAGTTTGTTCCTAAGTTGTTCCCTTCTTATTCAATAAGTCAAGGGATTTCATTCTCTGATGTTTGACTTTTCTATTTTTTCCAGGACTAACGTCCACAGGGCTCTCATTTGTGACAATATCCTCTTCATTTGTTGATGGGATGGACGTCTTGCCCTTGACTAATAAATTTTGTTTATTAATAGTATATTTCATAAGCTTTTTCATCTGTTGTTCCATTTTACCAGCTTCAGCAATAGAAAATTCTCTAAATTCCTTCTCATTGAACATTTTTGAACTCATTGACTCCTTATTGTAAAGTTTAGGAGGATCAAGAAGGACTTCATCCTGTATTTCAAACAACTGATTTCCTTGCGATTGCTGATTTAGTCCTCCTAGGAACTTATATCTTGGCGATTGTAAATTAGATGCTTGAAAGTATATAGGGTCATCCATGGACTGTCTTGTGGGCTCAACATTGTATCCTCCTTCGGTGGACCTTGCAAAAGACCCTGATATGGGCATATCAGCCTTGATAGGGCTTTTTTTCTCATATGGGTGCTGAGTTATAATAGTTAAATCTCTTTTGAAGGAGCTTCCAGGACCGAAACTTTTTTGAGGTTGGAGTGTGGCAGTTGTATTACTTTTGGCAAGAGTCGTATGACTATTATTGGGGCTATTCATTCCTATCCCAGACATTTTAGAGGGAGGATTTTGAGGGAAGTTACTAGGTGTGAAAGAATTCCTGTGGGTGGAAGCTTGTGGAGTATAAAGGCCACCTTTATTCGTAGGAGTTGCAATAGAATGACTAAAACTGGTATTGTTCCTAAGAAAGACACTGCTATTTGTGGGGCTTTGAAGAGGCATGCTCTGTGGCATGTAGGAATACATAGTTATGGTGCCATTGTGCAAATTAGTTGTGCTTTTGATACTAGTAGCAGTTTCACCATCTTGAAAATGTGAAGTCAAAGATCGCTTTATATCCAAACCATTATATTTTTCCTGAATAGAGAGGAAGGTCTTAGGAGCATGGGATTTGTGGTTGCTTAATTTTAGAGTTTCATTTCGGTATTTTTCAGAAATATCGAGGTCATCAAGGTCCTCATCATGTTCTTCGTCATCATCATATACGTTCACTAAATCTTTGTTCACAAGGCTGGCTTTGCTTTTCTTGAAGAACGACTGGACTATCTTATCAGTTTTTTCAAAATCTTCATCATCGTCGTCATTATTATCATCTTCATTGTATATAAAGTTTACTGGTGGATAGATTCCTTCTTCACTACTGGAGTTGGCTTCTCCTTTGATAAGCTCCTCCCAGCATTTTTGGAGATTTTCTTCATCTGATCCTCCTTCGGTCTTGCAACGAGCTTCAAAATTCTGAAAATCCATTTTTTTCATTGGAGTTTTGTGTAGCATTGCTTCGAGATCAAAGAGAGCAGGATCAGGTGATCTAACAATTAGGTTGAAAAAGACATACGTTTACGTAAACTTGAAATTTTTTAAAGAAATGATAGCATTGAGCGAGAAGAATATGGGAATATAAGCCTTCAATGGAAAACTTCCTCTGTTCATGGTATTCTTTCTGTTCAAGAAATCTCTAAGCCTATTGATTTGCGGAGAAACATTCGATAGAATGTCAAGTATAGGAAGGAGTAGGTCTAGGTTCAATGGGAAGTTCTCACATAAATAGACAGTTGCAACGATATTCTTAGTATAATGCTTGAAGAGTTTCTTTTGCTGTTTGTTCATTTTCTCCAATTCTTTTTTACTTCCTAAGCTGATGGTTGAGTCATTTCCACTCTTATCTCCTTTAAATACTTCTTGATGAGTGTCCATATATACAGTCATACTTTCAAGCGGAGTTCTCTTCTTACCTAGAAAATAAGACTATAGCCATTTAGTAAATTACCATGAGCTTCGTCAAAAAGCCATAACGGATCTTCCATGACATACTCGAAATATTGCTCAAAGGTTTGGAATTTTCCAACTTCAAAATCTACGAGAATATTTCTCTTGGTAAAGAGCAAGGAGAAAGTTCCCTTAGCATTATACTTGGTGCAATGATATCCTTCTATAGTCTGAGTTGCAATCTCGCCTCTCCAGGTCTTAGCAGGTTTGAAAGTGACATTTTCGGCCTTAATCTCACTGTTCACTTGCTCTTGCTTGATTAATTCATCAACTTTATTTTCAAGGGCAATTGTTTCCAAATCAGAAAATAAATCTGCAGCAGCTCTTTTATTATGGTCGACTATGCATAATCTTCCTTCTTCTCCTCCCTTCCCATTGAACATGATACTGGAATTTCCTCGAATAGATTTCATTTTCTGCCATCCGAGAAGGCTGAGGTCTATTCTCAAGGAATCTCCAAGCTTATAAATTTTATAATTGTCAGAAGGTGCAAATCTTTTAACAAAAGGGATAATTTTAGAATCACACTCCCAGCCCATTTCGAAGCTAAAATCAGGGATTTTCTTCAGCATCTGCATCAAGGCAAATTTGTTTGTTTCCCAGAGATTTTGCTTAAGATGATTGGCAGCCAATAATAAAGTTTTGATCATTCCTCTATGTTTCTTCTGAATTGCTTCTTCAAGAGGAGTCCTCGCATAAGGATAGCTCCTATGATTAGGATCAGCCCCATGATTAGCCAGAATAACAACAGCATCCTTCTTACCCATCATTACAGCCAACATAAGAGGAGTAATGCCTGCAGGATCGCTTTGCTCAATTCGAGGGCAGAAGGCTGGAGACTTTTCCCTGGCGCAAAGCCTTCTGATCATGGGTAAATTAGACTCGTAGACTGCTTTGTGGATGGGGTAATCTTCGAGGTATTTAGTAGGGATAATAATGCCGTAGATATAGAGTTTGAGATTCTCAAACACTGTCTGGGTGTTCTGGTTGTCTGGTTCTATGCCCCGAGTTTCCCTGATAAAACGATAGAATTCTGTGAAGAGTTTTCTATTGTATTCTTTCTCCAGAATTTGTTCTGAAATATGTTTCATTAAACATTTTTGGCATTCTTCTTCATCAAAAAAAGTTATAGGTTTAGCAAGGCTGTCCTTCTTCAAATAGTTCAGTAGCTCCTCAAAATTGCTTATCATAAGCTTGAATCGATCAATTATAGCTTCAGTGCGACTAAAAGCTGGATTTTCTTTTTTGTTAACAACTGTAAAGCAATCAAATTGAAGCAGTATCTTTATGCTCTTTAGTTGAGAATTAGTTGGTTGGGAGTCGTAGTGCAGCTTGGAGATTTCCTTGGAATAGTTTATATGAAATTGTAATTCAGCTTTTAATTTAGCTAGGAGAAGCTCAGTAAATTTATACAAATATGCCAAATTGACTTTGTGAAGAATTCCAGGATTTGAGAAGGTCTTAAGATTTAGAGTAATTTTGGGAGTGTTTTCAAAGTCTTGTTTAATTTCATTTCGCAAAGAAGGCTTGGATTGTAAATTTGCTTGGGGATTCTTGGATTGATTTTTCAGTTGATGTTGGACCTGCTCGCGAAGGCTCAGTACATCCTTAAGGTCTCCAAAATTAGAAATGAAATTCTTCATTTAGAGGAGTTGTTATTTCTTTTAGCTAGATTAAAACTAATTAAATTCAATTGTTTTTCAAAAGACATTAGTCTGATGATATAACCCTCTTAGTTTCTTTGGAGAAACTTCGCAATCGCCATGAACCACGGTAACCAATTAGGCAGCCTCGGTATGGAATTTAATTTTCTTGTTCTAGAGAGATGTTCCTAATTTCTATTAAATATTTGTGCAAAATGCAATAAATTATTGAAGAAATACCCAAAATAAATTCTTCAATATATTGGCACTAAGTTCCTAAAATACCTGCCCAAGAGAGATCAAGAGTAGTTTGAGACAAGAAATTCTCTGTTGAATTTTCGTGTATAGAACTTAACTTTACGAGGACTAAGGGCTCGGTGAGGTACTGAGGAAGGTACCAATAGCTTCCTGTATAGTGATTGTCTAGGAAAGTTTTGTGAAGAGACAGAGAGGAGGCCTGTAAATTGAGTGATTAAAGGTCAAGCTAAAATCTTAAAAGATAAAAATTCTTAAATGGTCAACTTGAGACTCCAGAAGAGATTGGCTGCTTCCGTCTTGGGATGCGGTAAGAAGAGACTCTGGCTCGACCCCAATGAGCCCAATGAAATCTCCCTCGCCAACTCCAGTACGTTCTGACCCATCATTAGTTATAATATTAGGAATGAGCATCAGAAAGCTCATTAAGGATGGTCTCATCATCAGAAGAAACATTGCTATCCACTCCAGAGCTAGAGCAAGAGCCTACCTTGAAGCTAAGAGAAAGGGTAAGCGAATTTAGAGAGCATAAATGAGCTAATCGATATATAGGAAGACACACTGGTCTTGGTAAAAGAAGAGGTACCAAGGAGGCTAGAATGCCCAGAAAGATCCTCTGGATTAGAAGACAAAGAGTTCTTAGAAGACTTTTGAGAAAATACAGAGCTGCCAAGAAAATTGACAAGCATCTGTAAGTTTTTGTTTGATAGAAAATAATGAGAATAGCTATCACAAATTCTACATGGAAAGCAAGGGTAACCAATTCAAGAACAAGAGAGTCTTGATTGAAGCCATCCACAAGTCCAAGGCCGAAAAGATTAAGACCGACAAGTTGGCTGAACAACAAGAAGCTAGAAGACAAAAGAATGCCGAAACCAGAAAGAGAAAGATGGCCAAGAGAGCTGTCGGACAAGCTTCTTAAATAACTCTTAACTGTGAATGATTTTTCATACATGATTAATCAATGGTCTTTGTTCTATAGAAAAAGCAAGGGACGGAACTTAAGAACAGTTAAGTTGTATCAAATATCCTCACATTAATCATCCCTATTTCTCATCATTGAATTATCAACTTTTTCATTCAATTTCAAAGTACATAAGAGGGAATCACCCCATCATTTAGAAATTAAGATTTATTAAATCAAGAGAATTCAGAAGGTTAAACATGTTTGTTTAGTAGTCATGCAATCATAGATCCTATCATACTCCTGATTTAGTAGACAAGAACCACACCAAACCAAAATATCTGCAATAAATAAGTATCAATTGATTATCTTCTAAAGCATTTTTCCAATATTTTTAGAGTTGACATTTTGTATTTTGTGATGAAATCAAGAACGAATGTATTCTCTTATATTGCATTTCTATTTTCCTTGGTTCACTAAGAGGATAAGAAATTTTAAATTGGGAGAATAGTGTGTGATCATCAGCTATCTCTAAAGTATATCTTTTTAATTGAATTCCATTGACAATTAACATCGTAATGAATATTACGTCCTACAATCCACAACTAAAACATGGATTACAATCATATCCAAATGAATATCAAAACGAAAACTTCTAGGATAATAGCACAACCTAGATAAAAATCAAGAGCCTTAACCATATCAACAAATTCTAACAATGTCTTCCTTTTGCAAAGCATTTGAGGAAGAATTAAATCTCTTCATATTGCTCAACAATAGGTCTGATCAATGTGATCAATTCATCCATTTTGACAGGCTTAGTAATAGTGGAATCCATTCCAGCTTCTCTACATCTTGCTGCGAATTCAGACCCTACATTTCCAGTAAGCCCAAATATATTAATTGTTGGCAATCTCTTTTCTCTTTGCAGCTTTCTTATTGCTGTTGCTGCATCATATCCATTCATAATGGGCATCTCACAATCCATAAGTATGAGAGCAATATCTTTCCAATTTTTCATGTAAACTTCTACTGCCTCCTGCCCATTTTTAGCCTCTAGACATTGATATTTATCCTTTGCCAAAAACTTCTCCAATATTTGCCGATTAAATAGATCATCATCCACAATCAAGATCTTCTGAGGGTGGAATGACTGCAACTGGGGTTCCTCAGCATAATTGGCACTAATATGTGCAATAAGTCTCTGAAAGTCATTATAGTAAATGGGCTTGCTGATAAAATGATTTGCCCTAATCTTGCCGGTGGGATCTAGGCATTCTTTAATTTCTTGCTCGAAACAATTTCCGCTGATAATTACGATAGAACATGGGGTTAAGTTCTTTTCAGTTTCGTATTCACGAATTCTTTCACAGGCCAACTTAGCATCAAAGAAAGGCATGTCCAGGTCCATAGTTATAATATGAATAGGTTTTCTTTCTAAATGCTGTCTTTTATAGATTTCCAGGGCCTCCGTTCCATTCTTGGCTAAGCCTACAACATCTACTCTATTCTTCTCGAAGTATTTTTTGTTAAGTTCGCTATTATAAGGATTATCGTCAACAATCATTGCTCTCAACTTTTGATCTGCAGGTTCTTGGATTGGATCTAATGGATCTAATGAGACTGGTTCACTGGCGGGAGTCTGTGTTTTTAGGCAAACAATAAAGGTGGTTCCTTTATTCAGTTCGCTATAAACCCTAATTTGTCCATTCATCTTTTCAACTAATCGCTTGGTAATGAACATGCTGAGTCCCGTGATAGTTTTATTCTGGTCTATGGTTTGAACTTCTGGGAACTTGGTAAACACTTTTGAAGCCAATTCTGGAGACATTCCAACTCCTGTATCACTAACTATTATCTTCAAAATTCCGCTGGAAGTACTAGGTCTCGTGTTTCGAGAGTCTGAGGAGATTTTCTGATGAGAAGAGTTCAATCTTACAAATTGAGGATTGTTGTTCTCTATGAAGGGAGTAGCCAGACTAGGAATGCTTTCATCCTTTTCAAATACTCCCTCATTCTCAGGATCATAAGGAGTTGGCTCAAATGCTTTATCAGAGATATCAGCTTGGTCAAGCCAGCTAATGTGGATCTTTACATTCCCCTTTTCTGTGAATCTGACTGCATTTCTTATCATGTTGAGCATAATCTGTATGACTCTATAGCTATCAAGCTCTAGGGTAGTAGGAACATTTTTATCGATGATCATATGTCCATATAGACTCTTTTTCTTAATCATCTCGTTAGCGATGCTCCAGATTTTCTCGAACACCTCATAAACATTTGTTGGACGGAAATTAACTTCTAAGACTCCAAGTTCTATCTTCCCGGAATCCAAGATGTTATTTATAAGCTGTAATAATAGCTCTCCGCACACCTTGGCATTGTTTAATAAGGTTTTTAGCCCATGATCTAATGTCTCAACATGAGCAATTTCAAGATTCCCAAGTAAGGAATTCACAGGATTTCTAAGCTCATGTGTAAATTTGAGGAGGAATTTTTCTGTGACTTGAAGTTCCCTCTCTGTCTTCTTTTTGGCCTTCAAAAGTCCAGCACTATCGTTCCTCATTAAGAAAAACAATACAATTGCAATTAGCGAATTGAGGATTAAGATAAAGTTGATCATGGTCGATTGCTCATCCAAAAATAGATTTAAATTTTCAGGATTACTTGCTAGACTGAGGACCCTGGACTTGTAGGATGGGTATAGCAGGAAATTAAAGAATAGGAATTCAATAAAGAAGCTCCCAAACGATAAAATAAAATTTTGATATAGAAGCAGGATCATCATCGGTATGATCAGTAAGAAAGAGATGCTCAGGAATATGAATTTTTGCGATATATGAAGTGCTAATGGCCCACTGGCTATCATTATTGCACAGTTTATCACTTTATAGACAACTGGATAATCTCTACAGGTTAGCAGAAAACAGAGAAACATGATAGCTTCAAGACCAAGCAGCTTTAGATATAGTTCTTTGTAAACCCCAGTCGAAAGGAAGTAGGAAAAGAGTTGAACAGTAAGAATGATGGGCAATGTAAAGAAGTTGATATAATTGATATGACAAATCCTGTCTTTTCCATCTTCACTCAGGGGATCAAAGTTCGGATAGCAGACCTTTTTGGCTACATTTTCAACCTGTAGTTGAAAGTTACGAAAGAGCTCTGTCAAGTTTTTCTTCATTGTATTAATTTTCGAATATTACATAATGTGTTCTATTTGAGCTGAAATAAAGTTGAAAAAAGTTCGTCCCTCTTACAACAAATTCATCTATCATACTTATCTGAAACCTAGCAGTCTAAGCCAGATATATTTATCTCAGGGGAATTCTAGTCCCTATTATTGCCAACGTAGCACTCATTCTTGATAGCATTGTTCTTTACTTCATAGAATACTCCAAATGCTATTTTATCCATATAATCATTAAGTTTTAATTTTTAGCCTTAGCGAAAAGTCATGCTAGTGTTGTAAGAGAAAATATAGTTTTTTTTTCAGAACAGACGTGTTTGGTTGTTTTAATCATAAACGCAAATTGATATTTTAACAAAATCTTTAATGAATCTAGATCCACTCACAGTCCTAAAAGTATGTGCTCTGGCTTACTTCTTGGTCTGCATATACAAGTTTCTCATCAGACCATACCTTCGTTTCCAATTTTACAAACGACAGAGAGGGTTTGGCGAGTTTACTGTAGGAATGAACTTCATTCTGAAAAGGTTTGAAGATGCCAAAAAGTATGGTGATATGTGGCATACTGATAAGGTCGCTCTAAACAAGTATCCTAAGACCAAATTCTTTCTCTATAATTGGGGAACTCAACCTATTCTCTTCTTGACTGATCCAGCTTTTATAAAGGAGTTTAGTACAAAAACTGAGAATTATGAAAAGCATGAATCCACAATTGGCCTTGTTGATGAGATAGCTCGCGGGTCTTTTATATTTGAAGAAGGCCAGAGATGGAAAAGATCCAGAAAATTGTTCTCAGGATCTTTTCATTTTGAAAACTTGAGAGACATCATTCCCACAGTTGTGGAGATTTCAAAGGAGAAATATGAGAACCTTATCAAAGAGAAAAAACTCTCAAAAGTTGATTTGTTAGATCTGGCAGGCCTCATTACTGGTGAAGTTACAGGAAGATTTTTCTTTGGGAGAAAATTTAGTGAAACCTATTTTGAAGGCAAGCCCCTTACATCAGCAGCAGTCCATATGACTGCCGAAATAGCTTCAATCAGCTTTTCACCATTAGTCACAATCCTGGGATTAAATTTTGCAAGGAAAGGAATTCTCCCATCTCACAAGCAAGCAATGAACCGAGTGAGATCTCTGAAGGAACTGCTTAGAAAAATGATCGATGAAGAGAGAAAGAGCACTTTTTCAGAGAAAAATGTCCTGCACAGCTTGCTTGAGCTTCAAAAGACTGAAAAAGCTTATACTGATGATGATATTATAGGAGAATTTGCTGGTATGTTCGTTGCGGGAACTGACACCACAGCTCATGCGATCAGTTTAGCAACATATTATTTATGGAAGCATCCTGAAAAATACGAAAGAGTTAAGGAAGAGGTTGACAGAGAATTTAAAGATGTTACAAAAATCGACTTAGAATGCTTGAACAGAATGGAGTACACAACTGCAGTATTAAGGGAAACACTGAGACTAGGTGGTCCTGCTGGTTTCTTGTTTAATAGAATTGCCATCAAAGATCATAATCTTCTTGATTTGAAAATTAAGAAAGGAACTTTGGTTACAGGCGCTATCAATTTGGTTCATTTTAATGAAATGTATTACTCTAACCCTTTCGAATTCATACCTGAAAGGTACTTACCTGATGGACCTTTCCCTAATGATGGATGGAAACAGGAGCCATTTTCACAATTGGCGTTCTCTGCAGGTCCTAGAAATTGTATTGGACAATATCTTGCCATGATAGAGGGAAAGATAGTTCTGGGTATGCTTGTCAAGATGTTTAAATGGGAATACCCTAAAGACTATAAACTTAAGATGATTTTGAAATTTATGTATGAGCCTGCTGATTTGTTAGAGAGTGATCTGATTCCTAGAAATTAAAAATAAAAAGAAACAGTTTTAGAACAATGAAACATCTTATAAATCAATAACTTATAGTTGCTTTCTTTCTATAAAAAAAGAATGAAAAGACATTTCAAAAAATAAATTTATCTTCGCAGAATGGATTCTAAAGTACACTACGCAATTTGTATTCTTCGTTCGGATGGAGGGTCTAACGTGACTGGAGTGGTAAAGTTCGTGCAACCAGAAGGTGGCAAAACTATAGTTAATGCCTATATCAAAAATCTAAGCAAAGGGAAGCACGGATTTCATGTCCATGAATTTGGAAACTTGCTCCAGGGCTGTAAGACAGCTGGAGCCCACTACAATCCTTATAACAAGACTCATGGAGGTCCTAATGATAGTGAGAGACATATTGGAGACATGGGAAATATTGTTTCAGATGGTGTTAATGATTCAACCTTAATATATGAAGATCCTGTGATCCAATTAGCAGGTCCAACCTCAATTATTGGAAGATCTGTTGTTGTCCATGCTGATGAAGACGATTTGGGAAGAGGAGGATTCGAAGATAGCAAGACAACAGGACATGCTGGTGCCAGATTAGCCTGTGGGGTGATTGGAATTTCAGGTCCTTTTGAGCATGAAAAACCTAAGTTTTAAGTGTAGTGTTATAATATCTATTCGATATATTGCCTAAGACTTTTGTCTTTTTTGTACTTAGAGTGCTAAAGATCTAATAAATAATAATTCCAATAATTTTTTAATGGACCAAGAACCTGAAAAGCCTCAAGAAGGAGGAGAGATTATTTGGAATCTAGAACAGGCATCAGTTGTCTTAGATAATATTGTCCGTTCTCCACATTCTCTTCAAATTGATGATAATAACAGGATTTATATTGGGACGATTGATGGAATTTACATCTTTAATTTGAAGAAGATCGCTAACAAGAAGAACTTTACAGAATATTTTATCGATGTCAATGATTTGTACTTTCCTTTATCTTTTTGTAATAAATTTAGAATAAAAAAGAGCTTTTCTGAAGAGGCCACCAATGCACTCTTTGAAAAATTTGGTATAAAGACTAGAATCAACATATTGAATTGAGAATAGGTCGTCAATCAAGAGAAAATCAAGTCAGGAACTTCACCAGACCAGAAATGCTAATTAGCAGATTCAGGATCAGTTCCTTGATTGAATCACGTGTGATCCTCAAATTGTTTGCGGTTTCTCCAGTTGGACTCTTGGCTGGATATGAACCTATAATATCAATATTATTGAATAATGGAATGTTTATGTTATTGGGGAAGTCTGAGAAAGACTTTGTAAGGAGCTACCATACAGTAAGGAAAGGAATTTATTTGAGTGAGTGAAATAGATCACAAATTGCAATATTATGGATCCTGAAAACGAAGAGGATTTTCCCTTATTATGGGAGACTCAGTCTTTCTGCTGGATAGATTATGAAAAAGAGAAAATACGAAAAGCAATTCTGTTTGTCCATCATGAAAATATTATTGAAGGATGGGCTTTCTCTAACTATCATATTGATTCTAATTCAGAATACTCTTTCAAGTATTATTCTTAGAAAATCCTTGATTTCTAGGAAGTTAATAAAGATGGAAGGGATAAATGAAAAAACATCATTGATGAGAGGAGTTATACATTCAGCCACTGGAAACATTGAGCTTCTATATGCAGACACTAAGGGAGTCATCCATAAACATACATTTTCAGTGGATATAGTTGATCAAAGCATCAACCTAACACAGAAAAATACCCAAACTTTCCAAACGGGAGGTGCTGATATCCAATTTCTTTCTGTTATTCCAGCTGACTTCACTCCAGGTAATTACAACATATAAATAATGTGAAGCTGTAGATGATGACGAGATCACTTTCATATATGGAACCCAGGCTAAGGCCTTGGTTGGAAAATTTAATCAAGAGGCTACAGTCATGTATGAGCATAATTTCCCAGCCAATTTATCTGAGCTTTTATACTATGATAATGGTATTGAACTATTCTTTATGGATGGAGCAGACGTTCTCTTTGATATCAATGAATACGAAGCTACTGTACAAAGGAAGAAAGGAATTTATGGAATCTTTGGGGCTGCATATTCAACCACTAAGGCTGTGAAATTACTTCTTGGTCCTCCAAATTACTTTGCTTTGAAGAGTTGCAATTTAGTCATAAGTTCAAATTTAAGTGAGAAATCTCCTTACTTTGATATTATTTATCAGATGTCAAATAAGATTATCAACAACTTATCTAAGTTTGAGGGAGAAAGCTACAAGCTCTATTTGTGTAAAACTCCCTTAAACTTCTCTGATATCTTGATGGTATTTGCGACTAATCAAGTCAACTATCGCAAATTTCTCAAAGCATATTTTGCAACATATGAAAAGAGTATCTTATCAAGCAAGAGTAAAAAGAAGGCAGCTCTAAGGGAGCTAATCAATGAAATCCAATCCGAGATTGTTGCCAAGTTTAATTTATCCGAGGACCTTGAAAATCATATCTCAAAAGTTATCCTCCTGAATTTGTTATACCTCGCGCCTGAGTACTTTTCGGATTTCATTAATAAACTTCTTGCAAAATCCATTCAAAATTACTATTCTTCATTACTTATGTGGTATCAAGCAGAACACAATGATAATCAAGATTATCAGACATGGCTATATATTGGATATATTAAGAAATTTCTTAAGTCAGAGACCATGGTTATAGAAACAGAGAAGAGTGATCCAAAGACAACTGAGAAATGTCCCATTTGTAATGTGAATGTTGGCCCAAAAGATAAAGAATGTTCGAACAAGCATAAGTTATTCAGATGTCTAATTAGTGGAAGAGTGATATATACAGAAGAGTATTTCGAATGTAAGTTATGCAGGCAGAGGTACTTGAAGGAAGCTCTGAATGATTATTCTCGAGCAAAACTAGATCTCAATTTTTCATGCGTTATTTGTGGAAATTTATTGAAAAAAATTTAATCGAAGATCTTTACAGTCTTTATTTTTGTCATTATGATAATTAGCTTTTTGAAATTTCTTACATAAAGAATGATGTATATAGTAGCATCTCGTACTAAGGTAATTGCCCAACACTTAGAAAGTATTTATATCCAGCTTAGCTCATATCTGTATGGCGTAAAAAAAAGGCTCGGCTTAAATAACTAACATGATATAATTTTAATATACTTTTAACAATTGACTATTCCTAATTTGGATTTTATTAAAGACATTCTGACCTATATGACGCTGGTATTTTATTCTTGGAAATGCAAACAAATTATCGATCACACTTTAAAGAACTTTTGTTCATAAAAGGCCAACAATTTAATTCAACATCAAGGATAAAAGACAAAAGCATCTAATTTATGTATTCCCTTTTAATTAAGATATTAGCTCACCTTATAGAAAGGTATTCCTCTAGGAAAATTAGTCAAGGATTCAATTACTACTGCACTAAAAAGAGTTAATATAGTTTCTGATGTCCGACTCAAGCTTATATAGTTTTGTTCCAAGCAATATAACAAACACACGCCTTTCAATTTCTTCAATTATTCATCTAATTAGGCTTAGCTTTCCTAGTCTTATCATTGGTTCTTTCTTTGATGGAACACATGTTGTTCATGTTAAAATAACTTCCAAGAATGAAGAATTGAAAACCCACATGTGCAGTACAGGCATGTACTTCTCTTAGTTTTCAAAGTTAGTTTGTATTCTCAACTGGTAAAGGGTCTGTAGTAGAGAATGAATAATGCTCTAGTTTGATGACCTTCTTAAGGAATTTTCAAGCCGTACGATAGGGAAATAATTAATTCTTGTATGGAGATTCATCTTCATCTTGTGGTTTAATTCTTTTCTCTCAGAAGATGGTTCCTCATAATTGCGCGCACTTCGTAATTTAGTACAACGCAATTAAAATTTGGATAACTGAGATATAAATCTTCTAAAACGTGTTAACACCCTAAACAAATTAAGGATTTGGTTGTATTCTCTTCTAAAATTCACTCTACTTAATCCATGAAAGCTCCAGTTTTCCTGAAGATTTAGCTGTTTGACTATTTCTGTGTTCCGGTTTTTATCAAATTCTTATATTGATCTTATTTTTAAAATTTAATCAAATTCTCGAAAAGCAAGGTCCCCAATCAATCATCCTTGCTCCGCAGCGCCCAGGTCATTTCTCAAACAAAATCAGTCTCAGTGTTGTATCAAGAAGCATGTTATAAAAAGGAATGGCGAATGAGAAGTTTTATTTGATCTGCTAGAAAACATATGGAGCTTTGGGTTGGCATCAACAATATAAAACAAAAAGCTGCTATATCTCAAAGAGTAATAATATACATCATCAAACTCAATAATATATACAAAATAGACATAAGATATGATTATATATGAGTACTTACTTCAAATAAGTAAAATACTCCGGTTTTCGTATTCTTCGAAGGATCTTAAAGCGATATCTCAAGTAACTCTCTCTGTGGGCTAGCTTACTATGATAGATCCAGTTGACACTAAAGTATTTAACGAAGACTTCTCCGATTTCTTGAATTGTTTTCTTATAAGCTTTAATGTCTTGACTGTCAGTTGGAACTATCAGTAACATAGCTCTAAAGGTGTCTATTCCTTCTAGGTAGTCTTTTTGTTCATATATGTGTTTGCGAAAGGCTTCAATGCTGATGTTATTTTTGGATATATGTTATTTTTGGATACTATCGATTCTAAATAGACATCAGATATGGATTCGCATGCGAAGGAGCAGATCGCTCTACCATAATTCTTCACAAGATTCTTCAATGGTCTCAAGGGCTGTTTGTTTTTCCTTGAAATATCAGTGTAAATCTTCTTTCTCTTTTTGATGATCTTCTTTTTAATGACAGGACTAGATGTCTGGCGCTCATTTCCAGAACCTGTAAGCATCGCATGGGATCTGTTAATAGTGTCTTTGTTAGTTGCTTTGCGGATTTTATTCTTCAGAAACCTCATTGTGAGCGTTCCCGATTTGTCTTGGCTTATTAAATTTTTAACTAATAATTATCATAAAGGAATTAACCTGTATATATACCCATCTATATCTCAAACTAACTACTTCCATTAAACCGATAATAGGTCAACGTTTTTGGGCCTGTCTCAAGAGCATTTCAAAATCTCAATGTGGAGAAAATAAGGGTACATGCTAGCAAAAATGTCTTGGAGATAGCAGAAGTATCATGAATAATTCTTTTCTCAGTCTTAATCGAGGTAATTCTCACCCATCGAGTTAAATTTATTTTGTACTATCGTTTGCTAATCGATATTTAATTAGTTCTAATGCACCAGGTTGTAATTTAGTGGTTAATAAACATGAAAAATTGTGAAACCAGTGATGAACGCAAGCAGATTCGATATCAGATTGAGATTTGAGACTCAAAGATTAGATGTAACACTGAGATGATTATCATCAATATCTTGTAGAGGTTTTTACCAAATCCAGAAAACTCCTTGAATGGCTTTCAAGAATTGCCAGCGCAAAAACTCATGAGAATGAAAATAAATTGAAAAGCTGAAACGAAAACTGGATTTCTGATATCATAAACTCAGACTTACAAGTCATCGAGCTAACGATCTAAAAATTTGTTAGTAAACAATAGCATATACAGATAGAAAAATTGTCTTGCAATATTATGATTAAAAACTTGGAGAATTCCCTAGAGCATTCAATATAGCAACTTTTAGTATGAGAGTTTTTCATTTTATCCCAGAATTAATTCATATCAAGAACGTCGCATTGAAAATTAAAAAAACTCCAACATAAGAATAAAAAAGCAAAAAGGACGTAGGAAGTGTGAAAGCAAATCACTATTTGTGGACAAGCTCAATTGAACACGGATATTATTCAGAAAGAACTATATTCATAAAATGTAAATTTTGTATATGTGAGTAATCACACATTATTTTAAACACCATTATATGAGAATTCATCTTTTCACATTAGAACAAAATCTGATCCATGAAGTTTTCGGTATCTTTATTGAATCCATTGATTACAAGTTAACTGTTGTTAATGTTTTCATTCATAGAAATTAGAGCCAAAAAATTTGTAGGAAGATGCCTTTCTGATTTTTGCACTCTTGAACCTTTCTTCTTTCCACTGTGAAAAAAAGAAAAATATCGAATATCAACGTTTTGTGACTCATCATTTACATCTTTTGAAGTCAGCACTTCAGAAGCTATTAAAGAAAGCTTTTTTAGGTGTTCAATTTGCTCTGAAGATTACTATGTATGTCTCAACTGATACTTATTCCCATTGAAGAGATTTCGATGTTTCTTGAAGTCTTCTTCAAATAAACAGCTGGTAAATTAAAATTATTTATCTTCTTATTTGCAGCATGGACAAGTTAAACAACATGTTGGGTCCTCCTCCCGAGTGTAACCTCATAAATGTGGCTCCAAAGAAAAGGGAACCCAACCAATTCATACGCCGTCATCATGTCAAGAATAAATTATCGTTAGACATTGACCCAACTTTTTCGCATGCATTTGATCCCCTATCTCTTACCCTACAAAAGGAACCAGCCAGTAAAATAGAGCCTGTTTCCAATAAATATCAAACCTTGAATGTGGACATGCTAAGAGAATCTCTACATTCTTCTAATGCATATGGCAAAACTATTGATGATGTATCATATTCCAAAATTGATCCTGACAGTTCATTTAGAAAAGACAACTATCCTCCCCCTCCAAAAACCAGATATATCACTCCTAATCCTCGAAACTCTAGGCATAAAAATTATCATTCCATAGATTACGACAGAGAACACTCAATTACAATTGAAAAACACAATAGCTCTATCTATTCTCAAAAGCCTCCTACACCCGCTAGAAAGGCTAGCAAGGGAATAAGTGGTACCTTGACAACTATTCAATCAAAACAATCACGGGTAGCATCCTTAGGACCAATATCTAAAAGCAAAAAGAGCTCTATTCATGAAATTAAAGAGTCCAAAGTTAGCGGAACTTTGCTAACTTCTGAACTTCCTTCGACCAAAGAGTCATATACAACTCTCACTTCTGCATATCAATCTAAGGATAGATTGCTATGGCAGGATTCTGGTTTATTGGAAAAGGATCCTAAAGAGATTATACAAAATATTGTTCAGAAACATATAGAAGATTCTTATAAGAAGATCAGTATAATCAAGGCCAACTTCAAAAAGAATAATAATAAATTCTTGTTCCAGTTATATAGCGAAGATTAAAAATACAGAAGGACCATCTTGAGTGAGTTATTATTGTTTTTGCCATCTCACGAGTTACACTTGTGAGTATCTTTTGCTAATTTTTTGGAATTTTGAACTATTTTATAATTTTGCTTACAGAAAGTCTCCATGCTGTCTGTTTTCGTTTTCTTCTTTCCCTGATGCTTTTGTATTTAGAACATTTTTCTAAACAAGCATACAATAACTTAAGATTCATTCCCTTTCTTTGTAGCAATCCTAACAACTTATTCAGGTTCAGATTCACATACTATCAATTTTGCTGAAATCTTTATGAAAATCAAATTACTCTATACAGTATTTATCACTTGCTTATTTATTATTTGTCAAGGTATCGAGAATTACTCAATCTAGCCCTCTTTATGAGCTTTAAGACTCTCAATTATACAGGAAAAAGGCAATAAACGAATTCTTTATTTCAGTTTTAATTTTATTGATGTCAAAGCTCATAAAGGCCAAAGGTTCAAAGCACGCATCCAAGGAGGCCATTCCAAAAGGGCCAGACCCAAAAGAACTTGAAGCTCAACGATTGGCAGAGGAAATGCGTCTTCAGGAGGAGTTACGAAGAAAAGAAGAAGCAAGAAAATCCGAAATTCTTACACTTCCAACCGGTCTTGTCTTATACTTAAATAAATACTGTGTTGAAGAGGCCTGGAAACACCCCCAACCAAAGGAATTCATTACCAAATATATTACTCAATTATTCAAACAGAAAGGGATATTGAGTAATTTTGAATATGTTGAGATTACAATTATTGCAGAATTCCACCTATACAACCTTATCTTTGCGAAGGAACAACTTGAACTTGATGATGATAAAACAGTCGTACTATTGAATATCTTATGGACCTTAATGATGCACAATAATCCTTTCTATTTCCAGAAAATAGATATCACTCAAGATTATGATGATGAAATGAAAAAAAAGTTTATGAGCAAAAAGACCTTTGAGGACGACCTCGCCGAGTTCAGAAAAGTGTTGAATAATCACTGTGTTGACAACCCTCCCTCACAAATAAAATATTTTGAGGCCCTTGAGGTGGCCCAGATCTTGGACTATGTCAAGAATGGATACTTTACCCACTACAACTTGTATAAGAATATATTGTTGAATAAGCAGAAGAATGAAGAATTCAAAATAACTGTGTATGTCGACGAGCCTCTCAGGCAAAGACCTTTAAGTGAGGCCTTATATATGGGCAAAGAGAGACATGAAGTTAAAGAGGATGACGATGATGAATTGGTAGTGATTTTGTTGACCTTTCTTTATGTTATTTAGAGAAAAGAGGCTGAAGAATTGAGAAGAAAGGCCGAAGAAGAGGAGAAAAGGAGAAAAGAAGAGGAAGAGAGAATAAGAATTATGGAACAGGAAGGAAAAGAAGATGCAAAGATTCTTTCTGTTATTGAGGAGAAACTCAGAATTGCAGAAAATGCCCTCAATAAACAGCTAATGGAAAGAGAGAAGTTATTACAGGAAAAATTAGCTCCATTTGAGGCTAAGCTTGCCAAGAAGAAATAAAGCCATAATTCGTTTATCAAATAGATATAATAGAATCTCTTTCTAAGTAATCAATGTGATTAGTATGTGTTTCCTTTGAATAAGGCATGATGATATATTTACACATTACTATTTTTGAATAATTTATATCAGGATGTATACAATCAAAGTTATAAGGCTCAAATAATAGTGAATTTATCCACTTTCGTGAGGATTAAGTTCAAAGTATCTGAAATCCATAAATAGAACAGCACACATCAGCAAAGCTTTATCCTGAGACGTGCAGTTACTCGGGAAAAATAAGACAAATTGGTCTGCATCAGCAATTGTTTGTTTTAAACAACCATTAGATCTCTTATACAACCGAGATAATTCGCTACCATCAGGAGTTCTGATAGTGAAGTTTATATTTTGACATAGAGCACAAGGACATCTGCACCAAAGCCCAAGTTGACAACAGTTTCCATGAATGTTAAACTTTTGCTGACTTCTATCATCAAATACACTCATGTTTATTGAACAATTCCAACTAAAGGGATGAGTGACCTTGCCCAAAAATTCATCCTTTCCATTTTCTACACAGGTTATTCGAATCTCAGGTCTATTTAGGCATAAACAGGTGCATGCACATGGCCTCTCTATTTTCAAAAAAGGCTCACCATCCGACTCATCATTCTCATCACAATGCGAGATTACAACCTTGAAAGGTCTACACTCTCCACTACAGCAACATCGTACACAAAAAGATGATTTTTCCTTACATTTGAATATCTTCTTGCCCTTCTTGTCTCCTTGCTTGGTTAAACTATATATATAAAACTTATTTTCTGTCTCACAACATGTAATAATTTCAAGTGGCTCAATTTTTTGCTTTATAAATATTCCATCCTTTGCATCAAGCTTCTCAAATCCGCTCTTAGTGGTCACAATACTGACCTCAGGAAGAGGAAGAATTTGCCCTTGGATATAAGGATTCGTATTACCCACACTAGCCGAAAATATGTTGTTATGAGGATATGGTTGTCCTATTGGATATTGATAAGGGATAGCTGTATCGCTTCTGGCGTGCTGCATTGGATTCTGATAATTACTTGGAGCATAATAAGGAGGTGTTTGGGTTCGATCTTGATTCGGGAACATCGTATTTTAAATATTTTTTATTTGCTTAGCTGAGTCGAAAGATTTAGGCTTCTTTCTATTTGATTAAACTAGAAAGTCAAAACTATAATTAGTGCCTGCTTGATAGGAGATTGGAATTAATATAGTTTATTTTTTTCTATTTTTAATAATTCCGATTCTATTACCGAAAACTTAACTCAATAAATTTGAAAGTCTATTTATCTCAGAGTAAAGATAGTAGCATCATAACAATACTGAATTGAAATGATAGAAAAATATCCTTACAAATACAATCAACCTTAGAAGAACTTCAAAAATTGAAGCAAATTAAAACTCTCTAACATCTAAATTTTCCTTCTCATGTAACCCTGATTTCTCTGAAACCTTTGGGGTTAACTTTCTGGCTGACTCCTTCCTTCCAGAACTCGCTATACTCTTATAATTAGCAGTATTGAAATCTAACAAGTTAATCAATATTTCATAATTCGACTTGTGAAATATTCTGTCTCCTCTCTGTCGGTTGTTCTTCCATTAGACTTCTTAAGTTCACCAAGCTCCTTCGCCAAAGTATATATCAAGCTTTGATAGGTCTGCTCTTTCTTCTTCATCAACTTAATCTCATTTTCTTTCTGTTTCAATAACTTGTCTAGTTCCATAACATTAAGTCCCTCATCCTATAAAATTATCAAGGTATTTCATTATTATTACATGGAGCTGTTGACCTGAATTCAGCCTATTGAATGGCTCAGCTAAGGGCTTATTATTAGGCTCTACAGATCCAAATCTAGGCTCATTCACCTCTTCAGTTTGGAGCTCTCGTATTTTTGAATGAATCTCCAAAAAGTTATCTACTCCCTTAATTAACTTCTGCTGGATATCCTCAGAGGTTATGCTTTCAAGGAGATCCTCTTTGATCTCGCCAAGAGCATTTCTATTAGAAATGTAATTCTCAGGATACTTGAGAGTATCCTCAATCAATGAAGACTTCTCCTCAAAAAAATTCATGATCTTGTAAAGGACATCTTGGTAATGACTGTGCATGTATGTGGGCAATATCAAACCATCATGAGGATTGTCTCTTCTGATTTCGATGGATTGCTCAAGCTTTTCCAACCTAATTCTAAGATTTTTGTTTTCTTCTTCAAAGTCTTGATTAGCTTTTAGGAGTTGCTCAATTCTTTCAGTTAATTTCCTTTCAGTCTCTCTCATTTGGTGGAAAGTCATGCACAAGAACTTTTCTAAATCCTTGAAGTCGAGTATTACAGAATACAAGAAGTCAGCTCCAATAGTCTCATGATATGACAGATATCTTTGGTGAGATTTCAAGTCAAAGTTTGGAAGGGCTTTCTTAAGATTTTCCAGGACGGAATTATAATCCTCTTTAAAAGATTTAACAAGACCTTCCTTATATTTAACAATAGAGTCTTGATGACCAACAACTCTCTTCTTTGGTGTTGAGGATCCTGAAGTACTTGAGACATTAGTAGGAGCCCTAGAACTATAGTTAGAACTTAGCACTGGAATCTTTGACTTAGATGCTGACTGACCTAGGTAGGGTCTAGAAGAGCAATAATTAAGTTGTTCATCCTGCACAGATTGTCTAGAAGGAGCTTGGCTCTCATGATGCTCGAAATTTTTTAGTACCACGTTTGTTACATATTCTCGTTTGTCGACTGAGTCATGTCGTGGGGAAACTTTTTCGGGTTCATCAAGCTAATCTAATGAGCAAATTATTTAATCATAATACTGCAATTGATAGTTGAGAGACTTCAAGAACCTTGGATTCATCATGCTTGGAGTCAAACTTTGGTTGTTAAGACTGATAACAATTAATTTACATTGATGGAACTGAATAAGTTAGTAAATTGCTCAGAAGGCTTTGCTTGCTCAGGAACCTTGAATATATTATTCCCAATTAGATTTCTAAGTTCTTGGATGTTGGAATCTAGGTTCTCAAAGATTTCACCTAACAAATAAATATAACCCTGTCAGATAGGGACTTGTAGGGGGTTCGTCTTGGAGAGATTTTTCAACAAGGGCTTTGAAATCTGGGATATCATAATTTTTCAAACCGGGAGTCTTAGTTTGACCTATTATGGCTTTTGACGGTTGGAAAGATGGTTGACTTGTTGTATAATTAGCTATATTTTTTGTTGAGGACTCTTTAGTGGCATAAGAAAATGTCGGAGGGGTCGGATAGGCTGTGGGTACGTCCTTGAGGAAGATATTTTGCTTTTTTGGAGTGACTGAATTGTAGGCGGAGACTTTGACTAGAGGCTGTTCTAAAAAATAAGACCTTGTATAATGAAGAGAGTACCTTTGGGGCGAATTGGAGACCTTTCAGAGTCTTCTTCGACCATAGTAATTTCGTATGTGTCTCTGTGCTTTCTGGAGGAAGATGGGAGTGCGTTGCGGTACTTTATGTCCATTTTGGAGTGTTCAATAAATTTGATAAAACCTTATTTAACTGATATTTTTGCGTTAGTTCGATATAATTATCAAAATATTCAGAACTTTTTCAAAGAATTCCCACAAAGATGATGATCCTGGAGGTCTTTAAGCCCTAGTCCGATACTAATAAGTCAATTGGAACAATAGTGAACAATGGTTACAGACAAATGAGCCAAATCACGAAGAGAAGATTTTGATAACGATAATCTTGAATAGATCTAATATGTATTAATTTTTATGCATCACTTGGCCAAATCATTATAGAGAGCTCCTACAATCCATCTAGAAGGAGTAAACTCACTATCTATTCACTATTTTGGCCTTTTCTTGTTACTTTTCAATGTGTATTAGCCAGTTAACAAGGATAGTTAGAATAGCGAATATAAACAACAACAAGAAATATCTGGGTTTCTTTTTCCACTTTAGTACTTCTGATTAACATCCTATGAATAATTTATTGGTTCTGTAAATTTAAGTCCATAAAAGACTTTTAATTCGCAATAGCCATATATGCAAACAGTCTTTCCTGCTAGATTAAGTCCTAGAAACAAGATTCATTATGATTTTAGTCCAAAATCCCCTGAACAGCATGATATTCACAATGATCTTCAAATTGTCCAAATCATCTCCTCCTCTAAATTCCCTGTGTATTTAGTGTACTCAAAAAGCCAGCAAAGGCACTTCGCGATGAAAATCTTCCTGAAGGAAAAGTCAACTCTTCATGAGGGATTTATAAAAGAATCACAATTCATTTCCTTGACTCACCCTAACCTGGTCAACATCCTCAAAGCTCAGCCTAGCAAACAGATGCTTTATGATGGGGAGTTAGTTTGTGTGTCCTACATCCTTATGGAATATGCGCTATTTGGAGATTTTTCAGACCTATTCCTAAAAGACCTGTTTGTGAATGATGAAAAATTAGTGAGGACATATTTTCACCAGCTAATGAAGGCTTTAAGCTTTCTACATAAAAACAGGATAGCGCATATGGATATAAAATTAGAGAACTTGCTTCTGTCAGAAGATTTTTCCCTCAAACTAGCAGATTTCGACTTTGCTTTCTTTGAAGGTGATGATTATGTTAACCCTGGCACCAAGAATTTTAGGGCTCCTGAGGTCCTTAATTTGGAATGTAAAGACCCATTCGCAGCTGATGTGTACTCTGCTGGAATAATTCTCTTTGCCTTATTTGTAGGACTGCTACCTTATACTGAGAATTCTAAGCCTGGGTCTCCCAATCTGTGGAAATTGTTACTAAATAATAAACAGGATTTTTGGATAGCCTTTGAAGGACATTTTGCTAAGCACATATTTTTCAGTAAAAATTTCAAAAGTCTCTTTGAAAGTATGACTGAGAAAGATCCAGTTAAAAGAGCTACTGTCGAAGATGTAATGAAAAGTAAATGGTATAATGAGCCCATCTATACTTCGGGTGAGCTTCGCCAAATAATGAAAGCCAAAATGTCCAAGTATTATCATTGATCTGGTTAATTTTGTATATATCGTATCTTTTCTGCATTTTTTCCTTTACCACTTTCTTAAGAGTTTTATTTATGAAACTTTTTGTTAGATTCTGTTTATACTGATTCCATTCAGATTACCAGTCAAATATATAAAGACCTTTTGAACTAAGTCCTTAATAAGGTTCAATTCTCAATTGAAATAATAAACACGTCTTGAATAAATTTTATTAATGAATCTTGACGAGCTCCTCAACAATATATGGAACTATCTTAATGAGATGGTAACCTACTTCATGTAAAGATAACTTTCTAAGGACTTTGTCTCTCAAAAGAGAGCAGAGAAATACTCCAGAATTATCATAATTATTGTGGGTGTATAAAAGAATCCTTGCCCCTCTTTTAATCTATTAGATCATATCATTCATCGTCGCTCACCAGATGCAACAATTCAGCATTTGTGTATACTCTATGATCGGAGCTTTTGCTTTCTGCACCTTGGTTTTGTCATTTTCTGGAAAATAGTAATAATTTAGGTCTTCGTTCCTGCTTGGCCTTGCTGGAAGAGACATCCTGTTACCTGGAAACAGCCCAAGAGAGAATAAGTTAATATTTGAAAATGTGTTGTTCTTTCAAGTCTTGTAATTAGTATCTTTATTACAAAAAAAGTTATGAAGAGGCCTTTTTATATGGACTTTTGTCTCTGAAGTCACTAATAATTTGCTTCAAAGTAAGAGCAAAGAACAGTGCATATTTGTTTGGGTAGTGAATCTAATATTTGGATTAATAAATTTGAGCTATCTGAAGAGCTAACATATTCAATGTCTGATTTTCTTAGAGAAGGCATCTTCAATTTTCTTAGATGCTCATATAATAAATCTTTCCCAAACCTTTCATGAGATATTGAAACTCTCAATAGAATTTTTTTGTTAGAAAAGTCCAATTCTCTTATCTAGAAACTGTTTTTCATACACCTATTCTCTTTCTCTGCATGTGCATAATATAGATAATACATAGAAAGTGAATAGTATATCATATTCGAACGGATAGATATCTTAGTATTATTGATGAGTCTGATAACTGAATTTGAATCTGAAATTTTTATAGTGTCTATGGCTTATTGCATTTCCTACGAGAGTAAGCTATAGAATAAGAATTTGGTAAACCTGGATTTGAATTTCGTCTCCATATTCTTCAATTTCTTCCATTTCTTCTCCCATGAAATCAGCTTCTAAACCTTACATTAATACTATAACTATTGCTTACCTTCTTCTTCCTCCTCTTCTTCCTTTTGATCATTTCCTGGCATTTGTATAGTTATGTCTTGCATATATAGCTGTTAAATTCATATTTTGTCCAAAATTTCTTACTTGTTTCAATTCTTCTTCATACTGAGCCTCTTCATATTCAAGAAGGTCCTCATTGAATGTATTTTGAAGGTTATTCCAAGCGGCATTCAACGGGGGAGGAACTAAATTGATCTTGCTCATTTAATGTCTTAATTTTTTGAATCGGCTAGCTAAAACTGAAATAAGATATAAAACTAGTTAATTATCTAAAACATTAAAATGGACAATACCAAGCCTGTCATAGCCCAAAAGAGCCCTTATCAGTTTGCTACTTCTAATTATTTTCTGATCCTATAGAGTAGAACTCAAAAAAGGACAAACCTACTATTGGTGTGCCTGTGGAAAATCTAAGAATCAAGTAACTTTTTCTTCTCTAGGCATTCAACCTCTCAGCCTTTCTGCGATGGTTCACATAAGGATACTCCCTTCAAGCCCATTGCCTTCACTGCTGAAGAAGACAAGACGTAATTTTATGCATCTCTAGTCCTAATTATTAGTGCCTATCTTTGTGGATGCAAGCATTCCAAGGTAATAGGTCTATTAGCTCTAATTTTATTTTTAGAATGGACCCTTCTGCGATGGTACTCACAAATCACTCGATTTCTAAATATGTTCCGAATAAGTATATCAGTTGGTGATTATGAAATATGAACTGAAATTCTACCACACTACAAAAGTGATTGAATATCTCTGAAATTTTGAATATTGTTATTCTCACTCATTCAAGACCTATAGAGTTTAACAGAATAAACAGTCAACTAATTAAGACTTAGATAACAACAATTATTATACAACTAAACCTAAGGTATTGAAACAAAATTAGTGGATGATATCCTTCTTGGGAGTCGATTTGAACATAGCAAACTGTAGAGTTTTGGCTAGCGGTTGTAGAATACGCTTTTCAAACTCTTTATTGAACTTTTCAGGGGACTTTTGTTGATTCTCCTTATCATGACTGTCTCGTTTTGTTTCCTTTTTCAATTTGTCTAATTCTTCCTTTAGCTTCTTTTCCGAGTCTATCATCGCCTTAAGGCGAGAATTGAGCATTTCCAGTTTCTCTTCATAGTCTTTAGCAATATCCTCAGACTTTTTATTTTCGCTCCCTTGCAGTTTCTGCTTAGGAGACACAGATTTCTGAGCTGAACTCTGGAGTTTTGTCTTTTTATCTGATGCAGATTTTAAATCTCTTTCTGGACTGAATTTACTAACACGAGGTTCAGGGCTCTGTTCTATACTAGGCTCATTGCTAATATCTCTTCTGCGGGAATCGCCTATAATGTTTAAAATGATCAAAAGAATATACCCATATCTGACATTTCGCTTTTACGCATACTTAAATCCTGGATCTCTTGGATAAGGCTGTCTCTTTCCTTTTTCAATTGTTGAACGTTTTTGAAGATTTCAGAGTGAACAAATTCCATCTAAATGATCAATAAAGTGGAAGAATCGTCTACATTGACACGACCACGGCGGAAATGGTCCAAAACATTATCCCAGTCTGTGATTCTCTCATAGTTTTTATTTTTCTTCTCACTTTCTACTAACTTTGTAGTCATCGTCTTGATATTTTTCTCCATTTGCTTCTTCTCGTTATCCAACTTTGTCAGCTTTTCCTTGAGGTGGGTGTTAGCCATCATAAGTTCTTGCATGCTCGCTAGGACTCCTTCATTCTGATCCTTATCCGTCAATCGTTCTTGTAAGAGCTTATTGATTCTGGCCTCTAATTCAAGACTCTTCTGCTTTTCAAGTTCTAAGGCCTTGTTGATAGGAATTAGCTTGTCATTTCCGTCTTGAATATCTTCTGGTAGCGGGCCATATTCTACAAAATATCTATTTATCTTTCCTTCGAGTTTTAGAATTTCCTGGCGTAGCTTTTCTTTATCTGAGTTATGCTCTTCCTCAATCCTCTTTTGTTCCTATAATAATGATCAAACAATTTTTGGCCTATATACTCTTAGAAGATCTTCCTTTTCTTCTTCCATTTTTTTAATTTTCTGATTAGCTTCCCAAAGTCTTTCCTCTACTTCCTTCAATTTTTCCATTTCGAGTCTATAATTATCTTCAGTCTGGAAGAACCTCTCTTCAGCAGCCTGAAGCTTCTTTTCAGCTTGTTTGCATCTTTCCTCCAATAGTTTATATTCCTGTCTAATTAAGGATTCAAAAAAAAAAAAGGCCTTACAAGTGATTCAGAAACATTAATATCCATCTTTTCTTCAATAACTCTGCTTATATCTCTCTTACTCGAATTCATGGAGGCATAGTAGGAGCTCGAAAGAGTTTCTTTACTGGGAATTTCAGCCAAATTCATCTCTACAGCATTCACATCATTTATCAGTGACTTGCTTAGCCTTGTTAGCTCGGCTAAAACCTTCCCAAAAGCTCTACAAAATTAGATAATAAAAAGAAATATCTACTTTCCATATTCAACAATGAGTTGGTGGACTTCATGGTTAAGCCCTCCTTGATGACTATTCTGCTCTTCCATAAGCTTCTGGGTTGCATCCAAGTGGTCTTTGAGCTTCTCAATCTTCTTGGCATGAACTTCTAACTGTCCATATCTCTCCTTCAATTGAGATTTAGCGTTATCTATTTTTTCGATTTTCTCCATCATTCCTTCAAAGTCAATGCTGCTTTGATTTATCTGGTTAAGAGCACCAAATGCCGGGCCAAATTCTTGCCTTCTGCTGTCAGCTGAGGTAAACAAATTTCTATGCGACTCCCTTTCGTGAATGGAACTCTCTTGAGTAAAGTGCTTGGTATCCACGTTGTAATTTTGAATGTTTTCAGAAGTATTCATTAAGAAGGAAGGGTCTTGAATGAAAATTGGATTGGATTTGTTAGTGTTAGACTCCTGAGAGGTTCCATTGGTCCTTTTCCCACCAAAAGAGTTGAAATCTAAGAGTGACATTAGCAATGAGATTAGGTTACCTGTGTAGTCGATGGAAGTAGAGGTTTGGGTTATTGCTCTTTTCTTAGAAAGCCATCTGCGGACATGTCTTTGAATCTTGGTAATAGAGGCCATTGTATTCATTAATTCAGTTACAGCCAATGATTTAGCCTTTTTTGGAGGAGAGGCTTGCTGAGATTTTCTTCTTATGGCAGAAAGAAAATAAAGATCCCCTTTGGAGTCTGATTTCTTTTCTTTTGGATGGTCTTTCGTTGCTTCAGAATCTTGTTGAGGGGAATTATAGTGTAAATATTTCGCTTCGAATTCCTTTGCTTCTTCTAGAGCAGAGCTCTTGCCAATATGAGGCCAAGGAAGTATTCTATCTGGGCGTGAATCTCCTTCAGTTAGTTTGGAATCATTTTGAGGAGCTTTCAGTTTCATTGGAGAACTAAAAGAATCCTTGCGTTTTTCTGGGCTTGACCTTTTGCTTGAAGTTTCAGATGTCATGGTTTCAAAGATTGGAGGCTTATATTCTTCAGGCTCATCAACATGTTTTTCGACTGAAGAGTCTTCTATGTGCATAAATCCATTAGTCGAATATGTGTTAGACTCTCTAAAGCCCTTATCTAATAGAAATTAGCGAAGACGAAGAGATTTTTTACATGGAAGTAAGTTCTTGATTATATAAGAGCCAAGACTTGTTGACATTATTTCTCTTTTCGGACTGCTGGACTTCCTGAGAAGGTGTGCATTCGTGTAGGAGTTTTTGCAAGTTTTGTGGAGTGAATTTTCGCGTCTTTCGTTACGATGAAGTCTTTGGAACTGATTTTCTTCTCTTGGAGAAACCTAAAAGAATAAAAATTAATATGTATTAAGGTTTTACGCTGTTGAGCTTCTGAGTTCTTCTGGCTCGTGCCTGAGAGGCGTAGGAGGTATTTTGCATTGCGGAATTTTTCCTGCGTTAATACAAAATTGAAATAAAATTTATTTAACGAATTGGGCTTAATAAAATGAGTCAGTTCTCTATTTCAAATATTGACGAAGCCCTCAAGAAGTTGTAAAGATTCAATTTTTGTTATCCTAAAACCATCCTTTAGACGCCAGGAAAGGGCTGATGTAGAAAGAAGAGAAAAAGCTCGTGAAGAAGAATATCAAAGAGCCACAAAATTGTATATTAAGTATTAGATTTGGTTTTCTAAGATAATAACGAAGGGCACTTCAAAAGGAAACAGAGGCTTTTGAGAGGAATAGGTACTTTCAAAATGAGAATTGAATTTAGAGAATAGAGTCAATTATGACAAGAGAAATGAGTCCTTCAAGGAAGAGACTGATGCTATCATGAAAAGAACTAAAGTTGGGTATAATTTTTATATCAATAATTGTTCATTCATGCCTTAGGGCTATGAATTTGAGAGATTCAGCTGAAAGACTCGAAAAAGAGAGGGATAGATTGAATATGCATCTCCTTGAAGTCTTTCCAAAATTGTAAGAAACTAGAATATCTAGACTAACTTCAAGGGCTGAGCAAGTCAAAGAGAGACTTCTCAAGGAAAAGCAAGAACTTGAGGAAAGAATCCAGGTATTGTGGCATAATTATTAACTAAATGTACTCAGAAAGTCAGAGAAGATAACGAAAAGAGAAATTTGGATGCCTCATCAATGGAAATTCCAAATATTAATCTCATGGAAATCAGAGAAAGAAGAGGACAGCTCGAGAGATACCTTAGAGACACAGCACAATTAGCTGGTCATTATGAAAACAACAAAAATTACCTCGAGAAGGTCGCTGAACAAAGTCATAGCTATTTGGTAAGGCACAGTTGAATTTGCTGATCTTTTAGGATGAATTCTTGTCCAAGCCTGACCCCGATGACATAGTTTACCCTAAGGTTAATAGAGTAGAGCTTAAGCAATCAGTGATGCCTGAATATCTGAGATCTGATAGAGCCTTTACTGGAGCTCCTAAGACTGATATTTTGTCGAACTTCATGTATAAGATTCCTCCCATTGGAACTACCTCTCAAAGCCAGCTTATGACTAATAATAACCCTTCCCCTATAAAGAGTGAGTCATTGTTATACTCTCCTTTTACACACGCAAATGACTCTAGATTAAGTAAGATATCCAGTGTCCAGAAACTGCCCTTGAAAAATCTCTAAATTTCGCAATTTTGAACTATATCTTATATGTTTTGTGAATATATTGGATATGGATATATGGTATTTATAGTGAGATGACTAATATGTTTTGAGAAGTTTGTCAACCTTTGGTCAGAGGTCTTACTAGGGATACAAGTGTAGGATTGAAAACATAAAATAGATGTAATAGCGAGAGAGAGAGATATATATATATATACTAAAATAAAAATCTAAAGCCTAGAGTTCATTTCCTATGGTTATCCACTTGCTTCGTATATTGTTTCTTCTTCCAAAGATTTCTAAATAGAATCCTAAAACCTTTACTTTTACAAGATAACTTTTTACCATTAGGTACCAAACTTTCGATCAATTGATAAATCTCTTCAGGCTTCTGACTTTGTCCTCTTCTTTCTGAGAAAATGACATCACTTCCAATATTCTTATGGATCATGCCCTCAACATTTCCCTAATTGCTTAGCCCTCTATAACTTTATCTTACCTTGACACCAACTAAGCAACTTTCCTTAGCGTGTTGGAGATAAAATCCATGACCCTTAGCGATTTTGCCGTTAACGGTCTTCTTGATCCAAGTAATTTCATCGACTAGCTTGTATCCCCACTTTTCCATCATTTTAACTGCCAATGCATATTTGGCATTAATAGTCCTGAAATTTTATTCAAAATTTATATCAAGATACCAAATAAAGATGAAACCATCAGTTTGGAGTTTTTGGACAGGTATTTTTTGAATGAATTCATCAGCTAAGCTGGAGTATGCAATGGCCACACCTCTGGAAGGTTGAGAGGAGGACAATTGCCAGGGAGGGTCCATCATAATTACGTCAAAGAGCCGCTTGCCAAATTTCATTTGGGCGTCAGCCAATTTCTAGAACATAAAATTTCTCTAAAATGTGCTTACCTTCCAGTCGAATGTTGTCACATCTGCATTGATAGGGATGGCATCCTCAGCTACGAAGCTCTTCTTGCCTAGGAAAATAAATTGACGTACTAATTCCTATACATTCAAGTTCCTTTTGTTCCTGAATGAATTTGCTTCTGTAGAAGAGGAGTCTGTCTTTAACATTCTCATACAGCTTTTGAAGCTGTTTTTTATTCTTTGGAATTTTGTCTAGAGCCTCTTCTATAGCTTCCGCCCTTTGATCATTTTCATCCACATATATATCTTCTTCGTCAAGTATGCTACTTTTATTTTGTCTTTGTCCTTGGGTCCTATGGCCAGTACTTTTACTCTTCTTCCTCTTTTTGGTAGTCCGATCCATATAATCACTCACATTGTCTGACTCCAATTCGCTGTCATACTCAGCCCTGAAGTAATTCATCGGCTTTCTCGGACGTAGATTTTTGTAAGAAGTAAGCACAGTCTGCTCTTGCTTCTCCTCTTGCTTTTCCTCTTGCATTTCCTCCTGCTTTTCCTCGTCTTCAGATTCGACTTGCTTAGGTTGTCTTCCTCTACGTCTTTTGCCGTTTACTTTATTCTTTTTATCCTCCTCGATTTTTTCTTCTTCATCAGAATTAGGGAGTAGTTGGGGGCTCTCCTGAGGTGTGTTAAAACTATGACTAGGAGGGGATTGAAGGTCCTCTAGTGATTCGAGCGAAGACAAAAAGCTGTCGTCACTCATAAATCTATTTAAAAAATTTTTTAATTCAGGCGGAATAGAATAAGATCAAAAAATTCGTTAGAAAAATTTCCCTGCAACAGCTAGATAACTTGTTATTTAGTTTTCAAAGCACGTTTAAAATATTCATCTTTTCAGAGTTTCGAACCAAAATTCTCACACAGAAGCCAGAATTAATTTAGTCTCAGGAAATTCAAAGGTGAAACTTTGAAGATACAGGAGAGAGAAATAACCAATGGAGCCAAAGAAAATTCTTGAATAATATTGGAAGAAACAATATAATGATCTTCTTTCTAAAAATCAGGATCAATGTTTTGCTGTTAAAAGACATAACTTCTATACAAGCTTAATATCAATAAATTGATATGGATAATATAATCAAGCAATTAATTAAATCCAATAATCATGAAAATGAGGAATAAAATAGCTGTAATTGGACTTTGTAAAACCGAAGTGCCTTCAACAACATCACTTTCTTTTTGATCAGTCGAACCAGCAACACCTCCACTAACATTTGTTGCTGTAGTTGTCATCGTCTGTGCTTGTGGTGCTATCAAATTCACTGTCAGAGTTCCATGATTTGGTCCATGGTACTGTAACATTGGCCCAAATCCATAAGACCATATAAGGTTGTTTTCCCCTATTGTAATAGGTGTGTCAAATTCATCTCCTGTGTCCAAAGCTCTACGAACTTTAACAATAGTACCATTCTCTGAAACAGAATATCCCAAAAGTTCAAGATTATTCTCACCGGGAAGATTATTTTCACTTACAAGATCAGTGTCTAGACTTGGAGGGCCATGCTCATAAGACCAACGATCACTTGCAACAACCTCTGAACCGTTGATTTCAAAGGTCCAGATATCTGCATTTGTCATGCTAGTACCAAAGCCCATTCCGAAAAATCTATTTGGAAGTCTAAATTCAAATGCTGCTGTAATAGTGTTATTGTTTGTATCAATGTCGTAGTGGACTGTACATTCCGGATTCAGTTCAAAACTATTAGGAGGAAAGCTAATGTCACCTTCAGATCTAATATAGACCATTAAAAAGGCTAAGATCACAATCTCTAACACTTTCATTTTTAGAAAGTTATTAATTATAATTCAAGGTCTCTGATGAAGCTTAAGAGCTTCTAGATAGAAAATTCAGAATGAGGATGGTTTAAAACTATAAATTAGAAGGATTATATACTCAGAAAAGCATTCTTATAAAATAGCTTGTGCAACCAGCATTAATAGTAATGAAAGTATCCAAGTTCCATTCTCACACTAATTTCCTGTTTCAATTTGGTTTTTTTTTTTTGTGTCTGCAGACTAATTTATCATAAAAAGAATTTTTTTGCAAGGTTCTAAAATTAGAAACAGTAAATATAGACTATTTTATACAATTGGTGAGCACTCCATTGCTTTTATTCGAGGATTCTAATTAGCATTTGTGAGTTGTTTAGATCTAATAATAAGGGATGAAAAGGTCGATAAGGGCGAACTAACATTAGGGCAGATTCTCATGAACTTTAGCACTATTTTTCTAGATGTAGCTTATAGATAAACAACAGTTTAATCATACTAGATTACCATATTAAACTCTTTAATACAATGTAGCTTCAGACTTTGAGCTAGAATTAAAATATATATAGAAGAGATTGCAGAGATTAATGCTGAATTGATAGTTCTCTTAGACAGCTTGAGTGTCTATTTATTGCCTTGTACAATTATCTTAAATTGAAGTTTTCACAAAGATAATTTCAACAAGAGAGAAATATACCACTGTGAAAATACAGTACATACGATCTGTAGCAAAGCATTAAATAAACATTGGATGCTATGAATATAGTATTGAGAGGCGCATAATTATTTATTGAACTATAGAACAAAAGCTAGCAAAATTGCTAATAAAGCTAAACATGAAAAGGTTTTCAGATTTTGACTGGATTTGACAATTTTGACTTGGTTTGCATAAGAGGGCTTTGATAAACTAAGACTCTCGGTCGATGCCACTTTTTGAACAATTCTTGATGATAAAACTTTTTTCCTTTTGAGGTTAATTTGGGCAGTGGTAATGCTGGTTTGGTCATGGGCTAGTGTAGGTGAATCTGCAGAGTATGCAAGTATAATGTTATTCACAGTCGGGCTAATAGCTGTATCATAACTAGTATCGTTTGTATTAAGAGCCCTTTTTAATTTCACTATTTTACTAGTTGTATCATTTTGGTATCCATATATTGTTAAATCATCAGTGCTTCCTAGATTTGTATCAAGGTAAACCTCAGAGTTTCCTACAATATAGCCATCATCTACTGTAATGGCTCCTTGTCCATCAGGCCTGAACAGCCAAAAGTCATAGACACCCTCTTTTTTTTCAAATCCAATTCCAAAGTAATTGTGCTTAGAATTAAAAGAAATAGTAAATGTTCCTGTCTGACTCTTAAGATCCAACTCATATGAAATCGTGAATTTATCGTCTATTACTAATTCGTTTTTTAGTGGGAAGGCATCTCCAACCATCCTAGCGGCACTTCCCTGTTGACTTGTGTCACCATCTAGCTGTCCTGGAGAGAGAAAGTTGTTCTGACATGAGATTGTTTTCAAAAAGACGAAAAGAAGAAGAAAAAAACCAGAATTTGTCATGAAACCTTGAGTCCAAACTTTAACTAAATTATATAGGTTACCCTAAAGCTCTTAAGATCATTTTAAAATAGCTTCTATTCAGATTCTAGGTTGCCACCTTTAATAGAATATTCTTTAAGATTAGTCACTGTCAATAGAAAATAGGAATTGGGTTTAAATTTCTATTCTCATGAAAGAGAGAAAAAAAAGTCCTAAAAATTTTGGCACTATAACAAATCTTATGGGCAATCTAATCCTCTTGTCTTTCTCCTATACTTCATTCGTTCTAATGATTATTCACTTATTCTACTATAAAATAGAGTTTTGTTTCTTATAACTTCAATATATGATTTTCTTATTATCAAATGTTAGAACAATATAGGACTGCGTTAACCTTAGAAGATGTCTATTAGACTGTAGAATCTCTATATTAATTAATTCTGGAAAGATTTTCTCTTTCAGTAGTGAAAATCAAAAAACGAAAATCTGAGATACATAATTCAAAAAGTCCTAACTCTACGTAAGAACTAATGAATTCGAAAAATAGAGGAGTTCCTGACTTTCATTCTGATTTTCTTAACAATCGATTCTTGTTTGATGAATTATGCATATAAATAGTGTTTATTTTATAAGTTAGATATTTAGAATCTAAGGACTTATTTTCTATTAGAAGTTAGTGGATATTATTACTATACTCCTATACCCACCAGAGATTGTCTCAAACCTGACAAATATTTTAATTCAACACCTCTACTCTATTTCTATTTTATCAGTTTTAAACTTGAAATTTGCTACATTATAATTTACTCTAAAGATATCGAACTAAAAAGTGCTAATGAAAGATGTATAAAATCCTTATTAATATGCTTAGACTATTGATAATTATATCTATGAGCTAACTAAAATGAATTATCGATGAAAAACTAACCATAAACTTAAGCTCTATATTTAGACTTAATCCTTAAGAGATTTATTTTTGTTTTGATTCATTTACAGAAACAAATAATACTATACAAGATAATAATGCATTTATACGCAAAAAAAGAATAGAAAGCTTAAATATGGAAATTACGCTTGTACTCGAAACGAAACTGAATATAAGGGAGACGTAAGTTCCCAATAAATCTAAAATTAAAGGCCTAGAATATCCGGCAGGAATTATTAAGAGATTCTTTGGAGTCACTGTCTGGAGTTATTAAATGTTTCATTATGAAGTTTAATTCCTTTTTAGAGAATATAGGGCCTTGATACCATTTATTTTGTTTAATCATATCTGTGCTAGGTCTTTTAGATGGGTCACTATTTACCATAGACAGAAATAGATTTTTAAATTCTTCATCACAATTTACACAATCTCTATTAATACTTATCAAAATATCCCAAAAAGATTCTTGTCTGTTCATTAATATGTCATGCATATCATATCCTTTGATAGGGTTACCTTCCATATATGGAAAGAAATGAAATTTGAGTGAAAATAATATGATACCTGCAGAATAAATATCAGCTGCTTTAGGATTATAAATCCTTCTGTTGATTACTTCAGGGGCCCTATAATCTATAGTTCCAGCGCCGTAAATCCTCTCCTCAAACTCAGACTGGCAGGAATCGAAATCTGTTATTTTCAGAGTATAATCTTCTGCCAAGAGAAGATTATCGAGCTTGAGGTCCAAGTGTGCCAATCCATGAGAATGTATGTATTCTATTCCTTCGATAAGTTGATGGAAATAGGTTCTAATAAGCTTGTCATTTTTTACGAGTTTGTTCTCCACTATGAGGCTACAAAAGTCCCCATAGGGAGCGTACTCCATTAGTGTGTATGAGAAATTTATTTTGCGGTTGTTTTTAATCATGGTATTGAGAGATTGTGTATCAATAATAGAGATTAAATTAGGATGTGAGAAAGAGGATATTCTTTGCTCACGTAGGAAATAAGGACTTATCTTTTGTCCTTCGTAAGGATAAATTTTCATGACATAATGTTTTTGATCTTCTTGAGAGGCGACCAAATAGATAGGGAAGCGAGATCTCCTCATCTTCCTTACTATTTGGAGGTCCTCTAAGGTTGACGTAATTGTGATTGGAGATTCAGATGAACATTTTAACCGAATCCTATTAAGCGGTTCTTCTTCACTTGATGCTGTAGATAGACTCGACATGATGTCATAAAAAATATGTTTGGTTGAAAAAATAAATTATTAGTCTCGGCCGAGATTAGAATTTATAGCTGCGAATCGATCAGAAAGATCGGATTCTGTTCCTAAAGAATCTTTCAGAAAGTCGAATCTATAGCACCATGGAAAAATCACCTAGTTGATTGATTCAGAAAAGATAGAGCAAAGATCACAGCTCGAACAACTGAGTTACAAATTTAACATTGTTCAAAGTAAAAAATCATGAGTTAGAGTTAGGGCTAGAATAAATCGTGAGAATTGGGAATGCTATTATCAATCTTTTCATCATATTGGTATCATTGAATTCCTCGGATATCTTGAATCAAATTCATTCTAGAACAATTTCATTTATTATTATATTCCTGATAAGTTCTAATAGAAAAACGCTATCCAAACCCATTGTAATGATCTCTTAGAATGCTGATCTACTACAAAATTACTAGTTCTCAACAGCAAAGCCTGATCCTTTCATTCTTTATGTTCGTTAATAAATTATCAAGCTTGCAAAGTCTTCAGGTTTCTAAGTTGAATCTATTTACCTGTGATTCCTTTGATAATTATAGGGCTTCTAATATTTAAAATTATTTCTTGGCATGATACTTGATATGGACTTAGAAGGAGAAAGAAAAAAAAATTAGGTAACACAATTTGGTTCAATTCTTTCTTTTACTTCCAATATAATTCTTTCCCTATCATGCGCCTCTGTTCAAAACATCATTTAGACTATATGTTCTTGCAATAAGACCTGTTCTTGTCCATAGATAATGAATCTATTGTTATTTTCAAATAAGAAAATAGGCACAGATTCTAAAACTCATCTTTATACTTCAGTCATATAATAAGGCATTATTTTACAAATCTTTAGGCAGAGAAATGAATAATGGCACATAACGCTTTAGAATTTGATACCATCCTAAAGAGTAATGTATCTTGAAATCTTTAAAGTGAAGATAACTTTATATTCTATGCAGAAAGTATCAATTTAACAAATAGGCCTTTTTCTATTTGGAAAATAGATACATAACATGGCCTATTTCTGAATTTTCTTTATTACTAGTTCGCTAATGTGACTTAAAATCTCGTTTTTTAAACTTTCTTTGGCGAACTCTGAAAAAATTCTCATATTTTATCAGTGTATGCTATATCAATAGGAAATGGTCATTGAAATTCATGAAAAGCCCAATTTTGACAAAAAATAGATTGAGAACTTAGCAAAGAGACATATAAAGAAAATAGGACATATGAGTAATAGCTCTGGGTACGAATATTTTCAATAACGAACTTCATTATAATTTCTAGATTATTTAACAAGATCACCTGATGTGAATTGCCATTGTTTTTGACAATAAGCTTTCTGAGCAAAAAAGACTTTTAAATGATTTTGCAAAGAAAATTTATTTAAATCCGTTTACATAACAGACACTTCACAAAAGTCCATGAGCACCCTTATGAAGCGCTCTGAGCTCCAAGAACTCAACAATGCTTTGTGTATGAGTTATAACTTATCCTCTTTGACACTTCTTTAGTGAGCCTTTCCAACCTAAGCAAAGACGGGAAGATAATTAATCTATTCACTAAGGATAATCATAAAAGACCTTCTTCAAATGATCATTCTAATATCAGTATGTACTCAGACGATTCCCTAGCGTAAGAATACCATCTCCACATATCTAAGAGACTTTAGTCGAGACATACATAATTTTTTCTATAATCCTTCCAAACGTGTTCCTCACGAAGTTGGAAGCCAGACTCATGAATCGATTAAACATGGGGAGAACTTCAACACTGCCACTTTTAACCATGGCGAGAGACGACCCACTATGTCAAGTGATGCAGCTGACTTACCCTCGTTGACAGAGGCCAGTGAGGGCTCCACATATAGCCGGAGTTCCTCAGCTAGGAGACATGACAAGGAAAATATCTTGGGTAGTGAATCTTTAATCTTCGACTTAATTTATTTAGGTAACTCCATACAAAATGTGCCAAGAAGTCTTCCAACTCCAGATATTAACTACTTTCTAGAAGAGCTCATGATACCTCGCGTGATGAAAATCTCTATTGCTAACACTCCTTTCCAAAAGGTCATCTTTGTGCTCGTCTTAAAAGTATTTGAAAAATCCAAATATCTTGAAAATTTCATTTTTGAATGGCTCGATCTTAAAACAACAACCATGGTACTCTGTAGCTTAAATTTTCTAACCAACTAGGTAGGGTATGTCAAATGTGAGTATATCAAACATGTACACAAGCAGAAGAAAAATAGGTTCTGCATTGTGTGTCAAGAACCTAAGAAGGACCCTAAAGGCCAGGAGAATCTACATTACATCAATATCGAGACCAAAAGTCCTGAGAAGTGTGACCTGTACGTCGAAGGCCTAAGGGCTGTAATCGCCTACATGCATCAAAATGTGCGTTACTGAAGAATGGTGCTCTACTTTTTAATTTCGTTCAGATTTGTCTGTTTATATGGTTTCAATGGGTTTTCTGAGTGTCCGTCTTGATCTTCAAGTCTAATTTCATACAGATTTAGTAAAGGCTTATATTGTATATATCGTTAGAATTAACTGTAACAAATGACTGAGAGTTGCTTCGCATTCAAAACTGTTTGAGACCCGAAATAGTGAATTGAGAGTCCAAACATGTTTGGATTGCTAAATAAAGTCATTAATGAGGTCCACGATCTTATCAATAAACCGAGACTGTATCACTAAGTGAATCATCGATTGGTTCTTAATTTCAATTAGGTGCTTAAATTTGATTGGCAGTTTCAATTGAGTCAGTCTATAAAATCGCAGCTTAATATTAATTATCTTGTTTTTTATTAACAAGTAAAGATTCGTCGGAACTACACCTCATGCCTTTCCAAACTCTTGTAGAAACCCAACCTGAGCAGCTAGTCTCCAACGAAG
>Ga0065720_1019069_pt1 | contig 40010 bp, 27 predicted proteins | sample Thericmetagenome_FD_59107 | JGI IMG/M metagenome (GOLD analysis project Ga0065720, IMG submission 59107) | Thermophilic microbial communities from the Joint Bioenergy Institute, California, USA of rice/straw/compost enrichment - eDNA_2 v2... | ecosystem: Engineered > Solid waste > Grass >... | reverse complement strand
TATGGACTCGGGGGGGGGGTTCACTGCCCCGCAGCAAACACTTTTGGTGGTTCGGTTACCAGAATCGGCGCACGCGCAAAAGCTCGCGCACGGCGAGGGAAAACATTAAGGGTAAGAAATCAACCGTGCCTTAGAAAATCAAAGACTCTTGAGGAGAGACCGGAATTGGAGATCGGACGAGCGTCAAATTTTGCAAGCTTGTGAATTTTGTGGCCAGAGTGCGATGCGACTCCCCGAATTACTGAACAAAGAGTCAATCGCCGCAAGCGCGCCTGGGACTTGGGAAACGTGACGGCGCAAGTCCCAAAAAAGTGGGCGGGTCCTGGAAGTCAAGCGGGCAGCTTGCAGCGTGGGTATGGCGCTAGCCCCAAACAGGAATAGTGTGGACCCCCCGTGGAAAGACGGATTTTCAGCGGGCGAAATTTGCGCCCCGGAAGGTAAAGTTACAGTAAGAAACGCGCTGGCGGAGTAATGCGGCGTATCGCCCGTTCTTCAGCAGAGAGGCCAGTCCTTCAGAGGCTGCAGAGCTGCTTTGGCTGTCTCCGTTCTGCCTTGCATTCTCCGTTCTCCGTTCCAGTTCCAGTCACAGGTGCAGAGCCAGGCTCTCTCCATTCCCTCCATCCCCAGACCACACAAATCACACCCTTCGCTCCCTTTCCCGCTGCTCCCTCCCTTCTGCTTGGATTTTTTTTTTCGAGGGGGCGCCGCCGTGGCCGCGACGACACAGCCGCCAATCTGCGATCCCCCGAGCACTTCCATCGGCCTTCACTTGCTAGTTCCTTTTTTTTCCCTCTTTGCCCTCGCTCCCGACCGCGTTAATCGACTTCGTAGACTGCGTCTTTTCTGCCCTGCCTCCCTCTGATGCCGTTTGCCACATCCGTGACCGCGTCGCCGCGACCTGCCACGCCTGCAACGATGGAGGACAGGAAGAGGCCCGCCTCGAGCGCGGTTGATGACGGCGCGCCGCCGAGCAAGCGCCAGGCCATCAACGGCAGCAGCAAGGACAAGAGCGATGTCGAGATGAGAGAGGAAGCCTGGATTGAGGTGAGTCCCTTCATGCCTTCATGTCTTCATTCATCCCGACCTCCTCGGCCCTGCGAAACTCGCCGACCCTGCGTACCCTGCATCGTGTCCTGTCACCACACACCTCACCATCATTGCACGTCCACGTCCACGCACCACGCGTCCTGTTCCCATCTCGTGGCCAACGCCAATGCCATAAGCCATCCAAATTTCTTCGGGGCGATAGAAGGAAGCTATCGACTGCCGTCATCCAGCTCAGCTCCATTTTATCTCGCCTTGGCTGTGTGGCTAATGCGCGGCTTGCTGGTCACAGCACGCCCGACTTCCTCTCAGGCCCTTCCCCCATCCTTTGCAGTCATCATCACGTCAATATCATCACAGGCTATCTGCATTCTGTCGCTGTATCTCCGCTATGCTGCCGCATGGGGGCTACGCATACACTGGACTCCAGAGCCGATGGGTTTGGCTGACATGGGTATCTTGATCAGGAGTATCAAAAAGGCGCCATTTATCGGCAAATGCTCGAGTACAAGCGGCAAGCTATGAGCTTGGAAAACCGCGTCCAGGAACTCGAGAAAAAGTCAACAGACCACGATGACCACATTCGCATCATGGACGCATGGGTGCTCCAGGTACGTTGGTTCCGCCCAGTCCGCAACAGACTCCGGCCACTAACGCTGCGGGCTTAGTTGCTACAAGAAATAGATCTTTTGGTCACGAGCACGATATCCTCTACCAGCTCCCAAGACTTACATCCGGGCTCGGCTCTCGCTTTCAGTGACAGCAAGGATTTTCAGCGGCACTTGGGCGAGAAGGCAAAGACTCTTACTTCTAAGACGGATGCGATACTCAAGAGGCTAGCCAGTGCACGTGGCGAAGTTAAACCCGAAGTAGCAGAGCTGGAATCTCAGGTTAAGACCTTACTTGCGCAGCAAAAAGATTTGATTGTCAAGGTCGATCGTCTCGAGACCCAGAATGCGTCGCTTTCAGAGCAGTACGACAAGGCAACCCTCAAGGCAATAAAGGCCGAACGCAAGCTCGACCGTTTACGGAGCGCCCAGGTGCAAAAACTAGAGCAGCAAGCTATTGCTAGCTCTACCCGCTCAGCTCCTAAAGACGAAAATGGCTCTGGTTCTGGAAACTCGGACGGCAACAACGAAGAGTTGAAGCGAAAGTGTCACGAGGCAGAGGCCGTCGTAACTAAGCTGAAGCAGCAACTGGAGACTGCACTCTCAGAAAATAAGGCGCTTATGGACGAGAATTCTAGTCTAAAGATCAAGAAGGAGGTGGTGACCGACGAGGAATATGTGCGGACTGATGCCTTCAAACAATTCAAAGCTCAGAATGAAGACCTGATTAAGCGAGTTAATCACCTCGAAGCCACTAACAGGCAACTCCGGGAGGAAGCTGAGAAGCTGAGAGCGGAGAGGACGGAGTGGAAGATGAAGGTCGAGGCCGAAGCACAGGCTGTCACGGCGGAGTTGGAGAAGGAACTCCATCAGAAAGACCAAGACCTTGCTCGCATCCGCAGCGTGCGGGATGAACTTAATGCCGAAGTCATGATGCGCAAAGCGGCTCAGGAACAAGAGAGGGTATCAATTACGCAGCTCAAGGAATTGGTTGACGCTCAGAGCGCTCGAATCGAGGAACTAGAGTCGGAACTTGGCCGGCTACGATCCAACGAAGCATCGAGCGTAACTCCTGATATCGAAGCGATACCAATCGACGAACTGCGTCAGAAGTATGCCAAGCTGGAGAAGGACTTCGAAGCAATCAACAAGGAGTTGCCCCTGCTGGAGAAGTCCTACAAGGCGACGATGAGCCTAGCGCACAAGAAGGTTATGGACCATATCAATATCGAAGAGACGGTCGCCAAACTCCAGGCCGAGAAGAACAAAGCCGATCAGAAATACTTCGCTGCGCGCAGAGATATGGACGCCCGGTCACACGAGATTCGGATGCTTCGGGCGCAGAACGGCAAGAGCTCTGAGATCATATCTCAGCTCAAGGAGGTGGAAACGCACAACCGCAACCTGATTAGCAGTCTGGAGAAGCAGATTGTGTCTCTCAAGCAAGACATCTCCAACACCATGGCGGAGCGGAAGAGGCTGGAGCAGCTCAGCAACGACGCTACCAGGAAGGCAGACGCGTGCAAGTCTCAGATCCAGAGCCTCACGGAACTTGTCAAGGCCAAAGATGCGGCCGTGGTCAGCATGAAAGAGCAGTTGCTGAAGGCCGAAACCGAGTTGGAGAGGCTCAAGGTGGACGTCAAGGAGCTCACCAAGGACTGCCACAAGTGGAAGCAAAAGGCGCAGAACAACATGTCCGAGGAAGAAGAGGCGCTCAGGGTAAGTTTGCACGCCTTCAGCCCTGTAATTTGCGAACGTGATGCTGACAGTAAACCAGAACTTGGTGATCTGCTCCGTCTGCCGAAGCAACTTCAAGAACACCTACTTGAGAGGCTGCGGCCACGTCTTCTGCAACCAATGTGTGGAAGACCGGATTACCAACCGTATGAGAAAATGCCCGAGCTGCAATAAAGCCTTCGACCGTTCTGATGCCATGCCTGCCCATCTCTAGTGACTGCTCTGGTCGACAGCGCGATCATGTCATGATCGCTTTTTTTTCCCCATTATGGTGGGCGCTGAGAGAAGAGGCTTGGCTGTTCAGGCTTGGTCAGATTTGTTTTGTACGACTTAACTGTGCGGATTATGTGTCATCAGGTGTAATTTTACGGTGTGAGGTGAAACATATTTGCCGGGTTTATGGGCGGAATTCGGAGGGGCCTTGGGGGCATCTATCTTGCTTTGCGCTTTGGGGGGTTTTCTTTGCCATGTTTTTTATGGCTTGGAGGAAGGGGGAAGCAGGATATAGAGCCGGCGTCACGGACAAGGACCACGGGCACGCAACAAGCGGGAAAGCTTCTGCGTTGTATGTACGGATCAATAAACTTTAGTCATTAGTTGACTTTATTCATAAGATTCCCCGGTTTCCTTTCTTCACGTTGGGTTTTAAAGCCCGTGCTCCTCTCTCAACGACGGCTTGTCGACCCATATCCTGTGGTTTCATGACGGGAGGTTGAACCGGCGCTGCTCGAGCTCGAAGATCGTCCGCCGCCCCAGCCCGATCCAGATGTCCAGCCACTGCCTTCTCCCCAACGCGTTCCATATCCGTACTCCCTCTCCCGGTTGCGTGAATTCCGTCCTGCCATGTAGCCTGCCGCAGCTCCTGCAGCAGCACCAGACCAAAACCCAGGGCGCCAACCCTGCTGCTCAGTCGAAGAGGACGGCTTCGTTCCTGGATATGGCGGCGGGGGGTCATCCCACGGCGCATCATTCCCACCGCCCCCTCCTCCAGGTCCCCATCCCCCTCTTCTGTTGGTATTGAAACCCCCAGTACCACCAGCATTCCTCCCGGTCTGCGTGCAAGCCCCATACACAATCCACACTAACACTGCAACAAATACCACCGCAAATAACCATCCAGCCCAATCATCCCCGTTCCCCCTCCCAATGCCAACCAGCCCAGGATACCTCCTCTCCCCCTCGGCCGTCAACTGCACCGTGTATTCGACTCCACAACTCCCCCGCAGCACGTACGGATCATCAGGCGACTCGTACCCTTCACAGATAACCTCCGTCCGGTCCAGACGAACGGTTGTGGGAAGCGTTGCCGTGCAAGCCCATTCAATATCCTCCGAGGTGTAAGAATGTCCTTGATTGACGCAGCGCATTGTCTTGAGATGGGGAACGACGATGTCGCAGAGGGATTGGGGCGAGACGCACTTTAGTTGGGGTATGGGCTTCGTGCGGCGGGCGGTGGTGAGTCTGTTGGCGTAGAGGGTAAGGGATTGGACCTGAGAAGGGTACAGTTAGTCTAAAGGCTCGGGGTTGGGTAAAGAAAGGGAGGTAACTACCTCAGAGAGGAGAATGGCATCTTTGGGACGGCCGCGAACTGCAAAGGCGCGGGAGGGGAAGGAGAGGGCTGTGAGAAGGGCGAGGAAGAGAGTTGGGAGCGAGGTGGGTGGTGAGGGTATTTTGGTGAGACGCATGTTTGGCTGGCTGCTCAGTTGAGGAGGGTTCAGGCACAGAAACCGTGCAATAGGCGTTGATGTTGTTCGACTCGAGGGCTCAGATCTGGATATCTCGGTCTTTTGATCGGAAAAAAAGAATTACGATTCAATTTGGAAACATCTCAGATAGTTGGATACCTCTGCGCAAAGGGGGGCTTTGTTAGGAAAGACGCTACGCTTGGTATAGCAGGGTAGTCCAAAAAGAAAAAAAAATAATCAAATGATGTTATGGACAAGGGGAAAGGTAAGGTAGAGGACAGATGTCAACTTCTCCCAAACAGCATGGTTGCTCCCGGAGTTCTTTCAGGCGCGAGTGCCGAGCCCATGCTGCTGCAGTCGGGTGGCGTTGATGTTGAAGTTGGGTGTATGTGCGTAAGTGGGTGGGATGAGAACCTGCTGTGCTGTGATTGAAAGGATCCGCGGCCAAGGCAACAACATCATTGGTGGCGACGTTCTGCTTCAGTAACCTCCCGAGTCCCGACCTTGTTGACACGTCAGTTTGCAAAACAAGAGTGATCATGACATCTTTGAAACTGTAAAGTTGGTCAGTCAGGCAGCAATGCCTTGACTGCTTTCAAAGAATATGATTCGAATCCGGGTCCAATACCCAGATTTTCTTCTATGAAGGACTTGGCGATGCACCAATTTCCGTGGCCAACCCTCTACTTACACGAAGGCAGCGTTAGCAAGACTCGAACCCCATCGATTACTATACGCCCTTTTGCAAGCTCTAGTGCCTACGTTTTATGTACAAGGTATTAGTGATACATCTAACAATAGATTTTAATACTCCGTATGGCCTTTTACCGATGTCAGTAAACGCTCATGGTAATGGTATCAAACCAAAACAACCGCTCCCGGTATCCAATATTAGCCCAACACCGGTATCATGCTCTCTATCTCAAACGCCCCATCAAGTAAGTAAAGCAGCACACCGAAGCCCTGCTCGATGTAAATCACCTCTTCTCCAAGCTCTGCAGATTCACCAGCTCAGCATACCGACCATTCTTCTTCATCAGCTCAGCATGTGTACCCTGCTCCACAATTCTGCCCTGATCAAACACATAAATCACATCAGCCTTCTGAATGGTGCTCAAACGATGCGCCACAGCAATGGTCGTCCGGCCCTTAGCAGCCTTGTCCAGCGCAGCCTGCACAACGTGTTCACTCTCCGAGTCGAGCGCACTGGTAGCCTCATCGAGGAGTAGGATCTTCGGGTCACGGATGAGCGCACGCGCGATAGCGATGCGTTGTTTCTGGCCACCTGAGAGTAGCGTGCCCTTGGAACCGACGATAGTGTCGAAGCCATCCGGAAGTGACATGATGAAGTCGTAGATGTTGGCCTCTTCGCAAGCAAACTTGATCTGCTCTTCCGTAACTTCGTTGGGCGAGCCGAGCAGAATATTCTCCCTGATGGTGCCTTGGTAGAGAGTCGGCTCCTGCGAGACAAGCGCAAGGAAGCTGCGGTACGAGTTGACATTCAAAGTACTGATCTCCTTGCCATCGATGTAAATGCCGCCAGCCAGAGGATCATAGAAGCGTTCGAGAAGGGCGATAGTCGTCGACTTTCCGCAGCCGGATGCGCCCACAAGAGCAACGTACTGGCCGGGCTGGATGGTCAGATTCAGGCCGCGAAGCACAGGCTGCTCAGGCCGAGTCGGGTACCGAAAGTGCACGTCGCGGAACTCGATATGGCCGGTAATCGATTCGAGTTTCTCGCCCTCATCAGACCAGGTGTCGATGGTCGGCTTGCGGTCAAAGAGCGCCTTCAGGTCACGAGAAGCCTCAACCGCCTTTCCCATGTCAGGGGCAAAACTGAACACAGTGCCAGCAGCCTGAGCACCGAAAATGACCGACATGAATACGACGAAGAATTGGAACATAGTGTACTCGCCCTTGGCGATCAGGGTACCGCCGTACCAGAACCCAAGAGCGAAGACAAGGAAGACGAGTGACTGCGACGCCGCGAACAGAAGGCTGGACTTGAGCACCGAGATGAGACTGGCCTTTTGCTGAACATCAAGCGAATGCTTGTACTGCCGAATGACATCCTCCTCGCGAGTCAACGCCGCCACGGTGCGGATGGCCGTGATGGCTTCGGACGCGAAGCTGGCAGAAGCAGTATAAGCACGCTTCGCGCGACGCTGATAGTGTGCCAGCATCCAGAAACGGAAGAAACCACTCGCGATGACGAGAGGCATGGTAGCGATGCAAACAAGCGCCAACTTCCAGCCGAGGGCAAGGGCCAGCGTGCAAGCGGCGACCAGCGTAGTGAATACCATGATCAGGGTGCCGAGGGTAGAGCCGCTGAGACCAGCAACGTGCGTCGTCTCGGTACTAAGGAAAGAAGTGAGAGCGCCAGCCGAGTGTTCCTCCACATCGAAGTACTCAACATCCTGCCGAAGCATGGCCCGGAAGGCTCTGTCGCGAACTCTGTGGATCAGCCGCTCACTGCACCTTGCGAAGACAACACCCTGGACGGCGAAGGCGATGAACATAACGATTGCTGTCATCAGGTACATGAGACACCAAAATGATGCATCTGACTTGATGTCCGGAATCGTCCTGGGGGTTACAGGGACCGAGCTAAATCCTGTCAGTCAACGGATCACGACACTGGCCTCCGCGTCTGGGAACTTACAGAGCACCGATAAGCTTAGAGAAATAGACCGACTGGACCGGGTTACCACCACCGCAGATGGCAGAGAAGAACAGACCGACAAGCATGAGCTTCCATTCTTCCTTGTTGAAGCTGGCGATAGTCTTGATGAGAGTCCAGAGGCTATATTTGGTCTCCGGCTCAGCCTTCCGCCGCTGCAAAACCAAAGAGCTCGCGCTCTGCGTCGACTGGCTTCTTTGCAGCTTCGTAGCGAAGTCGTCATCAGGGTCCTTAGGCACACTTATGCCTGCCTCAGACTTGCTGCGGCCCGAGAACTTGCGGACCAAGAAGGCTTCCTGTTCCTTCTCGATGGCTTCCTCTTCCTCAGCCGTCATCTCGTTGACCGCAGCGATAGCCTGAGCAGTGACAAGATTGTAGTACGCCCCGCGCTTCTCGAGAAGCTCGTTGTGAGTACCTTGTTCGATGATGCGACCTTGAGCCATGACCACGATATTGTGGGCGTCCTTGATGGTTGACAGACGATGGGCGATCACGATGGTCGTGCGACCCTCGGAAGCAGCCTCCAGGGCGGCCTGCACAACACCTTCAGACTTGGTATCCAGAGCACTGGTTGCCTCGTCCAGCAGCAGGATCTTGGGATCCGACACAATGGCCCGAGCAATCGCAATCCGCTGCTTCTGGCCACCACTGAGCAGGAAACCACGTTCGCCGACGTTGGTCTCGTACTTCTCGGGAAGGGACATGATGAAATCGTGAGCGTTAGCCTTCTTCGCAGCCTCGTAAATGCGTTCTCTCTGCTTCTCTGGGTCTTCGTCCTCCCACTTGGAGCCGATCAGACCGTGGCGGATGTTCTCGTAGATGGTCGTGCTGAAAAGCGTGGGTTCCTGAGAGACCAGGGCAATCTGCTGACGCAACCAGCGCAGGTTCAGCGTTGAGATGTCCACACCATCCAGATAAACCGTACCCGCAACAGGAGAGTAGAAACGTTCAACCAAGCCGATAATGGTTGACTTGCCACTTCCTGAAGCGCCGACAAGGGCTGTGGTCTTGCCGGCAGGAATGTCGAGCGACACATCGTCCATAACGACAACCTCGGGACGCGAAGGATAGATGTGCTTGACGTGCTCAAGTCGGATGTCGCCCTTGAGATTCTCGAGCCTGATGCCTTCGTCGCTAGAGGGGTCAATCGGCGACTTGCGGTCGATGGTGCTGTAGATCTTGGCGGCCGCACCCAAAGCTGTGGTGAAGGCCTGAACGTTAGGAGCAACATTACCAAGATTGAAGGCACCAATCATGACGCTCATCATGACAGTCAACATCTTGCTGAGCGAGATGACCTGATCAACCAGGTAACGCGATCCCATCCAGAAACCAAGACCATAGTTGAGATAGACCAGGGTCATCATGCCGGCGACCATAATGCCGAGAGTTGCCTTGAGCTTGAAGCCATGTTTCTCGGCTTCGACGAGATGGGTGTCGTACTGCTTCGCCAAGCGGTCTTGAGTGCCGAAAGCGACTGCGTTACGGATGCTGCTGATGACCTCTTCGGCAACGGAGCCGCCCTGGGCATATGCGGCAATGTTCTGTCTCGAGAACTTGACAATAAACCGCGAGCCAGTACCCATGACCATGAGAAGGGCAAAAACAGTGCTCAGGAGGATCAATGTCAACTTCCAGTAGCTCACAAAGCCAATGACAAAGGCGGCAATGAAGGTGGCAACGGCCTGAAGAGTCAGACCAACCTTCTCGGAAATACCCTCCTGGATCAGGTTCGTGTCACCAGTAATCCGAGTCGTAACCTCGCCAGCGCCGAGCTTGTCGAAGAAGCCGATGTTCTGCTTCATGCAACTCTCGAGGTAGTGTTCGCGGATCTTGGCGCTGATATGCTCGCCAGTGTAGATGAAGCCGACGGTCGCAATGTAGGACGTGACGAACTCGCCAATTGCCAGGTAGACGAAGTACAGCACAAGACGGGCCAGCTCATCGGTAAATTTGTCGTAGTTCATATCGGTGCCCGGGGTGAAGTAGTCCTGGAAGGTGCCTTGAAGGTTACCGAAGACGACGGTCATCAGGGGCAGGGCGGCGCCCGAGGCGATGGCGCAGATGGCCGACACGACGATGATGATCAAGTCGTTGCGCGATGCATAGCGATAGAGCATGCCGGCGCCAGCCTTGATATCGGGAGTGATGACCTGATCCCTAAGGATTTGCGCTTCATGCTCGGGGAGATGAGCATACGGGTCCTCCTCCTCCTCTCCGTCATCTTTGTGCTCAGCGGCCTTTGACAGATCAAGAACCGCCTCTTTCCCATCACCATTAAGCTGATTGTTCTCTAGAGTGCCAGATCCCGAAAGATCAGCGGCGTTGCCGTGGCTAGAGCCGCGGCCTGATGGAGGAGAACTCCGGGTCGGCTCCTCGGCGGCTTTCCTGTTCAAAGGATCGCTCATGATGTGAAAGTCAAAGACAGATAGCCATCAACACTATCCCGAAAAGAAGAGGCAGGAGTGGATGAGAGGCAGAAGAGGTGTGGCGATGGTGACCTGCGATTGAAATATGCGTGCGTGCTCGGGGAATTGGCAATTTACGGATTTATCTGAGTGCAACAGATGGCACCCCAAAACGGACTGTTGAAGCTGGCCGTTGGCCGCCAGCCCAACAATGTTGTAGGCTCGACGTCCTGAGCCAATCGATCAGATGGAGCGTGTTCGACAAATGATAGCCCAATTGTGTCAATTCGGTAAGATAAGTCCCCTTAAACGAAGCGATTGCTGGAGATAACGTAACGGGGAGGTGGAACAGACAGGTTCTCAGGGACGGAAGGGAGAACGGGCCCCGTCCTTATGTTCAAGAATTGGCAGAGGATCCGCGGTATCGGGAATCCCGTCTGTGTGTTTTTGTCCTTGCGGGGGTTCGTTGAGGGGGGCCGAGCTTAAAAGCCAAAATGCCTACTCATCGAATTGAAATGAGCATCTCGCCTGTCTGTAATTGGAAGGTTGGAACTTGAGCCTGGCAAAGTCTGGCTCATAATCACACTTCGCGTTGCCGAATCCCCGCAGGCAGCGCGTTAATTCGCACGCGTCCCCGAACAGCCCCTCGCTTCTCTTCCTTAGACTACGTTTGGTACGGAGTACTTTCGTCAAGCCATCCCAAATTGGAAAAGCTTGCGTGCACATCTCGGACCTCAACATCACACGGCCTTCGCATGTGTCCGATGTCGTCTTTCATCTGGCATCCGATCGCAGTGCTCTAGGGCTTCTGCTTGCCACCGGGCCGCGCCAACAACAGAGCAGCCGTTTGCAGGCGGGAATTTACTTATCGAACGGAATGGGATGAAGGGGGGCCTTTCGCCCCAGCTTGTGCTCACTACAGGTTGGCGGTTGTTGGCTGCTTCCCGGGTCGCCCATGCCCCGCTGAATGCAACCCGTGCAGCTGCCCCGGGCAGACCCCACCTCACAAAATTAAACTTTACGGGGCGCAGAAGCAACTGTGCCTGGGCCTTGGCCCGTCCAGGGAGGGCCTTTTGTTCCTTCTGGTCCTGGTGTGTGGGGAAGGGGGGAGCGCGCTCGCAGGTCTTGGATGCCGATGGCCGAACAGGATGCCAAAAGCTGACACAATGACTGGCAACCCGCCGTCCGCTGGGTTGCGTACAGAGCTGAGTAACGCTGCTGGCATAGGCTGTGTGCGTCTTCGGATGACTCAAAAGGCCGACGTCGTTATGCTTGATCCTTCTCTGACTCTGGAAATCTTGCCTTTTCTCTGGTTGGTCTCGATGATCCTCCACTGTCTCCGCATAACGCAGCCGCTAATCCTGAAGGGAACGACTCACGTTTGCAGCTGTGGTGTCAAGAATCACTTTCATCGCTCGCAAAAGAGGCCGGATGTCGGGCCACGGCAACTCCGAGCCCCGATGGCCCCAGCTGGTTTACCTAAGCTCAGACGATCTAGCCGAGGGGCGCCGGCGAATGAGATCCATGCGCTCAAGGTTTTTGGCGTGCTCCCGGAAACAAGATCGTCAATGGGACTTTCGAATCTTGGCGCTTGGCGACGTGCTTCGCTGACGTTTCCAACAATGGTCGGGATGGACGGTAGCGGTCTCAAGATCCAACACCCCATGGTTGCATAATGCGGCTCTTCGATGACTTTCTGGAGAGCTTTGCCTTACCTCGGCCCATAAACAACAGGAGAATGCGATGCGTTTGTGTTTCCATGTCACCTTTAGGGCCCAGAGCCACACGCTCCAGTTGCACAATTGTCTCGGTTTGAGGTGAGCCATCATCTGATTCCAGACGGGCGCCATTGGCATTGACAGATGCTGTACAGTCAGCGCTGCAAGAATAGTCATCCCCCATCACCAAGATTATAGGCGATTCCGGAAAGCGGCGCAGCTTACGGCACTCGGCTGATCTTACATGTCCAGCCTCTTGAGAGAAGTGAGCAACGGCGTTGTTAGGTAGAGCCAGTGTTCAGACAAGACCGGTGGTGATGGTCAGTGGGATGAGAGTAACCCTAACCCTGAATAGGGGCCATGATATGCTTCTTGAACTTCTCTTGTTCTCCCTCACAGGCTCCCTTGGGACTTTGTTTGTTGATGATATCAAATATTTTCCAGAATCACCATGTATGTCGACACTCGATACGGTGAACTTCATTTAGTGTTTTGAGTTCTGGCCGTGTCTCGGTCCCAAAGGTACGGGTGTACAATGTACAAGCGGGTCCGCCTGCCAGATCCGTCGAGCGGGGAACTGGTGACACCGCCCAAAAATTGCAGTGGCAGAAAAAAAAAAGCCAAAGGTCGCAAGAGACTTTAAAACATCGACAACTCGAGAACATATCGAAACGGTCTCTCTGCATCCTCCACATTTGCATATTCGGTATATCAAGGGCGCTTCTGTTCAGTAGTTTGTTTCATATCCAATTGACACGTATTCTCATTAAGAACGACAGTTAAGAGAGAAACAAGCTCAGAACCGCCACAATGCCCAAGTCCAAACGCGCCCGCGTCTACCACCTTACCCAGGTGAACAAGAAGGGTCGTGAGGCAAAGGAAAGGCTCTTTTCCAACATTCGTGAGACCATTCCCAAGTACCAGCACTGCTTCGTCTTCAGCGTCGATAACATGCGCAACAACTACCTCAAGGATGTGCGCCATGAGCTGAATGACTGCCGGTTCGTCTTTTCTACTATTCTAAGTCTCAAATCTTTCTTCAAATCTTTCTTGCTGACTTATTTCTCATTTCCAGCATCTTCTTCGGCAAGACAAAACTCATGGCCCGCGCGCTGGGCACAACCCCTGAGGAAGAACAGGCCGACGGTTTGCACCGCCTGACACGCTACCTGACCGGTACCGTCGGCCTGCTCTTCACGAACCGCGATCCGGCCGACATCGAGTCATACTTCTCCAACCTGTCGCAAGTTGACTTCGCACGCGCCGGCACCGTCGCCCCGCGCACCGTTACCGTCCCTCCCGGCATCGTTTACTCGACCGGCGGCGAGGTCCCCCCCGAGCACGACGTGCCCGTGTCGCACACCCTCGAGCCGGAGCTGCGCCGGCTGGGTATGCCGGTGCGCATGATCAAGGGGAAGGTATGCCTGGGCGATGAGAAGGGCGAGGCGTCGGAGGGCTACACGATTTGCAAGGAGGGAGAGGTGCTGGACTCGCGACAGACGAGGCTGCTGAAGTTGTTTAGCATTTGCCTGAGCGAGTTCAAGGTGTCGCTCTTGAGTTACTGGAGCTCGGCGAGCGGAGAGGTGACGGAGCTGGAGGCGGGGAAGACGCGGCCGAAGCGGGAAGGTAATCGCGGGCAAGCGATGAATGGGGATGAGATGGACGAGGATCAGTCTTCGGATGAGGATTCTGACTGAAGGGATGATATGTTGCGCTGGGAGGTCATTGTCGGTTCGTTTTATTTATCCATACAGGGAAAGCTTTTTGCATGATACCCATAGCTATTTGGGCTGGGTTGTCTTGTTTTTGTTAATGGGTTTAATTGGCGTCCAGGACAAGGATAGGAAAACCGTCATAGCACAGACAACGCATGGCATAGACATAACAGATGTCAACGGACAAGTATAAGTCACCCGTAATGCAGGACGGTGCTATCAACTGACTCGTATCTCGCGATTTTCGTACTTTTTTTGGCAGATATAAACCTCATGCCGCTGAGTTAAAGCTCCGTTCATGAATCTACACAGGACACCATCTATGAACATAAACCCGGGTCACACAGCCGCCTAGTCGTTAGGTTTCATCCTACTTTGCATTCATATCGGCTTCGAGGCCAGTGGCATAGGTAGGAAACAAACAGGATCATGTCATGACATGTCCCTTACCTCTCTCTGACCTTACCTTACCCGATTGATCGGTCTTTCTCATTTATTATTAGGTAAAGGACAAATCTAAGTAAGCTCCCTGCTTTTATCCCATCAGGTAATTTCCCCCTTTCTCCCTCAAAGTCTGCCTGTACCTTTACAAACATTCACATAGACGAGGAAACGAGCGGAAAATAAATACAGAGAGAAAACAAAAAAAGAAAAAAAAAAGTAAAGGTCAGTTACCTTCCCCGCTTCGCTCTTGCTGTCGCTTTCGCTGGAGGTAGCGGCGTCCAAAAACTGGCTTTAACGTAATGGAGATCCCATCCGACAACGGTAAGCTGTCTTCATCTTCATGAGGGTCTTCAGCCAGATTGACCCTAGAGTAACTGTAGTAGAATTGGCTGCCAAAGGGTATTATGCTCTGTTAGAGCAGTGATTGTCCTGACCAGGGACTGGCCCGAGTGACTTCGGGGTAATTCAATAAATATGTTCCATTCGGAACAATCCATAGTCCTGACCAAGGACTGGTGGTAACATGGCAGAATTTGACATCAGATCCTTGGTGGCTTGCAAAGGCATTACCTTGTTTGGCCAACTTGCTGTTTCGGAGACCTTCGGTGGGTAAGATAATCGAAAAGGATGGTGATGTGAATGAACTTCTGGAATGAGCCTCCTGGAAATTGGAAGACCGGATGCTTGCCTCGGAAGATAGCAGGATGCATGGTTGTTGACGACAAGCCAATGTCCTTTCTTACCCTCGTTTGCCGAAGACGTACCAGAAAAACGGAGGACGATTGAGAGGGAGGTAAGACAGGAGGAGTAGTAGTCAAGAAAGCTGATGATACCCACCACAAGACGCCGCTGTCGGTCCGTCGCGTAGTCTCGTCGCTGTCGGGATCGATGTCGGTTCAGTAGCGCCGCAGCTTGCGAGGGTCCTCGTAGCTACCCTCATAGCTGCGCTTCCGGGAGTAGTCGTCTTCTCTGGGACGATCGTAGTCGCGGTGACCACTGCTGCTACCGTAATACCCACCACTGTCGCCACCGCTGGCACTGCCACGAGGACGAAGGGGCTCGGCGTTGCTGCCCGTCTGACGAGGAGCGCGGTCGCCACGATAGCTGCTGCCACCGTATCTGTCATCATAGCGTGAGCCATCACGGCCATCACGGCCGTCGCGCCGGTCGCGGCTGTCACGACTGCCATGGCCGTCCCTAGGGCCGCTGGGTGCGCCAGGAGGACCGCCGTTGGGGCTGCCATAGCCACGGTCGCGATCGCGATCACGACCGCTGTAACTGCTACCACCACCTGAACCACCACGGAAGCCACGGTCACCGCCGCCACTACCGCCTCTGAAGCCACGATCGCGGGCTCTGAAACCGCCGCCGTAGCCGCCACGGAAGCCGCCGCCAAAGCCTCCAGGACCCATAGGACGAGATGCAGCTTGCTTGGTGTATCCCCGACCGCCTAGGCCACCACCAAGACGGCGAGGCTTCCAGCCCTTAACAGTACGGCCTCTCTCAACATCAACCTTGATGAGACGGCCCTTGATGCGGATGCCATCACAGCCCTCCAGAGCAGCTAATTGCGCATGCGCCAGATGCGCATTTGTTAGTAACGCCTTACCATAAATGGAATTGTAAACTACCTGGTTGGTATCGGGGAAGTGGGAGAATGAGGGAAAGGAAGGGAAAAATTATCAATGGACTGGCAAGCTTGAGGGCCATAGTTGTCCTTGATGAGGGATCGTTTCGCAAGACAAATGATTCAGGAGTCAAAGTGGCAGCATTACCTCTCATGTCTTTCTCGCGTTCGAATACTACGAAGGCGTAGCCGCGGTGAGGCTTGATTTTTTTGTTGGGCTTCTCATGGGCATGGGTGTCGCGGATGAGACGGATCTGTCAGGGTCAGCAACTGAGCGCAACAGCAGCAACGGGAAAATTGAATGGAACAGTTGACTTACGCGCTCGATAGGGCCGAACCGGCCGAACTCGCGTTCCAGATCCTTTTCATCAGCCTCATAGCTCAGACGCGCGACGATCAGCGTCTTGAACGCATCGCCACGAATGTTGGGGTCCGCATGCGGGTTGTCTGACAAGCAGTTAGCAAGCTTTTGTAAAAGAGAAAGTATGGAGGCTCAATATCATCACGCACAATTCTTCGGGCCCTCCTCAAGTAGCTTCTTAAGTGCTTCAGCCTTCTCGCGCTTTTTGCGATCGCGGCGCTCGAGCCAGCTTTCAGTCGGGTGATATTCGTATTCGCGTTCATACTCAGCAATTTTCGGGAGATACTGAGCCAAACCACCGATGGGTGCTGTTTTACGCTGCTCAGGCGGGAGATCGATGGGCGGCACCCAGCGCAAAGGCGGGCGAGGCGCGAAGAGCGCGAGGAGATTAGGCGGGAGTCGGTCCGTCATCGCAGGACTCGAGTAGCTTCAACACCTCGAAAATTGCGTTTTGTTGCTTCGATATATTGCAAGCAGTGCGCGCTGTGGGATGCTATTAAGCAATGTCGCGCGTTGCTAGAAGCCGTAATCGTTGTGCAATGATGAAAGTAGTGAATGAGTCGCTTGTTGCGATGGCTTGGAGGTCGAAAACAGGAAGCTCGCGTGTGGGACCCAGAGATGGCAGGATGCAAGGCGTCCGCTATTGTTCTTTCTCACACTTGGTCTGTGCACTGATTCAAGCAGCCAATCAGGTACATTCTGCCCCACTTATTTTTCTGCCGGGTTTGAATGGGGCCAGGGACTCGGCGCAGGCCATTTTCAATCGCTCAACATCACGATAACCAGGTCATGCTTTCGGGGCGACGGCAGTCAAGATGGTAGTACGGGCATTGCAGCAGGTTTCCGTCGGCCGGGTACGACTTTCTCTTATTTGACAGGACAGTACTTAAGCGGAGAGAGGGTGCTAACCATAGTGGCAGAACGGCGTCGGTGCCTTCATTCTGCAGTGCAAGCGGATGGACTTCCACTACTGCGACTGGGCCGGTAGTTCCAGGGGAATGAAGTATGTCGTCCTTGTCCTTACCTCGGTCTCACAAAGAAAAGAAAGAGGGAAAAAGCTAACATGAGTTTACCTTACCAGCGGCTTCATCAAGTCCCTGCTCCCCAAGTTTGCCGCCGAGCACCCTCAAATCGAGATCACTGTCTCACCCCGGCCGTCGAGGCATCCTGTCATTATTGCCCACTACATCAACGGCAAGGAGAGGTCAATCTGCGTGCGGAATATGGAGCCCTATCAGATCCTCAAGAAGGTTGAGCTGCTCCGTGACGCTAGCGGCGAGAAGAACAAGCGTGTTACCAAGCCGGTGCAGAGCATCAACGAGTCTGTCCGTGGTGTTTGGTCTCCTTACCACGGTACTGGCATGAAGGTGTAAATAGGGGCCCGGTGTCGTTGGTGTTTGGTGTGTGGACTCGGTTTAGTTATGTATTGTATGTATGATTTGACGGCTCATTATCTGATCTGGCTTCATTCCTCTGTACAAATAGATGACGGGATAATCGCATATATCACGACTACAGGGAAGCACAGCAGTACAAAATGCAAGCGCATATGGGTCAATGGCCGGACGGCCGAGCAAAGTTCAATTTACTTTTCCTTCTACCGGGGTATTTCATCACATCTTCGCCAATGCATTCCCGTTCTCAGTCGATTTGCTTGACCTAAACAACGGAAATGAGTCTACCGCCAGCATTTCTTTCTATTTCTCTCCCTCTCCCCGATGGGCAAGCGCTCACTGGTTGGAGTTGATGATGTCGACAACTAGACCCAGGTTAGTTTTGATCATGCTACAATACCACCAGGAACTTTAAAGGATACCCACACTCGGGCTTCAAGCTAGCGCCGCCAACCAGGAAGCCATCAATGTCCTGCTGCTTGGCCAGGTCCTTGCAGTTCTTGGCGTTGACACTGCCACCGTAGAGGATGCGGGTCTCGTCGGCGACGGTCTGGTTAACATTGGCAGCAAGCCACTTGCGGATGGCCTCGTGGACCTCCTGGGCTTGCTCGACGGTGGCGACCTTACCAGTGCCAATGGCCCAGATGGGCTCGTAGGCAATGACGACGCTCTTCCAGTCCTCAGGAGTCAGCTTAGCAGCAAGAGCAGCCAGTTGCTTCTCAATGACAGCGATGGTCTGGCCAGCTTCGCGCTCCTGCAGGGACTCGCCGCAGCACCAGATGACGCTGATGCCGTTGTCAATGGCATACTTGGACTTGGAGGCGACGAACTCGTCCGACTCGCCCAGCAGCGTGCGCCGCTCGGAGTGGCCCAGGATGGTCCAGTGGACGCCGCTGTCCTTGAGCTGCGACACGCTAATCTCGCCGGTGAATGCCCCGTTAGGTTTGTCGTAGACATTCTGCGCCGACACGGCAACGCCCTCCTTAGTGAGGCTGTCGACGGCCAGCTGGAGATAGAGGGCGGGAGGAGCAATCACCACCTCTGCATGTCAACAAGGACACCCGAGTTGTCAGCTAGCTGGGTCAAGGCAGCGGTAGAGTGGGGACATTCTGTTGCCACTATATCCGGCTACATACCAACATTGGGGTCCAATTGGGCCTCGTTCAGGTTCTTCACGATGGCCTTGATGGACTCCTTGGTCCCATTCCTAGAAGACGGTTCCTCATGAGCTGACCGGCACTGTATAGCAAGGAGCGACAGCGACGCGGGGTTTTGGGAGGCGGTGCGATCGCCGATGGCGGAATGGCGGGGTAACAGCGCGGGAGAGCCCGCAGCTCAAACATACATCTTAAAGTTGCCGCCGACAAAGAACTTGCGCGCCATGTTGGGCAATCTGTATCCGACAAAGCTGACGAATGTCTAAGGGTCAAGAATTGGAGAATTATTGGTCCCAGGAGCGTTTGGGGAGGAGTTAAGGCGATGGCGTTGCGAGTCTGGAGGTTTAAAGGTGGGATGGGATGGGGCTGCGGGACAAATTGGCTGACCAGCTGCAGCCATGCCAAGCAGTTTGTTCAAGGTCAAGTGGAACCACCATGGGGGGCTGTTTGACGGCGTGGAGGGCAAATCCACCGTGTTCCCTTAAAGTGGCTTTCTGGCTGCGTAGCTGATGACATGCTTGTCATGAATCAGTTGAGGCCGCTGCACGAACAGAAGGAAACTCGATTATGCCTACCCCAAATCCGGTAATTTGGTTCCTCTTTTCATGTGGTATCATCCCACTCATTCGTCCATCTGCTGCGAGGAAAAGCCCCTCTACTTTCACAGGTCTATGAAGCATACCAAATACGAATCCCTTTTCGTTGGCCTTTCCACAGCTATACAAGGCTTACCGACACGGATCCCGCTAAGGTTCGGGACCAGCACATTCGTTCTCCCTGGCTGCTCCGGTTCAGCCCGGCCATTGATGCCCCACGAGGAGCCGGAGACGACCGATCCACACCTCCTCTCACTAAGCCATTCCAAGCTCTCTGCTACCCTCCATCCTTTTAACCTCTCCTTTCTTAACGCTTGTTGACAAAAAACCCTCCTCTGGGTTTAGCTACCCGGTCCCTCCGGAGCAGAGCCTGCTTCAAATTGAGAGATTGCTTCTTCGCCTTGGGCGCCAACCTTGGATCTCCACCATTCGACACAACCCGGTACGCCGTCGAGCCCACACGCTTGTCCTTTGGATTCTTGGGTTCGACCAGAAGCTTCGGATCAACATCAAACTTTCTCCGTTTCTGCGTGATGGCAGAGGCAGGGGTGCTGTCTTCATCGTCAGATTCAAGAAGCTCAAGAGGAAGCAGTTTTGGAGCCTCTTTCTTCTGTTCGGAACGAATTGGTAAAGTCCTCTGCGGGCCAGCATCTTCTTCATCCGAGTCCTCCTCTGCAAGTTGGGCCGGCTTCTTATTGCGCTTCCTCTGCTCAGCCTGCTGCTTAAGAAACGCATCACGCTCCTGACGTTTCCTCTTCAGCGCCGCAGCTTGTCTGGAATGTGTTAGCAACAGAAGAAGAGAGGAAATGCACCCTAATACTCACTGTTCGGCAGCCTTCGCGGCAGCTCTTTCAGCTTTAAGAAGAGCGGCTTCAGCCTCACCCGTAGCAACCTCCTCAGGGGGAGCATCGTCATCGGATTCCTCGCTATCTTCCTCTTCATCCTGGGAATCCTGAACAATTTCCCTCTCAGATTTCTTTGAGCCATTCCCCAGACCATTGCGTGACGCAGCCTCCTCCTTAAGAGTGATGAACTGCTCACTCTCACTGTCGTCAAACGTGATATGCCGCCTGTCGGCTGAAGTCTTGGATGACTCCTCAGTTTTTTCTGCAGCAGCCTCGACCTTTCTTTGCTGTAATTCCGATGATGTTGGCAGCGGAATCTCGATGCAGACATGCTTGCGACTGAGAGATTTGTCATCGCTCTCAGTGGATTGTGATATAGGTTCTTGTTTGTCCTTTGGCTGCTCAAATTTCTCCCCTTCTTGGTTGTTGGCGTCGTCATCTTTGTAAACAATCCCAGGTGCCTTGAAGAAAGGAGTTTCAAGGCGGTCCAGCGAAGGAGACCTAGATGTCCGCTCAGGTACCACAGCTTTCGTCGCCGAGACCTCTTGTTCTGAATCCGAAGATAGTTCGATGACCTCCATCTCCTTCTCAGATGATCTCCTTCCCATGGTAAAAAGCAGACCCGGTAACTCAGTCGTTCAGAGATCTGAGAGATATCCTGTGACAGATGGTTGGATGCGAGATAGGATATCCCCTTAAAAACGTGTCTTGTGATATCCGCTGGATGGAGTGAAGCGAATGGTTTATGAAGAGATATTGAAAAACATTGAACTTTTTTTTTGCCTTGCTGGGCTGTTGGAGTAAGATGTGATTGGTCAAAAATGCCAAGAAAGACTCTCGCTGCCGCACAACCGGCTCCACTACTTCGGGTACGTACCCCTGCCTTTCTGGAGTGTGTCCGCTCCCATCCCAACTCACTCCTGAATCTTGATGAGGTGACCACAGTCGGTGAGTTGAGCCGGAACTTGAGGCATAGCAGATCAACAATTGGAATGCCTTGACTGACGTGTAAACTCAGGCACTATAAAGTCACGGGATAGTCAGCAGCTCAGACCTTTGTGACATGTGCACGGTCAGCTTACCTTGAAAGTTCCAATTGTTTTCAAGTATTGAGCTCATTCATCGTGTGAGCATTAAACATATCATGGAGAGCAATTGGCTTTTTACCGCTATGTCCTCAAAAATTCTAGTATCGCCAGCGAGAAGTGTTAAACAGCGCATCTGTCATGCAACCCGGCCCATGGCTCTGTCTCTTGCTTTCACTTTCTTGTCGAAACATTTTCAATTACAGCAGCAGCGCAATTATGCTAAGCGCCGACTAGTTCCTCTCCGGAGGACCAAGCCTTCATATAGCATTCCCAATGCAGTTGGTAATGCAGCTTCCAACCCCTCAGGCAATCCAAACTTGTTGTTCGGCGAGTCGTGGATCCCTCCTCTCAGCTTTTGGGAGGAATATGCCTCTGCCCAACCGCTCCCTCCAGATTTAACTTCACAACTCCTCTACGATGCTGCAAAGCATTACTGCAACTTGGCGACAAACCTGAATTCAGCATGGAAAGGCGAACTGCAAAGAGGTAGTGTCACACAAGTAGAAACAATCTGTGGTACGTATATAGCTAAAACTTCTGCATAGTACACGATATCGACCCCTATACCCTCCATCATGCCGGTATTGCTCTGCTTCCCATGATGCAAATCAACGAGTCTGCCAAGCTAGGCTTCCATATGCTCCGGACTGCGTCAAGCATGGGCTATGCTCCGTCAACCATTTCCCTTATCCGCATGATCACTCAGCTTTCTCCCGAAGCTTACGCGAAGCAACGTCCACTCATCGGCCCCGTGGAAGCTCACCTTAAGCAGATCCTAATACGCAACCCTCTCGACTCGGATGCTCTCACCGTCCAGGGTCTGCTGTATCTTCGAGACGGCGACAAGACTCGGGCCCTAACCGTCTTCGACAGTGCTCTCAGTGTCTCAGGGATGGCTGGAGGAGAGCGAGTTGTCAGGGCGCCGCTATCTTCCAATGCTAATCCCAAGTCGGAGGACGATGTTGTCTATCGCGCCCCGCGCTTCACCTACGAGGGAGTCTGCCACATTAAACGTGGAACCATTCTCCTGTCACTGGGTCGCCGTGATGAAGCGCTCGCTGCCTTCAACATAGCCGCTCTCGAGCTGGGTCTGGCAGATGGTTACACAGAGGTTGCCAAGCTGCTGCCCAGAAGCGATCCACAGCGCAAGACATATCTGCTCAAGGCCGCTCAGGCAGATAACTGGGAGGCCGTCGAGTTATTGATGCGTGACGAACTCGAAGTTGCCGTGGACGAGAGCAGAGATGTTGGAGAAAGGATGGATGCCACGTCATGGGCCATGGAATGGGCTTCTATGCAGCCTTCAAAAGAGAAGAGTCGGCAGTTTCAAAAAGAGGTGATGGACTTGATCAAGGTTTCATTCGATAAGGCGTCCACATAGTTTGCAGCATACTCCGATTTTGAGTGTAGATTAGGCTGTTCGCTGACTTTGTAAGCTATTGCAACAAAAGTTGGTATAAAATCATGTTGAATAGGGTTGAGCAAGTTTGATTCTACGTTATTGGAGGAATATTCATACAGTCAGACACACAGAGCTTCCAAACTGCGACAGCCACCCATTCCAACAGACGATGGCCTCTCTCATGTCATGTGTAAGCATCTTTCTTTCGGTCTTGAGGGTATGGGATACTTGTGATAAAAAATCAAAAATACCCCGTTCACAAACCCTGTCTTTGTTCTTTCATATCTCTTCATCCCAACCCCCCCCAAAAAAAAACAACACCGAAAGACTGATTGAATCCAAAGAGTACAAAGTTTGAGGTCCACACCGACAATACGCAGTCGTCATCACTATCATCATCATAAAGTATGAGCTCAAGGTTCTTCGCATCGATTCAGTAGCTAACTTGCCCCTTTCATCGCTTAAGCCTTTTGGTGGCTCTTTCCTCACATCCACTACCCTCATCATCATCGTCATCGTCATCCTCTTCTCGCTTATTTGGTCCTTTACCACCACTTGCCGAGTCTCCTCCGCTTCCATTTTTCCCGTCCCTCTTCTCATTCCCCTTTTTGATGCTAATCAGACATCCCTGCTCCTTTAACCTTTTCGTCAGCGGTGTGCTGGCCTGCATCCCCGGGAAGTCCTTCGCATTAAACACCTGGAACGGTTCGCTCATGACTGTTGCCACGATTGCCGACCGATGCCCAACATGCATCCTTGTCGGGTCTATCATCACGAGCGCAAACTTCAACCGGAAAGTCCCTGGCGTTCGGCAGCTCAGGTCAGGAAAGCAAAAGAAGCATCCTTCCTCACCCTTATCATCCAGCCCAACGAAGGGGCTCGCCACAAGCGTGCCCATCAGCCTTCGCTGCTGCCGAAAATCCTCCGGCATGCTGCTCATGTCGCGCGTACCGGTTTCGTCCCAGATGCTGCAGTGTACGACGGAGAATTGATGACGGAGCCGGCGCGAGCGTTCCTCGGGTGTGAGAGTCGCTGTTGTGGGGGTATCGGCCAGGACGAGCTGGACGATTGGAGGGGGATCGATTACACGCCGATCGCGTTCGCCGAAACCACAGCTGCGAGCAGCAAGGGGCTGTTGGCGGACGGTGATGCGGTATTCGGGCATCTGTTGAGCAGAGGCTGATGGGGTCGATCGGATATTGCTGCTAGTCGGATAAGGGTGAGGTTGATGTAGAGAGGCTGAAGATGGTGGTAACGGTGGGGGGTTCTGGTATAGACTGTTCGTCGCTGGCTTGCCATCGGTTTCGGTACTTAGGAGATTTGATATGCTCATTGACTTTGTTTCCTGTCTCGGAGAAGTGCTGGGTTGTGTGCTTGGGGGACTTCGAGGGAGCTGAGGGGGAGGAAGTCGGCCATTCGGAAAGCTCGGAGGAGAAGAATATGAGTGTATCGTGTTCGATCTCGAGACAGGCAGTGAGCGGATTGCTCTCTCATGTTGAAAGGACTCGGCCCTTGGCCTCGGAGATTGTGGATAGTGGTAAGCTTGTGGTGATGGCTGGGCATGATCATGGATGCTACTCATCTTTGAGAAGCGTGGATCCTGGGAAAGCTCATCTGGCGTCCTGGTACTTGGCCCTGATGTTGCGATTGGCGAATGACGGACATCTGCTGTCCGTCTGGCTACCGAATGAGCATCACTGTGTGCTGTCGGCAGCTGGGGCGGCATTTGCCCAACTGGTGATGGAGTTGCATAGTCTGCATAATGGCTTGGTCTTCCCCCTGAATACGAGCGTTCTCGACCGTTCGCCAAAACCAGAGAATGACTCAATGGTACTGGAGATATGATAGTAGACACCGGCGGAAGCAGTGGCAATTGTCTCGTTTGGGGAGCTTGTTGGAAGCGTTCGGCATTGTAGTTCCCATGGTTGGGGGCATATGGATCGTGATAGCTATGATGGTGTGGTCGAGCCATACCGTCTAACAAGGTATGGCGACCAAAACTTTGAGGAGCAACGTCAACCGCTGCAGACATTTGAAGGAGCGTTCTGCAGGCAAGAGATAGAAACGAGTATGGTTTTGGGCCTGCCCTAAAGCAGGTCAGTCTCTGTTAACTTCCCACCAGATGAGACCAAGTCTGATCAACAAATATGGGACCAGCCTTACCGAATAGTGAGCCACTTATTGATGTTACCCGAGAGTTTCAGCAAAACCAAAATCCAACAGCCGGGTTCTGGGCTGTATGTGGATACGTGCCACCCGAGTGACGCAGAAGAAGCGCTGGTCGAGTCCGATACTCTCACTACACAACAGCACGTAGGCAAAGACTAGCCGGAAGAATAGTCGGATTCTAGGACAGGGAACAACGACTGTGAAACAGGCACTGCCGGGCACGTTGCCCTTACGAGGAGGGGGTCCGTTGTCTGACACGGACTGTCGAATGAACAGGTCAGGGCTGGGAGCAATGTCTCTCTGAAGCCACCCACGTACAACAGTCGGGAACACACGTGGTTGCTGGAGGAGCTGATCGTAGTTCCGCAGATTTTGTAGCACGTCTCGCAGGCTAGTTTGGATTATAAGAGCGTCGAAGGTGCACCGACACTGCCGCTGATGAAGGTCTTCCTGGTAGCCATGACATACTAAACATATCAAGGTATCGCCGGGAAGCTTCGGGCTGCCCGGGTTTTATCATCAGCTTTAGGAAGACAAGGTCCAGCTGTCGATGGAGGGCGCTTCTGCCGGAGGAGTCTGGGGTAAAGTGAGCAGCCGGGGAGTTTGACTTCCGGGAAGATGATGTTGGGGTTACACTCGGTCGGGAGATGCTGTAGTAATATGGCAAAGCCGGGCTAGCGGGCCACGACAAGGGACTGAAGAGGACAAGCTTAATATCGAAAGGCTGTTGCGTTGTATTGGCCTGCCATCTATTTAAACTAGATATCCAACGGTTTTGACATGAGCACTGATTATGGGCCCAGCGGTGCTGCACATAGCGCGGGAGGGGACAACGAAACAGGGGCTTATGGTGACGAGCACTGAGACGGCTCAGTAGGCGGCCAGCAGCCAAGATGTCATTCCCTGTCCACACTACTTCCTCTATTATGACATTACCTGCAGTATCCTTCCCCCGCACTAGATGGACAGGCATCAAGACGGCACTGTGTTTGGAAGACGGCTTGGAAGCCATAGAAGCTCAGCATGACAGGGGGTAAGGACGGTCTTGGGCCCGGATCAGAGCCCGCGGTGAAGCATTGAACCGCGGCAGCCCCTGAGATGTAACCAGCCTACCATCGTAGCCGGGGAGGTACATGAGATCTGCAGAGCCAGTACCCCGGCGACCAAGAGAAGTATGGCGGCTGCAGCTCACTCCGACGGCACCCCCGCAAAGGCAAAGTAGCCCAAGACTTCGAGAACTGATAAACGACAGGGAAGCCATGTCAGTAATCAAACTGTCATCCTCGCGGAGCCATGGCGAGCGGAAGACGGAATAGTTCGCAATGTGTTCGGACAGCTAGGCTAAGTTGATGCCGTGACACATCTGTATCAAACACGCTACAAAATGTCTGTCTACCTGTGCCTGGCATTCGGCATGTAAGCCAGTCATGTTCATGATATCCTGCCAAACGTCCCTGATCCGGTGCGCCACAGGCATGCGGTCCGGTCTGCTGTCATGGAGCCCAGGCCTGGGGCTCTTAAGAAGGCCCGAAACAAGAGAGACAAACCCGACAAACCCGGACGTGTGTGGCGTATCGAGATGTCCAGAAGTGCAGCGTGCCACGCTTCCTGGGACTGTGGCGCACTTGTGTCAGTTCATCAAGAGCAGTGAGCACCCAGTCTCGCCGGGTGTGCGTACTGTGTGTACGTGTTTGTGTTCCCATGTGGACGCAGCGTAGCAAGGCAGCAGCCTTCCTGTGGGCGTTGAATGGCCGCTTGATGGGCACCGGATGGGCACACAGGCAGAAATCGAGATGCCAGATGGACACGGATGGCACCGAGCATTCCATAGCTTAGGTGAAACCGAGCTGCTGGACCCGAGAGCATGAGGGAGCGGGCCGGGTTTGGAGTAGTCGAAACGCACTCCTCAGCATTTACTAACCAGTTGTTCGAACATGCTCAAACATAGCCGGCTTTTTTGCCAGACACAGGACGGCAGCAGGCAGATAGAGCCAAAAAGAGGCTGACTGGCTATAGCTGTTATGCCTTGCTTATCCAAGCCGGGCGAGCAGCAGAGCACAGATTGGCCCATCCATTTCCCATGGACATATAATCGCCACAGTAAAGTCTAGGAAGAGTTGAGTAAAGAGTAGTCGTGGGAAACAGTCGTTAATGCCAAGCCACGATCATGATCTTGTTGATTGAAGGGTGATTGATGAAAGCCACATTCTGCGGAAGAACCCCTTCCATCAGCTAATTCCTGCCCGGTCAGGCAGGTCATGTCCAGTGTTTCAGCAGCCGAGATCTCTGGACATCTCTAGTCCTCTGGAAGGGTTGCAAATGGGTTGTGGACGGATGGCACCCAAGGTGTCGTCCGCGGCCCTATCATCTACATATGATCTATTCGTCTGTGGAAGCTTGCCGTGCAATTTTGATTTCCCACTCGTGATCGAAAATTCAACGGTACCACTCCCCAGAGCTAGCGCTAAGGATTACAAGAGGGTTAGGCACAGCCCCACTCTCACCAGGGTGGGCAGCATGCCGGCTTGGCGAACGATCGCTGGGCTGAGTGGTCCGTTGCCCTGTGGAGATGCTCAGTCAAGCGCGTGGGGAGTTATTGCCTGCCGTAGCTGTTCTGGCAGCGTGCCGTGTCCCCCTCCCAAAACTCTGGCCCTGAGCCCGAGTCCCCCGATCATGGACTCAACCCTTCCTCGGTTCGCCCTTGAAAATAACCGTGCCGCCTTTCTCCGACCAGTGTGACAGATACCCTCTTATCACTCTAAAGTATCCAGGTTCTGAGATGGACACTGTACGGCTTCCGTGAGTCCCGGGACAGGAACTCGATCGCTTGAAGCTTTTTCGCTCTCTTCGTGCGCGAGTCTATGGTGCCAATATATCGAAGATTAGCAGCAGTGTTTGCGAGCAACTGACATACAGGCAATCGAGTTTGCAAGGAGTATCCAAGAAGGCCAAAAGTCCATGATCCTGGGTCATAAATCTCATTAGTTGGCGTTCATGGTCCCCTGAAAGACAGAGACCAGTCCCTATGCATGTGGATGGATGTATCGGCGGTGATTTGCATTACAGGCCAGCCACACTGACGCCACTCCTTCAATACAACCCGATGGCTGACGCCTCTTAACTTTCATCGCATGGCACAAGTCCACAGCTCTCTCAAAAAGCTACACATTCGTCTCAAGTCTCACAACTTCAACTCTCAGGTTCTGAGTTAATTGGCCACTTCATGTTATAGGTAATCGGGATATCTGAAACACGGTGATTTGTCCACCCAAGCCTTTATTGCGTGCAAGTCCAATGGTTGCATGTTCTAAACCTTCGGCATCTTCCGACTTTGAGAGATCGATCAGCCAATACCACTCACAACAGAGCGGCCGTGGAACAGTTAGTTTCCTGCCAGGAATCCGTAGCTCAAACCCAGTTCCTCCATAAAATTTGGTCTTCTTAAGACAGTGTGCGTGACAAACGTCCTCAACTTTCATTGTTATTACCAACGGCCGCCTAAAGCTCTCCCGATTCGTTGTATAACAGGGCATAGTTGCAGTGATTGTAGAACTGTGCTGACATGCAGCTCGGCAACCTACCTAAGAATTTCGCTGACTCTTGCAGACACAACATGGTTGGAACGTACTGCGGCGGGAATGAATGACACAATGACATTACTGCGTCGCTACCTATGCTTCCGCATGTCAACTAGGGTCGTTGGCTTTCCCGCGGTACAGCATGGGGTTGCCAACATCCATGGTTGGAGGGATGTGACCCTGATTCCCGGTTTTGCTGTGCGCCCCATGTTGTCAATGCCGCTGAAAGGAGGGTTGATTTCCGCTTAAACTAATGGCTAATCACTGATCCACGGCTTTTCATAAAGGATTCGAGAGACGGACTTACGATAATATGGGATGAGCAAATTACAAGTAGAGGTTAAGTTGTGTATGTACAATTAGTTGAGCTCATCGCTACACATTTGTGGGCTCTGGGCTAAGCAAAAGCAGAACGGTGCTGGGACCAAACCACCCCGGGTACTGTAAACAATCCCAGCTTTGCCTTTTCGTTGTGCCATTGCATGCAACTTGGGCAAAAGTACATAGAATCAGTCAAGTCACGAGCGCGGTATGACGGCAGAAGAATTGAGGGATATCTAGGCTTCTCATTCCATTGGACTGAAATCCTACATTCCGCTGACTAAGGAGCCCAGAACTCTTTATGAGCTTCTACTTCAACGTCGACAGGTACGTACCTCTCCGGACGCTTGCTTCTTTGGGGAAGGCTGTTCCGTGTGGGGCGAGATCGACCCGTTAGGGTGGAGACTCGGCAGCCGGCAAAGCTTGGTTGGCGCTCTGCTTTGTTTTTGTGGGGGCTTGGCATCGAAACCCCTGCAGCATGCCAGTGCGCAACAGCCCAGTTAAATCAGCAGCGCCGATCAACGGCTCTCTCTCGGAGCGTCCGGTTGAAACTCTTCAAGTAAGGTCAAAACAGTCGTACCAAACTCTTGATGCCGTCCTCTTCAGTATACAATCTGCAGAGGCAATGACACACAGAACTTGAGTTTTTAAAACTCTCGACTGAGAATTGGGACTCTTGCATCCGAAATTCCGCATGGTGTTTTCCATAAAGCTAGAGAAGCTGGTCGAACTTGCCTGTTGCTTGTGATGCACAGGACGGATCAATTTCCGGGCCGAGCACACTCTTGCAGGCTCAAGGGTTGCAGCTCCGTGTTTTGAAACGCTCGGCCACGAGTTGGCGTGTTCCATGGGCTGCAAGCTCTGGGCGACCTTCCCTTGGTTGCGCAATAAGTCCTAACTTTCAATTTGCGAACCACACATCGTCTTTGACTGGTGACGCTGCTCTCCCAAACACCGACACATATCGAATAAATATGTTTTTATGGGGATCCACGAATGTCGCACAAGGTACGAGGACATCCCATATCGCGAAATCGCGGGCGTTACAACGTGTACGGATCACTGTCTTCTGAGTATCTAGTATCCTCCTACTTGCCCTGCAATGCACATTCAGACACCATTGCTTTCCAGAACCAAGAGCACGCGAGTTCTTCTGTCCAGACTCCTTGCTGATGTGCTACTCATCATGAACATCCTCTTAAAACCGACCATTTGGCAGTTCCTGGGCTTTCTTGTGTAAGATTGGGATCATGGGTCCTGAGTCTGATGCGTCTGGGTCTGTTGTCCAGGGTCGAGGGAACCAGGAACCATCGAGCAAAGGGACGCAATAGCCAGGATATCCTGACTGATAACAGCAACACTCACCGAAGCTGCTATCACACACGGCGGCAAACCCGGGCATGCTCACAAGCACCACAGGCCAACGGAGTAGCCTCAGGCAAACGAAGGGCATTGACTCGGCCATGACTATGTTACGGCACGGAAACGCGCGTCTTTTGGCGCTGCGGAAGCCGCTCATAATCATCCCATAAGCAGCCACGCCGCAGACCAGTTCCCCGCAACAGCCTCTCTGCTGGTTCAGCGCTCACACTACTCCATGGCCTTGCAGCCATCAGAACGAACAATAGGCCGGTCTTTTACTTCTTCTGTCTTAACGTTGGTCCTGAGCTCCTCTCGTTGTCAGATACCCGGGCGACGCTTGGAGACAGTAGACCTAGAGTTACAGCTCCACATAGGACAAAACTCTGTCCGGACAAGCGCGAAGCACATTGCCCATTCGCCCCGATGCCGTTCCCAGTATCGCCGGTGAAACGAGCCTCTTGTAGCACACTCTCTCTTCCTCTGGCCTGACAGGCTACACACCTCGAGCACGAGCTCCCGGTGCTTGTAACCATATAACCGCTAAAGGCGTTTGGCTGCTGTTCCGACAGGTTAGCAACATACCTATCGACCTGGAGACCTGCGTTATTGTGACCACGCACACATGTTGTTCTGGCCGTTGTTTTCGCCTAGCCTAGGTTTGGAGCTCCAGTCAATGCTAGGGAACGTGCAGGATTTCCGTATGCCTTTTGAGGCAGCCATCACGCCGTCACGACCGATCCATCTCTCGTGTGGACAATTACCTAGTGAAAAAGAAATGCCGACGAGATCAAGTTTGAAAGAAAGAAAATATCCGAATGGCTGGACGCAAGGGGCGGCACCGCGAGTTTCTCCAGAGACCCGGGTGGAAGGTGACTGCCGCTGCCGCATTCCACACACTGGGGTTCGGCTAAAGGAAATGCAGAAGGCTAGATCCAGGTTCAACCACTGATACTTCACGCTGTCAGGTTAGTTGTAACATCAGAAGACACGTCATGGGATCGCTGGATGGGTGCAACCCTGAAGACAGCCAACCAGCCTCCAGTGTTGTGCTGACAACTCCTCACCGCATGAACCCATTGATTGCCCAGCCGTGCTTTCCAGCATTTGTTCACTGGCGCGCTTGGAAGACATGTTGAATGCCTTAGGTGTAACATTACACCCAAGTCCAATCGACAGCCATTCCCCCCATATGTGCTGCTCAGCTGTTCCCCTCCCGCTTTTGGAAGCCAGGGACGCAATCCATTATCTATGGTGATCCTAGTTCCACCGATAATTGCCGGTTCTTTTTTACATATGTTTACCACGATGTCCTGTCTCGACGAACCTTTGCTCAGAACCTGCTGTTTTGAAATGCAAGTAGCCATCCTCATCTATGCCTTAATCCGCTTGCGTCATACGCTATATCTTAATCAAGCGTAAAAAATAAAATGATAACAGAGAGAGTCAGATTCTCCCTAGCCGGTCATTATTTTGCCATCTAGGTTCTTGCTTCAAATGGATCGAAGAGATCAGAAGAGTATGAATGAGAAAGAACTCATCTGGATCTCCAGCTGAACCATGCAGCAAGATGCCACCCAACATGCAACGTTACCATATGCAAATATCAAACATGAAACAGCGGCTAATTGTACCTAATGCCAAGAGGGCATTCCCGCCTTACTCTCACTACCTATTCGATGGCTAATTCTATCTGATGGGGCTTCTCGAAATGTTATGGGTGTGGATGACGGAGGGACGCTTCTCTCTAGTCCGGGCTCTCGATCTACTGTCAATCATGCCAGTTCAGACCCAAAAGCTATCTATATGTCTTCGTATCAAGCCTCTCATATCTCGAGCACGAGCCTACCTATATGGCCGTCCGCCGACGATCAGAAAGCATGCATTATGCATACAATCATCCATCACAAAGTCTACATACTAAGCCTTCGATCTCATCATCCTACTCGCTTCCTTAGCCGTTGACCTGCGTCTTACTCTGACTCGGGACAACAGATCGCTCAGTGAGCCAACTTTTCCGATAAACGAGACTTGGGAATCCGGGAAAAGTCAGCCGGCTCCAGATCCATCCACACATTTTCATTTACATTTCCCCTTCTTGGATGGAGCCCTCTGCTCTTTTCGGCCTGACATCGGTGGCTTTCTGGCCCGGAACCACTCGAATGCCAGGCTACACACATTGCCTCTTCATAAGCGCTCTCGGATGGTTAATATGAGGCCCCCCTCCGGGCTCCGAGGCGGCAGATTTCTCCCTTTTGGCCGCCCTACTCCGCTTGATCGTCGGCAGGAATTCTGACAGGGGAGGTTACCGTATGGTCGTTGAGTCACCTAAACTACCTGAATGTTTGCAACCGGGAACAGTTTTGATTAACTCTTCCGGTCGGCCTGGGGCATTAATCAATAGTTCATTTCCCGGCCTGGACAATGAGATCTGCAGCATGGCTTGTTGCCGGACCCGACAAAACCCCCTTTCTATAGCCTACGCTCTCTCCCCACACAGCATTACGTTCTCGTCTTGACATATGGACAGCCGTACCTCCTATATTGCGACGATGAGGCAGAGTGAATACAATTGTTGACCCCAGCAAGCGAAGCAGTCAAGCTAGCTGGACAGTTCTTCGCCTTGCCGAACATTACTGCCGCCGTCTGTCTAGCTCAGGCTTCAGCTAATGCAGCATGGTGGCAACAGGAAATATAGATGGGTCGACTGTCAGAGAGGCTCCAATTGCCTTGCATTAGCGGAGTCCTCCACACTGTCAGGTGCCAATTAGGTTAGTCGACTTGGGTTAGCTTAATGGTGTTTATGACTTGCTTTGACGCCTTTGAAGTGAACACCCGCACTGAAGTTGGAGGAGGAGTGCTCCTGGACGCTTCCGAAAAAGCAAGAAAAGTATGCTTCCAGTACACAGCCCCTTCCTAGTCTGGCCGCCTTTTCTTTTCTCCCGGTGCCATTTGACTTAAGGCGGCTTGATGATGATGAAGTGACACACGGAACCGGAATAACACAGCTGAGGAGGGTCGCGAAGAAGGGGCTCAATTCTCTGTGTGTCGATGGTCGTTTCGTATGTCCTGGCTGAACGGAAAAGTCCCAGGTAGGCCTTTCCGATCTGACATTGAAGTGATTATATTCCTTTCCTGGAAGTGTTAAGATGCTCTGTTTCGTATGGACAAAGTGACGGTGTCCCCCTGCCTTTCCGAAAATGCAATATATCGAGCTGAAAATTTGCGTAGGGATGATGCCTTTCGGTTCGAGACTGCCTGCAGTTGTTTCCGTTTTCCGTCTGGTCTGGGCTCGGTATGCGGGACAGACATTCCCCAGTGATCGTCGCGTCCGTTAGAAGTCTTTGAGCTCATATATAGTGCATTGGTGATTTACGATCATTGTTCTAACTTTCGATCACTAACGGACCCTGCTGTCAAGGGCTAGGAGGATCATTCTTCTAGAGGCAATTTACAGCGTTTCTCACCGAACATGCACACCGAAACGCCAGCATGTAAGGCCCTCCTTTATGGGGAAACCTCTTGAGAACACTTGAAGAAGCTGGATGTTGCAATGCTCCTTTCGTAATGCGGACTCGTCACAGCGGGAGAAGCCGCGGAGAAGTTGAGCCGTGTGTGATATGTGTAGGAATTTGTCTTTATCTAGACAGTTATACCTCCTTTTACTCGCCGTTTGCCCTCCTCCTCCTCCTCATCCTCCTCCTTCGTTGTCAACCTGGGCTGCCGGCACACATGCGTTGGAGGCAAAGTTAGACAAAAATGGATATAGAAAGTCGTGATATGAAAGGGAACATGTATCAGGCCGAGAAAATTTTGTATCTGGAGTTGTCAGTCGGTATATTCCAAGCATTCCCGAGGCTGTTCTCACCATTGCGGGGTTGCTCAAGGAACTTGAAGGAGAGACAATGCCCAAATGGAGGAAGCAAAACGTTCCAGCCTGAAAAGAGCCAAACAAAGTCAAGTGCCGAGGACAGAAGGTGAAAAGGAAGAGTTGCCAGGGAAAGAAGAGCATCAAGGGAGATATGAAAGTGTTATCCGATACCTCTTGGCTTCTGTGCATGAAGATATCTCAGACTTTTCACTTAACCGTCTCCACATGTTCTGTTGACCTCTTCAGGCACTTACTAGCAACCCGAGAGGAGTTCGGGTCTTAACTGGATGATTATATGACGAAATAGATACCACCGGGCTCTTAATGGAAGTGATATATTCCGTCTCAAGAGGTTGTTGAAGTTCCAACAAGGATGAAAATATCTGGACGCTTTCCTAGAGCAGTTATGGTCAATTTCTTATCGAGTAAAACTTGGAAGACCTATCATGACAAGCTGGGTCAGACGCCATTTCAATCAATTTCTATGACTATGGTTGAGGAGCCAGAGTAAGAGTTCTTTTTCTCATCCACCATTAGAAGGCCTAGATATTCCATGCTGATGAGCTGTTAATCCAGAGTTAGATGTCCCCAAAGATCTAATCGATTTGGTAGGCAGATGTATTGGCATTCTCGACCTTCCTTACCTGCCAAAGGTTCAACATATTTCATGCCATTGTAGAGCCTATCCTAATGTAATACGATGATTAATTTCTCGGAAAAAAAAGCGAGATTTGTGAAGATAACTCCAAAGTGTCTCGGCCAGTAACGAAACAGCATCTCTCACAGAAATTTTTATGTGCGAGAACTTCAATTGCACATGCATGTCTAGCCAGTCTTTAGACTACACAACATACGCTTTGTGCAATCTTTCATACCATTAAAAAATACATTGAGGCACACTTGATAAATGACAAACTTCTGGGCAGTCAAGCTGCGATGTGCAGAGAGTGGGCTCTAAGTATCTACACAGTTCTGTTATGATGCAGCTTTGAGCACCTTGAGTACTCATCCCAGAACAGCATAGCTGGCAGGAAGATGAAACATATACGGATAGGAAGAGGGAACATGATGTAGTGGCAGTGAGCCGATGATTATCATCTTGTCTATTATTTCCACAGCCCAGAAAATACTCACGCTCCCTTGAATTGATCTTGAAAAAGGCGTAAAGAAGCATATACATCATGAACGATGCAAAATCATAACTGAGACCCATTGCTGTAAATATACCGCCAATGATGCAGATAGCAAATCCAGAAAAGGACCCCAGATAACTCCAGGCTCCTTCCAATGACCCCTCCCCCATCCAAAAAGTCGAGGAAAATCCGGTGACAAAACGGTTAACATGGTATCTAAGTGGTTCATCATCGAGGCTAAGGAAAACTGTACCCGGCTCCCTTGGCCCCTATATCACAGATGCATAAGATCACCGTAATAAGCCCATATGCCAATTGATATCCAAAACTGCCGACTACGAACATTCGGATTCTCCTTCACATGTCGCTTATATCAGCCATAAAACCACCACGACCGCAGACAGGATCGTGGTCAGCGAGACAAAATTCATATCGGTTAAGACGCGATGAGCGATACTTGTTATCTCCTCGGCAAGCGATTCGTTCACAAATGTTGGACCGCAATTAGTGTTGATCTGCTTGGCAGCAGAAACATAGGTCAACGAGATCAGCTGGTTACGGTCGGCCGTGGCGTCTTGGTAAATGGCCATGGTTTGCTGCAGACACCAGTTGCAAGCGGGAATCGAGGAGCCGGGCAGGGACCGGTTAAGAGGAAGGAAATATACGTAGGTGTTTGCTGGGCTAGTCATGTTGGTGACGGCACTGGCATAGCAGTAGGCGTTGGTTTCAGGATCGCGCAGACAGCCTGCACTGTAGATGGGAAGATAAGCTCTCATCGCGTTGTAGGCATCAACAATGGCGGGATCGTTGGCCTGGAACTCGGCGCCGCAGTTTTCACTCGCGATCAGATTTTTGGACAAATTCGTCATAAACTTGGCGCAGGCAGTCGCATTTGCAGCGCATGTGGCATCCAGGGTACGAGTTATGCCCACCATAGATCTCTGGGCCTCAAAGAATGACCGGGAGCTCTAGTTTAGGTTAGTCAGCTGTCACTGATAGTTAATAGAGAGCGCTAGATAATTACTCACATGCATCAGCATTGACAACGGATAGCACTCCTGGAATGTTGGATCGGCCAGGAAGGAATTGATAAACTCCATGCACGGAGGAGTCCCACCATCATCAGCAGGGACCCAGTTGATAGCAAGAGTGTCGAAGATGGTTGGTAGGGAGCTTGGAGCGGGGATTGAAGTCGAAGTCGAAATCGAAGTCGTGGTTGTCGGCTTAACAGTGCCGAGAGCAATAGAGAATGTCGAGGTCACAGATGCGGTGCTTGACGTTGCCGTGGCGGTCTCAATTTCCCCCTCCTCGGCACGCTGTCTAAACTTGTGCCATGCAAGATCGTGCTCCGAAAGCATGTGCCATCCTGAAGCATCTCGGAAAGGGGCACGTCTATCGAGGACCAGCGTTTCGACAGGTGCAGCAGGGACGGCGAGCACATGGGATACAGAGAGTGCGAACAACGTCAGAATGACCGGCCAAGAAGTTGAAGAAGGTCGGCATGCTGAGAGTGATGGCCAGAAGTGGCCGGTAAGGAGAGACACTGCAACGGAAGCCATTATGTCTAAGCTGTGGCGTGGCACAGGGGCTGGTAAACCATGACTCTGTACAACGTTCTAAAGGCGATTGTAGTTTAACGAGAGACTGGCTTTCCGACTGCCTGGGTCAGACAGACAGACCGGCTTTCGTTGAGCACTGGATGTTCAGGCGAACGACTGTTACGATCACGAACGACGGTAACGAAAGAATGTGCCCCCAGGTGGCACAGTACACGTTAGAGCGGGCGGTCTTAATTATGAACGATGGTCGATCGGACCAGCAGTCACTTGAAGACTGGAGGGCTAACTTGCGCGGACAGGTGGCTGAGGGGCCAGGATCTGGGGGTAGCTGAAGAGGTTCCGGAGCCTTGCAGTTGGCACAAGGACGGCGCTTGGTTGAACAATCGGCTGGCCAATATCGGGGCGACGGATAAATGAGCGAGAGCGAGCAACGCCAATAGGACGAGGCTCCAGGGTAACGAGTTCTTTGGATGTGTTTATACCAGTGTGCCTCGAGGGGCTAAGGCACTGCAGTTGCGCGGTATTCCCGGTATCGTGAAGTCAAGACCGTAGAGTTCGTCGATGACAACAGTTGTCAGTTTCTGCTGTCCGGAATCTCGACAACAAGCGACAGGACAGAAAACCTGGGAGGACGTTGAAGGAGGTCATGCAACGCGCAGGGTAGCAACGATAAAATAGCAGCAGCCCGGACCAAGAAGCGCGGCGCAGGGCAGGCACCCCCCGTCAAAGCTTGATCACCCCCTTCACACGCCAACTTTCCGCCTTCCACGGGCCACCCACGATCTAGCCAGGCCTAGCCCAGAGCGCCCCAGAGGCGCAAAGATTGGGGGTCAATGTCAATGAGGCCCATTGGACGCAATATTGGAGCCAAGGGCAGCCGAACAGGGCAGGTGTGGGTCCGAGAGTAACTGACAGGCTGGGGCTACTGAGCGCCCCCCTGCTCAAAATGGTTCACCCCCTTCGCACTCACACCCCACCGCAGCCTGGTGTCTGCGGACGATGGCCAACGGCCGGCGACGGTAACGATTGCGCTATTGCTCCCTTGCAGATGAGGAAGCCAGCAAAAGGAAAGCAGCCGAAAAAAAATACGCGGGGAACGAGGATTGTCGTGTTAGAGAGCCTCGCAAATATCGATTTTAACCCTCCAACACAGGCCGAAAGCCATTGCTACAAGTACATAGGTACATACTGCACTGCTTTGTCTTATCAAGCGAACACCAAGATGCCAGTAACCGACATGGCAATGGCATGAAGGAAGACGCGATGTAAACGGTGTCTGGCTTGCGGGCCGGCCGCGTCGCTGCAGGTACAGATTAAGTCAAGACGGCCAGATATTAGCAGATATTGGGCAGGACATAAAAACAGCACATATATTGCCAGATTTATCCTCAATTCTGTCAGCATTTCGGCATTGGAATGCTTCTGGAAGAGAAAGAATTTCTTTCCCGGCGGGGATGCGTGTGCTCATCACCGTCATCATAAGCGAAGTTGGTGCACCAACCACACAGTATTTAACGGAAGCCATACTTGTCAACAGTAATCCGTCTGGGTACACTATCAAATACTTATCCATCCGCCATCCGTAGGAAAACGACGTCCATGTATTTCCACTGGCTTCACTTTTATCTCTTGTTAATAACGTTGTCCTCCATCTCACTCGATCCTCATGTCGATCGCCCACACGAAGCAGGATCCAGTCGGGTGCCTGGAAGCAACCGGATCGGCGAGGGGAAAACCCCTGTCCAGCAGGGAGTACCGATGCCGACGGCGTCGGACGGTGGGTTTCCATGGATGGCACCCCAGGCGGCTGCGCCCAGCAGTCCAGACCCAGGCCTCGGAGCTTTTGATGAGCGGCGCTCCAGTCCATAAACCCCCTCGCGATCTGGACCACAGTGGAACCAATAGATGCCAACCATTGGCGGGGCTCAAAATTGATAGAGGTCCAATGGGTTTTCGACATCCACATCGGCAACTTTTCATTCATCGCCTGGGAAACTGCATGTCATGAGGCTCTGCGAGCCCGTTGGCGATGGCTTCTGCTGGACCCATCCCTCCCACAACCAATTCATCTCTTGGCGTTACACCAATCCCAGCACCCGAGCATGAAGCTTGTTGCTATCACCCGCAGAATATGAGAGAAGCTGATCGAGAGGCTCGACTGTAATATAGTATAATAGTATTGGGATACTAAACGGGTTGGGTGTCGTGCAGATGAATGTGGGATACACGTCGAAAAAAACGGGCAAGCTAGCCTGAATCCTCATCTGTGTGTTTCAATTAAAAGCGACTGCTCAGAAGAAGCATGCGGATGCAGTTGGTTGTCAAGCGGCACCGTGATATATGCATGTCGAGAGAGCGAGTGATTGAGCAGAATGTCAGCCGTTGGCGCAGACTGCCACCCTGGCATGCCCGGGGCATGTAACACAACTTTTGGAACTATCACCGATTTGGTCAGCAAACCGATTACATCGACTGCAAAAGAGCAATAACACCACCTTGACTGGCCCAAAACGAGATTAATATCTACGCAGGTAAGTCGTATGCGAGCACATCTTTGCATGATATTATCTTTTCACCGACATTGCTGATCCTTCTGTAGAGCAAAGAGCTCAAAAATGTCCAGTAGTAAGCCTCGAATGCCTTGGTTTGGGAAATACGCTCCGTAGATGACAGCTTGCGAAACGGCAAACTAACTCTTTCTTTTAAGGGACCTTGTTCGGTATTCACATCCTGATCTTTAACGGAGAGTGCGCCTCCAGCCATCATGTAAGTAATGATCCAGATAGATGCCGTTCGCAAATTTGAGCGCGTTAAGTCCTGGAGCTCTCGGTATCTACCACTCCGAAAAATGAAGTGTCTTAATAATAATTCAAGGTCTTCCACCCTCCAAATCAGAGTCTTAAATATTCAGTATCGAGAGGCTCTGAATCCAAGTACCTTCATCATAAAACTCCGACTCCTTTCGCTGCTCTCTGGATTGCACGGGAAGTACCAAAGTCAGATTGTCAGGCATCCCAGTATCCGATTACTATGAATGAAGCCAGCTATTAGAAATAAACCACCCAAATTCAGAGGCTTTTCCGCGAAATTTAGCTCTGCTCAGGCTCCAATGCATGTCCCATACCCCTCCGTACAACCATGACTTGGCCCATAAATTTAACTGTCATCATGTTCGCCTTCCCTGACGAATCGCTCTTTCAATGCCAATTTCTTCATAAACTCTTCATCCGAATGAAACAAGGGTCATACAAATCCATTGGGTTCTCATGTTGTTTGGTAATCTTCATGCCAATCCGGCAGCTGTCAATTGTCCCAAGCAAAAGATGTATGACCTGAGACCTGGTTGCGGTGCCCGTGCATAGCTCCAACTATGCTAGGTAGACATAGGAGTTACCTTCACGCTCAAGATAATCCTTCTCAATGAGTCTGCAGGTGGTAGAAGTCAGCATTCCAGCTCCAGACAAAAAAAAATCAATATTCGAGGTACACATGATTGGGGAAAGGGAGGGGG
>Ga0065720_1019068_pt1 | contig 40039 bp, 35 predicted proteins | sample Thericmetagenome_FD_59107 | JGI IMG/M metagenome (GOLD analysis project Ga0065720, IMG submission 59107) | Thermophilic microbial communities from the Joint Bioenergy Institute, California, USA of rice/straw/compost enrichment - eDNA_2 v2... | ecosystem: Engineered > Solid waste > Grass >... | reverse complement strand
CAGTAGCAGAGAAAACGGAGGAGCAGAGGACATACGCATCAAGTCGGAACGCCTTGAGAATCCGGTCGATCTCAGCATCCTGACAGTTTTGTTGTCAGTGAACAACGACTGGTCCCCTGACCCGCAAAGCATAGGCCACTACACACCTTCTCCCATTCCTTTGCCTCTTGTTCAATAAGCTCCAGTGCATCACGAGTGTCGACAGGCTCCTCTGTCTTGGTCTCTTGTTGCTTTGGCTGCTGTGCAGGCGGCGCTGGTATGGCTGCGTCCTGTGGAGTCACTGTGGGCTCCTTTGTCTCTTGAGTTGCCATTGTAGGGTACGTTTGCTATGGTATCGAGGGCTGAGTAGCTATGAAGTTCCGATTGCAATGATTATGCGCCGCCTAGTTCTGTAGTATGTCCCAGGTCACAGATGGTTGTTTTGATCGAGGTGGATGGTATACCGGAAGTGTTGGCGAAAGTCCAAAATGGTTCGCGAGCGGCTCGCGTTCACAAGCAAGCGGCAGAGGACGGGCGATAAGCGCGCCAAGCATAGTGATTAGCGATAAGAGCCTGCCCCACTAAAAAATGACAGCCCGCCGGCCTCCCGTTGCGTCCGAAAATTTACAGCAACGAGACAAGCGCATATGCGACGCTCTGATGCTGCATTCGATTTGAGACAACTAGAAACGCTCATTTAGCGTGGGCCCAATCATCAATCTCAGTATTAGGTCGAATTGCTCTGATATTCAAGAAAGTTGGCCGCCATCATGCCGAAACGGGCGGTATCTCCGGCTCCGTCCGAGAACGAGGTCGACATCGCAGGGTCTTTGTTTGCGAACGAACTCGACAGCGACTCTGATGCTCCCAAGGCGAATCCTGGTACTGCTACAGATCTCGACTTTGGAGACCTTCTCAACGCTACTCACGATGGCGGTTCTGATGACGACAGCGGCGACGAGGCCTTCATTGACCTGCACCAGCGGAGCTCCAACAGGAAATCCTCTAATCTGCAGGGCAAGACGGTCAAGAAGGGCGGCGGCTTTCAAGCCATGGGTCAGTGTTTTGTTTCTCTTTATTCGCATCACCTCGCGCGCATCGCTGACGCAACATGACATGTATAGGTCTCAATGCTAATCTCTTGCGAGCGATTGCCCGGAAGGGCTTCTCTGTCCCGACCCCCATCCAGCGCAAAACGATACCCCTGATCCTCGAGAGGCGCGATGTCGTCGGCATGGCTCGCACAGGTTCCGGCAAGACGGCCGCGTTCGTGATTCCCATGATCGAACGTCTCAAGGCTCACAGCGCCAGGTTTGGTGCCAGAGCTCTGGTCTTGTCGCCCTCCCGCGAACTGGCGTTGCAAACCCTAAAGGTTGTCAAAGAGCTCGGCAAGGGAACTGACCTGAAAACTGTCCTTCTTGTTGGTGGTGATAGTTTGGAAGAGCAGTTTGGCTTGATGGCGACAAACCCAGATATCATCATTGCGACTCCAGGTCGTTTTCTCCATCTCAAGGTCGAGATGTCCCTCGACCTTTCTTCTATCAAATATGTTGTCTTCGACGAGGCAGATCGTCTTTTTGAGATGGGCTTTGCTGCTCAACTAACTGAAATTTTGCATGCCCTACCTCCCTCTAGGCAAACTCTTCTGTTCTCGGCCACTCTACCTTCATCCCTGGTCGAATTCACCAGGGCTGGTTTGCAAGATCCGGTCCTTGTCAGACTGGATGCTGAGACCAAGGTGTCTCCCGATCTCGAAAGCGCTTTTTTCTCGGTCAAGAGCGGCGAGAAAGAGGGGGCTCTGCTCCACATCTTGTATGATATCATTAAGATGCCCCTAGGAGACCCTCCGCGGTCCGAAAACGATGAAGAACAGCCAAAGTCGAAGAAGCGCAAGCGTGGTTCTGATAAGCCGAACTTCAAAGAAAAGCCAACCGAACACTCAACCATTATTTTCACAGCTACGAAGCACCATGTTGAATATATTTCGAATCTCCTACGTCTGGCAGGCTTTTCGGTCTCGTACGTCTATGGCTCACTGGACCAGACTGCTCGGAAGATCCAGGTCGATAACTTTAGGCGAGGGAGGACTAATATCCTCGTCGTGACGGACGTTGCTGCACGTGGTATCGACATTCCCGTGCTTGCAAACGTTATCAATTATGACTTTCCACCTCAACCCAAGATTTTCGTCCATCGTGTTGGTCGTACGGCTCGTGCTGGGCAACGTGGTTGGGCCTATGCTCTTGTTAGGGAGTCTGACCTCCCCTACCTCCTAGATCTCCAGCTCTTCCTTGGAAGGAGGCTTGTCTTAGGGAGAGAGGAAAAAGATCCATCGTTTGCCCGCGACATCGTGGTCGGTTCCTTAAAGAGGGTCGAACTTGAGAATAACGTTGAATGGGTAAATAAGGTCCTCCATGAGAATGAAGATATCGGCGCACTCAAGCGAGTCACCGCTAAGGCTGAGAAGCTGTACATGAAGACTAGAAATCCAGCTTCGTCACAAAGTGCCAAGCGTGCACGTGAAGTTATTGTGTCCAAGGGTTGGGGCCAACTTCATGCTATCTTTGGAGAAGAAGCGGCCAATGAAGAGCAGGTCCGTGACAACCTCCTCTCCAAAATTACCGGTTACAAGCCACAAGAGACAATCTTTGAGATTGGTCCCAAGGGCAAGGTTTCGCAGAACAAGGCTGCGGAGGCTGTACGGAGCTTCAGACAAAGAATTGGACCACGCAAGCTTCCTAAGCAGGACGAGGATACTGAGATGGTCGATGCAGAATCTCTTCCCGACCACGTAGGGAATGCTGAACGGAAGGGTCAAGAAGAAGAGTCTGTGGATGAAGATGGCGCTACACAGGACAGTGTGCTTTGGAAGCACGATTCCGACTCTGACTCCAATTCTGAATCAGAACTGGAAGTCACAGTGACGAACAGTGCCAAGGCAAAGAAGGGTCAGACCTCCTTCGCAGACCCAGAAGTCTATATGTCGTACACACCACGAACGACTAGTCTAGCCGAAGAGCACGCCTATGGCGTCCACTCGGGCGGTGTCAGGAGCTCCAACTTCGTCGAGGCCGCCCGTGACGCAACAATGGACCTTACCAACGACGAGGGAGCCAAGGGCTTTGGCTTGCCGAGCCGACCTAAGTACCGCTGGGACAAGCGACACAGCAAGTATGTGTCGACGGCCAACGACGATGACGGGTCTAAGGGCGTCAAGATGATACGTGGAGAGAGCGGTGTCAAGATAGCAGCATCCTTCAAGAGCGGCCGCTTCGAAAAGTGGAGGCAGCAACACCGACTGGGACGGCTGCCGCAGGTAGGCGAGATGGAGAAGGCCAACCTGGTGCGCAACTTCTCACTGCCATCGGGCCCGCGCTTCAAGCACAAGCAGATGAAAGCGCCAAAGGAGGCGGACAAGTGGCGTGACGACTACGAGGTCCGCAAGAAGCGCGTGGCGGAAGCCAAAGAGAAGCGCATCGGCAAGTTCAAGGATGGGGAGGGCAACCGGCGCGAACTCAAGACGGAGAGTGACATTCGCAAGGCGAAGGAGCTCAAGGAAAGGAGAAAGGAGAAGAACGCGCGCCCGTCAAAAAAACCGAAGAAGAAATAATCTTTAGAGCGGTGTGTAGGAAACCTCTGGATAGCGGTGGGCCAGACATCAAAAGTGTTGGTTTTACCTGCTGATTGGCGTTCATACCTATCTAGGTATTGTCCCATAATTGGGTTAAAAATGTATAGAAGTCTTCAAAGCCCTTCAACCCTGCGGGTTAAGGGATCTTGGACTCCTGTAGTTATTCAGAGACAATGTGCCAGATGAATCAAACAGGTGATGGATTACCAGGTCAAATATATCGAGTGTAGTGTTGGACTTGCACCTTCCGGTGAAGGCAACAGGGAAGGGGGGGGCTCCCACTAACTAAACGAGGACACAGAAGGGCGAATGGTACATAGTTTTGCAAGTATAATAATATCACCCAAGATGCCTGTTGGTCTTTCAGTTGTGTTCCCTAAACGTGTAGGCATGAAACGCAAGTTTATGTTTTGCTGCTTCTACTGATCATGGTGCAGGAGGTATACAACAGACGACCTAGTCAACAGATACTACCAGAGACCAAAACCATACCGACATCAACCAGTCATCACAAGACTCATTCAATCTTCATAAGCATTGCCATGGGCTGTATAATCATCGCCATATATCACGCAAAGATCGTCCATTCATCCATCATCCTCATATCGTACCCAAATCATCGTAGTCGTTATCGCTGTTGCCGTGAACATCCAGAGTTTGCACCATGCTAGCAAATGATCGACAGACTGGTCGACCCCAAGTCCCACGCAAGAAACAACGCAAGAAGAGAGATTGGCGAATATGGGGAAAAAAAATAAGCGAAGGTGAGATAGATATCGAGAGACACCCTAAAAGAGGGACCAAGACAAAATGAAGAGAGCGGAATATACCCCTCAAACCACCGTGGCAGGCGGCTCAGCGTCTGGTGGCCCAGGCTCAACATAATTAACCCACTCATACACACGGTGCATTCCTCTTCCAGGGCCCGCCAGCCCAGCCAGAACGCTCGACCGTGGAGGCTCCATCTTGTGATGCTCTCTCAGTCGCCTCTTGAAATTAGGCGTACGGGGAGATACCACAGCAAGAGGATCCATAGTCGCAGTCGTCGGACCCGTCAACATGTCAGGAGCATGTGGGTGAGGAATGCTCGGCATCCCGGTGTGCGGCATACTGGCTGGGGCGTACCAGTCGGCGGGACCTGGATGCGATGGAAGGGCGCCATGCATGCCTGGGTGATACATGTCCTCTTCCATGGGGTGACGGAGCATCGCGGGCGGGTGAGGGACGCCATGCATAGCAGGAGGAGGCATGGAAACCATAGGCATGGCCGGGGCACCCGGGGCCGTTAGGGGGGGAGGATGTGGCGGGAACATGGCTGGACTAAGAGGGCCCAAAGGCCCGACAGTGCCGAGGTGATGGCCAACCGGTCCGGCCGGGCTAGTAGGGATGGTAGCTGCGGCCGGGGCTGCCCTGGTTTCGGGGTTGAAGCGGTCAGCAAGGCGCCTCTCGAGTGACGATGCGCGAGGCCTTTCTAAGGAATGAGCACGGCGTCGGGGTTCCGAGGCAGTGTCTATCCTCTCAGGAGATGGGAACCTCGTGGGCAGTTGCTGCCATCCGTCGGGAGACGCCGCGCGAGACTCGACCGGATATGTGTGGCGCCTCTCGTGTGACCGAGCACGTCGTTCGCTAGAAAATCCCTGCCATTTCTCTGGCGATTGCCAGCAACGCCGCTCTGGAGTATAATGATTGGTAGTATATTCGCCATATCCCTCTGGAGACGCTTGACGCATCCTCCGACTACGTGGCGTAGTAGTTGGATAATCGAAGGCAGACGCCGCACGCTCAAGAGCAGGTCTTGATGGAGGCTCGAATGCCGATCGAGCAGGCGCTGGTACTTCCGGAACAGCCGGTTGTTGGGACGATGGAGCAACAACCGTCGCGGCACGGCGAAGACGATAGTCGTCGTCGAGAAAGGCGACGGGATAGTTTCGAGACTTTTCAGGACGACGACGACGACGACCACGCTGCTCTTCATACTCATAATCCTCGTCGCCAGCCCTATCGACGTGGCTCTCATGATGACCGAAAACATCGAAAGAATGCATCCTGCGCGCAAGGTGCTCATCACGCTGGCGGTCATGCATTCGGCGCCAGAAGACTTCGTCGTCGTAGCTTGTTGGCCGCACCCGAAGAGTAGGGCTTTGCATGGGAACAAAATCCGAACGGTAATCCCGAGTGGGAGAAGGCGCCCGCGACTCATACGCCGATGTGTAGTTGAATGGCTTGCGCCGGATATCCAGCTGACCTGGGACGACCTCTTCGCCAGCGTCCTCAAACAATGGGCAGGAACATGTTTTCCATTTCTCGCCACAAATAACACAGAATTCGGCACCGCAACGGCTGTGTAATCATCCGTCAGTGTCTTTTGAAGTTCACCCATTATTTCAAGGGAAATGTCAGGAAGGCAATTACCAGACGATGTGGTCGTGGCCGTATGTCAGTTGGGCAAGTCCCTGACAACGATAGCAGCGTTGCCGTGCCTCTCGCCGCGCTTGTTCAAGCAACTGCGCAGTTTCTGGGTCTCTCGGGCACTCCGGCTGCTGATGCCATTTCCCACTGCAAGAGCCGCAGATCTTGATCTTGCAGCGGCTACATCTACCATGCTTACGTCCGCCCTCCCGTCGAATCTCTTCCGGTCTAATCCATTCACCGCAGTGGCGCGATGGGCAATATAGACGATACTTGGTGCAGTATCTGATGTACTTGCGATTCCATTCCCTCTTAAAATTGGCATCAAACATGTTTGCAACGTGCTTGAGAGGGATATGGTCACTAGTGCAGCATCGAGGAGGCATCCAATGTGGATCTGTCAATGACTGCATAAAGATATAGTGCAGGCAATTATGGCACATGCGGTGTAGGCACTTGAGCTTGACAGTTCTGCTCACAGGAGTGGCCTCATTGCCGCAGCTCACACACGTCGTCAGACTAAGGCCGAAGCCAGTGTCAGCGAGGAGAGAAAATGTATGAAACTATACACAGCGGAAGAGGGTACTGACCGGTCAAGCATCTTGTCATGCCGCGCGGGATGGACAGAGGAGGCCGCAGCGCCGCCACCAAAAAGAGTCGATCGTTTGGCTTCTGAACTCAGACTCTGGGATGATGCTGCATGGAGTCTCTTCTGTGAGGATGACGGTCTAGACACATAGGCATCGGATTCATAATGCCTTTTTGAAGGCCTAGCAGAATAAGTCAGTCAACATGCTTGATGGACCACACTACAGGACCGGATGACAAAGAGACAACATACCTTCTAGACCTAGAGCGAGAACGAGTCTCGTCGACACTTGGTGGACTGGAAACGGTGATGTCTCTGGGCCGACGATACTCATCCAGATCCCGCCTGTTCTCTGGCGGACGAGACCTGGACCGATGTCTTGTAGACGGCGCGTACCTCGAAATAGCGTCGGCGTCATCTTCGTAGGCAGTCTCATCGGGGTCACGACCGCCCAGACGCTCTTTTAACGAGTTGTGCATGTTAGGCGGCGGGGGGGCACTTGGAACAGCAGGAAGCTGCTTGCGACGGAAGCGATGGATGCGGTCGTCTGAGTCGGAAGTGGCATCAGTAGCATCGTCGTCGGAATCGGACACAGATGTCCTTGGAGAACGCCTGGACTCAGGGGTCGACCGGTAGCGGTGGACAGACCGGGGGCTGACGTCACGACGGGACACGGTCTGGCGACTCGCAGGACGAGATGGGAGTGTCTGGGCAACTTCGTCATCGTCTTCTGCCTCTTCAATAACTCCGACATAGGTCGGGTGGTGGTGACGAGACATGTTGGGTGCCGAATCCGAGGCGTTGGGCACCCGCGAGCTCGAGGAACGCTTAGCGGCCCGAGGAGATTTCAGTGGCGTTCTCGGGGGCGTGCTTGACGTATCCGAGTCAGAGGTAGTGCTCGTCGAACTGGCAGGCTCTCGGCGGCGTTGACGGACCCGACGACGTTTGAGCTTCGTCCTCGACGACGTCTTGATGTCCACGTCGTCGTCCTCGTCGGACGAGGAGGAAGTCGAAGAGGTGGGGGTCTCAACGACATCGACATCTATATCCGCAGGAACATGGCGCTTCGAACGACGCGAGGCACGAGATCGTGTCTCGCCAGGCTCGGACCAATCATTCGCGACCTGGGATCTGGCTTTACTTGAAGGTCTCTTGCGTCGTGCGGTGCTGGGCCCGCCTTGCTCCCGGCCGACCTCAGCCATTCGTCCCGACGCCTGTGTCTGGAGTGAGGGGAAAGACGGAGGGAGCAGCGGCAGCAGCAGCAGCAGCAGCAGTAACGACAAAGAACACCGGTAGCGACAGTGGCGGCGCCAGGTTTGATCACGACGGCAGTACGACTGTGCGGCAACGTCGAAAATCGCGGTCTCGAGGCCTAGGTATCCAACAATTTGGCCACTGCAAAAAGAGCAAGATCAGGTCTCAGGCGTCTGGGAAGTCTGGGATTGGGGCTTCGAGTGTCGTTGGCCAGATGGTTGAGCGTGGTTGGCCGGGCGAGGGCGGGTCTATGGTGCCCTAGCTGCGAGTTGCTGGGATTGGGCTCGCCGATGGTCCAAGGTGCATTGCCAGCGCACCACAATTCCGTCAAGACAGTTTGGCCGCCGGCACCGACACCCCTGGGCTCTTGCTCACTGCGCGGGGCCGAGTATGAAGCGGACGGCAGAATGTGATGAATATCTGTGTCCCCAGTCTGAGAACGGCAGGGCCTGCGGTCGTTTGAGTGTTGAATGGAAGATAGGTATCTCGGGCGGGGTCACGACGTCGGCAATGTAATGGGGAAAGACAGCGATGAAAACTGCCTGAGGAGCAGTGGCCTGAGGGGATTAAGATGACGAAGGCTCAGAAAGAACACCAGATGAGGGGCAGCAGACATGCGGCGGCGTCTTTAGCTCAGGACAACACGATAGGGCAGCCTCCCGACATCCTGGTAGGTTAGGGCTCTGCTAAACGCATGTAGATGCAGGCGTCTACCGACCACACAGTAACGCGCATTTCAATCATCACCGATCACTCACCACTGGGCGACGTGGTGAACTCCGCACGCTCGACCAAATCTGGGTTGCATGCGTAGAACTGTGGTGAGTGGTCTGTGGATTGCAGAAGCTCGCGAGCTGCGTGCCGACCGCTCTTCCCAGGTTGTGCAGCTGCCAGGTTCCAATGGCCAACAAGGGCGCTTTTGTGATGCAGCAAGTCGCAGTCTTGTCCCACCCGCACCTCGCTCCCGAGGAGAAACTAACCAAACGGGATGGAGCCTGGACGAGGGCAATGCAAGAAACTGTCGATACCTACAGTACGTAGTATAAGTGCCCAGGTTGCTGCGGATTTCCAGCAAAGATGGGGCTTTCCTAATCGATCTTGACTCTGACGAGGACATGGTCGAGATCAAGTGTGCAAACCAGAATCATGGAAGCCATAGTAAGCCATGCCATCCTATCACGAACAACCAAAAATCAGATGGCGGGCGGTTCGTCGGAACGCCATTTCTGTGTCACGTGATCATAGATCTCAAAGTTGTGGGAATCCACCCGCAGGGTTCGAGCCCCGCACCATCCGGCTAGCGCGGGGTGTACCAAGTGGCCCCGCACAGAGGGCAACAACAGCGCAAGCCAAGCGCTGGCAAGCAGCGGACATATTGAAGACTACTGGTCTCCTCCTCACGGCAGAACATAGAAGATGTCTGGACCTCAGGTACAACATAGAATTCATGATTCTATACAACCGAAATTTTCCAGAATGCAATGCGACTGCAATGAGATGATGCACATTGGGCTAAGAGATTACACCGGCTGCACTCGACTGCATGTGAATATACCGGGAGATGCTGTTGGTGTCGCTGCTGCTCTCCGCGCTTCTCCGCATCCCGCAACCTCAGCACCGTGAGGACCTACCTGAGGTAGCTGCAGCTCCGATGCAGTCTGCTCCCACATGGGCACGTCCGATGCCGACTACCCCGTACGGTGAACCCTGCTCGACGTCCGGCATCCAGGTTCGATCCAACAGCTTCGGCCCCGCATAGTTCGGGTATTCCCTCGTCCCGCCCAGGTGATATACCCCAGCCCGTCGCTTGCCCCAGTTACCGGAGCCGATTGGGCAATAATTGCCCTCCGGTCCCGTGGCCTAACCCTACATAGCTGTCAATTGGATGTACGTCAGCAACTACAAACCAATGTAGCTATTAAGTCTAGGGATTGCTCTAGTTATCCGTACCTTAACTCTCCCTTTACGTTCTAGAGTCGGTCGTTCCCAGCTTCATCGAAAACTAGACTCAGCTAGTTCCTGCATAGTCTCCCAGATATCATGAAGGCTCGGCAAGGGCTTGCTGTTGTGGAACATCAGCCCTGACTGTCATATGTACTTGAGTGCTCCATCACAACAAGCTCTGAATTGGGACTGTCGTGTCGTGCCTAATGTGATACAGGACCGAAATGCGATGGTCTGAACTCCACTTCGCTCTTCTCTGCCTTTTCTCGGTGTGACACACACACACACACACACACAGCACAGCACAGCTAATGCTGATCTCGTTTGTCCAGACCTCTCTCGTGACTTCTGGAGCGACATCCAAACAGCTAATTAAAACTCTTCGTGTACAGTGGCGCTATGTATCGGCTTCAACAAAACGGCGGATACAAAAGGAATCATGAGGGCCACGAAACAGCAGCAAGAAGGCCAACCTCGTGTTCCAGTACCGGATATATTTCCTTCACTGGGAAAGTCTAGCACGGTAGTTGACCTACCGGCCCGTGTTAGATCACGGCTATCGGATCACGGTTATCTCCAAGACTGGGTCCTAGTTGTGAGTCTGCGGACCAACGGTTGTGCCCTGTCATATGCTAGAGGGTTATAAAGTAACATCGACACCCGTTTCCAACTCCCGAGAAACCCCTGTCCGCCATTCCTCTCAAGCCTGTCTGAGCCCATTGGGGTAACATTCAGGACCCCCGGCCAAGCATTGTATGATGCTTACCTATTCTCGGCTGCCTCCATGAAAATGTAGCAGTAAACACCACGAACAGCATGAGGATACTGGGCATGTGGTAGCGCTCGGCTCAATGGAGGATGACGGTCTTTTTAACGCTATCAGTGTAGTTCTGACTGATATGTGCGACATTGCTTATGGTAAAGAGGGATTCGATTCTTGTTACGGAAAGTTACCATTGAGATATAATTCAGTAGATGGAACCAAGGTCCCAAGTATTCCGAACTTACTTGAAGCAACTTTATCGTCGTTTAGCTCTTGAATCATGTTGTTTTTCGTGATCTATCTTGATGTGCACGAACTAGTCACTGAGGTATTCAGTGTATTAAGGGTGTTCTCCATTTTCTAACCTAAGGAACTACGGACAACTATCCCGTGAGGATAATAAAACGCTTGATTCAAGACTCGGTTACACCTAATGATTCACAACCACTCTAGCGGATCCTAAAAGCGTTAAACCCTGCAATAAACCAACGGGCCCATGTACCTGAAAAGCGACCATGCAATGATGCATATGACGTTGCGACCCATGAGCCATAAGCTCCCGATCTGTTCCTTTTTTTTTCCGAAGTGGCACTCACCTTTCTCTGCAGCAGGTTCTCCGTAGGCCCCGGGAATGCGGACCCGGGCTATGAGATCGTGCGCGAGTGAGGAAAGTACTTGTCAGGGAAATGAGATGAGAAAAAAGCGATTGGAAGGTCTAAGATGAGTGAGTACATGTATAAAAGATGATGGCAGGTAGAAAGGCCGGCAAGGAGGTATGTAGACAGAACGGTGAAACGGCGGCGTTTGTATTAAATGCTTGACTGAATGCAGTCTCATTGTTTTTTACTGTTCTCCATCATGACTGAAAGCAGTTTGTATCGTCTCAAAGGGATGGAAGTGTGTCAGATGGATTTTCTAAACCAAAGTTGCGTAGACAAGGCAATGATCCATCCCTTCTCTCAGCCGCGGTGTGAAACGGATTTCTGCATACAGTGGGATGCAAGTAAGCCTTCACAATAAAAAGTGTACCCAAGAACAGTTCGGAGCAGACATAGAGAAGAGCATGATGGGTAAAAGGTATCTTCTATGCATAATTCATATGCTGTCACAAGTCCAATCCTATATACGTGTGTTTCATGCTGTAAACTCCCCCCATGGGATATATCCACCGCCCAAATACAATAACACCGAGACAGAAGAGAACAGGAAGAGAAACCTCGGAAGCATTCCCATCCGGGAGAGCATACACCCATCGAAACAGGTATTCCATCCCAACGCCAACATGGTGTTGTACCTGCCCTCCCTAATTTACCGCGCCCTCCAAAATTCCTTTCATGATGGTTAGTGAGGGAAAAATACAAAACAGAACAAAAAAAAATAATGCGCCAGTTGGGCCAGCGAAGAAGAAGAATAAAAAAAGGTGCAAAGAATATGAACGCACACCGATCGGGTGACACCCAGGGCGGGGCGCATGAAGAATCCAAACGCGGGGAGCGGGGGAATGGCCAACTAAGGGGCGGAATTTCGGACCGCCACACCCGTTATCCAAGGCCATCCGCAGTCTTGCTGCAAACAAATCGGGCCAATTCGATTGCCTGTGGGAGTGGAACGCAGAGTGTGTCAGCCCAGAGCGACCCTGCAGGCTACCCACTCTAGGCGTAGCTAATTTTCCTTGGTTCGGCCAAATCAGATGGGAACACCATCATTCTCTGCGCCCGACTTCGCAAAAAGGAGCAGCTACCGCGCGAGAGTGAGATGCGATTATCGATCTAGATTATTGGGTCGTCATCGTCTCTGTAACGAAGAAAAAAATCGGTACACTGCTTCTGGCGAAACGTACAGTACCGAATTATTTTCGTAACGACGTCGTGAAGCTTCATGAGCCATGGGGGTCCAGCGGGTTTCAGAATGCTAGAATCGACAGCGTCTGACAATGCAGAAACCACTGTGGCTCGCAGCGAATGTTCTGGGTAGAGATAGGGATCAGCCGCGGTTTGCATATCGGTTTTTCTTCTCATGTGTCGTGCTGATCCGAGGGATTGTTTCGGCTGGGTATTGGTGGCTGTTCGCGAACGTGCATTGGCTACATGCACCCGCAATAGGCGAATTGCAGGTCGCAGAGTTATTTGCTACCCAGAAAAGAAACCGTTCTTTCCAGAAGACCGGAAGCGGTGTCGAATACATAGGGCTAGGTGAGAGCAAAAGAGGGCAGGGAGAGGTCGCAATTGTGATGAAGCAGATGCATGTTCGCGTTGGTCATCATTGTTGAGTGTGCAAGGGCTGAGCGTGTCAACCGCTGAGGAATGCCCGACGCCTGACCTCAGCTTCCTTGATGATCTCGGCCGCCAAGCTGAGGCTGGGTGAAAGAACAGCGTAGCGTTCGATCTCCATGACCACATCGTTGATGATCTGGTCAATAGCCTCACGGTGAGGGACAAGACTCCAAAGAATAGTGGACAGCGACGGTGACATCGTGGCTCCCATAACCAGCAGAGTCTGAGAGACGATTGAGAGCGCGCCTTGCCAGAGGTACGGCATGTGTCCGGCGTGACTACGGAGAAATGGTTAGATTGCGAAGGGAATACAAAGCAATGAGCCTGACCAATTGGAAAGGAGAGGAAGGGGAAAAAAAGGGGGGGCCATGGGAGGTGAGCGAAGAGACTTACTGAGCTGTGATGTGCTCCAATTGCCGAATGCATGCTTCAAGACACTTAGTGCAATTGTCCCGAACCGTGGGATCCAGTATGGCTTGTTCGTTATCCAAAACAGCGAGAATGTAAGGCCGGTAGATTATGGTCCTACAGGCGAAGAAGCGCAAGCGTAACACCGTTTGCACGGGATCCGGGAGCATGGTTCTTGTAAATGGGAACTGGAGCGGCGCCGGCAAGCTCTCGTACCACTGTGTCAGCTGGAAATCAAGCTCCGCAACGACCGGTTCCAGACTGGTCGTCGATGCCATCGAATCCTTCGAGTAGATAAGCTGGCTGACACGATTCAACAGTCGCCGTAGCGCAATTTCAGCCAAAAAATACCATAAATCGTCCCGTCCGACAGCCTCGTTCTCGTCACCTTCAAAGCCGCAAGGTAGCCCAACATTTTCCTCGAACTGAGCGACGTTCGAGTGAGGCAAGTCGAGTTCGGCCAGAAGGTCGCTTTCGAAGAGAAGTGCATTCCAAAAGATTCTCTCGATCAGCTCCTTTTGGTCAGGTGGGACACGATTTGGAGTCATGAGAAGAAGCTGTAGCTTCATGCTTGTAGTGCAGAGAAGATTCCAGGCCTCGAGAGGTCTGACCAAGTAGAAGAGGTAAGCAGCAGCCAGCAAGTGGCATTGTGCCGCGAGCACGCTGTTAGACGTCATCATGCCGGGCAGCAACGACCATGCAGCTGTAAAGTATTGGAGCCCTGGTGGATCTTCATGCGGAACAATTCTTGATATACTCCCACGTAAGCTGGCCTGGCCGAGCGCAAGGACTAATAGCACGATACAGCTCTCGGGCCCTTCTCTGAAACCGTTCGACAATGCACTCCGATAGTGGCTGCGCCAGGTGTAAGGGTTCACGCAGGCGTACCATACGTTGACTCGGTCGAAGTAAGCTTCGATGTAGGCTTGGGTATTGGAAAGGTCGACGCAGGGTGTCTTTGCTAGAGAATGAAGCGGCTCGCGGGCCATTTCCAGCTGAAGGAGAATCTGCGGGTCATACGGCCGAGACACCAAGTCCCGAATCAGCGGCCATTGAAGAAGGTGAAGCGCAGCGTTCGTGTGTACTTTCGGCATGGTTGAGAGGCTGTTGGATGTCGCAGACCAGGTCCCAAAGCCGCCATTGGGGATGATAGAGACGAAATTAGTTGGGTTCTGCATCATCATGTTTTCTCCGCTCAAGGCTGTGCCATTGCTCATGTTTGGCGAATCGTGCGATAGACCGATGCCGTTGTGCTGCTGGTTTACTAGGGTCATCTGCAAGAGATGTTCAATTCGGTTCAGCCTCTCCAAGATGAGCTTGTCACCCGCATCCAGCTTGATGCCCGGCTCTCGATAGATGCATTCTGCACCCAGTTCGGTGCATAGTTTACACTTCGGTTTCGTCCCATCGCACCGAGACTTTCTCGAGCGGCATACTTCACACTGCCAAAGAGTCAGCCTCCAAGACCCCCATAAGCTACCGCTTCAACGTACCGCAATAGTTGCTCTCCTCCGGGGATAGTCGACTCCGGTATCGGGGTTTCTCCTCTTGAGGGGATTTACACTCTCTTCAGAAGGCGGTTTTGCGACAATACCGTTCGAAGAACTGTCTGGTCTCGTATCGGTTGTTGCAGTGGCAGTCGTAGCAGTGGCAGGTGTGGCAGTGGCTGCTTGCGACATATTCCGAGTCTTTTGCGCCGAGCCGAGGATACCTTCACGGGTGAAACTCGGAGTCCGAGCGGCGGACTTCAAGGATGAGGTTGGAGACTTCAAAGACGTTGCGCCATTGGCGGCGGCCGCAGCAATCCCGGGAGCCGGGATCTCAACAGTGAAGTCGCGGTTTGGAATTTGATACTGCCTGACGACCGGGGGCGCGCCATGGGCGCCAGGAGCCGAGGCGGCGGCGACAGCAGTCGTCATGGAACTGGCCGTTGCTGAATGCGGAGAGTCGCCGTTGGACGAGGGGGCCATGATGGGCGGTGCGAAAGAATGGCTTGGTCGAGCTGCGACGACACCGCGAAGTGCGCAGCGCAGTGGCCGGGTGCTTCACAGACTAGAGAAGCGTGAATGAGAGACCGCCGATCCGCCAGTAGTTAACGTATAAGCGCGGGCGGGCTGCTGCTAGCTTCAAGTAGGATATTCAAACACCGCAAACTCCGTGAACACTGGGACGCGTGGCGCGCTCTTGAATTCGCATTATCGGGGAGCCACGGACAGGATAGTCTCTGATCCGGTGCCAGATTCCTGGTAGACGGACGGGCTCTGCGTTGGGCTGGCTGGACTGGGAGAGGGCGTCAGAGTTGGCCGGATAACACAGAGCAGTGTGCGGATTAAGTGGCAGTACTGGGCGCTGGTGTGAGTAGCAGTGGTAGGGAGAGGTGGGAAGCGACTCCGGGCCTTTGGGAGCGGAGGTTCATAATAAGATATCTTACCACTTTGCCGAGAAGCACGCTGTGGTGTGCGGGCGGGGACAGGACCGGGGAAGTGTGTAGGATCGGTTCTGGGCAGTGGCGCTGAAGAACCCCCCCCCCCAAGAAGAGGCACCTTTAATCACAGCAAAGCAAGGCCAGACAGGGCTAGCGTCTGTCTGTGTCGACGGGCCCAGACAGAGCAAAGGGCACGGTGTGTGTCGGACGCCCTGACGAGGGCAAATGGCGGCGGCAGTGGTGACAGGGGAGCCCGGGAAGCTTGCTTCGGTAGACCTAGTATAGTGTAGTGTAAGTCCAAGTCCACCGTTGACGGTTGAACCGTCGCTATCACTGCGGAGGAACCTGAACTCCAGGATGCTATGGTTTAAGTTCTACTTGTAGCGAACCCTACCCTCTACTAGGCTACCTGCCCAGGCCGTTAGGTATAGAGTGTGGGTGAAGAAGACCAGGGCAAGAAGTGCGTAGCCTGGAGATATGCAATACTCCGCGGTCTCCAGTCAGCGAAATGGCTGCCACGGCAATGGAGGTGTTCTAGGACGACCACAAAGTTCTCAATCCTGGGCTGATGTGTCTCTCTCTCTCTCTCTGTGTGTGTGTGTGTGTGCTTCTTTCGACTTCCTTGAAGCTCTGTTTTGTTGGTACGTAGGTGTGTAGGCAAGCAGGTCGCTGGCCGCCAGCTGCTCGCGCGGCTGGAGCCACTCAAAAATCAGCCATAAAACGGACGGAACGGTGGGGCGTCAGGGTTCCATGCGCTAGTCCCAAAAGGGAGTTGACTGCCCACCAAGACCGACCACGACCAGCAGGCCAATCCGCCAAAGTCCTGCTCGGCCACATCCCCTGTTGAGGGTTGCATGCAAGGTGGCAGCGAACCAAGAGCAGACACTCCTTGTGGGCGCCTGTGGGGTGGTTCAAATGTCGCTTTTCTGCTCGAACAACCTGCACAGGCCTGGACTGGCCCAGTTCGGTGGTGGTTGACGCTGTGCTAGCGTGCGAAAGCGGATATGGGCCTCCAGGCTCTTCTCCACCTCCCTCCAGCATGGCCACTGTGACCGGCATTGGATGCTCCTCGCAGCAGTGTTACGGGAAAGCAGCCTCCATCGCATGCTTCTCACTCCTTCTCACTTTTGGCTCGCTGTATAAGGTAACGTGCGGTCCATAGAGGCCGCAGGTCGGTTGTCGCCGGGCTCGCATTCAGCCTGCTCCTCTATAGCATTTCATTTCACGAGAACATGGAGCAGCGTCAAACACGGGCGTGGAAACGGTCATTGCCCAGCCAGTAGCGAGCGCTGTTTGCGGACCGCTGTGTTACTTGGGTCGCTGGAGTTCTGGGCACACCGGGGACCTTGAAGGTGGGTCCGATGCGGAGGAGAGCGAAAAATGAAGGGGAGCTGGACAACATGCGAATCAAAAAAACGCGGGGGTGGGGTCTCCAACTCCAGCCGTTTTGCGCAACCTTGAAACCCCCCCCCCTCTCGCAGTTCGCACTTACACAGCGGAACCTTTCAAGTTCGAGAACGCTGACCCCCTCACATTCCTGCAACCCGTAATCTGCAAGCAAGCCGAATGTACCCACAGCGCTTTCGTTACTCCCGAGCTCTCCAACAATAGGCTTGTTAACGACTCACTTACAGGAGCTGCAATCGCCTGCTAGGCATCTTCACGCATCGCTGAATTCTTTCTATCGTTCATGTTATTTTGACCATTGTTCACGGCCCACATATCTCCCCAACCTGTATCTTCATGGTCAGTTCTGTCATGTTGGAACGGGTGTCTACTACTTCCTGCCAGATAAATCTTGATGATCTACCTAAAGGGCTTATGGAGACCTACCTGACTCGTTTCTTTACAAAAGCGCACAGACGTTCCACAGTTCGAGACGTTCGGCGCAGTGCTTATGGCTTCTGGACGTACTGTAGGTACCACAGCGTGATCGGGGTGCAAGAGATCGACTGGTGCAGCTGTTGGTCAGCTAGGTAAGGTTCACCCAAAGCTGTCATTAAGCTCCTCTGTAGTCGTAACATGAGACGAGGCACGGAGCGCTCGCCGGAGAGGGTTTAGTTTTAGGCAGGTATCTTTAGCTTTAACGCTGGATTTAACGAATGCCCGATTTCTTGGCTTCTTGACTCGACTATAGTCATCATCGTATCGTCCAGAGCCCAGTTGCTGACCCGGATGAAGGGAACATCCAGTCTGGAATTTCTGGAGATACATGGGCAACTCGAAGCCGCTGTTTGCTTCACTCACGTAGACCTCTCTACCTGGATATGCTCGCCTCTAGCTCCTCAGCTAATGGCACCTCTAACAGAATTTTCCGTATACTATATAGCCCATCAAGCAGTGCAGATGGACAAACACATAAGGTTGGCTTGAAAATGCGCCTGCTTGGTCGTACTGATCCATGCCTGCAACACCCAGGCTGCTGTCAGACAAAGGAATGTCATCATCTGCTCGTACGGTCAAGATGCGCTGCCTGCTGGCACCTTTCCTTCTTAGACTTGGACCCCGCATGAGAAACAACCCTTTTCACAAAAGCTCGATGCTCCGTTCGCTACTTGATCTCATTACAGTATGCGTTGTTCTCCATAAGTCAGGCATCATGTGTTGCTGCTGCTCCACAATTTACGTCCAGCGTTCAGAAAGCACCATTGTCTTATCATCGACAATGATTTCAGACCGTTGTCCTTTGCGAAGAATACTTCCGCCACCCGCGTCCTGGTAATTTGTCCTGTAAACCATGCCAGCCTTATATATAGCAGTTTTGATCCTCTCGGGCGATTTGAACTCCGCAGACACGTGGTCTCAGACGAGATCTTATCGCAGAGGAAGCGTATAAAGTGTACTCAGAGACCGCGCACGCAGCGAGGCTTTTTAATAGGTCTTGCAACCATCAATTTAGCATAAATCCAGCGGTAGGCAGTGTCGCTACCCCCTCAAACTCTTGGCTATCGAACCACGCCAGCCCTAAGCCCGGGCCATCCGAGCTGTTCGCTGGTCAAGGCCCCATCCAGAGGTGGACGAGGCAAGCTTCGAGAAGCTGCTTCCACTCCACAGCCCCCCGATTTCGTCAGGTCTCCGCATGCCGGACTGCCCACGATCGCTCGCTGTCGGCAGCCCGCGGGAATCGGGGTTGCCGTGCTTTACCCCCGGCATGTCTTAGGTCAGGTAGCCACGCACGTCCGTGCTTGGGACCGGTCGCTCCACCGCATGTTGCTGACTCCAACTGCGCCCTCCTTGCGCCCGTGGACTCGTGGGCTCGGCTGGTGCTGTGTCTTGGATTCTTGTAGCATTGTGAACCTCCATGTCCTGCCGTCTTGGCTCGCTTGGGTCCGCCATCATTGATGCCAACCGAAAAGTCATGTGCCTGCTTTGCCTGGCGCAAACTGTCTTCCAACAAGCTGCGTGGCTTACCCTCTCAAAAATGCCAAAGCACGTCCTGCCTTTATCGACAGCGAGGGGCGTCCCGTGAGCGACGCGACGAACCAGGACTCTCTCCACCTTTGCCACATAAGGATGTCAGCAGGCCGCTCGCTGTGTTGGAAAAGTCAACCAAGCCGCGTCCTATTTCGGGTAACCGAGAGAAGGATGGCAGAGAGCGAACGGGCATTGGAGGTTCGGCAGGAGGATGGCGCTCTCGAGATTAAGAACCGAGTTTGAGAACAGGCGGAACCTGCCATGCCACCGTCATCTGCTTGAAGAGAACTTTGTCCCTTTCATCAGGTCTCAATATCGCGCGCTGCAGGTGAGTTGTTACTGTTGCCTTAGATACCCTCTGGTTATGGCCAGCCAAGAATTCCGTCCGACCAAAGATTGCTCGCTGATTTCCCTTCTGGGCAAGCGGCGTGGTTCTCCATCGTCCATCAAGGTGTGGCTGTCATAACGGCGGCCCGGCGTCCGTTTTGCTGCATCTGGTACGAGCGCTCGGCGTGTGGTGTGGCTGAAGAGTTTCCTGGAAAGGTCAGGCTGCATGGTGCATGTGGTTCCGGGATGTATCGGTGGCTTGCCAGGAACGTTTTCCACTGGGCAGCCAGAGCTGCTGTCGGTCCGAATGCTTGTACTTAACGCCGTTTTGACCGTTAGTTAGCTACAATAGCACATTTCCTCACAAACGAATGCACTAACAGTGCAAACGGAAGCTGCCAACTAAACAGGGATCCAATGTTCTGTTTTGGCATAATGCATATACGCATGCACCATATTTGGGCTAGGTATTTTCTGTGGTGGTATGGATTACACATACCGACTCTGAACCTTCAGAGCTGTGTAAAGCGGGCCGACGTCTACAGCCAGGATAGTAGTCTCTACAGCCTCAAAACAGCATGTTATGGATGCTTGTATTACGTGACCGTCTCTAGGCCCCGCAGCATCTGTGGCAACCGCAAGAGATGCACCTTGTAAGTCTTGTTTACTGTCTACGACCAAAAACAGTTGACTGGGCCTCGCCGCCGCATCTCGGCAACCCGAGCCTTTGGTCACCCGCTTGGTCATGGGACTCCGAATCCACAGCAATATATTAATCAACACACATGCTACCACTGATTGATGTTGCCTGCCTCTACAGACCGCACATGCAGACTTCCTCAGCCCGATTTGCGGCTGCGCTATAGGGTAGCGTTCGGGAGTCGATATTAGGAGATCCTCTCCAGGTCTACAACTCTGGTGTCATATGCGACTTTTAAAAAAGCAGAAAGTCGTCATTACCGATTCACCATTCCCCCACACATTCTCCCCCGCGTGTTCCAGCCGCTTGCACAGCCCCAGATGGAAGAACTAGTACGAATACATAACCTTAGATAACCTATGAGAGTGCTACAGACCATCCCGCACACACACACACCCTGACCACCAGGATGGGCCCTCCCGTTGAACGGGTATGCTTGACGCTATACCCTCAGCTATGCCCGAACGAGCCAGAGCAACGCACATTATCAACCAAGAACCCATCCGTCATCTCGGCTCGAGGTCTTTGCCACCTGGTGTTCCGTATGTACCGCGCAGTGCAGGTGGGGACGCTGCCGAGTCCGTTAAGTTCACATCGGTCGGGAGTGTGGCCGGTGGAGATATCGACCGATCTTGGCCTACCGCCCCTGCTAGCTCCGTCGATTCAACAGTTCCGAGGGTCGGGTCCGTGCTTTTCACCCAACAGTATCGGTTTTCTTTTCGTGCGTGTGATTTTCATGGGGGTAGGTAGGACGGCAGGTTGGTTCAGAGCTTCTCGCCAACGGTAGTCATCTACCGGCAAGTAAGTTGGGTATCCGCTGTGTGTTGCATCCGACGTGCTACCAGCTTGCCGCCAAGTCCCGGATTCCGAAGAAAATGAACAAGCATAGCGGGTTGGCAGCTTGATAAGCCTGCAAGATTCTGCGGAGTCCTCAACGGATACCAACAGTCCAGACTTTAAACCTCATCACCACAGTCTTCTTGGAAGAAGAGCCCTTTCTCCTCTTTCATGATGACAGGCATCGTCTGTTTTCGACTATCGCCTACATATCTAGGTAAGGTAGGTAATACCTGCATGCTTCAGGTAGGTCACGGAGTAAGAATCCCCCCATCCTCGGAGATAGGCAGCCCCACAGGCTCGACCCTGGCCTCATCAATGACACGTACAGGTCCCTCACCTACCTACCTACTGTTTGATCGCTTCGAAAGCACGCAACTGGACCGTAATACCTGAGCAATTAGGTTATCCAGTCAACTTCGATCTTTTGCTCCCCTGCTCCCCTCCAAGACTGCCGCCACACCAGCCCACCCCATGGCCATGAGCCTTCGTTTCGCTGGACCCAAACTGACTTGATTGTGGTTAAAGTATCCAGACCATCCAATGCTACCAAAGCTCCGCAAGTCCCTTGGGTCACACGCCATTGCACATTTCCACAACAAGGATCCCTTCCTGCGCTCGGCTGCCGGATACTACGTCTACTTGATGATGGTTAGGGGAGGTGGAATGGTTGTAGGGCTCCGCGGATGGTGCCCCAAGATTTGGTGAGCCGCCCAGGGGCCATCTAGCGTGCGGAGACTTCTACCCTCTATCTACCAGTGAGGGTGTGTGTGCCCAAAGTGCCCTTTTACAATATATATGGTGACATCCAGATCCGTCCCTTGTTGGGTCATGTTGACTTTGGTGCCTACCGTTACATGGTGAAGAAGCTAGTTTTCCTTCCAGAAAAAGTTGTGGCTGCCGTCGTCAAAGTTTTCGGTCCCAGCTTTTTGCGTTCCAAGATCGGTTGCTTGCGAGATCGGCTGCCAACAGTGGCAACTGTACTGATCCGTACGAAGTAATCACGCATTGCGCACTCGCAAGATTTGCTGCTACAAGTATGCTTCCGCGCGAAAGTTGGACAGGCTCTGACTGTGCGTGCAAGGACAATTGTTCGAGTCTACAAACCTTGTCGCCGATTCTCAAGCCTCTTGCTCCCCCTTGTACTCTTGGCCATCATCATCGGCCTGCCTGGCACTGTGTGGATTTCAATTACAGACTGGGAACTCAAATCCCCTCGATGTACACATGAGCACGTGCCGAGCCGAATCGGATCTTGAATTCAGGTTTTTGATGGCTACGAAGACCATCTTCATCATATTGCCAACGCAGCCGCCAATATCGTTGACTTAATGATTCGCAAATGCAACTTCTACCTATGAAACCTGCTGCTGTTGACATATGAATTAAGACTTGGGCTCTCGTCGTCTCTACATAAGAAGTCACCGTTTAGCAAACAGTACGGCCAAATCCTCATTTCTCCAGGGTGGAAGGTTTAGAGGTCGTGTCTGCATTATTCCAGTGGAGACGGTCACTAAACCTCACACAGTCGCAGCCAAGCTAGATATTCTCAGGGGTTAAATCAGAGTTAAAGCTGGAAAAGACGTTAGATATACCCTAAAATTTTCGACCAAACTTGGAAATACACGCCACTACATACATACAATATATACATACCACTGGGATCGCAAGTTCCAGTGTATACAGCACACGGGATAATGAAAGTTTAATTATATTGCTGTAGTTGTGGGGGAAGTGATCTTCGCGGGCTGATTTTACAAAAGAACTTTGCGATTCACAGGGGGGAGGAAGCACTTTGCCCAAAGGAGCTGAGTTCCACTGGAAGAACATAATCATTTTTGACCAACATTGGAAAAAAAAAGTGCTTTTGCAAGACTCCGAGCCCTTTCCCTTTTTGATGTTCCATACCTTAGTGTGCCGACGCACATCCACAAACAAGGCAAACAAACCATCAACAACAGGCAGTCCAGCCGCTAAGTCCTTGAAGACAACGCCTGCAGGCAGAGCAGGGTAGACTCGCCTGGGTTCCATAGCCGTGGATCGGGGTTCAGGAAGAGCCCTCGAGGAGATCCTTAGTTGGTGACGATGTGTGCTTGGCAAGCGCTAAGGGAGATTTGCTGTTACGTCCCGGTTTCAGGTGGGAGATCATGACCACCTGGTCGGTTTTGGCTTCGAGATCCCCACCAACAGCTCGCACACGGCTTTGTGATCAGGTCCAACATGATGAGCAAAAACATCAAGATCAGTCTTGTTCATCTGTTTAGGACTGGAGTCCCATTTTGTCAGAAATGTGAAGTCAGCATTTTTCTTATCTAATGAAGACGTTCTAAGTATACCTTCCATTTCGTTACCCTAATATTGTACTGTAGATCCCAAGTCCATATCATGATGACCCCTGAAAATATGAGCAAGCCTGGATTCTAATCTATACGTGTACTGATTACGCCAACTAAAATTCCAGAAACTGCCCATGAGCATATTGAGCATCGAACCAAGAAAGGGTGTGAATCAGAAGTAACCGAGGAAAAGGGGGCAGAGTGTCACTTGGCCCCCTGGCGTTCTCACAGACTGCCCCCTCAAACCCTTATTGCTTGAACATAGCAAACGCAGGGCTCATGCCAGGCAGGTCTATCTCTGCAACTTTGTTACCAATCTTCCCGGTCTTCACATCTCGTTGGAAGACAACAACGCGGCCGTCGTTCTGCAGCGCAGACACAACCAAACTGCCATCCTTGTTGAAAGAAAAATGCCGAGGAAAAACACCCCCAGCAGATGCTGTTTGGACATGTGTTAAAACTCCTGTATTGGGGTCAATGGAAAAGCTTATCAGAGGGTCTGAAGGAATAGTTGTGCCATTGGCAAGGGTAAACTGAAGGGTGCTCTCGTTTCGAGAAGAAACAGTGAGGAATTTGTTGTCAGGCTGTTTGCACATCGGTTAGGCCCTGCTATAGCCTGGTGACAAAGGTGGCAGTGATTAGTCAACTTACAGAGATCAGAATTTCGGAGCCCTTATAATGATCTGGAAGAGCTTCCTGGCCACCGTGGGTACTGAGATCCTGGATCGATGTGAACTCAAGCGTCTTGTCGTTCTCATAGGAGACCTTATAGCCAAGAAGACGATTGCTCAGCTCAGTAATGATGTACAGAAACGTATTGGTCCCCGACTTGAAGAACACAGCATGTCTTGGGCCGCTCCCGCGCTTGAACACAAGATCCTTGCCCTGCAGAGTAACACACATGCTATCAGAAATCTGCCAAGTCCGGCTCACCGAACTTGAAAGCACAGTACTTACAGTATCAGTGACTTGTAATGCTTGCTTGTCCACCCTTAATACACGTAAACGGTCGCTCCCCAAATCAGGGAGAACGATGAATTCTCCGGTTGGATCGAGCAGAGCCTGATGCGGTCGTGGAACCCTTTGCTGCTCATTTCCTTCAAGTTTTGGAATGTCGCCTGGCTGCACAAACGTGAAGTTTTGGAGGAGACGAGGGCCAACATTTGGATCAGCGATGTCAAAGAGGTTGAGTCCGGATGAGCCACTGGGGTGTAAGTTAGCTCATTGTGTTTCAACCCTAGAACTCCATCTTGTCCAGGACAGTTGACTTACTAGTAAGGTACAGCTAACCTGCTCCCTCCGCCGTACACCACAGAGTGGACTGGACCAAGTTGAGTAAGAACTTGATGAAGCTTGGAAAGACTGCCGTCGCTATTGACCGCAAAAGAAGTCAAAGTTGATGATTCAGACCAACCCTCGTTGGTACAGTACAGGATATTGTTGGCTGGTTGTAACCAAGTAGGAGTGAAACCACACTCGTCAGTGTTAAAGACAACACTCAAGCTTGAGCCCGCCAACTTGAGTGTTGTTATGCCTCTTATTCCTTTATTACCCCAACCAGACACATATATAAATGACTGTCCACAGGGAACCGCACCCCCTAAGCAAAAGAGGCATGCGGCGACACTGGAATACTTGGTTATGCGCATTGCTTGTTCAGCTCGGATCTTCTGGTGGCTTTGTGACTTAGGCTGTCAGCAATAGCTGTGTGAGTGATATGAAAGATTGGAAAGTGCTGCCAATGGAGAAGGAGTTAAGTTGATCGCAGCTATAAATGATTGTGATAATTATGATATTGTCGGCAGGAGTATGTCCTATGTAGGTAAGCCTGGACGCAGGTGCGTAAGCGGGAGCTATAAACGAGTCCTTTGTGACACAAAACTTGAAAATGGATTGTCATCAGCGAAACGGCCCGCAGAGTTTTTTTTTTGGAGGTATCAATGAGCGTGCATCGTGAGGGAAAGGAAGGAGTAGGGGTGGTAAACAGATTTATACAGCTTTCTTGGAGTCTAATTTTGTTTGGATGCGGCACAGTCACACATAAAATGGTACACAAAGTACTAAAAAGAGGTTTGTGAGCCATCGAAGCTCCAAGGTGTCTTTACGGCACAGACAAATGGCTTTGTTGCTCGTATCAACTGACAGCCAGTACTTTTCTTACTTAACATCTTCTCACTGCCTTGGTGGCTACCTGCGCGCTGTGATCATACCAGCACAAGTGATATCAATGATCCGGCAGAATCAAGGGGCAGCAAGATGTGCGTGCATAGGATCTCGACTGCAAGCTGAAGGCATGGAGGAATGGGTGACATGTCTCTCTCAGCATTTTTCAAGAGTCAGAAGGAGTCGCGGTCATCCTGTAAGGATTGGATGAGCATGGAGCCAGGGATTGCATCAATTTACTCGGTACGGTTGATAGGAGATACCTCTCTGTTGTTGACTGAACGAAGAGACAGTAGAGTTTGAGGAGAGATCAGAAACAGCACGTAGTTTTGTCTCTCTGATTGTTACAGTGGTGCAAAAGTAAGAGTGAGACAGTTAATGTCGGCTGATTGTTTTGAGGTCAGCAAGTTGTTGGTGACTTGGTTGGATGAGAGGGAAGCGCAGGGGCAGACCGCTGCGCTTGTTGAACCAATCAATCAATAGTGTATACCGTTTGTTCGGGTATCTGTGGCCATGTCAGAGGACCACACATACTGTGTAACAAGTAACCCGCTCTATGGATTACAGTAGGATGGGGTACGATCCCCGCAGGTTGGGTTCTATTGGGAAGTAATCTACTAATGCTGAAGGACCTGAACATCAGGTACCAGGTTAGGGAACATAGTTAGGTCAATGGTGCCTGAGGAAACAATGCAAGGAACTGGGTTTTGATATTCCATGCAGTTATCATATAATTTCATTTTTCTCCTCGGGCTTGGACATTGCTGTTCAGCTCTCGCAAATCAAGGTTGGGATCATGGCCGGCAATGGCTCAACATGCATAAGAACTTTGATTAGCTGCCTGCGCCTCGGTGACTGTGCGATACCTCAACAGTACCTACATATATATAAGGGCTGCGCCGACCAATTAGCAGCGCCCGAAAATGCGCGTCGATCACCTGTGGCCATCCCAAGACAGCAAGACCTGATAAGAGCTCAAAAAGTAAGTGCACACTTCTAAGACGAATCAGCAACTGTTTCCCCTCAGAGGCAGAGGTCGTTCGACACGTGTATATGTCGTTTCAAGAGTTGTCACCATCTAATGCTGGCATGGATGGATGGTTAGATATTGCCCCAACTACCGGGGGGATTGAGAACCATGGTCCCGGGAAATTACAAGTATATTGCGTTCAAGCAAAGCTTATATGGTGCCCAACTCTTCTGCTACTTCCTGGTGAGCCCGGGCAGCTCAAAGGAGCCGCAGCTTTCCATGGCATGGCCTATGTAAATATAGAGCAGGAGGAGTTGTTGTTCTAAGAGAGGCTCTACGTGTCAGACACTGTTCTGAATCTTGCTGCATGGGCACCAGTGAAGATAAAGGCAAAAACAAGGCTAAACTACAGAGTTTGGCAGAGCGTATGCTGCCTAGGTACCTTGACACACCTTGACTAACACACAAACACTTCCGACATAAAACAGAGACTGGGGCGACTTAATGCAAAGACAACCAAAGGGTTAAACTGATGTATGTACTCCTCTGCCCTTGTCTTTTACATAAGAGCTTCCGCTTACATTCTACAAAACATCACAGTCTTAACCGAACTTAGAACTTGCCATCCAAGATCGACAGTGACCCCTCAAGGCAAGAGACTACTCCAGATTGATAACGACTCCCCATGTATGAAAGTTCTTGAACGCTTGTCCCGAGCCTTAGCTCGGGAATGCTCCCGTTTGCAGGATAAGATCACCGATGACGTCGGCCGGGCCCGATGGCTTGGATTTTAACCGTCCTCTTTAGCCGCTAAGCAAGAAACTCAACCCGGCCACAGCCTACCACCCGCATCACCAAAGCCGGAAAACATCTCATGACACAACTCGCCCAGGAAGCTGTTGAACGTATGTGGAGAGCCGAAATTTCGTGAAAGGCACACAATAGAAGTCTTGTGTGGAAACGTCCCTCAGCCAAGCAACGATTCCCGAAAGCCCCAGTTCAATGCCTGGTCCCCTTTGCTTTCACTGGTTCGGGATTCAAATCGGAAGACTAAAGTAACCCAGCTTTGTCGTGGGGGTCCAATAGGAGTGCGAATTTAGCATGATGCCAAGTCAATGGTCAGAACAGTCGATTGAAGCAGCGGGCCTTGAATTAAGCCTGCGCTAGGCTAACTGCGAACTGCTAATACTGTAATAAGGACAAGATAGAGACTGAGGATATGTACAACAGTGCCCAACTTCCATCAACGACTTAGTAAAACACAATAGTCACACGATACATTAGTCAATAAATCGCCATCACCTTCGTATTTGATCTAGATTGTTGTATCTGGCAAATGGCTGCAATCCCCCATTGTAGAATTGCGGGTGGACACACCAGCGTCCAAAATTAGCATCCACGATCTTACTGGTCTTGTCCGATCACGTCCGAGTCCCAGCCGAACGGCAGTGGCTTGCTCTCTACGCATGGAAGATCCTCCTCGGCATGGCTTAATGCTACGTTCCTATACATCCTGACCAATTGGGTGTATAGGGAGGCGGAAGAGAACGTAACTAAGCAGGCGCTAATAGGTTGTTACGCTGATCAACAAGTCAGCCACATACAACAGTACAATAACTGGTACCTCTTTTTGGACGGCGACGTTCGGAACAGGAGACTCCAGAACAGACAAGGAATGAGAAACATCCTGGAGGAAGGGAACGGCATTGCCTTGTATGCATTGTTGTCACTTAAACACAGGGTGCTGGTGGGCAATCAAGAGTCGTATAGTAACTTGACTATTACCAGGCTCTCGAATGAAACGCAAACTACGCAGGGCAGATTGTGGCCATTGAGTAACCAGCTCTTCATTTCAAAGCGTCCTGCAAGATTTCAGACTACATGCCACAACCGGGAAGAAAAAAAAAGCTACTGCTAGGGGGGTATCAAATTCGAACGAACATAACGGAGCATCTAACCAACCCACCAATCAACCCTATCCCAATCCATTATAAGCCAATCCACATAGCTCCATCATCACTCCCCAGTTATATCCACACTCTCAATCCAAGCCCTGACTGCCTCACGAAGTGGGCTTTCCCTCTCCTTGGCTTTCTCACGTTCCTTGTCACCACCGACGCCTCCTCCCATCAGTCGACCTCGTTCTCTTCCCAGTCCTTCATTCCCTTGTTGGCCCTGTTCAATGTCCTTTCCATGACCAAGCTGTTCTCCTGTTAACGTTCTAGTTACCTCCTCTTCTTCCTGCCTATGCTCTCTCTCGGCAATCACCTCATGAATGATATCCTCCAGCGCTGACAGTAAAACTGTCTTGCACTGGGATCTCGGAATTTCTTGTACAATAGATGGTGGCGGCGCCAGTCCTGTGGTGTGCAGTGGGGATCTAGATTGTGTCTGGGAAGGGGGACATGTCTCAGCGCCAGCCGTTGATGATGCGGTATTGTCCATACCAGAAAATGCGCGGTCGTCGCGACGCTTGCTATTTGAACGAGACGAAGTGGCCGAGCTGAGTTTACTGTTTGTTGGTGTTGGCATGGCCGTCTCGGTAACAAGAAGATCCGTGGTACTGCTGCCGAAACCAGGATACCCTGTTGCGATGACCTTCTCGACTGCCTCTATGAGGGTCTCATCAAATGTAACAAGAGGCTCCTCGATAAATTCATCCTTCAGCTGGATATCTCCTTGTCGTGTTGGTGACGACCAGGATGATTGGTACTGGCGATCGATCCCAAAGCCAAGCCTGATCAGGCGACGGTAACGGATGCGTGTAATGGTGAATGTAGTTGCATCTGCCACGATGGCGGATGCGACATCGACCCAAGTTTCAGTCGTGCCGTCCTCGGCTGTGGGTGTGCCTGGAGGGAGTTGCGGGGTTGGCTCAGCCTGCATCGACGCCTTGATATGATCAATAAGGCCATGTTGGGCGGGCACAGCCTGCAGTATGAAATCAGGATGGTAATGTTGTAGCCATCCAGCTACATTGATGGGAGCATCTCCGTCGGCGGAGAAGCGGCATGACTGTTCGAATGCATCAAGCCCCGTGCCGAAGCCTGAAGCGGACAGATATCCGCTGCTCGATGGTGAGCTCACCGCACTCTCAAAGGATGTGATGAAATCAGGTAGCGGGACATCAACGTCAATAACTCCATCGTCAAGATTGATCGATGTTTTCACTGGCGATTCGAACGCACTGGATGGATCCGGTATCCGTTGTGGGTTTGGCGCAAGGCACGGAGCTTCAGCAGGAGGATGAGTCTCCGAGGAATGTCCAGCAGAAGGAGTTATTGAGTTTTTCGGGCTCACAGGCTGAGTTCCAAAGGTATTGGCATTACCAGGCTGTCCAGCAGCGGGAGGTCCTGGAACCTGGGTGGCCTGAGCAGGCTTCGAAGACACAGCAGCTACGGATTCTCGGCGGTTGACAGATGCCGATGAACTGCCGGGTTGTCCCGCGGTGGGCTTGGCGGTCGACTCTTTTTTCCAAATCCCGCTGATGACGGTACTCCATCTCGACTTAGACCAGCGTTCACCACCAGCCGAGCTTTGGGAGCCCGGGCTTTCATCCCGAGTAAGCCGCTTTAGATCATCCGCAGCAACACTGTTGCTGCTCCCAGGTCTCCCCTGGGAGAAGATATCAGCTCGATATATACCGGAGAAGTGCGGGATGCTGGTTTCCGGTGTGATAGTGGTAGTGGTTGCTGCACCGGTTTTCCGGGGATCAGTCCCACGAATGGGTAGTTGAGTGGTACGAATTGATGCAGCATCCGAGGCCCGCCTCTCATGTCTCCCTTCCATGCTCAAATGAGCCAGTGGTAGAGGGATAGAGCCACCTGCACGTGCAGCGTGTGACTGCACGCTGAGGTTGCGCGAGTGAGATGGCATACGTGAGCCCGTCCGGCGATTGATCTTCCTGCGCAGAGACTCTTCCTTAAGAATAGGGACCACGAAAGACGGGGGCGACTGGGATAGCGCGCTTAAAGAAGCCGGGGTACTCGGACGGTGAGCTCTGGGCCCAGGGAGGAGCTGAGATGCAGGGAGGAATGCCGATAACAAGAAGATCAGCCGCCTTGCCGCAATTTTGTTGTCGCTAACGATTATGGTTCGCGCGGGAACCGAGGCATCTTCTTCCGCCCTCGTTCGCTGATGGAGATAATGCCGGCGACGATACGAAGGGGGACAGAGTGCCTGCATCCAATCGGTATGGGTTGCAAGAAAGGCTGTCAATAGATTAAAAAAGAAGAAGCCTTGCTCCTTTCCAGCAGCCCACCGAGCCACCCATCGAGCTTCCTCCCGCCATATCGGCCAACGATTCTGGCCCGTTGTCACCCGAGAGGCACGAATACCGGCGACGACTCTCGTCCTCGCAGCATCGACCTCTGCGCTGATCTGCTTGTTATCCAGAAGACAATTAGGAAGCAATGTGATATGCTTCGCGTTCGTCTTCGTGGTCTTGATAGCGGCCCCATCATCGCCACGACGGCTACTCCCAGCAGATCCTCTGGTTACCCGAGTTGATAAAGGAGAGACGGGATCCGGGAATGCACGGTCTGCTTGCCTGAGCATGGTAAACAAAGTGCTGGCAACGACGGTCTGTAAATGACTCAGCGTCCGCATGATGATGTCCCAGTGTTGCGTGATCGCGTCAATCTGATCGTCCGTTTCGCTCCCAAAGCTGGTATCGAACAAATCCTGCCCTCCTCCTCCTCCTTGACCGACAAAGGTCCAGCCTGAGCGTCGAGTGGAGCTAAAGGAAGACGGGAAGGAGTCCTGCTCGGCGTAGGAGCTGGAGCTTTTGAATCCATACCGTAATGCGTTTGCCGCCGGAGTAGCGTGAATGTTGGAAGGGGGGAGACTGATGATCAAGGCCACAGCGTACATCGGCGTCCGCTTCTGCCGAGGTTGGAATCTTTTGGGGTTGATGTGCTCTGCGGCTTTGGAATGATCGGGAATATTGTCGTCGGAGAAGGGGCTGATGTCTTCGTCTAAGGGCAGATTAACCGGGAACAATCTCGTAATGAGTACCTTCTTCCGATCGACACTACGCAAAGACATGTTCGAGGTGGGTGAAGTGAACATGTGCTGGTTTTCTGAGGTAAACGACTGTGAGAGCCGGCTAGTGCGCATTGTCGACCTGCCTATGGAGTTTCGACCATCACCAAAACCGCCATCAAGTTGCCGCACATCCGAAGGAACAACATGTACCTTAGTTGAGGTTCCCTTATAAGCCATGAGTTCTGAATTACCAAAGATGCAACTAGAAAAGGTAGCAAGTTCTTCTCGATACTCGCGCCAGGCACGCTGAGATTCGCTTTCGATGCACCCCTGGTTGCGGCTGTGAACTGATGGCCTTCGATCAAATGCTCCCTGACGATTCCTGGGACTGCCAGATTGAATCACCATAGGACGCTGCGGAAGACTGATGCTGGGTTTTCGTGGAGACAGAGGGCCTTTGCGTGGCTCCTGAACCACGTAAGAGCCGGCGGTTGCCGAAGGACGGTCGAGAGACGTCGGGGGAACCGGAGGAGGAGGTTGGCTGTCGTACAGTAGGGAAGCGGCAACTGAACTTAGGGCATCCTGCATGATGATGATGCGCACATCGGGTATGTCAAGCTCGATGTCTGCATTGTAGTCGAAGGCATTGCTGGTTGTGTGTGTGGACGCAGAAGAAATGCTGGACAAGGGGTACAGCTGGTTGGGCCGATGCTCAAACAGGTCTTGGGGATCGGGGAAGAGCAGGTGCCGCGTATGGATGTCTTCCTGTACCGACTCGAGCGGGAATGTCTTCTGCGAGGGGGGTTGGGCCAGAGGAGGTGTCCCGGCTCCGGCGCCGAGGTTGAAGAGTTTCCCCAACATCTTGTTGGGTGTCAAAAGGGTCGAGAACAAACAAGAGACTCTGAGAAGGAAAAGCGGCGGACTGCTGTGTCTGGTGTACCTGTGGTCCACGGCGGTCTGGTCCCTTCAACAGCTCAGACGGTAGCCCTGCACTGAGCTGACATGGTGACTGGGAATCTTGGTTATATCGCCATTCGAGAATACCTGCCGAAAGAGACGCGCTGGTGAGGAGGGAGAGCGGTGGCCGGGACTCGACGAATGTGTGCAGGAGCATCGATCGCATGCCGACAGAGAAAGGCACGGCCGCGTCAACTCTCGAGTCCCGGGACTGAGCACCTCAGCATTCAGCACTGAGGGCGAACGGCTCGGGGAACGTGTGGGCTTTGGATCCTCTCAACGCTTGGTTGGTCCCCGGGCCAGGACCCCGTGTCTTCAACGCGCAGGGCACCCGATGTCTCGCGTCCTGCTCTTTCTCTGACTTTTGCTTGCTGATTGACCTGCCGAAGGAGATCGGCGCACAGACGAGCGTATGCCTATGTGAATGCCGTACAGAGCCCAAAGATTCTTCGAAGGATGGAGGGCAGGCAGGACACAGAAACCTGGAGCGCTCTTAGGCTCTTCCAGAGCGAAGACTCAATCAAAGGCCAGACCACTGGCAGCAGCACCAGACGCGACGGTTCTGCCCTTGGATCCAGGTTGTCCGGAGCGACAGAGGCGTGCCGAGGGGGGCTGCCAGCTGGAGCTAGCAGCCGGGTAAGTTATGTTTATACCTAGGTAGGTTGGTTGCAGGGCTACAACAGTGGTTGAAAGGCCAGGTCGAAACCCCCGCCGTCCTTCACGCAGGGCTCGGTAAGACTGGCTCACAGCGACTCAAGTGGCTTTGTCTGTCCCTCAGAGCGGTTAGTACAGATCCACCAGATCCATCAGGCCCATCAAGTCCACCAGAGCGGGTTTTATCACCTGTGGAGAACATACCAAGATGGCCGGGCTTGGCCGAGCGTGGTTTGCGAACTGGAGGCGGCGGCGGCGGCGACAGGGAGTTGAACAAAATCAGCGGGGGATCCCAGGAGAAAGAAGAAGCGAACGGCAACGGGGAAACGGGACGAAAAGCAACTGGAGAGTCCAAACAGTCAGAACATATAGGTAGAAACATTGAGCACAAGTGTAGGTACGTATTGTATCAACCATCGAAATGCTGGGTAGGGAGACAGGCCCGACGATCTCGGGGCAAGCAGTTAGCAAAATGAAAATGACACGTGCACTAGCCAGCGGGCAGTCTATCAGCGCGCCTCACGCGGCACAACATGCCCCCTCCATTCTCCCATCTAGATCAACCTGACACGACTAACGACGGTTCAAAATCGGATCTTGGGTTTCCCCAGGTTTGCGGGGTGCGGCGCAAGTACGTACTTGTACATCAACAGCCTTGGAACTGGGCTCGGGATGCAACACACGACATCCAACGGAAATTGCTGGGGTAGGAAGACCAATTGATACCTTACTTAACCTTGGCTAAGTAGACAGGTAAGTATGCTCCATCCGCTAATCCGTATCTGCGCCCTATCTCCAAACTCTAGGCTGCTGGCAGGCAACTTACCGTGACCTGTGACCCGGCGTGGCAGGCGTCCGTTGTCCGCCGCGTGCCGCATACCTGAGCAAGTCGTTCGTATTCTCCAACGCAGAGCACTCGACAAACGGTACAAGGAGGTGGTCAGAAAGGCGGTGACGGCAACTGCACGCTAACAGCACAGCCATCCAATCACCAATTGCCGGTCAGGTTTTTGTCGAGCCTTTCAATGACTGATGACGATGATGAGGGCGGGATGGAAACTTGGAGCTCTCTGCTGCCGGCAGAGCCCAGCTGTGGATAGTAGGTACGTAAAGGTCGCGTCGGCCTCCACCTATGTCGAGGTTCAGCGCAATGCAGCAATGCAATGCAGTAATGCACTGCAGTCCGATCCAATGGATGCTTTCCAATGCGGCGACGTAGCGTCGATGGTCACAAGCGATGTTGGACTGGCAACTGCTCGCTGCTCTCGCTGGCCTCGCTGGTCGCACTTTTTGCAGCGAGCGAGCACCGGAGCCGGGATGGTAAGATGCGGGTCGGGCCCGCTCGAGGCGTCTCTCTCACAAATCGTCACGGGCAAATCGTCCCAGGTGGAGAAGCTTAGTGCCCCCCATGAGATTCGATTCGATAGGCATTGGACCAATGAACGCCAACGCTGCAGCTGAGTGGGGTCGTTTACTGCACTCATATGGCGTACCTCTTTCATCTGGGGGGGGGTATCACATCACAGTGCTGGGGCCAGTTGGGCAGGGCTGCACCAAAGTCCAACCTCTCGGCAGCAAGAGAACCGTCCAACACTTTCACACAACCATACTTTCACACAACCATGAACGGCTGCACGACACGTGACACCTGCAAACATTTCTGATATGTATCACAGTACTAAAGTAGCTAGAGATCTCTCTATGTAAAGATTTTGCATGCCCTCAATGGGATAGCACGCTTTGGCTGCGAATGATAATCAGGATGTAGTAATCCGTAAGGTAGTGATCAGCGTGATCTAGGTAACTTGTAATTCATCCTGATCCTCGCCATACACACAGGATGAGAAAGGGACAATGTAAAGTTGCGTATGGAACGAAAAAGAATAAGGTACGGATTGCTGCATGAGATACACATAGGGCGATATGTGGACACAGCTGTACACGTGTATGGGACAGCGTAAAAACGGTAGTGGGACGTATGATATCAAATCGTCAGTACGTAACTTACATAGCGTATTGAAGCAACACCACCTCCAAAGGGAAGGATGCCTTTCAATTGCTGTAAAGAAACGCCCAAGTCTCGCCACCAACAGAACTTCCTGGTATGTGTATAGAAATCTCACCAGGCTCTCTCCAGATGGAGAGTTCTTTACTCAGAAATCACGGAAACGGCAAGAAGGGCGCAGCATAGAGACATGTGCATACACAAGCGACTTGAGGTTACAGCAGTCAAGATCCAGCGTTCCCCTCTGACCAGTTTTCTCCGTGCTGTGAGTCCCGTTCCCACAACTCCCCTATCAGTGTTTGACGGGGTGCCGTGCTACAAGTATACTTACCCCTCACCTTTCATTTGTGCGATGGGATGGCAGAGAAAGATCAAGACAAGGTTCGGAGAACTTACTTGCTTTTCAATAGCGTGGTTAATCGCATCTTCGAGTCCCAATGACCGTCTTTCTGCTTTCTGACATCTCCTTACTAAGCTCATCTGGCTCTAGGTACTGGATACTTTCGCAGAAATGGACAAAGACGGGCTGTCCTGTGTTCCCTGCCCAAAACCTACAAGTCTACGAGAGGAGGCTGTTAGTCACCACTACGTAGTGACTGTGAGCTTAAGGAACATCTACGGCAACGCCCAGCTTTAGTTCTATAGGCTTGCCTACTGTACCTATTCTGCGATTACTCCTCTTTGCCCCTCGTACAAGTTCATCCAGGTACCTAAGCTACCTCACCAATGCAGGTAGCTTGAGTAATACGTACCCATGGACCATCCTTCTGGCCGCCAGTCCGGGCCTTGATTTTCTACTCTGCGTAGGTAGGTTTTCGTGCCTGAATGTCTGTCTGCCTGCTTTAAACTCTTCACTTAGAAGCATGGATCATTTTTGAGATTAATGGGGACTGGCTAGCGGATTATCTGTAAACTGGCCGATTAATAACGCACAGCATAAAATTGCTGCAGATGATGTAGATTCTATGGTGTCAGTAACCTAATTTTCCCCCAGCCAAGAACACTGGACTTCCACTGTTATGCATGTTTGTCTGCCTGTAAACTCATGCTTGCTTGCTCCTTGGCTTCTCAGCATTTGTATGAATATTGACGACTTAAACAGGACTTCTTTGTCCACAATCCACTCTGTGGTTGCTCCAAACAGGTTGAAGCAACCTGCAATCTGATATCCACATGGATTTAACAGTAAAGCAATGAGCGGATGAAGAGAGCACTCAGTCTATGTGCACAGCGGTGATGGAGCCGCCCGACACTTGCCGTGCTGTCGGCTCGCAGCGACTGCGACGTAGGTGTTCCCCATTTCGCTACATACACCATCATCTCGCCGTCGCTGTCTTCATCTCCATGATTGGGAAACTGTTTCGCGAACCAGGAGTATCTTTTACGTACAAAGTACATCGTCAAGCCGCATGGCCATGTTGCTCCACAACAAAGCTGCTGCGTGAGGGCATTCCCCTGGCTCACCCCCACGCTCACCCAGCTATGTCATCTCACCGGGCCCGTGGATCCGGTTCAGGGCTGCTATTGGATTGGACGGGCGGCACTAAGCAAACATGAACAAGCCGAAAACAAGGCATCGTGGAGAAAATGCTTTATAATGTTACAAAGATCACCACAAAACTTGTGCACCATGGCTTGGAGGCTGTCGTAAAGCCTTGAATCCATATCGAACTGTATATATTCCCACTCCGACTACATGCATAAGCACGGGTTATTTCACTTGAAATCCTCGGCTTTTGATTACAAAGAATCAGCCTGTGCAAACATGTCGCCACCTTTCAACACATCCGGGCTGTCAATTCTCCAGAGTCTGTCTGTTATATATGTTGTGTCTATTGTGTAGCACAACACAAAGGATTTACTGACAACCTTCGTCATCTAACTTAGGTACACAATGTTACATTTGATTAGCATTTGGGTATCAGGCGATGTTGTCCATCGACGGCGAAATTATATCTAGGTTTACATTGAAGGACAGAGAGAGTAAGCATGGTTCTACCGCAAGTCTATGTTATGACTATAAGTGATGTCACAACCTGGCTCATGGCCGAAGGCTAAGAGGTCATGCCACATGAGGATTGGTTGTGCAGGTCAAAAATCAGGCCTCGATGTCCACCGTCTGTCCTAGAGGACAGGGAGCGACTTTTAAGCTAGATAGGCTGTAAAAGAGACAACAAAGAAATTGATCGAGAAGTCAGAGATTAGAGAGCAAAAATCAATGTAGAATCGCTTAAATTTCCGTTGAAGCACCATCGCTGGCGACCTCTCACTCCTTCGGCCTGTTGCAGCATGTCAGATGGTTGCACAAGCCTTTGCCACACACAATCTGGCATGTAGGAGGATTGTGACCAGCTATTTTGGTGCCACCACGGCTGTCTTCCTCAATAATAGCATCACCATCCGGAACAACCGTCGTGTCTGTGACGCTTGCTGGATCCGAGACCGTGATAGTGTCAAGACTTTGAATAAGCTCTGGCTGGAGTGTTGTGGAATGGATGCCATATGCATGAAGGCACTGGCTAATTGTCTTTGCCTGCTCCATGAAACTGGCAACATCTGGATTTGAGACGATGATGTGCGCCGAGGCTATGGCCTTTTTCTGGTCAAGTCTCCAGACATGAAGTTCATGGACTGAGTGGATGCCAGGGATCTGTTCAGTAGTTTTTTTAATCGAGTCAGTCATTTAGGTAATGATCAATATCCTTGCTTGCCAGCTTCGTCATAGTATGCTAATTTGTTATGAAAACATACCTTCTCGATGTCATGCCTAATATCGGTGAGATTGACTCCCTCAGGAGCACTCTGCAAGAGGATTGTGCCACTCTGTTTTACAAGGGGATACGCTGAGAAGAGGATCATCAAGGAAATTACCAGTCCAATAGCTGGATCAGCGTAATATCTGTCAGAAGAGGGTGATAGCCAGATGACAAGGGCAGCGACAATGACACCCAGGTTGTTCAGCGCGTCTCCAACGACATGAAGTAACGCACCCAGCATACCTAGATCTCGGCCAGGGCGTTTGATAGCGAGACCAACGTGTCGATGCTGGTGGTGTAGATCATCCGTCTGCTTGCAATATGTCAGAACCACCACCAGTGTTGATGATACTAGGTGGAAACTTACCACCGAAGCTGGAGACTCAGTGTTACCTCCAGCCTCAAGCCCCTGTTCTGTATCTTTAGAAGAGTGATGGTGATGGTGCTCTGGAAGAACGTTTCTTGTGAGCTTTGAATGTTGAGTAATGACAGCAATTCCTAGCTTACCGTGCAAAAATGCGGCAGTGATAACATTCAAGCCAAAACCAACACACCCCAAGATGAACACCAGCTTTGGCTCTTCAACATGCTCGATCGAGACAAGGCGCTCGATGGATTGGAGAAGGATGCTGATTCCCAAAGCAAGCAGGAAGGAGCCATTGAAGAAGGCCCCAAGAAGACGAGCGCGTTGCCAGCCAAAGGATAAATCCTGACGGAATTCTGTACGACTCGAGATCTGAAAGAGGAGTCAGAGAGAACGTCGAAATCATAATTCCAGCAATAAGGATCAGCAACGTACGATGATAGAGGTGAGGGTCACACCAAAGCCAACGAAGTCATTTAACTAGCTGCAGGTAAGTCGATTGCATAACCCATCCTTGGAAGTAATTGTTATTTGCTTGACTCACGTAGTGGAAGGCGTCGGCCATAAGAGCCAAACTCCTTGTTTTGAATGCCACTATCAGATGCTGTGAGCGACTAATCATGTATATGCCAACACCACTGGTTTAACAAACCTCCTAACTCACAGACAAAAAAGGAGAAAGTGATGACAATTGCCAGCGACACCTTCTGCTTATCAGTGAGTTTGAATGCCATGATGATCTGGAGAGGAAGGTTCTGTATATCGATTTTCCTTGTTGAGACAGTGTTATTGCTTGGATTGTAAGTTTGCAAGGCCCAAGAGGTGGTGGGAGATTTGAAGTTGCAATATTAGAAGCACCCATGAGATGTCGGATCTGAGTCTACCAAACTGTTCAGATGCTCCAGACCTGTTGATTTTGTTGCCCCTGCAATGATGGTGGACTTGCGGAAAATCGACACTGCAGCCAATGTAGCTGCTATGAAACAGAACACACAGCTTGGTTATGCACGGGTAACTCGAGAAAGGTGTTGATCAGAGTGATAGATTTCCTCCTCAGCCAGCCTGAATTCAGTTGAACTCTAGCGTAAACTTGAGGATCGTGTGTGCATGACCTCTAAGCATGTAGTGAGAAGGATTTTATCAGGGGATTGGTGAATGCAACGTAGAAAAAAGTACAGGAAGCCACCGCATTCAAAGAACTGGGCTATTGTAGTGTATTCAATCCGGGCTTTAGGAGGGGTACACGTACGTGTATGATATGAAGCTGTTAGGAAGCAAATTGTGAAGAAAGGAGAGGACATATAGGTATCTGTGTACTGTGCATTCCGAATGGCAAGCAGCAGAAACATGGGAAGGCTGGCTTTTTCAGGATTTATCATTGACAGACATCAATCGCATCGGAGGACCTAAAGAACAAGTGTCTAAAGTCGGACAGAGAACGGGTGAAGGCAAACCAACTGACTTCGCTCTTGATTGGGGTCTAGAGCACTTGCTGGACAAGGAATGGATGGACAGATGCTCGGCTCTACTATTTCAATAAGGCAGGTCCTGGGATTGTGCCATGCCTGTTGGAGTGCCAGGTTAAGCAAATTAACATTCTGAACACAGGGGAAACATCATAATCATCACTATCACCTTGTGTATCTAGGACTCAGGTCTTCAAGCATGTGCTGGCGAGTCGCACACCCACACCCGCATCAAGGCTCAAGGATGCCAGAGATTCAGGGGCATGATCAAGGCTATGTAACAATGTTAAATTAGTGTAGTGTATTTGGTCTATCTAGGCTTTGTGAGACCAGAATCAAACCTGAGCCAGGAAACACCAAGCAGCCTGGGGGTTTGAATGCCTGACAACAATTGCAACCACCAAGCTGTAGTTTTTTTTTTTTTTTTTT
>Ga0065720_1019067_pt1 | contig 40169 bp, 35 predicted proteins | sample Thericmetagenome_FD_59107 | JGI IMG/M metagenome (GOLD analysis project Ga0065720, IMG submission 59107) | Thermophilic microbial communities from the Joint Bioenergy Institute, California, USA of rice/straw/compost enrichment - eDNA_2 v2... | ecosystem: Engineered > Solid waste > Grass >... | reverse complement strand
TTTTTTTTAAAAAAAAAAAAAAGAAGATTCAAATAGTCATACTTGTGCCATATAACAAGTTCATTACGATGAAAATTATATCGAGAAATCTTGTACATTATTAACAAAACCATTCAGAATGATTGGAAAAAATAGAGATTGATTAAACAATTTCATTAGTAGATAACTCCGCCATTAACAGGAGAATTACATAGGCATTCGAACTCTTCACTTTCAAGTACTTCCTGAATCTCAGGAAGTGATGGTTTATATGTAGTGGAGCATTTTTTGCAAGGGACTCTTCTAAAACCATGTTTAGAATATCCTCTTGCAGGATGTTTTGCCATGGCTAACTGTTTTTCAGCTTCTTCCCACTTTTCAATGTATTCTTCTATCGTATCAGCTTCAAAGGTTCTACTTCTAGTCCTCATTTCAAATTTTTTCTGTTAATTATAAATGTCTACAAACGTTGGCTTAAATATTAGAACTTCAGTAATTTTCAGTAAAGTGAGCTAAAGAGTTTACTGAAATATTGAACTAAATTATAGAGCCAGATGAAATCTAATGAACCCTGCCAATATACAAATAAAGTGAAGTACAATAATCATTCTTGATTCTACAGAGAAAACCTAGTCTTGCATGGAGAAAAGGTCCCTTCTCTGGTTATGACCAGTTTGTATAGAGAAAGGAAAGGATTGCTATGAAAAATTCCCAACTCTAAAATAGAATGTAATGATGATTAAATAGTAGATGGTTAGTTTGATACCCACTTCTTTAAGTTTTGAGGTTAGCATTTATTAATAGCTAAAGTTCATTCATTTCAGATCACTATTTATTAATTTTCCAGAGCACAAATTTATTGTCTAACCCTCCCTCAAGCTAGCCATTCACTTTCGCACATTTCTTTTTTCGCTATCGGGAGAGTAGCTCAACATGAAACTAATTCACCATCTTATTCATATTTTGTACTAGACTAGTCTTGTCTGCAACTAATTTTCGTGGTTTTCAGCACAAATTAAATGAATTATAGTCCATAAAAGAATTAAGCACTAATCTATGATTCCTAAAATAAACCTTAAGAGAACCCATAGCATGAATTACACACTAAAAGGAAAAAATTCCTTTGTAATAATACTCATCAACTAATCATCAAAATTAAGCAAAGCTAATAGGTAACTAATAATCAAATAACACGAGTCTCTTGTTTTAGTATCGAAATTAAATGATTGTCATGACCCTTCAAAGAACTTGGCAAGGCTTTCGTAGAAGATTCACTAGCTTCAATCCCTAATAAATTTATTGAAAGATTTATAGCTTCAAAAATGAATGTTCCAATCATAGATAAAGATACCTATAGCTGGCATCCCAATATTTCAAGATTGAGATGCATAAAGTATCTTTCAAGTACTTTTGAGTCATTTTTGACTTGGGACTATATGACCACCAAAATGAGGAAAAATCATGCACAATATTTGAAATATTGTACAAAAATTCAAATCAATCTTACAAATGAAGTAACTTCAAACTGTCCGAGCCATCTTCGTGTTTTATCCTCAAGATTTCATAAGTCAGTTCGAAAAGGATATTTCAATCTCAAAGACAATACTTTTGACTTTTCGAAATTTCATTACCTCGAAAGTCTTGATGTTAGAATGAGACAGAAAGGTCCTAAATCAAAGTCAAGAGACTTTGGACTAAGATATCTTAGAGAAGCTAATTTAAATCATTGGAATGCCTATGATTTTGTTCTTTATCTTCTAAATAATCCCAAGCTAGAAAGGCTAAAAATTACAGCAGCCACTTTAGTTGTTCCTACAATTGTCAAATTCTTATACCTTACAGAACTGAGAAAGCCTCTCAAAGTGTCTCTAGAACTAACTTTAAATGCCTTAGCTGATCTCATCCCTCAAGATTACCTCCATCGCTTAGAAGGCCTCACTCTTATTGAGGATGAGTACTCCTTATCAAACAAAAAAACTAATAATCAAGTATGCATTCCTGAAGTCAGTTCCTTAAGCATTGAAATTGAAGAGGACATCATGAAATATATTCAGCCAGCAAATATTGCTAGATTGAAATATCTTAAAATAAATACAGAATTGAACTCCACAATCCTAAACTCATTGTTGAAACTACAAAACTTGAAACATCTGGAGCTAGAAGTTAGTTTTGTGCATGAAAACTTAGCTTCAGAATTATCGACGATTGAAATTAACAAGCTAGAGAGAATAGATATACGGAATCTGAGTGTCTTCATTGACTTGCCTCAAGGCATAGAAATCAGATTCGATAAGTATCAGAAACTCTGTCTTCAACTAATTAATTTCATTTTCAAATGTTTGACACACAATCTCAAATTTCTTAACATTGAGTTTAGAAGAGCATTCGAGTTTGGTCTGATAGAGGATGACCTTGATATTATAGAGCTCTTTAACAATATTAGCGGGTTTTCAAATCTCTATGAAATATGCCTAAAACTTGCAAATATTGAATTTGGGAGCTTGGCACAGAGGCTGAATCTAATAAGCAGAATCTCCCCTGTCAATGTTGCGATTCTTTATACTTTCGATCTAGGATTCCTTTCATTTTCAGATTTCAATCGAGTACAGGAATTAAATGTTTCTCTTTGCAGTACTCCCTCTGAAAACGAACTCTTGGAAACTTTCCTTACAACGATAAGAGAACTGAACCTCTTAAGATTTGTTGTATTTCGTACCACCAAAAGTTTCGCTTATATTCCTCAATCCAACTCAGACAAAATTTCTGAACTGATCGTTGACCTGATACAAAAGCCAAAAAGGCTCAGATCGCTTGATATGTCCTTACCAAATTTCAAGTTTTCGAAGGAAAGGGCCGATCTGTTATATAAACTCTCGCGAATTAGGCAGAATTTCTTTACTGTTACCCTTCAATTCAAAAATTACCTTGTTGTGAAGAACCAGATAGAGATGAGTCTGACGGTCATGGAATCGTAATCTGAGTAAATTACTCATAGGTTGAGCAATATACATAGCTTATTCAATTTTCATCTATTCTTGTAAAAATTTTTAATGATTTATGGACCAAATTTATTCAGACAACCGTTTGCGATTCTCTCATGTTGATGAACCAAGCAGTTTCTCATCTAACTTGCCATTGCTACGAATGATCTGATCTAGAAAAAGCCCAAGATGAGCCTGAATAGATGATTAATTATAGTAGAATGACTCAAGATTGATATTTTGAAATAGATAGCTCAAATTTAAACCTGTTAATAATTCATATTTTATTAATGATTTTCAATCAGAAATGGGCAACACCCAGCGCATTAAATCTGAAAGTGGGCCTGAAAAAACATACAAAATCAAGCACACTAAGAATCCGAAATTAAAGCCCCTCTTCCAAGAGGCTGAGAATTTAATCCAAGAATATGTAACGATTTCTCAACTTGTAGACCAAGCTCTAAAAAACCCTATGAATGATAATTTGGCCCGGATCAGGAAAGATACCGCATACTTTTCTTTATTAGAAAAAGCACCTAAGCGACTGTTAGAAATTGAAAGTGCGCTGACCAGGATTGAAGATGAAGTTAATGCTATCGCTCCAAATACAAAGAAGAAAGCCATCTGTTCGAATTTGAAGATGATAAAAATATGTAAATCCAAGCTTAAATACATGTCAGAATGGGCTTCCATTGTATATGAGGATATCAGATTTTTTAATGTTATTAAAAAGACTCTCGATTCCTCTGGCTTGCAAACCTAGTAAAAAACGTCCTGTTGTCTATCCCTGTCTTCCACTATCGTTGAACTTTCTCTTGTAACTTCCGTAGATATTCTTTCTCCATGTAATTTTATTTTGCGTACTTATGCTTGAAAAAAAGCCTAATAAAATTAATTTGCTTGAAAAAAAGTCTGAAAAATGGAAAATGACCTCGAAGAAGCCCTCATCGTCACTGAAGATGCTATAGCTCACAATACAGAGGATGTTCCTGATAATTCTTACACTTCAATCATCAAAAAGTTCCTCAAAGGAGCTTGTCCTTTGTTTTTGAGTTTTGCAGCCATCTTTTCTGTAAGCTTTGTTGGCTTGTACTTCCTTGGAAGTACCACAAATAACTCTGATGTTATGGGTGGATATGGAATCGGTAATGCTTGGCTGCTACTTGTTGGGTTTTCAGTCTTTTTATCACTTTGTATTGGACTTCAGAGCAGGGTTTCGCAAGCTTTTGGAGCGAAAAAATATGAATTAATTGGGCTCTACTTCCATAGAGCCATTATTATCAACATTATTGTTCTGATTCCGTCAATGCTACTCTTATTGGGATCTAAATATATTTTTGAACTTTTGGATTTCAATCCTAACTCCAGCAAATATGCTGTTATTTATTTGCTTTATGGGGCTCCTGGATCTCTTTGTTTTGTGGGATACTTCACTCTTGCTTCAGTTCTAAACGGCTGTAGACAGTATGCATTAACTGGTCTAGCCCAAGTTATCTCCTCCATACTATATATTCCAGTGAGTTATCTGCTTATTGTTCAGCTTGACCTGGGAATCATAGGCTCTGGCATATGTTATACATTCAGCTGGGGAATGTCCTTAATTCTGTTGCTTATATTTTTAAAAATAAAGAATCCAATACCTCAGATATTCTTCAGACCTCGTAAGGAATCATTTCAGCAAATCTCTGATTTGCTCAAGTATGAAGTCATCGTTGGGTGTATGAGCTGGGCTGATTTAGTTTACTATGAAGTCATTTCTTTATTTTCAGGAAATCTTAGTTCTGACGAGCAGGCAGGCTATACTATAGCTGGTACAGTGTATAAGGTCACTTATCCAGTGCTAGTAGCATTATCGTTTACAACTCTTATCTTAGCAGGAAATTCTATGGGAGCAAAGGACAAGCAGAAGACTAGAAGAATAATCAAAGTTTCTCTATGGGCAGGAATCATCAACACTCTTATTTTTGAGATTTTGTTCCTTTGGACGAAAAAGATCTTTATTAATATCTACTCTCCCAATTCTGGGAGTTTCGATTATGCTTTAGGATGTTTAAACATTCTATTATTAGAGTTGCCAATTGACACTACACAAACTATTATGGCGAGTGGGGTCAAGGCGATAGGCCAGGAGAAAATGGGTGCTGGCCTGGTTGCGATTTCAGACTTGTTGCTTGGAATTCCTGTTGCGTATTTTTGCTGCAAAGTTTTTGGTCTAGGGATCATAGGGATTCCTCTTGGATCCTTTGCTGCTGTAACAGGAAAATTCCTGATCTTTAGCTATATATTTGCGAGGACAGATTTAGAGAAGCAAATTTTATCTGTTTCAGTAGCTCTAAAACAGAAGAAATCAGAGGAGATCAATGATGAATCAAGACAGGAAATTTCAAAATATGGCGTAAATTAAATAGTGTCACTCTAAGATATTTCATACTAACTACTTAAGAAGTGAATAAAGGTTCTGGTTAGAACCTATATACAAGTTTCTTTTGAACTTATGAATTTTATTTCTATAATAAAAGGAAATAAAAATGCGTATTCATCTGTACCATCAGGATAAAGCTATTACCATTGATGCACCTAAAGATTATGAGAGTTTACATACCATAGTTTCGCATCAGTTCAAAGATTCCTTACCGAAACATTATGTATTTTCATATATTACAAATGAAAGAGAGCTAAATTCAAATGAATTTAAGAGAATACTAGATTCTAAAGTTCCTGAGCTTAGAATCATCATAAAAGAATGCGAAAGCCCTGTTAAATTGAGAGGGTCAGAAGAAAGAAAAATATTGGACGAAAGTCATAGAGACATATCCAAAATATATGAGATAGATTTATTAAAATATGCTGATGAATTTTGTAAGGGCAAGAATTATACTAATATGATCAATGAAGAGAAAATCTCTTCAATATTGCAGGATTTTCTTGTAGAGAAATTAGAAAATGAAATTGAAAAAATGACCCTCAAAATGAAGGAAATAATTTCAGAAAGAATTGAAACTGAGAAAAGTAAGAAGTAAAAATATTGCCATAACCTACAAGAAATCAAGAAAAATTCTCTTTATGAAAATTCATTAGCAGAAGGTTGTAAGAAACAAAGTGAAGAGATGCTAAAAAATCCCGTTTGGGAAATTAAGAATGAGCTGCAAGAGGCCCTAAAAAATTGTCAAACTATCATTATAGAAGGTTCATCTCATACTGACAAATCAGTTCAAATCCCTCGGATGGCATTAGAGATATTGACACAATTTAAGTACAAACGTCATTGAAGTCTATAATGTAAAAGGACTGAGAAAAATATATGTGTAGTAGTTCAGAGTGATATTGCAGCCAAGATTTATACAAATCAGCTGGCTGAAGAGATGGTAGTGTAGATTTGTAATTTTTCATTTAATATTAGGATAAACAATTGGGAGATTTTGTTGGGTATTCGCTAAATTTCGAAGAACTATTTTCAAAAAATACCAGGATCAAGTATATTACATATGAGAAGCTCTTCCGAGAAGCAAGCAAGGATTTACTCTTTGCAAAGTAAATTAGACGTATGGAATAATAAAACAAAAGATATGATGCTATAATCATGGATGATATGGGTCAGCGTACCTTATACAGCGATGCTGTGTCAGATTATCTTAAGAGAATATCTCAAGTTAGAACTGGTATATTTTGAAAAATTTTATTAACTATTAGACTTGAAAATTATTATGATATGTGATTTAGGAGAAGGTGAATTAATAGGAAAATACTTTGACTCACCTCCAATCCTTAAAATTTCGAATACTTTTTCTCCTCCTGAAATCTTCTATGTTTCTGAATCAGATGCTGATTTTCTTACTAATGCAGCAAGAACTTCTATACAAGTACTTATTTCAAGAAAATAAAAAAAAAAATCAATAGATCCATTTAAATGAAGGTCCTGGAGATATTCTAGTTTTCCTGCCAAAAATCGAATATATTTCTGAAGTGGAGACCATGATAAGAAAAATGAGTAAAAAACTTTCAAAAGAAAATCCCAAGTTTGTTCCAATGGATATTATTCCTTTCCATCCCCTGCTTCCAATTCACAATATCTTCACCGTAGTCAATAAAAAAAAAGAAAAGCAGAAACAGACAGGCATGGTTCGAAGGTGTATTTTGATTTCAGACATCTTAGAAAATTCAATCTCTATTCCCAATATTCGTTATGTTGTTGACCCTGGTTTAACAACTGATAGAATCTATGATGCAAACCTAGGTATTGAAAGCGTAAAGGTTGCACAGATTTCAAGAGAGAAAGCTAAAAAACGATCAAACAGTATAAGTTGTTCTGAGACCGGAAAATGCTATAGGCTTTATACACAGCAAACATTTAAGGAGGAGATGGAAGAAAATTCAACTCCTGAGCTGCTAAAAGCCAATTTAGCTTCTATTATTCTTATATTTATTAAGCTCCAAATTAAAGAGGTGTTAGATTTAGACTCTCAAAATATTAAAAATGCTTTAGAATTTCTAACAGATCTTGGGGCACTCAGAAAGGTACTTGAACAAATCAAACTAGTAATAGCTATAGCAAAGTCTAACACAGATGGGGGAGATGATGATTGATCTTCCAATGGAGCCCCAGCTTGCAAAAACCATAATTACTTCTGCGAAATTAAAATGCACTGAGAGCATACTATCAATAGCGGCCATGTTACTGGCTCCAAATTGTTTAGTCGAGACTAAAGATTCGATCCAGAAAGTACGAGATGCCCAGTCACAGTATCAATAATATAGTTAATATTATAATTGTTAGGTTTGCACATGTGGATGGAGATCATCTCACACTTCTCAATATATATAACTCTTATATCCAAAGTGGAAAAAGTTCCAAATGGTGTGAAGAGCATTACTTTGATGAAAATGCTTTAAAATCAGCATCTCAAATTAGAACCCGACTGAAGGACATCTTCATATCAAAAAGTCTAAGTATACAGGAAGAGGGAGAAGGTGACGAACTTATTATGAGAGTGAAGAAAGCCCTGGTTTCGGGTTATTTCCGTCAGGTAATCTATGGAAATTTTGTTCTAAACTCTAGGTGGCGATATTAGATAAACAGGGAGGAAATTACAGAATTCTCAGAGATGGTGTTTCAGCTCTAATATATCCTTCTACTTTACTTCTGGAGAAACCAGAATTATGCATATATACTTCTGCCGAGATCACTACAAAAATATGGATCAAAGGGATCACCTCAGTGAGAAAAGAATGGATCGTGGAAATGGCCCATGATTTTCTAGGCAAATGTCAGATAAAACTAGACAATATTTAACTGGCATACTGCAGCTTATGCTTCCATTCATATAATATAACTCTTGTATTTCGTAGTCTAGCTTAATAAATTTTATTCGAGCGATAAAAGACCTAATGATCAAAATATAGCATCTCTTTATCGTGATTATTTCAAAATAGGACTTTCTTTGAATTTAATAGCTTTAAGCTCAGTCTCGTGACATCAGAAAAATTTTTGACACTTTTCTTAAAAAGGAATGATAAAATACTCAATTTAGTATCTCATGAGCCTAATGGTTCAGTCCATGGCGAAATAGATGCAAAATCGAAAGTCCAAACCCCTAATCAAAAATATTATGTCACAAGTTTTACTATTCCCAGAAAAAAAAATTATTCGAGCACAGTAATGAGTAATATAGGGAGCAGGCTTCGGCAGGGTCCAAGAGCTTAAGTATCTGATCCCTCTAACAAGTTGATTGATAGTTACTTCTAACTGACCAAACAAAATCTATGGTGTATTAAATTTGGCAAGATAATTATTGAAATGGCGTATCAAGTCTTTTCACCAAACCCTGAGCCTCTGCGCACAAAAGTCGGCAGCTATGAAGTCCTTAAGAGCTTTATATTACTCTCATAGAAGCAGAGTGCTCATTTAATTAAGTTATGGCTATTCCCGTTAAATCTATAACAGAAATTCTTTCTATATAAGTAGCTTCCGAAGAGTGCTTAAAAACCCTCATATCACTGAAAGCATTTCTATCAGAGTCTTCATTTTGTCCTGTGTTATCAAAATAATCTCTCGGGATTTTTGAGAAACCTCTTTCTTAGAGAGTCAACGATCTCTAATAAAAGAGCTAAATTTTTATTCTTCAGAGAGAGATAATTTCCACTCATTATCTGGAGCATGATCCTTCATGGAAGGTTGACTCAAACTGAGATGGCTTTAAAACCTTCTAGTTAACGTAGAAACTAATGTTATTGTATTCTTCTAAACTTTAGTAAATTTCGACCAAATTAAACGGATTTATATTAATTCAAATTTCAATTAGTTGTAGACGAGTCATCTTTCGTGTAATGAGGTGTCTTAAGGTGAATAAAGGTAGGTTCATCTCTTGTAAAGCATTCTTAATGTAAGCCAACCTATAATTTTATTGGGTTTATCAGGGAAATACAATAACCCAAAGAGAGATTATGTATGTCTAATAATCATTAATTATAGAGAGAAAGTTTATTTGACAGAGATCAAGTGAATTGAATGTCTAATAGTGTAATGCAATACTTTAGGCTTAGTGAGAAACGAAAATGAATAATGTGCCGCAATGGAATTTTAAGCAGCACAGATAATAATGCGAAATGAATACATTGTATTAAATACGCAAAAATAAGGCCTATTAAACAAAAAATGCGGCCTATTTGATATAAGTGAATAGTTCAGGGTTCTTGACTCTTCTTAACATCTTAAACCTCAGTTTCAGATACTCTGATTTATAAGAGAGCTTCCCACTGAATATCCAGTTCACACTAAAATAGTTTATGAACACTTCGCACAGGCGTTGGAATATTTTCTTATAGGACCTTTCTTCCTGTGAATCTCTCTCTGTTATTAACAGGAGAGCCCTAAATCCTTCAATCCCAAGTAAATCTTCTTTCCTTAAGTCAATATAATTCCTGAAGGATCGTGGATCAATCTGGTACTGCTCAGCCAGAGGAGAAAGGTATGGTTCTGAGATATCTGACAGAGCAAAGCTGCAGATAGCTCTTCCATAATTTTTGGCAATATTCTTGTAGCACCTTATCATCTGTTTCGATTGTTTTGAGCGACCCCTTTTTCTGTGTGAAACAGATTTGGATTTAGAAATCTTTGGCTTAGTCGATGGAGCGCCAGTCAAAGACTGAAGCTTCGACTTAGCTCGGGCTATCTTATTCTTCAAAAATCTCATTTTCTTTAGTTAACTTTATAAATTACCAAAAAATCAAAGCAGCTAGTAAATAAACAAAATAAAAGCATCAGATTTTGAATAATACGACAGTCAATTTATGCATGATTATAGAAGTTATTTTTGGTTTTAATTTTTTATCTGATGTTAACTAAAAATCATTGCAATTAAGCTAAAATTGATAAGTTCAATTTTATAAATCACGATTGGGACTCTGCGGAAACAAAATTCTAGCGTTTATCAAACACCCTGACTAGTATCTATCTAACTTAGTTTCAGGATCATCTTGTGTATAATACAATGATAAAGTTCCTTTTAAGTTAGCAGCTCTTCAATTATCTTAAAATGTTCTTTTAGAATCTTTACTGAGCTTCGTTTAAAGGTGAGCTTAAGGGGCACTTTGCATTAATAATTGGGCTTTTCCTGGAGATCGTATGAATCCATCCTGTTTTGTTAGTTCGGATTATTTATGGAGTCGGATAAAATTTAAAATACAGTGAAGCTTCTAGTTTTTTTGAAGCTTATAACCTTTGAGATGAACAGATTTGAAGCTCTCTTTATTCATGATTTTACTCAGAATGCTTCTCTCAATGACTGTCACCTGACTTTCTCCTGAGGTCCCAAAACATTGAATGTTTCATTCGTTCAGGAAACGTCCTTTGTTGAAGTCTTTGAATTTCATAAAAGTTCGAGACAATCATTTGACACCTTATTGGTGACGGCTTCGAGATAAAATCAAAATTTAACAGTATTTAAAAAAGCAGATGACAAGACTTAATGATGATTGGCTTCAGAAACTATTTAGCCAGTCAGACCTCTCCAGAATTCAAACAATGGAACTAACAGCCAGAGGATCTTATTCGTCAGAGATTTTTTTCTTATAGTCATTTCTCCAAAATAGCTTCACTAAGTCTTCATGAATCCAATTTCCTATGAGTTTCCGTCGACAGAAAGAGAGAGTTGAATTTAATAAGACGAAAGTTGGATTTTGTTTGGATTGAGGATCGTTAGGTGGCAATTGCTAATTAAATTTAACCAAACATGGTGTGTTGCGATTCAAATTCTAGAAGATTAAGGCTTTTAAAAGAACCAGCAAATATTCTTCCTGGTAGCGACTTGGGTGGTTTAAACCCACATCCAATGGACAGTTAAGTGAGATTGGCTGCATGTCTCAGCCTGCATTTCGACAAGGTTACGTTCGTATTTATTTAGGAAAGACTAGTAGATGTTGGAAATCTATTCGTGAAGGCGTTTAGTTGGACGAGAAACAACCATTTATCTTCAGTTATATGCTTTAACAAGCAGAACTGTACGTTGTACTCGAGTAGAGGACGATTATTTAACAAAAAGATGAGGTGCCTACAACCTCCATTGAGTGTCCAACCCACATGCTCAATGAGGCCATTTGAAGGCATAGGCTGCGATTATCTGGTACTTGTTTTCTGATATTCACTTGGTTGTTAGATTCAGACCATCAGCCATTTTAGCGACTCTTTTTTATTTAGGATTAATTAAATAAGGATGACAGAAGTCTGTAGAACTCTAGCATTTACGAAAGAGCAATCTTTGAAATCTAGGCTCAAAGAGAATTACATTGAAGGATTACTTCGAGATCTCGTCCTGAAAGGGTAACAATAAGATTCAAATATTAAAAGAAATTCGAAAAAGAGTTTAAAGTTCAGGAATATTAGATAAGATGAACACTTGGATTCAAAACTCATAAATAGGTACTGTCTAATACATACAACCACAAACCGACAAAGTTAAATTCTGATACTAGTTAATCGGTATTTTCACTTGTATTTTCCTCACACTCGATAGGGATGAGGATATCCTGTACACGATTTTGAAGATTTACTTCAAATAATCTTTTTTGATATGTTGGCTTTTTGATCGTCGCTTCCAGGTCAAATGAAGATTCTTGAGGATCATTTCCTGATTTCATCTTTTTACTCCTATCTTTAATTGATTCTTGTTCGCTTTTTAGGTTCAATATCTTAGTTAGCAAGTCTATGGTCTTCTGTCTCTGCCTGTTCTCATCAAATTGCTTATCTAGAGGCATGGATTCTGTAGTTGTTTTGGTATTATCCTTTGGAGTATCTCTTTCAGTGTTTTCTGGCTCTCTTTTAATATCCTGCTCCTTCTCAAACAAATTTAGTTCCTTTTCGGTAAGCTTCTTTGTTTTCTTATTTGATAAGATTCCTTCCTCTGAGGAATACCTTAAATCGACCATAAATCCTGAGTCTGAGTAATTAGAACGCCTGGGAGATCTCCTTCCTGTTGCCTTGTGAGTGTTACGATGCTTAGAGTATTCATAGGATGGCAGCATTATTTTGTTGTCATCACTAACGTCCCAGGACCCCTTGGTCAAATGTAGGCTCTCATACTGATTGGGATCAATCTGAGTGATTAAAGAACTTTTAGGAAAGTAGGAGCTCAATCTAGTACGAGATGAGCCCTCCCAGAGGTGCAAAAAAAGAGTGACTCCAATTTCTTTAAAAAGAACTTCTCTTCGAATTGTTGGAGTAAGCAGGAGATATAGGTGATAATCCTGGTAATATGCTGAGTGATTTTCCCACACTATCTTCCAGAACAAATTAGATCCCATAGGTCTTATATTTCCTATTTAAAAAAATTATTCAATTTCTTATACAAAAGTTAACTCCTAAAGAAAAAATTTTTAAGGGAAGAGGTTCTAATTAGGTCCTTGCATGTGTTAGGACTGAAAACAGATCTTTTGATTTGTGTCATAGAGATTTACTCATTGGCTGATAAACACATAAACTCACTGCAAAAATACATATTTACTAATGAATTATCAACAAGAGACGTATATAACTCTTGAAAATTATGATATAAATTAGTCATCTTCAGTCTTCAACTTTTTGGTAATTGCTTGAGCCAATAGCAGCTTTCTAACGAATATTTCTTCTTGATCTCTTGACTGATTGGTATTTTCAGATTCCTCATGCCCTCTTTTGTGATTAACATTGCTACTCTCTTCTTCTTTAGTTCCTGAAAGGTAAATTTCTTCTTCATCTTTAACAATCTTATTCTTCAAAGAAAGATTCTCTCCTGATTTACTTTTCTCCTTTTTCTTTCCACTTTCTTTCTGTTTTTTAGGAGTATAACTTGTGGGGCTCTGTTTTACAGAGTTATCATTGCTCCCTCCTTCTGTTGAAGCTTCGGCGATAGCAGCTAACTCTTCTCTTTCTTTTTCTATATCATAGGCTTCAATGAGCTTTTGCTGGTGAAGATATTGTTCTTTGGAATATCGCTCAATTGACTGTGCATTTGGGAATAGCTTTTGGATCTTACCAAGGGTTGTTACCCAGCGAAGATGCATGTAATAAATTCTCTTCTCGCCATCGAAATATTTTAGAGTGGCTCGAACACGTTGTTGATAGTCTTCGTAACTGGTGCTGTCCAGGGCAAAACTCTTCTTATCAGCCCAGCAGATCTTCCAGTAGTAACTCATCTCGTAGTTGTAATTTTTGTTGTTGCTTCGCTTACCTTCCATTATGGCTGTACTGTTGGAAATTTTTTGGGATTATATTTGTAACAGGTATCCAATTTTTGTCTAAATTTTTCATGAGCGGAAAAATAAGGTACAAGAAGGTGGGTTCTTGGAAAAAGTTCAAGGTTTTTCAAAGTAAAATGGAAGAGGTAATTAAGTAATAATAGTATTTACAAATAGAATAGAAAGGTTAGATGAGTGGAAATCTGTAATAACCGTATAGAACCTTAGTATATTCGAAGACGCTTCGAGAATAATCTAACCTTAAATAACCTTCTAAAGTTGTCATCCGAAGGAGCTTTCTCGATCTAATTTTAAAGTGGGGATACACTGGACTAAGTTACTCAAAGTACAATTTTAGAAGTACAATTTAAGCACTACGAAGATGGACCAGGGAGGGTTTTGGAACTTGAATTTCGAAGTTATTGTCAAGAAATATTGTCCTTATAAATTTTCGAATCTTCTACGAAAAATCAATTTGAAAATAAATTAAAGAAAAGCGCTGTGGAGGTTTCTGGGCTAGGCTAAGAAAGGCCATTGCTAGATACAAAAGGAATTTGCTAGACTTAATTTTCTGTTAGGGGCCGAGTTGATCAGAAAGTCTAAATTAATTTATCAGATCGAGAATTCTAGCCATACGATACGTGTTCAAGTACTTGGAATCGTCCTATGCTATTCTAAGTCTACCAGAGATAAACTATGGTTAATTCAAGTGAGCTAGATTACATACAATACACATAAGTTAAGAATTAGTATGAAATTTGTCAAGATCTGACCACAAAACAGCAGACTTGTTAAAAATATGTATCTTACAGAGTATATTAGCGAATGAGGTTTTCCATGTTCTTCTTTAGAAGACACCAAAATTGAATTTATCTTGGGAATCGTATTCCCAATATATTGGGTCTATAGAATTTTCGATTTTGTAATTTTTGATCTTCTGACTCGAGAAATCTTTGAAAGAAAATTCGTCTATGTTCAAATCTGGTAAGAAGCCGGTCTCCCACTTAAAGTCATCTTCATTCTCGGGAGCAGGCTCGGAAATATATTCGTCATTTCTGATCTTATTTTCTGAATAAGCAGCATCAAGATCAGAAACACAATGGAACTCAGGTTCTACTTTAGGACTGTGAAGTTCCATGAATTTTGGTGATCTACCGTCAGCATCTGTGCTTTCTGTGCTCCTCGAGTCTTCTTCTGTATGAACTTTCTTAACCAAGTTTTCCCCATTGAAAGTATCTGAAGGTTCAAATTTTTGAATCCCTTCTGATTCGACTTCGAGTGTTCTGAGTGTACGTTTCCTGTCATTTCGAGTTGTCTTCACCTCACCATTTGGCGGGAGTTCTTGAATGCAATATGAATAATTGTCACTTGGCTCCAAAACTCTTTTTAACTTATAAACATTCTTAGGTTGTGGTTTCACAGTGTCTCTCGACTCTTTAACTTCTTTGAACTCTTCTGCAGACGAGACTTCTATAGAGGTTGAACCAGGAAAGAGACTCTTGATTTTTCCCAGAGTTGTTGTCCATCGGAGGTTGAGATAAAGGACCACGCTGTCGTCATTTACAATCTTGAATTCTCGCTTCACCCTCTGTTTGAACCCACGGTAATTCTGCGAGTCAGCTTTGAAGACTGCGTTGTTCGGCCAAGTAACCTTCCAATAGTAACTGAATTGGTAGGAATATTGCTTTGGCATTTTTAGATTAGCGCCTATAAATATTTTATAAATTTCGAGTCGACTAATTATATATAGAAGCCTCGATTTTAAAGATAATTTGGCATCTGGTCGTTTCCGTTCACTGTATTATTTATTGTTTAAATATTATATAGACACAAATAAAAATTCTGCATCGAAAGATCTAAATCTTATATGATAGTAATAGAATTATTTACTTAACCCTTTCCTCTCGACCACCCGATATATTATCGTGTCTATTAATTCACGACTGTACTTTTAAAAAAAATCTAGAATCGCTAGTAGACAACCCCACCATCATGGAAATTGAACCCGAACACCTTTAAGCAAACAAGCTTATTGCATCGAGTTGATCTACAACAAAATTAGCCTCTTGTCCAAATTTGTTGTCTTGTCCTCAACTTTTCTTCTGATGAACTAATCTTTTCTTATCGGAAACCAAAAGTAGGGTGGACAAGAATAATCCGGTCTATTCTTCACACCCGACGTAACTTCACGGATCAGACCATCACACGATGAATTTGAAAAAGCATCGGAGTAACTTAGTTCTGGTATTAATGAAGATTTTCTAAAGAATACTAATTTGATTTTTATTCTCTGATCAAGTTTTTGTTAGTTTAATAGAATGGAGTCTAACAAATTCACCTGTCTGATTCACCCAAAAGAAACTATCCAAAGGGTTCTAATGATCTCCGATGCAAGCGAGATCTTCTACTGTATCGACTGTATCTTAACCGCCCCAAAACATGCTAGAGATTACCTTGTTCCCTTGCATGAAGTCGCAAGTAGAATCAGAAAAGAAAAGGCAGGTATTAAATCATCACTGAAGTTCGACATTTCACCCCCAGAATCATTGTCAGACATCCTTAATGCAAAGGAGGCAGCAATGAAGAACCTGACCGTCCATATTGAGAAGCAGAAGGAGAAAATAAATTATTTCTTTGCTAAATTGAGGGAAGATATCTTGGATGAATTAGAAGCTCAAAGGAAAAAGTGCATAATTAAATTTGATGCCCAGATCTCTAACCTCAATGCTAATTTCGTGGACTATCAGGCAAGATTAGGGAAACATTTCAACATTGGAAGGGAAAAAGAATCAGAAAGAGAAACTCCTATAGAAGATATTGAAATAGCAATCAAAAATGCTAATAATATTCAAGAGTTAGAGCATTATATTAGAAGCCAGCTTACTCAGATCGAGGAATCGAAAGCTTTAAGCAAGGAAGAAACTGATGAAATAACACTGTTACAAACTCTGAAGAGTGTAAAAGTAGAATTAGAAAATGTCTGCAAGACTCTCCCCACGATTGCCAATTTGCAAGATGACGCCATGGACCAGACTGTAGGGAATATAATAACAGCATTAAGAAAGGCCTGTAAAGATATCTTTACCATAAAGGACGAAATTCCTATTTCATGTGCGAAGAGTGTAACTGGATTGCTGAAACAAGATTTCAAGAGTTATCTAAGTAATTTAGTGGGATTCAGTGGTTCTTATGAGCTTAAGTTCAATGGAAAGAGAGACGGATATGACCTGGTTTCTATTGGAAAGATTCTTGCTGAAGGTAACAAGTCTCTTTTGATTTTGAAGACAACGGATAATGATGTTATTGGCTTCTACACATCTGCTCAAGATAGTCAAGTCATCAACTTTACCACCAGACAAGCTTTTAAGGGTAGTAACTTCAAGCATGATTGGAAGGGGTATGATCTTAATAACCTAAATAGTCTCAAGTTCCATAAGAAATTCAAGTTGAAGAAGGACTGCCACATCAGCACTTCCAATCTATATCATTTTGATAAACAGGTTCTTTTCACAGTTCAGGCCCTCGAAATTTATGCCCTGAATTAAATAGCTTTTGCATATGAGAAAGTTGTTCATCTGAATATAAGAAATTGCATATTTATTAATCAGTATGCTCATTATATCATTCATTATCAGAGTCATCTAAATATAAGTTAAGCTTAATAAAAAATAAATTAAATAAAAAAGATCAGCATAATGCAATCCAACAAATTCCTATGCAAGTATCATCCAGGAGAGCCCATCCAAAGAATTTCTCTTTCAACCTCATCCAAAGACTTTCTTTTCTGTATTGAATGATTTTGAATGCCTAGAAAAATATCAGAGATGAGCTTACACAATTTAAAGACTTCATACAAAAGATCAAAACTGACCGTGAAAAATACTCCACTCACATCAAATTCGATACTCAGGCTCCTGACACACTAACATCGATTTTGGCCAACCAGGAGCAGGCCTTTGCTAAATTGACTCAACATATTGAAAAAGAAAAGCAAAAAGTTGCTAAAGTTTTTAGTGAGATTGAAGAATTGTTCCTGAAACAACTTAATGCTGAGAAGCAAAGACTGCTTCTTGCCCTCGACCAGCAAGTTGTGGCCTTTATCCAGAATTTTGAAGATTATAGAGCTAAAATAAATAAGTATTTTTTAAATGAAAGCAGAGAGAGAAGATCCCAAGAACCCTCAGAGGACATTGAGGAACTTATCACTCAGTGCAAGGATAGCTTTGAGTTAGAAATTCTTGTTAAAAAGCTGTTAATTGAAAGAGAAGAAGCAATTTCTTTAAAGAAAGATGAAGGGGATGAAATTGCCTTGTTACAAAAATTAAAAGGTATTCAACAAAGCCTGCAAGACACCTGCAATATGTTCCCCATACTTGCTAACAAGGACAAAACAGAAATTAATCCTGAAACCCTGGTTAACTCTTTGATAGATCTGGTCAAGAAATAGTCTTTTGTACTCTATAATGAAATTAATAGAATTACAGGAAGTCCTTGTGTCGATCAATCCGATTGCCTGAACTCACAAGATCTCAAGTTCTTGAATGAGAAGGTGTTTAATACTTCAAATGTCAAGATGAAGAGAGTCTATTCAATGAAGTTAGAAAGCTACAATCTCTCTTTGATTGCAAAGGCTCTAGTAGCGAGTGACAACGCACTATTGCTTGTTACAACTCAAGAAGGAGATAAACTTGCTTATTTCACAATGAATAATAACCAATGTAGTGTGGCAATCGAGTTGAAAAATAAGATAATGTTGCAACCCACAAAATCTTTCAAAGCGTATATTCAAAGGCGTGATGTGATATAAATGACATTCCTTTTATGAGGCTTGCCCGTGCAATCACATTGAGAGCAGGAGGAGGCAATTACCACATATTTAAAGGAAGTAATAGTCCATTCCAAGTCAAAGATATTGAAGTCTTAGAAGTTGTTGCACCGCAGATACTCAATCAGAATTTATTTAGAGATAACTTCAATTTTAACGATCCTCAAGAAGAATTTTAAGATTTATTAACGATACATGATGAATATTAACATCATCTTAATTTATGAAAGTTCAATGTGTATTATCTACATTGTCTAAATAAGATCCACAATACCCAAAATCTTTATTGAAAATTACAATGTTTTACTACGATATCAAATTGAGCAAATCCATGTTCTTTAGTGGTTACGAAACAGAAGAGAATAGTTTAAGTTCTTGGGAGTCTTATTTATTTAAATTCAAGACCGAAACGATTCTCAACTACACGATAATGTATCTCACATGCAATAGGGATATAATCATCATGAGGATTGAAGCAATTGGTGTGCAGGACATCTGTTGGCTTCCTGCTTGATGAGCAGAAGAAGAAGACTCCAGGAGCAGCTTTTTGGAAAAAAGAAAAATCCTCAGCTCCTAAAACCGGAAGATGTGTGTCAACAACATTTTCTTCTCCAACAACCTTTTTAGCAATTTTTATGAAATTCTCTGTTTCTTTTTCTGTGTTATTAACTGCAGGATACGTTGTTTGCATGAAGCAATCCACTTTACAATTATAATTTCTACAAGAACTTTCCACAAGGTCTTGTATTCTTTTCTTAATTCCTACTATGCACTCAACATCGAATGCTCTCAGATACCCTCCCAAGTTGCATGTGTCGGCAACAAATTCAGGGTCATCTGACCCTCTGATCAGAGGTAATGATACTGTGAAATAATATCCCTTGTCTTTAAACTCCTGGACAATTTCTTTAAGTCCTTTCTGGATATCAATTGCGGGTTGTATAGGATCAATTACCCCTTCCAGTTGGCTAGCCTTCCCTCCCTTTCCATGAATTTTTATGTCAATATGCGTTATACATGCCATCATATACCCTGGCTTCACATATACTTTTCCTGGAAGATCGAAAGGCCAATTATGCATTCCATAAACTTCATCCACACCTTCCATAACTCCCTCTTGCAACATTGGGAATGCTCCACCTTCGTCTTCTTCTGCAGGCTGGAAAAGCAGCCTAAGGCATTTATCTGAAGGAATCTGATCGAGTTTCTCTAGCACTTTAGCCGCACCTCCTAATAAACAGGTAACATGTGTATCATGACCACACATATGAGCATAATCAGTAATTGATGCATAATCTATTTCAGGATTTTGCTCTTTAATTGGCAAGGCATCCATATCAGCCCTAATTGCAATGCAGTAAGGTTTACCACTAGGAGGTGCTGTTCCCTTGATATCTACTACCAGTCCCGTTGATGCAACTTTTCTAATTTGATCTTCCTTGATTCCTAATTCAAGGAGATATTCAATAATTTTAGCTGATGTCCTAAACTCGTTGAAGCTGCCTTCGGCATGCTTGTGTAAGTCTCGGCGAAAAGACAATAGTTTCTCGAGGTTGTATAAGCTGGATTTCATTAAAAATTATTTGCAATAAAATTTCAAAAAAGTAAGTAAATATAAACATGTAGAATGAGTATTTAAACAGAAAACATGAAAAACTTAGTTGAGAATCTGGAAAGACTCTCATTTGTAAAGTGAAGTGTATCAACAACATCTTATTTAAGTCTCTGCAATCTTCAGAAGAATATTATTTTTCAATATTCCTAATTATTCTTGGTGGCATTTAAAGGCAATGTTGGTAAAAGACCTCTATTTTTCTCTGAACTATATCTGGTTATTTTCTCTTAAATCTAGAAGAGTCTTACGCTGTAGTATTGTGATGGCACTCAATGTCTGGAAATTCGCATTCGATTGTCACGAGATGAGGGTTCTTCTCAATTATCACTGATGTTTTCGCTTTGTCTATGAGTTTTAGCAAGTTTTCTGTTTAAAATTTACTTATCTTTGCCTCTGCATCATTATTTGCAGGAGATATATATAAATACGCAATTATCAAATAGAGATAGCAGATTAAGATCATGATTCCTAATATCTGAAGTAGTCTGGTCTTGGTTATCATGTCCTTAGCTCAAGAATATTAGAGATTTGTTGGTTTTGGTGATTTGCAATTTTTTGTTAATCTTAAATAAATTTTTTCTATAAAACTGATCCCCCTTCATGGAAACCCAAAATGTTAGCTGAGATAAAAAGAAAATCTATTCTTCTAAATTAGAGGCCTGAGTTCTGAATATAAAATAGCCTACTGATTATAAAGAATAATCTTGAGTTCTATCACAACTAGGAAGAAATTGGGTCTAATTTTGATCTTGACTTGGTAACATAATACAAGATAATATTTTCTGCATGGTTAATTTACTTGAGTCTAGGAGGCTTTTCACAGGTCAGAAAGTCATCCAGCTGGTATAAGTTTTCATTCAATAATATCTACCAAATTTTAATTTTATGCTCTTATGCTGACCTAGCTTTTTATAGATGGATTGCTAGAATTTCAATCTGACAAACTGCAAGTTGGGTGAAATTAATTTTTGAGTCTTAGTCAAATAGAAAGTTCGATAACCCGAATTGAAAAATAAAAAAAGTTGAAATCATGTTGTGCTTTTGTAGATAATAAGCTATGTTTGGAGGAAGATATGAGGATACTAAAGAGGAATTTGCTTGACATTCTTTTGGCTCAGGGACAAATTCCAGAAAGAGCGGGCGCCAAAAGATACTCTCTCAGATCCTTATTTATAATTTTTTTTAACAAAATTTATTAGATCCTACACACCTTTCCAGTGTAAAATCATGAACGATAATAATCCTAGCGAGATCCTAATCACCCGCTTGCAACAAGAACGCAAGGTATAATTTCAATTTTCATAAATCTGAATCTTGGGTTAGGCTTGGAGAAAGGACCATCCACATGTAATATTTTTTTGAAAATGATAATGAAATGGCAAAGGGTTTCACCGCCAAACCTATCACAAAAGAAGACGGAACTGTTGATCTAACCAAATGGATCTGTGAAATTCCAGGACCTAAAGATGTACCATCCAAATGTTAAATGATTTTCATACGATTTAGTGTCCTTGGGAAGGAGGAGTATATAAATTAACAATGGAGTTCCCTCACGATTATCCTATTAAGCCTCCTAAGTGTATAACGAAATAGCAGATTATAGTCAACTTCTAGGCCAATTCAAGCCTGTTTTGCCACATCCAAATGTTTATCCTTCAGGAACAGTCTGTTTAAGTATCCTGAATGATGAAGAGGACTGGAAACCCAATATCTCTATAAAAACAATTTTGCTGGGAATTCAGAAACTGCTTAAGGATGAACCTAACATTCACAGTCCAGCCCAATATGATCCCTGTGCTTTGTATAAGTATTTCTTTGAGGGGTTTTTTGTAATGAAATAGGAATGATAGAGAAGCCTATTATGCCAAGGTGAGGGAGTTTGCTAAACTTCATGCTAAAAAGGATTAATAGTGTTGGTTTGTATTTTTAAGAGAATTGTAATATCTACATCGGAAAAGGAATATTTTGCATAGCTCTAGTTTTAGGAATATTTTGTGACATTAACAACATAAACAACCAAGTCACCCAGTATGAAACAAATTTTAGTGAAGTGATGCTATAATGTATTTTGATCAAAACTCGAATTTAATTACACTCAAACACAAAAATAAATCAAATCAAAATACATAATTTACACATGAAAAGCATCATTAGAATCTTTCTCCTCTAATTCTTCTAGCCAATTGCATATCTCTAGGCATAATGGTAACTCTCTTGGCATGGATAGCACAAAGGTTGGTATCCTCAAATAATCCAACAAGATAGGCTTCAGCAGCTTCTTGTAGAGCCAAGATGGCTTGGCTTTGGAATCTGATGTCCTGCTTGTATTCCATAGCAATGTCTCTGACAAGTCTTTGGAAGGGGAGTTTTCTGATCAGAAGATCAGTCTAAAAAAATTTAGATAAGGTAAAGAAAGAAACATACAGTCTTTTGGAACTTTCTAATTTCTCTAAGAGCGACAGTTCCTGGTCTATATCTGTGAGCCTTCTTGACACCTCCAGCGACGGTGGCTGACTTACGGGCAGCCTTGGTGGCAAGCTGTTTTCTGGGGTGCTTAACACCTGTGGACTTTCTGGCGGTTTGTTTAGTACGAGCCATTTGGTTAAAGAGTTTGTATTTTTTAAGAAACAAATTATAAAATTCTGAGCGGGCAGCTCAATATATGAAATCCGTCTGGAATTAACGGTTTGGGTCTGAAAACCAACCAATTAAATCGTTATATTCGGATTTGATTTGAGATCCCAGGCTCGACTTAATTACTAACATGATTTTAGGTAGTTTATTTCTACGGTGGGTAGAATTTCTCTTAAAGAACTGAATACAGATTCGGATTCCTCGGGGGTTTTTTAGATATATTTCTTCTTAATGTTTTGTTTCTGACTTCCCGCTCTTTTGAAAAACAACTTTTTCTGCGGCAATTTGATTAATATATCCAATTTAAGTCTCTCAGAAGAGAACCGAGAGACCCTGACCAACTCCAAGCAGTACGAATCCAGCCCATACTTAAAGGTCTGGGTCTCATGGGGTTGACTAAGTGGTCCCCGACCAGGCAGGGCCAGATTTCTCTTCCATACCTTTGTACTCAAATTGCTTCTGTTATCTATTTTTTTATTTGAGACAGGAGACCAGCCAGTCTCAGGAACTTGGTTCTACTAGTAAATCAAACAGAAAGCTATACTTTTATAAAATTCTTTTGTGAAAATGGAGTAGAAGTGTCAACCTGGATGAAATAATACATTTGGGATTTCATATTTATCCTAACCAGTTAAATCTTGCCGGGTGAGAAGAGGACTATGTGTTTTATGATCATATTGAGTCTTATTTTGAATTTTACTTGGACTCTAAGTCAGTAATAGGGACCCAATACTGTTTATACATTCACTAAATCTAACACTTTTGAATAGAGGTTCTATTGTCCTCTACAATTACCAAATCTTGTACATACACTAAACCTAAACTCACCTTGCTTATTTCAGATGAATTTGTTGTTCCTGTCTTATGGGAAGGATAGACAAAGCTTTTTTATACTTTTATAAAATTTATCAAATAGTTCTCTTATTTAGTAGACAGATAGAACCAAGAAAAAGTTGTAGGGTTACCTTTATTTTTCAAATTCATTCCCCATTAGCGACATGTTTTGCTAAATTTTGCTGTTCACTTCTCCTTATACATGAGAAAGTAGAGAGGCTTTCTATGAAAACGAAATAATTCCTAACAACAGTTGGGATTAAACAAAAGTAAAAATTCAGGTTAAAGTGCAATAATGAGAGACCTGAAGATTGCAAATAAATTAGAAGCTTTTTTTCGGAGGGAAGTCTTGTATTATAAGAATTGGTAGTCAAATAGGCTTAAATTGTAAGAAAAACCTAAAGAAAGATTTTTAGAAATGACTGCAAAAAGTTAAGAGAGATCAAAATCAGTGCTTTAAACTTGGTTTTGAGCTTTGGAATTAGCTTTCTCATTTCATTAAGAATTCCTGAAGAATAAGATGAAGATACCTGACTCCTAAATTATCGAACTCAAACCAAGTTTCCTTTGGATCGAGATACAAAACTAGTCTCTACTGATAGGTGACATCTTTATCAGTAGCAAAGCAAAATTATTTTTTTCGTTTATAGATGACAGGTTTCTCCTATGTACTGGACAATTCTGATGGGAAGTGTTCCTCAACTACAATGAACGAAGAAAAGCGATTCTCTTTTTCGTTCTATCAAAAATCGTCTAAATTCTGGTCAATTACGATTGGTAAATTAACGTATAAAAGAATCAGTAAAGTTTCATTATCTAATAGTACAAATCAAACAAATTAACCGTGTAAATATAGCCATGGAGTACGACACTCGTGGATTGAAGAAAAAGTACAAGGACAACGCCAAGAGACATAATGTAAGGGAAGAAGTCGAAAGGCAATATAGAATTCAAGCAAGACAAGCTCAAAAAGTCACAGAGGAAGTGCATTATGAAGTAGATGATGACAGCAAAAAGTTTTTGGATAAGATGAAGAAAGAAGAAGAAAAGAAGTTAAAAGCTCTAGAAAAAGCAAGAATATATGAGGAAGAAATGAATAAATGCATGCCAAAAGCAAAGTAAAGCAACATCCAGGAGTATTGGGAATAATATAAAGCAATTTTCCCTATTCTTTCTCGTAAAAAACTAGAGTCTTATGAAATTCTGTATTTTCATTAACATAGAAGTGGCGAGGTATAACTTCGACCATTTCTTGTATGTACTTATGTTATGACTACTGTTAATGAACACAAACAAACTCTCTTTCAACCATTAATCAACTTTCGATCACAGATCAAGAGCAAGCTACTACCATATGAGATCAGCACTATCATGTATCTAAATCTCTGTCTTTGAGGCTAGAATCCTGTAAAAATTAGTCAAACAGCACAAAACAAAATCTAAGATGAAAAATTGCGATTTAGTCATACTACTAACTGAATAAGTTAGAATCTGTTCATCTCCTCGTATTCTATATAAGGATTGTCATTTTGATGAAGGGTTTATGAAGATAGAAAGCCCAAAACCTCTATAAATTTTATTGTGTAAATTTATTGAAATTTTAGAGAAGAAAATTTTTGAAACAAAGCAAGCTTGAAATTGATACAGATACTCATGAATTGAGTAGAGAAACAATTTAGGATAATATGCAGACACTATGCACTTAACATCTTACTTTTCATTCATTAGATTTTCTAAGTGCTGTATCTTTTCTTCTATTCCTTTATAGTTGCTATTCAATAATTTTATTTTCTTAGCCGCTGATAAGGCCTCTTCAAGTTTATTCTGTCCTTCATATCCTAAGACTAAAAAAATCAGATTTTCAACAAACTAGTTACCTTCAAGGTACAATCCATCTAAGCTATTCGGATCTCTCGACATCATTTCCTTTGAATGTCTTAGAACGCTATCGTAATCTTTTATTTCCATATATATTTCTGCAAGAAGCATTCTCCATTCGCTATTTTCAGGGTCGAGCCTTATAGCCTCCTCAAATTCTTGGACAGCCTCTGAAGTTTTATTCATCATCAAGTATGCATTTCCCAGATTGTAGAAAGCCGCAACACTCTGTGGATCTAATTCAATGCACTTCTTGAAATTAACAATTGCTTGTTCAAAGTTTCCGTTCAAGCAATAGGCATTTCCCAAATTATACCAGCATTCAGATCTGTTATCATCCAAATCTAAAGAGCGCTTATAATTCTCAATTGCATTGTCTAGTTCATTTTTAGTGTAATAAGCATTAGCTAAGAATTGATTAGATAATTATGACTCATACCTAAATTATAGTAAACATCAGCTGACTTTTCGACCTCAAGAACACTCTGATAAACCTCGATTGCTTTATCACTTTCCTATTATAGTCAAGACTTTGAAATAAATCAATACCTGAAGCTCATAATAGCAATTTCCAATGTGTTTCTTTGCTTCTAGGTCCTGTGGATCTCTTTTGGCAGCTTCTTTGAAGTATTTTAAGGAGGCTTCAATTTTCCCTGCATCAAAGAGCATCATACCCATGGCCTTCCAAGCTATTTGATTAAAAAGATCCCACTCGTATCTTACCTGGACTAAAATCAGGATTTGCTTTAAGAGCGCTCTTGAAATTCTCTTGGGCTTCTTTGTAGCGTTTTTCGTCAAGATGGATGAGTCCCATTTGATAATATGCCTTGAAATGTTGTGGATCAACATGGATAATTCTTTGATAACATTCCATTGCAGTCTTGTAATCTTTAATATACAATTGACAGATTTTTCCATAACGAAGATTTGCAAGGATATTGTCAGGTTCTATTTTCAGGGCAAGTCTAGACAATTATTTGAAGATTCTTATAATTACTTGAAGTATTTTTGAACTTTCTCGTAATCTCTCATCATACTGAAAATAGTGGCGACTTCAATGCAGGCTTCAACATGATTGCTATCCTCACCTATAAGATTAGGATAATTCTCTTTTTCTATTACGAAGAACCTCACGGAACATGCTCAATGCCTTTTTGAATTCCTTCATTTTGACATAGACAGTACCCAAGAAAAATTTACAGTTGATATCAGCTTTTTCATGGTTCACGGCCCTCTGCAAGAATTCAAGAGCAGCTTCATATTCCCCTCTTCTTTCATGAACCTGGCCCAATCCTAACAAAGAAACATAGTCATTTTCATCTCTTTGATAAACATATTCGAAATGATCCTGTGCTTCATCTACTCTATCTTCTTCAGAAAGAAGAAGTGCTCTAGCGAGCTTTCTCCTTATTTTTAAATTATTCTTTTGAAGGCGATATGCTCTTTCCAAGAGTCTTATTCCCTCAGCAAGTTCACCTAACTTGACTAAGAACCAGCCGTATCTGATAAATAGGGGGACATAAGTTCCCTTTAGTCTCTCAGCCTTTCTATAGAGATCTCTTGCAGCATCCACTTCCCCAAGTTTTTCTTGGCAAGCGGCTTTTTCAGTTAGAGCTGCCTGGCTCTGATCAATGTTTTTAATATTATCTTCGAGCACACCTAGCCCCACCATGACATTCTTTTCTTTTCTGTATGTCTGGCCTAGCTATGTTAAAAGGCATCATTTTTTTTACAGATGTGACAATATACAAGATCTCGGTCCTTGTCAGGATTATTTTTCAGGCATTCTTGGAATTTACTACGAGCCTCTGCATAATTTTTTTCTCTTGTTAATAAAACTCCAAGTCTGAACAGAGCTTCATGATTTTTGGGATCTTCTTCCAAGATTCTAAGGCAGGTACCTTTGATTTATTTGTAACGAAAATTCTTTTACTCTTGTTCATGCCATCATCTGAACTGGAGCTCAAATTAGAATGGGATTTCTGTTGAGAACGTGAGAGTAAATCCCTACCGCTCTTCTCTGTTTCTAAGAATCTGTCAGTGATGACTTTATCTTCTCCTTCCTCTATTCGGCTGCGACTTCTTTGAGAGATGAAATCATCCAGGCGACTTCTACTCTTTTGAGAGTCAACCTGACTTTTTTGATCATCTATCACACTCTTTTCGTGTCTGCTGGATGATTCATCTAATTGACTTTTTCTTAATTTTTCTTCTGATTGCTCTTGAATCAACTTCTCCACCTCTTGAAGTCTTTCATGAATATCAGAAGTATCTTTGATGCCCTTGAGTCTGGTTTGAACCTTTTATGTTCAACACAATTTTAGCTAATTTACTTCAGTAAATAATTCTTTTGCCTTCTCATAATATTTCTTTTCCTGAGCTATCATGGCTGCATGAATCATGGAGAATATTAAGATTGGATGGCTGCGCCAAGTATTCTGCAATTCGTTGATTACAACAGCAAATGCCTTTTCAGCCTTGGTAAGCTCTCTCTAATAGGTAAAAGATGAATGAATTATTCAAGTACCTTTTTAAAATAGAAAATTCCCTTGTTATATTTTGAGAGCATATCTTTTGGGTTTACTGCAGCAATTCTCTTGAAATTTTCTGGAACAATTTGGTCATTCTTGCGGTCCTTGGCCAAAAGAATGCTATTCATATTCAAAGTTTTCGGAGCCATGGGGTGATATTGCTTTAAATCACTTATAACCTTCAAAGACTTTTCGGAAAGCTCTCTCTTTTCAAACATCACACAAGCTTGAATATACGGTTTCCTATAGCGTGGATCTTTTGCTATTGCCTTTTTGTTAAGTTGGCATTCAAAAATATACCTCCTCATAATATTCACAAGCCTTGGAGTAATTCTTTAACTGCTGGTATGTATATCCAATTTGATAGAGTATCTTTCCACTCTCTGGGAACTCTTCTAAGGCCTTCTTATAGTGGAATAATGCTTCTTCATATTCCTGCTCCAAATAATATAACTCTCCAAGCTGATAATTCGTCATTATATTAGTTGGGTCTCCCTTTTATAGTTAGGACAGTTGTTGGAACAGAAATACTTCAAGAAGTTTTTTAAGTTTGCCTATTAACTCGGATCGTTTTGCTCCTTTCTCTCTTTGGCAATATACGAGGAGGTTTTGGGCCTCCACATTGGAAGGTGCATATTCAAGAACTTCCTTGAGATCAGCAATCTTTATATTAGGAATTTTAAGTCATTATTTTACGGCTTGATCCATTGTGGCATACTCTTTATTATATAGTTTGTCTCTGATATCATGTATTCCCTTCTCAACTCTCTTGACTTGTTGATTGACCTTGCCTTGAAAATGGCTCAAGAAGAAATCTTAAAAAATACTTGAAATTTTATCCCAGTCGATGAGACTCATTTTCTCAGAGCCAAAGCAATAAAATTTTTAAATGAAACTTCTAAGAAAATCAATAAATGCTGAAAGCACTTAGTATTCTAGGGAAGTTATAGAACTTGACTTGGAAACCCAGGTTAGCGTCGAATTTCAATATAATCAAAAAATATCTATCCAAATTGCTTTTTAGATGTCTTAATTCATAAATATCAAAGCCTTAATGAATTTTTGCTAATTTGACTAAGTCATTCTTTATTCGTATTAGTCACTATATCAGTAAGTTCTAAATGGAAGCCAGAAAAAAGGCCTGGAATAAGGTTATTCATTCTTCTGAAGTGAAAAATAATTCATATGCGGTTTTTGGCTTCTCGTGTGACTCATGAGGGTCTCTGGACATTTTGACCTTTCTCAAACGGCTTGTTAGCTCATATAGCTCAAGGTGAACATTTCAGAGTGGCTCATTTTTGATTCTCAAAAATTGTAGCAATGACAACTAGATCTTACTATATATGCTCAAGTCTCAAGTGTGGTTTAGCAATCGAGAACAAACAGAAGAAAAACATTAGTAATTGCGGAATATTGATGTAGAATTTGCCTATGAAGTACTCTGTCCACTACAAGGTACATGAGGTCATTATGAGGTTGATTAGTCTAGAAAGAGTCCAAAATATTCTTTTATCTCGACAAAGGCCACTCTATTCCTGTTCAATTGAGGTTTAATTCAATTCAAATGAAGTCCTAAAGAGGTATTTTGAAACAAGAAGCCTTATAAGTGTATAAACTGTATATTCTCAATGCATATAGGCGCTTGGGAACTTTGGGAAGAGGGGTTTATTTTCTACAATCCATATTATAAACCTGCACATTTTAAGTCCGCAATTAAATTTTATGTCAACAGACCTGCAAAGATAGAGCTGACTCTTGGGCAATCCTGTCTAAGATAGGGAAAAACAAGCTAAAACAAGGCCCATAAGGTGCCGAGTTGCTCATTTAGTAGCCCGATTTGAGTCGGTTTATCTAGTAGTTATTTTGAGCAATAACTAGGTTAGAATTCTCAAGATTTAAGAAAAAAAATTAGCTTCACTGGGTTAATATAAGTTGAACCTATCTTTCAATTGAATGACGTTAGAATATGAGTCACAAAACTTTTTAAGTGCGTAAATCACGAGGCTAGATTTATTTTTTATCACCATAGAAAATGTTTCCATAGCCTCTTAGGAAATACTCCTGCAATCGTCGTACGCATCAATCTGAACTGTATTATGTCGTCTTCATTTGATCAGGGTTAATGGCTTTTCGACAAGTTAAACGTAGGGTTAGATATAAGAAGTTCTATAGCCTTAGTTAAGAAATTCAAGAAACTTGAAGCAATAAGTAATTGGATATTAAACCCCAAACGAGTTCAGAAGAACCCAGAGAACTGTTAAGCGCAGAGGTTTGCCAGGTCACTTGAAGGAGTGTAATTCCTTCAAGAAATCTTCTAAAGGAATTTTAGGAAATCGGATTTTTTACTAGGAAAGGCAGGAAATCAAAGTCCACACAGGAGAGTGGATACAAAAAGAGTTGTGAAGACTTTTTCTTCACCGTTATGAAAGTAATGAACAGGTCCAGTAAAGGTGCTGCTGACAAATTTGTATCTTTTTTTGGTCAGTGAGATCTAAAATAAACACTTTGAACCTTATTAATTCATCCAATAAAAAATAAACAGCTAACTACGCATAAATATGAGATCTTCTGGATTTTTATAATCAAATTCATAAAAAAAATAGATATGCTCTCTAAGGCTGTTAGAAGATTCTTCAGCTCATCTGCTGGTGCTCCTCCTGCTCATATTAAGGATTATTTGAAGAAGATTGGTATCAAAAATCAAAGAGTTTATTACCAACTTCCTGTTTCTGAATATTACACTAGAGGACTTCACGAAGTTGGTCCCAATGACCCAGACACTCGTCCTCCATGCATCTCTGACACCGGAGCCTACGTTGCTTATTCTGGTGCTAAGACTGGAAGAACCCCTAAGGATAGAAGGGTTGTCTTGGACAGTAACACTGAGAAAGACATCTGGTGGGGTGATGTCAACATTCCCATCGAACCTGAAGCTGCTAAACACAACGAAGAAAGATGTTTGGACTGGTTAAATGTTGCTCCTCAACTTTATGTTGTCGATGGTTATGCTGGTGCTGATCCTCGTTACAGAATTAAGGTCAGAGTCATCTGTACCAGATCTTATCATGCTTTGTTCATGAAGAATATGCTTATTGTCCCTACTCAAAAAGAATTGGATGCTGAATGGAAAGAGGGTCCTGACTATGTCATTTTGAACGGAGGAGAATTCCCTGCCAGCCCTACCGTTAAGGGAGTTACCACCAAGACCTGCGTCACCTTGAATCCCACTGACCACAAGCTCATTATTTTGGGAACCCAATATGCCGGTGAAATGAAGAAGGGTGTTTTCTCCATTATGAACTATCTTATGCCCAAGAAGGGAGTCCTTTCTATGCACGCTTCTGCTAACGAAGGTCCAAAGGGAGATTCTACTATTTTGTTCGGTCTTTCTGGAACTGGTAAGACCACCTTGTCCGCTGATCCTCACAGAAGATTGATCGGTGACGATGAACATTGCTGGGGTGATGACGGTATCTTCAACATTGAAGGAGGTTGCTATGCCAAGTGCATCAACCTTAACCCTGAAAAGGAACCCGAAATTTACAACGCTATCAGATATGGTTCAGTCTTAGAAAACGTCGAATTCTATCCTGGAACCAACACAGTCGACTTCAGCAATGGCAAGATCACCGAAAACACTAGAGTCTCCTATCCTTTGGAATATATTCCTGGAGCCAAAATCCCATCAGTAGGAGGACACCCTAAAAACATCTTCTTCTTGACTTGTGATGCTTGGGGTGTTTTGCCACCTGTCTCAAAGCTTACCTACGAACAAGCTATGTATCACTTCATCTCTGGTTACACTGCTAAGGTCGCTGGAACTGAAATGGGTATCACTGACCCCGTTGCCACCTTCTCTGCTTGTTTCGGTGAAGCTTTCCTTCCTCTTCATCCTACTGTCTATGCTGAAATGCTTGCTCAAAAGATGAAGAAGCACGGAACTCACGCCTGGCTCATCAACACTGGTTGGAGTGGTGGTAAATACGGTACCGGTAAGAGAATGGATATCAAAGTCACCAGAGGAATCATTGATGCTATTCACAGCGGTGAACTCGAAAAGGTTCCCACCAAGACTATGGACATTTTCGGATTACAAATCCCTGAATCTTGCCCTGGAGTTGATCCCAAGATCCTTAATCCCATCAATACTTGGACCGATAAGGCTGCTTACACTGAGACTTCTAAGAAGCTTGCTGGCCTCTTCATTAAGAACTTCCAGAAGTATGCTGATAAAGCTTCTCCAGCTATTTTGGGCGCTGGACCTAAAAACTAAATCACAATTTATGCGATATAACTTTTCTATATCTTTGTCTGTTGAACCCATTATTTAAGACTCCTCTATGTTGAACCTTAATAGCATCAGTTTTGTCAAGAACTGAATAAATCAAATTTTAAATTTATTTGTTGACAAAGAAAGGCCTCTTCAAAGTCTTTTCTAGATAATCGCTACTAATCCATCTCGAAACTGGGCTAGATAATCCATTAACCTGAGTACTACCTCATGGCCTCTGCCAAAATCTGGCTTAAACCAATACTTTTGAGGAAAAATAGTTTTCATCTTCGAAAAACTGATTTCCTGCATCATAGAGTTAGTTATTCTAATATAAACAGTATAAATAAGAGGTGAAAAACTCTACTATTATCAACAAATTAGATTCTAAGGATTTTATTCAAAAGAAAATTTTTTTCCGATTTCTTCACCTTACTTGTCCTTAACTATCCATGGCTAGGGATCTATTTATCACAAAAGAGCCCTGAAAGCTGTCAAAATCATGGAAATTTCTTATAAAAATCTTGTTCGATTTTATTGCCATCAGAATGACGAAGAAAAATCTTGGTAACCATAATTTTATAAAAAAGGAACTGGTTACCTATCTTGCTAAGCTTGGAAGCTTTAGACAGCTTAGGTCAACTCATATCAGAGATGAAATTAATATAGCAATATCAAACGGACTAATTTTCCCAAGGCTTTTCTTTCTATAGGTATGTAACCTCTGCCAAGAATTGAAAATGCGCAATTCTAAGAACATATAAATAATCTCGAATTCAGAAAATTGAAAATTAACTGAACTCAGGTAATTAAGAATTCTGGCTAAAAGGATTCGCAAATTAAAGAGCTTCTATTTCTTATAGTATGGCTCCTTCATTTATCCCCAGGTTGTTTAATACTTTTATGCCGAAGACCCCTGGAATTATTCACTTCTCTTCGCCGGCCAATCTACAAGAGAAGATGAGTCTGGGGGTACGCATATCTCAATTTCTTCTTCGTTCAGAATGCCAACTCTTATAATTATTGAGTTAATATTATGATAATTCACTTTACTTATCAAAATTAAATGAGGAGGAACCGTATTAATTATGAAGACAGTTTAGACAATAGCCATATGTCTATGGGGACTGACACCTCAATGCTGGATGACAGGCAATTGCTGAGAAACGGATCAAAGAATCGAGGCTTGAATCATCAAACAATGAGTAATAGGCGCCGTGAACATCATATGAGTAATGGTTATCCTAATCACCAGGGATATCAGAATCAAAATGGTTATCCATCAATGAATGGTGGCTATCCTCAAATGAATTCTGACTATCCCAATCCAGATTTAGGATATCCATCAATGGAACAATCACATAAATCTGGGAACCCAGAATATAAGCCCCAGAGAACTAGACATCCACCTGTGCCACAGCTCAAACTCGGGAAATCGGTGCCAAGAACCTCCTCGAAAAAAAGAAAAGATCCTCGCGACGATCCCAGGCTCAAAGAGGTTGAAAATAAACTCGCTACTGGATTTTGTTATTATACTTATTCTCTAATTTGTCAAATGCTTGCAGGAATAAGCTCACTTATTATGAGTATTGCGAGTACAAGTGCAACACCAAATAAAGCACTTGCGATTGTTTACTTAGTGAACAATCTTTTAAAATATTTTGTGTATATTTATCTTCTTTGGATCAAAGGAGGTAAGAATGCTAAAAAGCACAAGATTGGACTCATCATTTTATTGACTACAATAGTAATGACTTTGGGCTTTTTGCTCGGGCTTTATATTTATATGAGAAAGGCTATGCCCGATTGCAAACTATATGATGATTACGTTAAACAGGTTGGTAAAGAGAAAGCCGAAAAGACAGCACCCGAATTGTATGTATCTGCTTGCAATGGCCTAACAGCAATTTTAATCAAAGTGCTAACTGTTTTTTTGCTTTTATGGGGTGCAGTAGATATTATTTCCCCCTTGGTTATCCTTCTCTATGCAAAGAAGTACTATGATACCATTAAGTACAGAGATCAGATATTAGCAGGAGCTGTATAAAAACTTAATTGTATAAGCCCGTAATGTAAATCCAAATCATGAATTCTATTTGTGATGGATTTAGTATATAATGGTATTTAAGTAATAAACTCTTCTATGAATCCAAAGTTTACAAGGAGTCGATCGCTTTTAGTTTCTCTGTTTCAATTTCTCATTAATTATCTGATTGAGAATATATTCATTCTATACTAATAATATCACATCTTAACTTTCTAAAAAAATCTAAATGACCAGAGGGATTATTAGATATGCTCATTCCTTTAATTTTAGAGATTTTAAGCTTCTTATATATAGTTAATTAAAAAAGTTATACTTGTATAAAATCAATATCATCTTCTTGTTCGCCAAGAGCTGTTACAGCATAGGCATAATAATAGCCATAGAATAGACGATCATCATAAGAGATGCTGGATTGATTTCCTCCTAGGGAATCAATATGAGTGTTGGTAAGGATCTTATCACTAACCCAGCTACAATCACCCTTGTCATTGCACAAATGAACAGTTCCATTAGTATGTCTTGTCACAAATCCTGTCTGATTGTTCAAGAAGACAGGAGCAATAGCAGTAGTTTGTTTTACTGAAAGGGCAATCTTGGAGAGATCCTTGTCTTCGCTGATACTGTGGATGTTGACATAAGTAGTTAATTTGAGATCTGTGTTAGTATAAATAGCTAAGTCATTGTTGATCTTGCTAACGGTACCAGCTAAAGAGACACTTTTTTGGCGCAAAAGTTGTCCTGTTGTTATGTTGGCAGAAATCAAAGTGACTGGACCAACAGTCGCTCCATTGGTATCAAGAAGATATAAGATTCCCTTCTGATATTGAGGGAAGGACAAAATAAATTGATTACCGGTAGCAACATCAAATTGATAAGGTCCATAGATTTTGCTATTATAAACAATGAAATAAAATTGGTTTGTGACCCTGAAGACAACTCCCAGATTACCACTAGCATCCTGAGTAACGTCGTGTAGGATTATACTGGCAGGGGAGTTTCCACAAGGACAGACAGGAAGAGTAATGATTTTAAATGTGGAAGTGTTCTTCTCGATGGTGAATAGATAGCCTGGCCAATGTCCATGTCCATCAGAAGGACCAAAGTAAAGAGCATAAATCATATTGCCATACTGAGTCTCCACTTTTATGTCGGTAAATTGGATTATTTTATAGTAAAGAAGGGTCTTATGAGTGGAATCATAAATGGTATATCCAAGATAGCTTATCTCAACCCAAGATCCATTACCCAATTGGAAGGGATAAATGGCATAAGGGAAAAATTCGATAATGGAGAAGGTCTTCAAGTCAATTCTAACAAAAAATTCTCCATCTGGTGTCACTACTATTTGGTTTGTCCCAAGATAAGGAACAGCAGCAAACTCATTGGGAAAGGTTAAGGAGCCAGCAAGGACAGCCTTTAAGGCAGTATTAATATAGTACATGTTCAATGAAAAGGTCCCTGAGGGATCAGAGTTCACGATGACAAAGTGAGTGTCATTAACTGGGTAGACAACACCATCAAGATCGTTAGTTGAAGTGTTGGTGATCACAGAGCCCACAGTATTATTTGCAAAAGTGAAGATGCTGTAAGTGTTATCGTCGTTAAGCAGTCCAATAACACCAACTGTGGAACGATTGTACATTTGAACGAGAACAGGGAAGGAAGTGTTAGGTGTGGTGAACTTAAGGAAAGTAGTGGTAGCTCCATTGCTATAGTTTTCTTGTATGACTTGGAAAGCTGTGGAAGATAGGACATCTCTCTTAACATAGAAGGCAGATGTTTGAGTGGGGAATACACCCAACAGAAGTAAATCGGCCTCCTTCTTAAAGACCCAAGAGTTAGTAATCATGCTGAAGAATCTGGTGTCTTTAGTGTCACTTGTGTTTCCGCCTATGACAATGTAATCGCCCATTTGTGTGAAACTTCCGAAGTCCAGGGGGTACTGGTAGTGATTTATGATTTTGAATTTGTTCAGTGGATCTACTTGATTGATACGACCATATCCGGTGTCAAAGCAATAGAAGGTACCCTGACTGTTCATGGCCAAGTTCCACTGGGAACAAGAGGCTTCATATTCCTTCTGAAGAGAAGTGATGGCATTGGTGGTTAAATTAACCATCCACAAATCATACTTGTGAACATTTGGGCCAGTGAAGTAGAGCTGATATTGGTTATTGGGCTGATAGCCCATTCCTGGTACGTTGAAGAACATAGAAAATTTGCCTGTGAGGGAATATGAAGGATTGGCTGAGAGTCCTACAGTCATAAGGCATAGGAATGTGAGCCCTGCGAATAAAGTTTGAGTTGGAGTCATGATAATAAAATAATTTTATAAATTATTATTTCAAATCAGAAGTTCGAATTTGAATCCACGCATTATCAGTCCCATAATTTACATACATTCGACGACAAGGTTACATATCGTAATGATCGTTCTTAACATTTGAAATTGACCCTTTTGAATTACAAGTAAAATTTATCAAAGGCTCGAAATCTGAATCTTTTTTACATCCGAAGAAGTTTGTCATGACCTAGCACACCTATAAATGAAGAGAATGCCATCTAGTTGAGTGTGAGACCAAAACGAGAAGTTCCTCATAAATATTCTTTACTTTAAATCAGTGCCTCTTTGAATTGTCTGCGATAGGAAATTAATCAAATAAAATTAGATATGCTTTACAATAGAAAAATACCCCAGAAAGTGCATGATGTCCACTCAGATTATCAGTGCACGCAATGGACAAAGAAGTTATATCCAAAATACATTAAAAAGCTGACTCTAAGACGTTACTTTTTTGAGAGGGCTGAAACTAATACTCAAAAGTTTAGATTCCCCAAGATCATCAGGAATATTCGAGGAGTACTATCAAGAAATCAGCTGCTCCTATTCCAGAGATTTAGTCGTTATTTAGAGACTTTAAATACCCAAGGACAAGCAGATGCATTATTGAAGAGGTTTCCAAACAAGAAAGATGTTATTCTGAACATTAATAAAAGAGAAAATTGGAAAACCCTGTTTAGTAAGAGAAGATTAGTGACTTTACATCTCTCTTCAGAATATATCACAAAAAAAGGGCGTCGCTCAAGGGACAAGAAAAATACTAAATGTAATCCGAATTTCTTACAGGGCCAGTCGTATTCTCCCAGGCTAAAAAGAGTAATAAAAAATATGAAAGGGCTCAGAGAGATCAACATTATTGGTCCTCTAAATGAAGGCTTCCTTCAAATATGTCTTTTAATTAAGGATCACTTGGAGATACTTGATCAGGTTAAGATATCGATGAAGGTCTTGAAAGAAAAAAGATCAACAATTCAATTTCTTCCTAAAGAAATATTCCCTAAACTTAGAGCCTTTGATCTAGAAACTAACTATGTCACTACCTTCTCTCCATTTTCTGAGTATTATAATCATTTCAGAGAACTTGAATTCCTCAGATTATATTTATTCTTTTACAACATTGGAAGCTATGATCTGTCTGGTCTAGAAAGTCTCCAGAATCTCTCCAAATTAAAAGTCATTGAACTCACCTGCTCAAGTCTGGACACCAAGACGACCAGAGAATTATTCTTTCATTTTTCATTGCCCAAACAAATAAAACAAGTCAAACTTTGTTGGGAGGAGCTGAGCCGGTATGATTACAATTATTTGCCTATAGATATCAGCTCGAAAGAAATAGAGAATTTCATCTCGAGATGGGAAGGCCTTGATCACCTTAAAGAACTGGATGTTGAAATTGATTATACTGGAGTTCCAGGCTCTTTATGCCTTGAGATGTTTATAAGAATAATGCAAAAGCTCAAGAATATAAAATATCTCAACTATAAGACTATGTTCATTGGCGAAGAGATAGGTCATGAACGATTTAGAGAGGCTAATGCGATTGAGCTAAATCAAGTCCTCAATTATATAAATCCATTCCTGAGTGAAGTCAGACAGGTTCATCTTGGGCTGCCTTTAATATCGATAACTGAATTGAATTCTGAAATTAATATTGATGCCCCTTCATTGAATTCTATTGAAATTGGAAGCAGATTGAACGGGATAGAAAATCTGGATAATTTAGTTACCACTATAAAAAGACTCAGGAACACGAATAGCAAGGGGAGAGATTATTACATTTTGGATTTGATCATTGGAGAAATTGGAATTCAAGAAGTGACTGACATAAAAATAATATTGGATAAGCTCAGGAAAATGAAAGGCGTTGCTGTTGAGGTGACTCTAGACTTATGTTCTATAAACGAAGAAGCAATTTGCTCTGTAATCAGTGACTATGTTCACCAACTAGAAGAGGAGTATGATTTATATCTACGGCTCAAAGTTACTTTCATGCAAGAATCCACTTGGAAGGAGATAAGACAAGCTCTTATCAGCACTGAGAAGATCTCTGATCTGACAGTAAAACAGCAAGACGGTCCTTACTATAGATATCGTAAGGGAGAACAGGAACAAGTCAATGATAATCCAAATAATGGACTTTTATTTTCTGATGATAGTTTGGAGATCGATAGCAGTGACTTTGAGATTTAATTGAATGTATATTTGAATCTATACTTGTGACAATAATCAAAAAATTTTCATAGATTTTGTCCTTAGTTTTGTAGCCAAAACAACCTGACCCTTGTAGAGTATTCTCTAGAGTACATTTCCTTTAGTTGAAGAGAATAATGACTGGCTTAGAAGTTGAAGTACCAAAAAATAAAGCAATTTAAACCTGTTGAATTTTTCATTCATTTCAAGAAGTGCAGCAACAGCAGTTTTGAGAAAGAATTTTTCGGGTATTGTTTGCCAGGATAGTCCTGGGTTATACAAAATGATTTTCAGATATGGGTTTATCAGATATGAAAAATCTACAAATGTTGACAATCCATAATTATTACATGCCAAACGAATGTGAATTCCTTAATCTAATCCGACTAAACATGATGGTTTATTTGAAAGGAGACTATTTTTAGCACCTCTTCAAGTAGTGAGCTACACAAATACAATGATAGTCATGCTCAAATTCATGTCTGTCGAGTGCACCCTTATATCCATGGTCAAGGCACTCTGTGCCGACAGTTTCAAAGCAAGTGGGCAATAGCTCCTCCAAAATGATTTCAAAGCGTGCTATGCCTATATAATCGACATGTCCTTCACTTGTGTAATACCAAAATTGCTCTAGACCTTTAGCTACGCAATTGATCACTTCTGGAGAAAGGTTCAGGTCAAGATTTCTAGCTAAGAAACCTTCCCCACGTGCAAAGGAAACAGTAAATAAGAGAAAGACAAAAACAAAGAGGTGTTTCATCAGTTTCAGCCTTTTAAAAATTTTTGTGTTATTCTTCGTTATGATTCTAATAATTGCCAAGTCAAAAATATATATCAGAGTTATAAGTGGAGAATTTTTCTCTTGTGGATAGCTTGACACTGAAAGGTAAAATCAGACAAAATCTGATTTCCTATGGCCAATCATACCTCATCTTAGTTGTTGTTTGGACTGGTTTAAAAATCCTCAAATTTGCTGCTTGTAAATTGGAGATAGCATTTGTATGCTAAGTTTTGAATTCAAATCATATCAATGCGGGTCCTTCCAATCTAATGAAGTGAAAAACACAGTTTCCTATCTAGAAAGTATAACAACAAGAAAACTCGCTCAATAATATGTTCATTTTTATATCTGACTCTCATTTACTGGTTTCAAAATTGTGATCTTCGAATAAAATTTCTGACAAAGGAAGTATATGAAGGAGGGAGAGGAATGTGCTATGAACTCTTTGATACAACTTATTTATTTAATGGCACATCAATAACTCTGGGAAAAATCAGATAATCAGAATGAGAATGGTTGAAAATAGAAGCAAAAAAAAAAAAAAAAAAAAAAAAAA